>Ga0070739_10008331_pt1 | contig 10662 bp, 7 predicted proteins | sample Coa_R1_7_FD_66445 | JGI IMG/M metagenome (GOLD analysis project Ga0070739, IMG submission 66445) | Surface soil microbial communities from Centralia Pennsylvania, which are recovering from an underground coalmine fire - Coalmine... | ecosystem: Environmental > Terrestrial > Soil > Unclassified ...
GAGCGGCCGACGAGATCGTGTCGCTGCTCGCGCTGTCGGAGGGGCGCGCGCTCGTGCTCACCTCGAGCTACCGCGCCCTCGATCGGTACCGCGAGCGCGTCCGCGACCGCGTTCCCTACGACGTGCTCGTGCAGGGCGAGGCGCCGCGCGAACGGCTGCTCGAGCGCTTCCGCGACGAGGTCGACTCGGTCCTGCTCGCCACGTCCACGTTCTGGCAGGGCGTCGACGTTCCCGGCGAGTCGCTCTCGCTGCTCGTGATCGACAAGCTGCCCTTCTCGGCGCCCGGCGATCCGCTGCACGAGGCGCGTTGCGAGGCGGTCGAGCAGGCGGGCGGCGACTGGTTCCGGGACTACGCCCTGCCGACGGCGATGTTGCAGCTCCGCCAGGGGTTCGGCCGCCTGATCCGCGGCCACTCCGACCGAGGCGTCGTCGCGATCCTCGACCCGCGGCTGCGCACCCGGCCCTACGGACGCGCGTTTCTCGCCGCCCTGCCCCGGTGCCCGGTCGCCGAGGACGCGGCCGCGGTCGCAGCCTTTTTCGGCGCGGAGTTGGCAGTTTCCGCTTGAATGGCCGGCCGATGGCGAAGAAGAAGCCGAGGACCCCGCCCCCGCCGCGCGTGCAGGTGCCGAGGCGCCGCGAGGACGCGAGGCCCGACCCGCTCGCGCGCCATCGTGCGGCCCTCTACTGGATCTCGGGCCTCGGCATCGTCGGCCTCGTCGCCGTCGTGGTGGTCGTCGCGGTGGCGGGCGGCACGCCGAGCGCGAAGAAGGTGACCACGTCGATGGCCGCCGCCGGCTGCTCCTTCAAGACGGTGCAGGCGTACGTGCCGCCGGGGCAGGGCGTCCACGTCAACAGCCTGACGAAGAAGTTCCCGTGGAACACCGACCCGCCCTCGAACGGCCAGCACTACCCGCTGTGGGCGGTCTGGGGCTTCTACACGCAGCCGGTCAACCCGCGCATGGTCGTGCACAACGAGGAGCACGGCGGCGTCATCCTCTGGTGGGGCTCGAAGGTCCCGCAGTCGACGGTGAACGCGCTGCAGGCGTTCTACAACGAGCAGCCAGTCGGCGTCTTCGGCACGCCGTACCCGAAGCTCGGCTCGAAGATCGCAATCTCGGCGTGGACGGGCGACACGTCGCGCTACGGCCAGAACGGCTACTACGGCCAGGGCCACCTCGCGATCTGCCCGTCGTGGGGCCCGAAGGTGAAGCAGGCGTTCACGGCCTTCCGCTCCGTCTACCGGGGCCACGGCCCCGAGGGGATCCCGCTCTCGCTCGACAAGCCCGGCATGGGGCCGCAGTCGTAGGCGTGCAGCGCTTAGCGTAATCCGGCCGGGGTGGCGGAACCGGTAGACGCAGCCGGCTTAAAACCGGCCGCCTTCGGGCGTGGGGGTTCGAATCCCTCCCCCGGCATCTCGCAGCGACGTCGGTCCCGGTGGTACCGTCGGCGCATGGGCAAGAACACGAAGAAGAAGACCGGCACGTTCCTCGGCATGCCCTACGACTGGCGGCGCCCGACCGCGGCGCGCGTCAAGAGCCGCTGGTGGAACCCGCAGGACGCGCGCCTCTTCACGCCGAAGTCGTTCGGCTGGGGCTACGACATCAACTTCGCGCGGCTCCTGCGGCGCCGCTAGGCGCGGCGCGACCGCGCCGTCAGCTCGCGCAGGTCGTGCGCGAGCCCGTCCGTCAGCGCACGGCGCCCGTAGCGCCACGTCCAGTTGCCCTCCTCCGACCCCGGCAGGTTCATGCGCGCCTCGTTGCCGAGGCGCAGCACGTCCTGGAGGGGCGTGATCGCGAGCGCCGCCCGCGACGACCACGCCGCCGCGATCAACGACCAGGCCGGGTCGGCAGGGTCGACCTCCGTCCGCGCGCGATCCTCCTCCGACAGCGATTCCCACCAGCCGACGGTGGTGTCGTTGTCGTGGGTGCCCGTGTACACGACCGACTGCTCCACGTGGTTCGCCGGCAGGTGCGGGTTCGACGGGTCGCGGCCGAGCGCGAACTGCAGCACGACCATCCCCGGGAAGCCGAGCTCGCGGCGGAGGCGCACGACCGGCTCCGTGATCACGCCGAGGTCCTCGGCGACGACGTCGAGCGGCCCGAGCTCCGCCTCGACGGCGCGGAACACCGCGTCGCCGGGGCCGCGCCGCCAGCGGCCGTTGCGCGCCGTCCGGCGGCCGCGCGGCACGGCCCAGTAGGCGACGAAGCCCCGGAAGTGGTCGACGCGCGTCAGGTCGACGAGCTCGAAGGCTCGCCGGAAGCGCTCGATCCACCAGCGGTAGCCGTCCGCCCGCATCGCGGCCCAGTCGTAGAGCGGGTTCCCCCACAGCTGGCCCGTCCGCGAAAAGGCGTCGGGCGGGACGCCGGCGACGATGCCGCGCTGGAAGAGCTCCGGGTGCGCGAGGTGGTCGGCGCCGCGGTCGGCGACGTAGATCGGCATGTCGCCGAAGATCCGCACCGAGCGTTCGGCGGCGTAGGCGCGGAGCGCGCGCCACTCGCGGTCGAACCGCACCTGGTCCTCGACGCTGCCGCCGTAGTCGGCCCAGTCGTCGACCCAGTAGGCGTGGCGGTCGCGGTACGCGGCGGCCTCGTCGCGCGTCACGCGGGCGCGCCGGTTCGCGACGAGCCCGGGCGCCCCAGCGAACGCGGAGGGCGACATGTACGGCGACCCCGTGATGCCCTCCGGCGGGCCGAGCGGCAGCACCTGCCACCACCGCTGGCCCGCGGCGGCCAGCCAGTCGACGAACCGGAAGGCGTGCTCGTCGAGCACCCCGTTCGGCAAGGAGCTCGGATGAAGGAGGATTCCCGAAGCACGTTCGAGCCTCATGCGTTTAGAAGAACCACCGGGTTAGGAATCCCACGCACTGTGCCCCTCCCCAAGTCTCCGAACCCTCGCATCCAGATCCAGGCCGTCGAGCCGATCGTCGACTGCGGCCGCTACCCGGTCAAGGCGACCGTCGGCGACGCGCTCGACGTCTCCGCGACGGTGCTGAAGGACGGGCACGACACGCTCGCGGGCGCCGTCCGGGTGAAGGCGCCGGGCGAGCGGCGCTGGCGCGAGGAGCCGCTCGAGCCGCTCGGGAACGACCGGTGGGGCGGGCGGTTCGCCGTCGACCGCCCCGGCCGCTGGCAGTTCGCGGTCGCCGCCTGGACCGACCCGGTCGCGACCTGGCAGGACGAGATCCGGCGGAAGACGGAGGCGGGGCAACAGGACCTGGAGGGGGAGCTGTCGGAGGGCGCGGTGCTGCTCGGGCGCGAGACGCTCACCGTCGAGGAGGGGCTCGCCGCCGCGGCGGGCGACCGCCAGGGCGAGGCGTCCTCGCAGACGTTCGTGGTGGACGTCGACCGGGAGCTGGCGCGGTTCGGCGCCTGGTACGAGCTGTTCCCTCGGTCGTGGGGCGGCTTCCGCGGGGTGGCGGAGGTCGTGCCGCGGCTCGCCGAGCTCGGCTTCGACGTCGTCTACCTGCCGCCGGTGCATCCGATCGGCCACACGAACCGGAAGGGGCGCAACAACACGCTGACGGCGGCGAAGGGCGACGTCGGCTCGCCCTGGGCGATCGGCTCGGAGGAGGGCGGCCACGACGCGATCCACCCGGAGCTCGGCACCTGGTCCGACTTCGACGCGATGGTCGCGGCGGCGCAGGAGGCCGGGCTGGAGGTGGCGCTCGACTTCGCCATCCAGTGCTCGCCGGACCATCCGTGGTTGAAGGAGCATCCGGAGTGGTTCTACCGGCGGCCCGACGGCACCCTCAAGTACGCCGAGAACCCCCCGAAGCGCTACCAGGACATCTACAACGTCAACTTCGAGTCGGAGGACTGGCAGGCGCTGTGGCAGGCGCTGCGCGACGTCGTCGTCTCGTGGGTCGAGCGGGGCATCACGGTCTTCCGCGTCGACAACCCGCACACGAAGCCGGCGCCGTTCTGGGAGTGGCTGATCCGCGAGGTGCGCGCGAAGCATCCCGAGGTGATCTTCCTCGCGGAGGCGTTCACGCGGCCCGCGATGATGACGACGCTCGCGAAGCTCGGGTTCGCACAGAGCTACACCTACTTCACCTGGAAGAACGCGAAGTGGGAGCTGCATGAGCTGATGGAGCAGCTGCTCGCGTGGCAGCGCTTCTACCGGCCGAACGCGTTCGCGAACACGCCCGACATCCTCCACGAGTACCTGCAGCACGGCGGCCCGCCCGCATTCGAGGCGCGCTTCGTGCTCGCGGCGACGCTGTCGCCGTCGTACGGCATCTACTCGGGGTTCGAGCGCTTCGAGAACGTGCCGGTGCGCCCCGGCTCCGAGGAGTACCTCGACTCCGAGAAGTACGAGGCGAAGCAGCGCACGCTCGACGGGCCGCTGCTGCCGCTCGTGCAGCGGGTGAACGAGATCCGGCGCGCGGAGCCGGCGCTGCAGCGGCTGGAGAACCTCCGCTGGCTCGAGACCGAGAACGACCAGCTCGTCGCGTACGTGAAGGACGACGTGATCGTGGTCGTCAACATCGACCCGTACAACGCGCAGGAGGGCGTCTGCATCGTCCCCGTCGCGCTGCGCTTCCCGCCGGCGTTCGACGCGCGCGACCTGCTCTCCGGGCAGACGTTCACGTGGCGCGCCGGGCGTAACTACGTCCGCCTCGGCCCGGGCAAGAGCCACGTGATCAAGGTGCTGACGATTTGACCGAGACGGGGAGCTGGTTCGAACGGGATCCCCTGTGGTTCAAGACGGCGGTCTTCTACGAGGTGCACCTGCGCGCGTTCTTCGACGGCAACGACGACGGCTCGGGCGACTTCCGCGGGATCAACGAGAAGCTCGACTACCTGCAGTGGCTCGGGGTCGACTGCGTCTGGCTGCTGCCGTACTACCCCTCGCCGCTCCGCGACGGCGGGTACGACATCGCCGACTTCTACGGGATCAACCCCGACTACGGCACCGTCGACGACTTCCGCCACTTCGTCGACCAGGCGCACCAGCGAGGGATCCGTGTGATCGCCGACCTCGTCATGAACCACACGAGCTCCGACCATCCGTGGTTCCAGGCGAGCCGCACCGAGCCGGCCGGCCCGTACGGCGACTTCTACGTCTGGGGCGACGACGACACCCGCTGGGGCGAGGCGCGGATCATCTTCATCGACACCGAGCCGTCGAACTGGACGTGGGACCCGGTGCGCGGGCAGTACTACTGGCACCGGTTCTTCTCGCATCAGCCCGACCTCAACTACGACAACCCAGAGGTGCAGCGCCACATGCTCGACGTGCTGCGCTTCTGGCTCGACCTGGGCCTCGACGGCTTCCGGCTCGACGCGGTTCCCTACCTGTACGAGCGCGACGGGACGAACGGCGAGAACCTGCCCGAGACGCACGAGTTCCTGCGCCGCGTGCGCGCCGAGGTCGACGCGAACTACGCCGACCGGGTCCTCCTCGCCGAGGCGAACCAGTGGCCGGCCGACGTCGTCGAGTACTTCGGCGACGGCGACGAGTGCCACATGGCGTTCCACTTCCCCGTCATGCCGCGCATGTTCATGGCGATGCGGCGCGAAGACGCGCTGCCGATGGTCGAGATCCTCGAGCAGACGCCGGAGATCCCCGACGGGGCCCAGTGGGGGCTCTTCCTGCGCAACCACGACGAGCTGACGCTCGAGATGGTGACCGACGAGGAGCGCGACTACATGTACGCCGAGTACGCGAAGGACCCGCGGATGAAGCTGAACCTCGGCATCCGCCGGCGGCTCGCGCCGCTGCTCGACAACGGCCGCGACGAGATCCAGCTCATGCACGCGATCCTGTTCTCGCTGCCCGGCTCGCCCGTCCTCTACTACGGCGACGAGATCGGCATGGGCGACAACATCTTCCTCGGCGACCGCGACGGCGTGCGCACCCCGATGCAGTGGACGGGCGACCGCAACGGCGGCTTCTCGCGCGCCGACTTCCAGCAGCTCTACCTGCCGCCGCTGATGGACCCCGTCTACGGCTTCCAGGCGGTCAACGTCGAGGCGCAGCTGCGGCAGCCGAACTCGCTCCTCCGCTGGCTGCACCGGCTGATCGCGCTGCGCAAGGGGCACCCGGTGTTCGGGCTCGGCACGTACGAGGCGCTGCGGCCCGAGAACCCGCGCATCTTCGCGCACGTCCGCACCTACCAGGACGACATCGTGCTGTGCGTGCACAACGTGGCGCGTTCCGCGCAGGCGGTCGAGCTCGACCTCTCCCGCTGGGAGGGGCTGATCCCGGAGGAGATGTTCGGCCGCACGCGCTTCCCGCGGATCGGCGAGCTGCCCTACCTGCTCACCCTCGCGCCGCGAGGGTTCTTCTGGTTCCAGCTGCGGAAGGAGGACGGTGCATGAACGGCGTCTCCCTCGTCGACTTCATCACGAGCCAGCGGTGGTACGGCTCGAAGACGCGCGCCGTCTCGGAGGCGTCGGTCGTCGACCGGGCGACGCTGCGCGACAACCTCGAGCTGGAGCTCGTCGAGGTCGTCTTCGACACCGGCACCCACGAGACGTACCAGCTGCTCACCGACGACGGCGGCTACGACGCGCTCGCCGACGAGGAGCAGGCGCGCGAGCTGCTGCGCCTGATCCGGGCCGGCGAGGCGCTGCCGGCGCAGGACGGCCAGGTGCAGTTCGCGCCGGTCGCCGGCCGCGCGGGCGCCGGCGACCCGAGAACGGCACGGCTGATCGAGAGCGAGCAGTCGAACACGTCGGTCGTCTTCGACGACGAGCTGATCCTGAAGGTGTTCCGCCGGCTCGAGGCCGGCATCAACCCCGAGCTCGAGCTGCTGCGCTTCCTCACCGAGGCGGGCTTCGAGAACATCGCGCAGCTCGCCGGCTGGTACGCCTACGTCGGCCTCCAGATGGAGGCGACGCTCGGGATCGCGCAGCACTACATCGCGGGCGCGGAGGACGGGTGGGAGCGCGCCCTCGACGCGATCGTCGCGCGCGACGACTCCTTCGTCGAGACGCTCCGCCGTCTCGGCGGGGTGACGGGACAGATGCACACGGTGCTCGGCTCGAACACGGCCGACCCGAACTTCTGCCCCGAGCAGACCTCGGCCGAGTCGCTCGGCCTCCTCACTGCGACGGTCGACGAGGAGATCGAGGCCGTGTTCGCGTCGCTCCCCGAGGACGTTCCCGAGCTCGACCCGATCCGCGGCCGCGGCGAGGAGGTGCGCGAGCGGCTGCGCCTCCTGACGAACCTCGGCGGCGCCGGCCGCGTGATCCGCCACCACGGCGACTTCCACCTCGGCCAGACGCTCTGGGACGGGAAGGACTGGGTGCTGCTCGACTTCGAGGGGGAGCCCGCCCGGTCGCTGCCGGAGCGCCGGCGCAAGCGGAGCCCGCTCCGCGACGTGGCCGGGATGCTCCGCTCGTTCGCGTACGCCGCGTCGGCCGCGACCGCGCTCCGGGGCGTCTCGCCCGGCGGCTGGGAGGAGCGGGCCCGGCAGCTGTTCCTCGAGGGCTACCGCGAGACGATCGACCACAACCTGGTTCCGTCCGGCGCCGCGATGGACAAGCTCCTGTCGGTGTTCGAGCTGGAGAAGGCCGTGTACGAGCTCCGCTACGAGCTCAACAACCGCCCCGACTGGGTCGGGATCCCGGTCGCCGGGATCGCGCGGATGCTCGACGAGGAGGTGCCGGTCTGACGCGGGAGCGGGAATCGGCGTTCGGCGAGCTCGACATCTGGCTCGCGCGGGCCGGCCGGCACGAGGATCTGTGGCAGAAGCTCGGGGCGCACCCCGCGGAGCACGGCGTCCGGTTCGCCGTCTGGGCGCCGAACGCGCGCTACGTCAGCGTCGTCGGCGACTGGAACGGCTGGGATCCCGCCGCCGACCCGCTGCGGCCGGTCGACGCGACCGGCATCTGGGAGGGAGTCGCAGAGGGCGCGTCGGAGGGGCAGTGCTACAAGTACCACCTCGACGGGCGCGAGAAGGCCGACCCGTTCGCGTTCCGCCAGGAGGTGCCGCCGAAGACCGCGTCGGTCGTCTTCGCGCCCCACTACGAGTGGCTCGACGCCGACTGGCTCGAGGCACGCCGCGCGCAGAAGGCGCTCGACCGACCGCTCTCGATCTACGAGGTGCACGCGCCGTCGTGGCGGCGGGGCCTCGGCTGGCGCGAGCTCGCCGTCGAGCTCGCGCCGTACGTGCGCGACCTCGGCTTCACCCACGTCGAGCTCCTGCCGGTGATGCACCACCCGTACTCGGGCTCGTGGGGCTACCAGGTGACGAGCTTCTACGCGACCGTCTCGACGATGGGGACGCCGGACGACTTCCGCTACTTCGTCGACCACCTGCACGCGAACGGGATCGGCGTGATCCTCGACTGGGTGCCCGCCCACTTCGCCACCGACCCGTGGGCGCTCGCACGGTTCGACGGGACGGCGCTGTACGAGCACGACGACCCGCGGCGCGGCCACCATCCCGACTGGGGCACGTACGTCTTCAACCTCGGCCGCAGCGAGGTGCAGAACTTCCTGCTCGCGAACGCGCTCTTCTGGCTGCGCGAGTACCACGCCGACGGCCTCCGCGTCGACGCCGTCGCGTCGATGCTTTACCTCGACTACTCGCGCAAGCACGGGGAGTGGGTGCCGAACCGCTTCGGCGGCCGCGAGGACCTCGAAGCGGTCGCGTTCCTGAAGGAGTTCAACGAGCTGGTGCACGCGCGCGAGCCCGGCGTCGTCTCCGCCGCCGAGGAGTCGACCGCTTGGCCGGGCGTGTCGCGGCCCACGTACGTCGGGGGCCTCGGCTTCGGCTTCAAGTGGAACATGGGCTGGATGCACGACACGCTCGGCTACTTCCAGCACGACCCGATCTACCGCCGTTTCCACCACCACGAGCTCACCTTCTCGCTCGTCTACGCGTGGAACGAGAACTTCATCCTCCCGCTCTCGCACGACGAGGTGGTGCACGGCAAGGGCTCGCTGCTCGGGAAGATGCCCGGCGACCGCTGGCAGCAGCTCGCGAACCTGCGCGCGCTGTACGCCTACATGTGGGCGCACCCCGGGAAGAAGCTGCTCTTCATGGGCGGCGAGCTCGCGACCCCGTGGGAGTGGTCGGACCAGGGCGAGCTGCCGTGGTGGCTGCTGGAGCACGCCGAGCACGCCGGGATGCGCGACCTGATCCGCGACCTGAACGCGATCTACCGCGACGAGCCGGCGCTCTGGGAGGTCGATTTCTCGCACGAGGGGTTCCGCTGGCTCGAGCCGAACGACGCGCTGAACAACGTCTTCGCGTTCATGCGGGTGTCGCTCGACGGCGAGCGGCAGCTCGTCTGCGTCGCGAACCTGTCGCCGCTGCCGCGGGAGGGCTACCGCGTCGGCCTGCCGCGCGACGGCGAGTGGCGCGAGGTGCTGAACACCGACTCGACGTTCTACGCCGGAGGCGGCATCGGGAACATGGGGGCGGTGACGGCCGAGGAGCGGCCGTGGCACGAGCAGCCGTACAGCGCGTCGGTGACCCTGCCGCCGCTCGGCGTCCTCTGGTTGCGGCCCGCGTGACGCCGACGCAGGTGTGGCAGTCCGCGCTCGGCGCTGTGCCGCTCGCCGAGGGCGGCGTCGAGCTCCGCGTGTGGGCGCCGAGCGCCGCCCGGCTCGCGGTCCGCGTGCACGAGCGCGACCACCCGCTCGACGAGGTCGGGGAAGGCGTGTGGGCGGGCGAGGTGTTCGCGGACCCGGGCGACGACTACCTCCTCGTCCTCGACGGCGAGCTTCTGCCGGATCCGTGCTCTCGTTCGCAGCCGGAGGGGCTGCGGGGCCCGTCGCGCGTCGTCGACACGTCGGCGTTCTCGATCGCCGACGGCCTGGAGCTGCAGCTCGCCGAGCTCGTGCTCTACGAGCTGCACGTCGGCACGTTCACGCGCGAGGGGACGTTCGACGCGGTCGTGCCGCACCTGCGCGGGTTGCGCCGGCTCGGCGTGACCGCGATCGAGCTGATGCCGGTGGCCACCTTCCCGGGCGAGCGCGGCTGGGGCTACGACGGCGTCTACGCCTACGCTCCGCACCACGCCTACGGCGGCCCGGAGGGGCTCGCGCGCCTCGTCGACGCCGCGCACCGGGAGGGGCTCGGCGTGTTCCTCGACGTCGTCTACAACCACCTCGGGCCCGGCTCCGACGCGGTCGCCGCGTTCGGCCCGTACTTCACCGACCGGTTCCACACGGCGTGGGGCGACGCCTTCGACTACTCGCAGCGGGGCGTGCGCGAGTGGGCGATCCAGAACGCGCTCATGTGGACGACGGAGTACGGGATCGACGGCCTGCGCCTCGACGCGGTGCACGCAATCCACGACGACTCGCCCGTGCACGTGCTGCGCGAGCTGAAGGAGCGCGTCCCCGGGATCGTCACGAGCGAGATGGGCTATGCCGACTTCCGCCCGCTCGAGGAGTGGGGGCACGACGCCATGTGGCTCGACAACCTCCATCACGAGCTGCACGTGGCGCTGACCGGGGAGCGGGAGGGCTACTACGCCGACCACGGGACGCCGGAGGGGCTCGTGCGTGAGCTGACGCGGCCGCAGGGGGAGCGGCTGATCGTCGCCGCCCAGAACCACGACCAGGTGGGGAACCGCGCGCTCGGCGACCGCCTCGAGCCGGCCGCGCACCGGCTCGCGCTCGCCGTCTGCCTCTTCTCGCCGTTCACGCCGCTCCTCTTCATGGGGGAGGAGCACGACGAGGAGGCTCCGTTCCAGTTCT
>Ga0070739_10008333_pt1 | contig 10662 bp, 9 predicted proteins | sample Coa_R1_7_FD_66445 | JGI IMG/M metagenome (GOLD analysis project Ga0070739, IMG submission 66445) | Surface soil microbial communities from Centralia Pennsylvania, which are recovering from an underground coalmine fire - Coalmine... | ecosystem: Environmental > Terrestrial > Soil > Unclassified ...
GTAGGCGAGCTTCAGCACAGGAAATTTCTGAAAATCGGGCGGATCGAAGCTCCACTGCGCGGCTTGAGACCAATCGAGCCTGGGCACGGGCGCTTCCGCCCTCTCGGGGTAGGTCAGCGCGTACTGGATCGGCATGCGCATATCGGTAGCCGAGATTTGCGCCATCACGCTGCCATCCGTGAACTCGACCAGCGCATGCACTTTAGATTGCGGATGCACCACCACCTGTACATCTTTAGGGGAGAAGTCGAATAACCAGCAGGCTTCGATGACCTCGAAGCCCTTGTTCATGAGCGTGGCGGAGTCGATAGTGATCCGCTGCCCCATCTTCCAGGTGGGATGATTGAGCGCCTGCTCGGGTGTCACGTGCGCCAGTTCTTCGGCTGGAGTCAGCCGGAATGGACCACCGGAGGCGGTCAGGATCAGCTTCGCGGCTTCAGTGCGCCGGCCGCAGCGCAGGCACTGGTGGGCTCCGTTGTGTTCGCTGTCGACGGGAATCAACTCGGCTCGCGATTCCCGCATAGCTTCCGTGACCAGCTTGCCGGCGGCGACCAGAACCTCCTTGTTGGCGAGTCCCACGCGCTTCCCCAGCCGCACCGCCTCGTAGGTCGCTTCCAGGCCCTCGACGCCGACGATCGCCGACATGACGAAGCTCGATTCCGGAGCGGCAGCGGCCGCGACGCGGTCCGCAGGCCCCCAGCCAAGTTCCGGAACCGGCGTGTTTTGTTCCCGAAGGATACGCCGGAGCGCTTCCAGTGATGCCTGGTCGGCGACCACGGCGACGGCAGGCTTGAACTCGGCGATCTGGCGGGCAAGAAGTTCGACGTTGCGGCCCGCCACCAGGGAGTGAATCCCAAACCTGCCCGGCCAGCGCCTGACCACATCCAGAGTACTGGTTCCTATGGAACCCGTTGATCCGAGAAGGGTGAGAAGCTCCACTGCCTCTTAGATGATATCATCCGCAGTTGCGATTTCGGCTACCACAATGCGGCCGGTTCAGCTTACCGTAACGTTTGGAACTCGCCGTCGGTAGGAAGAACCCCAGAGGGGCGCCGGGGAGGGTTGCTTCAGGGGTCTTAATGAGGTTAGTCTCGCTTTGGTGGGAGTTTCCTCCCCGGCTTGATTCCAATAATAGAATACCTAGCGCCTAAATGCAACAATTTTTTGTAGGTTGCGGTTAAGAATTTTTTATAGCATCGATTGGGCCATTTACTAAACTGTGATCATTGGAGATAGCGATTCTGTGCCGTTTCGGAAAACCAATCCGCGCGGTGTTCATCTAAGCCTGGCGCACTTCCACGTCTGCCAATTCTTCCAAAACACGGATGGAGGAACAGAAGTCTTCCTCTCCGAGCCCCTTGGCGATCGCCGCTTGAAGCATTTGCTGCGTTAGAGCGGTCAGCGGCATGGGGAAATCCAGGCTCCTGGCGGATTCCAGCGCCAAACCGATGTCCTTGTGCAGCCACTTTGTGGAAAAGTTCGTCTGGAAGTCCCGCCTGAGCACGAATGGGGCTTTAAATGAGATGAGACCGCTTTTGGCCGCGCTGTTATCCAGAATGTCCAGCATGAGTTGGGGATCGACGCCGCCCTTGACGGCCAGGACCATGCCTTCCACGAAACCCTGCCAGAGATTGCCCAGCACCAGGTTCTGAGTCAGCTTGGCTTGCAAGCCGGCGCCCGGGCCGCCGCAATAGTAGAAAAGCTTGCCCATGGCCTCGAAGTAGGGCTTGGCTTTTTCGAAAGCGGCCTGGTCGCCGCCGATCATGAACGTCAGAGTTCCTTTCTCGGCGCCCGGCTTCGAGCCAGTGCACGGGGCGTCCAGAAAATGCGCGCCCTTGGCCGAAAAAGCCTGCCCGATCTCGCGGCTGACGGCGGGGGAGACCGTGCTGCAATCGGCTACGACCGCGCCCGGCTTGACGCCTTCGATCAGGCCGTTTTTGCCAATCGCCACATCGCGCGACATCTCGCTGTCGCCGACGCAATAAAACACATAGTCGGCGTTTTGCGCGACCTCCTTGGGCGTGGCGCAGGCCGTGCCCTTGCCTTTCTTCGCTAGATCCGATGCCTTGGAGCCGGTGTGCGACCACAGCGCGACTTCATGTCCGGCCTCCAGAAGATGCTGAGCCATCGGGTAGCCCATGATGCCCAATCCAAGGAATCCGAGTTTTGCCAAGAATAGCCTCCTATTGAGTGGAAAGCTCTGATTCTACCAGTCAGCCACGGGTTTTATGTTCCCCGGTCCGCCGGGGGCCAGTCTTAACGCTGCGATACGAACTTTCGGAGGTGGAAGATGATGCGAGCCATTCTGCTGTTCGCCGCCGCGGCGGGCGCAGCCGGGTTGCTTCCGGCAGCGGGGGCCAACGCTTACATCCAGCACAATCTGGTTGCGGACCAGCCCGGCGCCGCCGACGCGACGGATCCGAATCTGGTAAACGCCTGGGACATCGCGGCCAGCCCTACGGGTCCGTTCTGGCTGAGCGCCAACGGCACGGGTCTGGCGACCGTGTACAGCACCAGCGCCACGGCGACGATCACGGTAGCCACGCTCAAGGTGACGATCCCGCCGGGCAAATCGAGCGACGAAAAAGAAGGCCCGGTCAGCGGGCAGATCTTCAATCCGTCGGCGGCCTTCGCAGTGGCCACGGGGAAAAACGCCAGCTTCCTGTTCTGCACGGAGGACGGCACTATTTCCGGGTGGAACCCAACGGTGAATCCGAACGCCGCGATTGTGATGGTCGATAATTCTTCGAAGGGCGCGGTGTATAAGGGCTGCACGATCGGCGGGAGTTCGTCGGCGCCCCAGCTTTACGTTGCGAATTTCAACTCCGGGGCGGTGGAGGTGTATGACGGGAACTTCGCGCCGGTGACGCTGGCGCCGGGCGCGTTTCACGACGCGCAAATCCCCGCGGGATTCGCACCGTTCAATGTCGCCAACCTAAACGGCAATCTCTACGTCGCTTATGCGAAGCAGGACTCCATGAAATACGACGATGTGCCCGGCGCCGGCAATGGCTATGTGGATGTCTTCGATCTGAACGGAGTCTTGAAGACGCGGCTGATCGCGGGCGGGGCGCTGAATTCGCCCTGGGGCATGGCGATCGCTCCGGCTAACTTCGGAGCGTTTTCCAACCTGTTGCTGGTGGGGAATTTCGGAGACGGGCGGATCCACGCCTACGATCCCGCGACGGGCGCCTTACAGGGCACGCTTCAGGATCCCAGCGGCGCGCCGATCGCCATCCCAGGACTGTGGGGGCTGCGAGTGGGCAACGGGAGGAGCGGCGGCGATGCAAATGCGGTCTACTTCGCGGCCGGCCCCGGTCCCGGGCACGGTCTGTTCGGCAGCTTGCAGGCGGGCCCGGTGCCGGCGGCGAGCAATCCAGCCGTCAACGGTGCGAGCTTTCAGAACGGGATCTCGGAATATAGTTGGGTGACGATTTTCGGCGCCAATCTGTCTTCGACGACTCGTGTGTGGAAGGCCAGCGACATCGTGAACGGGGCGCTGCCGACCACGCTGGATAAGGTCAGTGTCACGATCGACGGCAAGGCGGCCTACATCGCCTACATCAGTCCGACGCAAATCAACGCCCTGGTTCCGGCGGACCCGGTGCTGGGGCCGGTCCAGATCTCGGTTACCAACCAGGGCCTGACCAGCGACAAATTCAACGCGGCACTTTCCGCGGCCTCGCCCGCGTTCTTCATTTCGAAAAACAACTACATTGCGGGTTTCGGACCCGACAACAAAACCATCCTCGGGCCGGCCACGCTGTTCCCCAACGCGTCCGCCCCGGTGAAACCGGGCGACGAGATTGTGCTGTTCGGTACAGGATTCGGTCCGGCGAGTGCGCCCATACCCGACGGGAAAACGATTTCGGCTCCCATCCCGGTTACGGGCGTGACGATTACCATCGGGGGCGCACAAGCGCAGGTGGTGTTCGCGGGTCTGGTCGCGCCGGGGGTGTATCAGTTCAACGCGATCGTGCCTGCGTCGGCACCGGACGGTGATGCCGCCGTTACGGCGGCGGTAGGGGGCGGTTCGACGCAGGCCGGCGCGTTGATTGCGGTGCAGCGCTAGGGACGCAGGCCACCGCTTGTCAACAAGTTTGGGCGCGCGTGCCGCAATCGGCGCGTCCAACGCAGCCGGGCGTTCTACACGCCCGAAAACGCTTCAGGGGCGCGCCCGGCTGTGATTCTTTCGAGCAATGCGCTACAGCCCGAGATCGGCCGCGCGGGCCTGCATGGCCCGGATGCAGAAGGCGATATGCTCGTCGAGGCCGATCCCCAGCGCGGCCGCGCCCGAAGTGATATCGCCGCGATTTACCGAGCGCGCGAAGGCTTTATCCTTGAGCTTTTTCTTCACACTGGCGACTTCGACCTCGCGAATGCTGCGCGAGGGCTTGACGTAACTGACCGCGGTGAGGAATCCGGCCAGTTCATCGCACGCGAACAGAGTCTTTTCAAGCAGCGATTCTCGCGGGACACCGCTATAGTTGGCGTGCGAAAGAATCGCGCGGCGGATCTGGTCCGGTACGCCATGTGCGGCGAGAATGGGCTCGCCTTTCATCGGGTGGTCCGGGGCTTCGGGGTGTATTTCGTAGTCGAAGTCGTGGAGCAGAGCGGTCACAGACCAGGTGTTCACGTCTTCGCCGAATTTTTCCGCATAGGCTACCATGCAGGACTCCACTGCGAGCGCGTGCCGCCGGAGACTGCCGGACTTTGTGTACTGGCAGAGCAACTGCCAGGCTTGCGCGCGGTCCATCTGTGGATTCAGTGTACTCTAGGAAATCTTATAGGTCAGAAAACGATGCGGCAAATCGAAATCACGGCTCCCGGCGGGCCGGAAGTGTTGAGAATCGTGGAAGTGCCGGTTCCCGATCCCCAGGAAGGCGAAGTCTTGATCAAGGTGCAGGCGGCGGGCGTGAATCGCGCCGATATTTCGCAGCGCCAGGGCAAATATCCGATGCGCCCGGGTATGCCGCCAGTTCTGGGCCTGGAGGTCGCCGGGACCATCGCGAAGACCGGACGCGGCGTGTCGCGATGGAACCCCGGCGACGCCGTGTGCGCTTTACTCACCGGCGGCGGGTACGCCGAGTACGCCGTGACCCCCGCCGTGCAATGCCTGCCGGTGCCGTCCGGCCTCACGCTGATCGAAGCGGCGTCCCTGCCGGAGACGTTCTTTACTGTGTGGCTGGACGTGTTCGAACTGGGCGGCCTGAAGGAAGGCGAGTCGCTCCTGGTACACGGCGGGTCGAGCGGCATTGGCGTCACGGCGATCCAGCTTGCTCACGCGTTCGGCTCGCCGGTCTACGCGACCGCGGGCTCGGAGGAAAAATGCGAAGCGTGCCGCAAGCTGGGCGCGGACGCCGCGATCAATTATCGCGCGGCGGACTTCGAGCAGGAAGTAAAAAAACTCACCGCGGGCCACGGCGTGGATGTGATTCTGGATATGGTCGGCGGGTCCTACACGGCCAGGAATCTGCGCACACTCGCCCCGCGAGGCCGCTTGGTGTTCATTAACTATATGGAATCGAGCAAGGCCGAGATCGAGATCGCTCTGATCCTCGGAAAACAGTTGACCATCACCGGCTCCGGCCTGCGCCCGCAGACGGTGGAGCGCAAGGCCGAAATCGCCCGCGCGCTGGAGCAGCGCGTTTGGCCGCTGTTCGGCGCCCGTAAAATCAAGCCGGTGATCGGCAGCGTTTACCGCATGGAGGACGCCGCGGAGGCGCACCGCCTCATGGAATCGAGCCGGCATATCGGCAAAATCGTGCTGCGGATGAGTTGAGCGTGTGCTGCTTAAGCCGCCCGCGCGCCCTTTGTCAGAAGCCCCCTAGGAACCGGTTCCCGAAAGGCTCACGATCTGGGCGGTTCGCCGCGGAATCGGCGAATGCCAGCGCGCCCGGAACCGCCAGGGCCGCGGGATTCTGGAAGGAGTAGTCGCGGATGCCGTTACCGGCGGGGAAGAAGTCAGCGTAGTCCAGTTGGCCTGCGTGCTATGCTGGCCGGACGAATGAGCGCTTCGGGCCTTCCAGTGGACCCCGGCCTGGCTTTGATTCTCGATCTGGACGGCGTGGTGGTGGATTCGATGCCGGTTCACACACTGGCGTGGCGGCGCTACTTGGAAGGCTTCGGGATTCAGAGGGAGGATATTGCGTCCCTGATGCACGGCCGGCGTAACGACGAAATCATTCGCGAGTTTCTGCCGTGGGTGGCCACGCCGGCCGGCATCCTGGCCCACGGAGCCGCCAAGGAGCGACTGTACCGGCAAATGATCGCTCCGGAATTGGCCGCGCGGCTGGTTCCCGGCGTCGCTCTGTTTCTGGAGCGCGCCAAGGGCGTCCCGGTCGCGCTGGCGACGAACGCCGAGCGCGCCAATGCCGATTTCATTCTGGATGGCGCGAATCTGCGTGTGTGCTTCCGGGTGATGGTGGATGGCAGCCAGGTGGAGCGTCCCAAGCCGGCGCCGGACGTGTATCTGCTCGCCGCCCGGGGTTTGGGAATCGAGCCTCGAAACGCCATCGTTTTTGAGGATTCCCCGGTGGGTGTGGAGGCCGCGCGAGCCGCGGGGATGCGCGTGGCGGGCATCGGCACCCATGCGGATTCTCTAAAAAATGTCGATGTAATGGTGCGGGACTTTCTGGACCCCGTCTTAGAATCATGGCTGGCGAAGCAGCGGTCTATCTGATCCCCCCTCTGGCGGCGATCGGACTGGTGATCCTTCTTTGGTGGCTCCGCGAGCGGCGCATCCGCGCCGATAACGAAAATCTGCGCATCTTCCACGGCCTGAGCGAGGACATCATCGCCGCGCCCACTCCCGCCGTCATCGCGGAAAAACTCGCGACGGTGCTGCCTTCGGTGACCCAGGCGACCTCCGTGAAGCTGTATCTCTTTCAGCGGCGCACCAAATCCCTGGAGCGGGTCGCTACCTCAGCCGAACCGGAACCCATGGCGGCACCGATCGAAGCTCCCCCTGACGGGCTGGCCGGGGCAGCGGTCGAATGCTTCCGCAATCGCACTCTCTTGAATATCCCGGACGTGCGGCGGAACCCCCTGGTCAAGGCGGCTTCGTTTGCGGGATTGCCCCGGTCGGCGATGTTTGTGCCGCTGTTTTCGCAGCAGGAGATCCTGGGCGTGATGGAAGTCAGCAACTCCCGCCGTCCTGGCTTTTTCCCGCTCGAGCAGCAGCAGATGATGCAGCATCTGGCCAATCAGGCCGCGGCTTCGTTGAAGCTTCAGGAGCGGCACGCCATCCGCGAGCAGCTCTTCCACAGCGAGAAACTGGCCGCGACCGGACAGCTCATCTCCGGTGTCGCAAGCGAGCTGCGAACGCCCATCGAAAACATTCTGCAACTGGCCGCCAGCCTGGCGGCGCATCAGGGCACGCCGCCATCGCAACGCGACCTGTTGCGGCTCAACGCCGAGTCTCAACGCGCCTCCGAAATTGTCTCCCGGCTGGTTTCCTTCGCGCGCGAAGACGAATCCGGAACGCCGCGCATCGTGGACGTGAATTCGATCTGCGCCGAGCTGATCCGTTTCCGCGAGCCGGAATGGCGCGCTCTGGGGCTGCGGGTCCAGAACCGCCTCTTGCCCGACCCGGCGCCCGTGCTGGCTTCGCACGGGCAGATCGAGCAGGTATTTCTGAATCTTCTGGTGCACGCCGAGCAGCACGCCTCCAAATCCGCCGCCAAGACCGTTTCCATTCAGAGCAGCGCCATGGCGCAGCGGGTGCTCGTGGAAATCGCGTATTCCATTTCTCCGGACGATCCCGCGCCGCCCGATCCGTTTTCGGTGGCGAGCACGCTGAGCGGAGAGGCGCTCGGGCTGGGGGTGTCTCAAGGTGTATTGCGAAGCCATGGAGGCGATGTGCAGTTTCGCGTGAAGTCCGGAATGGCGAGGTTCGAAGCCGAATTGCCGCTTGCCGGAGCCGAGCAGCAGATCCCGAACGAATCGGACAGCGTCCGGAAGTCGGCACGCGCGCTCACCGTGATGATCGTCGATTCGGATGGGGGAAGCCGCCGGCATCTCCTGGGGATGTTGACTTCGCGCGGCCACCGAGCGGTGCCGGTGGCGGCGCCGGAGGCCGCGGAAATCTCCAAGCGCCTGCGGTTCGATGCGGCGTTTTGGGCCGTGCGCCCAGGGGCAGGATCCGGCAGCGCCGAATCGCACGAAACCGTCCGATCCCATGTCCCCGCGCTGATTCTGGTGAGCGACGGCTACGACCCCGATCTGGCCCGTGAGCTGGAACAAAGCCACTCCTTTCTGCTGTCGCGGCCGGTTCAGGAGCCGGACCTGGTGCGGATTCTCGCGGAAGTGGAAAGCCGGATCTAGCTGCCGGATCAGTTCTTGGAACGCGGCGGAACGTAGCCCGGAGGCAGGGCCGCGCCCTCGCCGAAGAAGTATTCCTCCATCTGCTTGAGCAGGAACTCCTGGGCCTCCGCAGTGCCGAGGTTCAGGCGATATTCGTTCATGATCATCTTCATCTGCTCGAGCCACATCTTCCAGGCTTCCTTGGAGACATTCTCGTAGATGCGCTGGCCCAGCGGGTGATTATCGAAAGGAGGCTCGTCCAGGCCGGGCAGGTCCCGCTGGAACTTCACACAGAAAACAGTGCGCCCGCTCCGGTTGGTTTCGCCGACCCGCGGACCTGTCATACCGCCGCCACAACCCATGTTCACGCTCCTCCGCTTCCAGCATAGCGTGGGTAGGACGGTCCGTGGAAGTACCAGGGGCAACTAAATCCCGGCGCGCTAAGCGCGCGAGTCCAGCCGCGTTCGCGTTAAAGAGCGCGCCGCCCATAGATCTCACGCACCATTGCGACAATCGGCTCCGGCACCAGGTGTTCCCACGCCTCTCCTGCGGCGATGCGCCGCCGCACCTCGGTCGAGGAGATTTCATCGAACCTGCCGTGCACCGGCAGCGCGCGCACGCGCCCACGCCAACGCTCCGGCGGATCGAACCGTCCCTGGCGTGCGGCCACCAGCAATCCGAACTCGTCGAGCATGCGTTCGGTTGCGCCGGGATCGCCGTAATCCCAGTGGAGGACGCGTTCGGCGGCATCGCGCCCGCACAGAAAGTAAATCTCGGGTTCCGGCCGGGCCAGCCGGAGTTCCCGCGCGATGTCGATGAACAAGCCGCTTTCCGTGACCGTATACGGCAACCCCGCGACCCGCAGCATGGCGAGCCGGTGCTCGAATCCCGCGCCTTCAAAGCGTTTGTGGGGGTATGCGCGCGGCACGATGCAGATCACTTCGTCCACCATCGCGCGGCCGGCCTCGGCCAGCGCCACGTGCGCGCAAGTCACGGGATTGAAGGCGCCCGCCAGAACACCGAGCTTCACGGTCTCAAAACGAGGGAATGGTCTGCACCGGGACCCGTTCGGCGGCCCGCTGCTTTGAGCCGCGCAGATGGCTGCTCACCGCCTGCACACAGGCCAAAATCCCCGCGGCGATCAGCATTAATGCCAGCGCAATACACGCGAGGGCCCGCCTCCAAGGGTGCGGCGAGTTCGTCTCCAGGCGGATTCCCACTACCGCCGCGGGAGGCCTTGGCGCGGCCGGGCGCAATCCGACCGCGACCGGCCCATTCACCGCGCGCGGCATCTCGATCACCCTGCGCCGGTACGGTAAAACCGCGCCTTCTTTCAATTCGAGTTCCTGAACCAGCCCCACGATCAGGAACGGCTCCTCCACCGCGGAGACTTCGCCCACAAACCGCCGCGGGATCACCACTTCCTGCGAACTCTTCTTGTTGATGATCTCGATGTCGGTCGGAGTCACCCGGCGCAGCAGCCACTCATTGTGTCCCGCGCCCACGATGGCAGGGAACAGCGAGAACGCGCGGCGGCCGATCTGGTCGAGCGCCGACGGAATCAGCGGAACAGCCACGCTTTTATTCTAGGCGAATCCGTTTAGTCTGAGCCGCTCTCTACCGCCGCCCCGCGTAGGGGCCGCGATCCTGCCGGGCCCGGCGCCGGCACGCCCACATCCAGCCACCCGATCATCATCTCGTCCCAGCTCTGCGGCCCCCAGGTCACCGTCGCGCCGGGATCGGGATTGAACGGATTGTTCGCCGAGTTGTCGAAATTCGCCGTGCACTCGATCACCGTGCCGCGGGGCAGGATCTTCGGAGTCTCCAGATAGTAATAGGGCTGCCAGTTGAAATCGTACTTGGGGATATCCAGCAGAATCTCGGTCCGGCCATCCGGATACACCGCCCGGAACTGGAAAGATTTCCCGCGCAAGTGCATGTGCGCGCGCATGCCCATCAGGCTGACCGTCTGCGTCATGCGAGCCGCCGCCTCCACCCGGTAATTCGGATCTCCCGGAGGAATTCTCAGCGACGGCGCCATCGCCTGCATCGCGACGATCTGCTCCGTCACCGGCTGCTTCGCAAACACCAGGCCGATACGCGTGCGGTCCTTGGTAGCCTTCCCGTTTGCCGCGTAGTGCATCTGAAAAATCAGGGTCGAGCCCGCTTTCAACAGCCGGCCTTGGCCCGGCTTCCAGATCTGCGGAGCCATGCCCGGCGCGTATCCCGCCAGATATTGCTCGTCGTGGACGCCGTCGTTGGGGTCCACTACGACGATCGCGTGATGCACCACCGAAGGATCGCCTGGCCGGACCTCCGCCATCTGTATCCACTTGTCTTCGGTGAAGTGCGTGGATA
>Ga0070739_10008335_pt1 | contig 10661 bp, 10 predicted proteins | sample Coa_R1_7_FD_66445 | JGI IMG/M metagenome (GOLD analysis project Ga0070739, IMG submission 66445) | Surface soil microbial communities from Centralia Pennsylvania, which are recovering from an underground coalmine fire - Coalmine... | ecosystem: Environmental > Terrestrial > Soil > Unclassified ...
GGCTCGCCGCCGCTTTCGGTGCGTTCGACGGTGGCGGGTTTGCCGCCGCGCTCTTCGGCCCATTTGCGAATGACGTCATGATCTGTGGTGGTCTTTGATGACCCTGACATACAACACCTCCTGTTATGGTGGGAGCATCCTTCGCGGGTGTCTCCTTCTTTGTTTTCCGGTGGCATCATGTGGGATGCCTCTACGTAGGTACGAATCAACTATAGGAACAAGTTTCAATTCGCCTGAATCTGCTTCCGAAGCAGGACGCGATGAAGCGCGTTCCTACATTAACAAGCACAATAACGGGCGACCAGCTAATAACTGGTCGCCCGGTCCCTCCCAATCGATAACTCACTTCCCGCTTAGTGGGTTGTGATCTTGCTTTCGGAGAACAGTTGCACCATGCCCTGGTTAAAGGCAGGCAGGTCCTGCGGACTGCGGCTGCTTACCCAGTTTCTATCGCGCACCATCTCCTGGTCCACCCAGTTACCGCCAGCGTTGCGGATGTCGTCCTGGATGGTGTAGTAGCTCGTCATGGTGCGGCCTTTTACGAGGTCGGACGAAACGAGCAGCCAGGGGCCATGGCAGATTACCGCGATAGGCTTACCACTTGAGTTGATGCGTTTGACGAATTCGCGCGCCTTCGGCTCCATTCTCAACTTATCAGCGTTGAGCGCGCCGCCGGGCAGCAGCACCCCGTCAAAGTCGTCAGGATTGGCCTGATCGAGCGTCATATCGACGTTGAAGCTATCGGCCTTGACGTCGTGATTCATGCCCTGCACCTGACCGGATTTGGGGGCAATGATCATTGTCTTAGCTCCAGCCTGCTCTAACGCTTTCTTCGGCTCGGTCAGTTCCGCCTGTTCAAAATCGTCCGTTACCAGAATGGCAACGCGCATTCCACTCAATGTATTTCCTTGCATTCTGTTTCCTCCTTCACTACATACATTACTTACAGTATGCTGGAACATAACAGATTCCAGCCTGTTTTCCTTTGAACCTCATCCTTTATTACTGGGAATAAGGATGAGCATTTATCGATCTTTCGGGATACATAGGTTACACGTAACAGGAAGCCAGATGGAGACTCTGCTGTAAACTCTGGAAGCCCCCTGGAACAACAGGCCTGAAGACACCCGCAAGGGGATGGCTCTACAGGCCGAGGCAGGGTGTAGAGCCATCCCCTTGCGGGTGTCTTCAGGCCGCTTCACCCACGCTCGCAGATACTAATCCTGGCTATTTTAAGATTTGTCATTCCAGCCGCCCATTGTCGTAGCCCCTTCCTGCATGGGGTCAAAGAGGTTGCCAGGCGTAGCTGGGAAAGGTTGATCCTGAAGATGCGACTTATCGACCTGGTGGGCAAACATGCCTTTTCAAAGCACAATACATTACAAACTGCACGCATGGTACGAATAAGGAGTAGTAAAGGTGGCAAGAAGATTACAGCGCGCTCACATGAATTTTTATGAAGTAAGGGGGATTCTCTGTAGGAACGCGATGATGGATGTTGACAAAGCAAGAGGGAAGACCCAGGCCTGTCATCCTGAGCGCCGCGAAGGAGCTCTGGCATCGGTGTGCGAATCGTCGGGGAACGGAGATCCTTCGCGGCGCTCAGGATGACGGGGGGGCACTAGACCCCCATATGTTGTCAACATCCATCATCGCGTCCACCCTGGTCTGGCCCCCCTGCGCATCCGGGGCAGGACGCGATCAAGCGCGTCCCTACAGAAATATCAGGCGAACCTACCCGGCCTCCGTCATGACAGGTTGCGGCTCTACCCTGCTGCCAAGTGTCCACCACAATAGGGCGACCATCACAATCAGCAGGCCGATGGCGGTCAGGGCGAGTTGCAGCAACAGGCCGATGAAGGCCAGCAGCAGGCCAGCCGCCGTTACCATAGGCCAGATAGTTGGTGTGGGACATGATGTGGGGGCAGGCGCGACCTGGGAACGAAGCGCGGCGCTAGTTGCCAGCGCGTGTTTCACATCCAGGTAGAGGGCGCGGGCATCAAATGGTTTGGTCAGGCAGGCAACAGGGATAGGGGAAGGGATGGAATCAGGGCCGTATTCCCAGGCCAACAACACGAGAGGTAGGCGAGCAAGCAGGGGATGAGCCTGCACCAGGGTAAGCAACGTCGAATCTCTTCCTGCCTCACCATCGATATCGAGGATGACTACTTCTGGATGCTGCTTTTCAAGCCCATGCGCGTTGAGAAGAGAACTCGCTTCGATTACCCGCATACCCTGACCTTGCAGGCCGAGCGCAATCATACGTCGCAAGAACTTATCCTGCTCAATAAGAAGAATGGTATGCTGGAATGATCGCTGCATGGTCTACTCAAACTCCTTTGGCTTGAGGGCAGGACGCGATGAATCGCGTCCCTACAGAATGGTCTACTCAAACTCCTTTGGCTTGAGAGCAGGACGCGATGAATCGCGTCCCTACAGAATGGTCTACTCAAACTCCTTTGGCTTGAGAGCAGGACGCGATGAATCGCGTCCCTACAGATAGGTAAAACACGCTCTTGTATCTCTCTTAGCATACTTAGCCCACATTACGGTTACTTATATAGAGGCGGCTTGTACCTTACAGGGGCCTGAACGCCATTGAATAACACGGAAGCCACCCTGGTTGGAGCCGAAAGCCACCTGCAAGGGGATGGCTCTACAATAGGAAGCCAGCTGTAGGGTCATCCCCTTGCGAGTGGCTTCCCGCTCCCTACGCGACAATCATGGTCCAATTTGCCAGACCTGAATATCGCCTGCGACTGAGGCGATGCGCTGTCCATCGGGCGACCAGGCGAGGGCACCCACAGTGCTGCTGTGGCCGCGATAGGTGAAGATATGCTTCGCGGTGGCGGAATACCAGACCTGTACGGTGCTATCCCAGGAGCCAGAGGCAATACGCCTGCCATCGGGCGACCAGGCTACTACCTGCGCGCCGCGTGTTTGGCCGAGATAGACCGAGAAGTAGCTGCCGGTGGTGGCGTACCAGACGCGCACAGTTCCGTCCTCTGCGCCTGAAGCAAGGCGCGTTCCGTCGGGCGACCACGCGACTGACCAGACGCGGCGAGTGTGCTGCCGGTAGGTAAGCAAAGTCTCGCCCGTCGAAGCGCTCCAGACCTGCACTGTGTCGTCAAAACTGGCAGAGGCGATGCGCGTTCCATCGGGCGACCACGCAACTGCATCCACTGTCTGGTCATGTCCATGATAGGTCAGCTGTCGTGTGCCTGTAGCGGCGTCCCAGATTTGCGCGGTGTCATCGCTGCCTGTAGAGACGAGGCGCTTGCTGTCAGGCGACCAGGCCAGGGCCAACACAAGATCGCTATGGCCAGTATAGGTCAGCAGGTGTTTACCGTTCCTGGCATCCCAGACCTGCACAGTCTTATCCCAGGAAGCCGAAGCGAGCTTCGTACCATCCGGCGACCATGCTAAGGCCCATACGATAGCAGTATGACCGTGTAGAGAAAATTGTATTGCGCCGGTCGCAGCATTGCGCACCTGAATGGTGCCATCTCCAGTTCCTGTAGCAATATGCCTGCCATCAGGCGACCAGGCGATACCAAAGAAAGATGCTTGATTGCTGTAGGTATGAAACAGAGTCCCTACCTTCGGATGTGAAAACGGTGACGGCAGGGAAGCAGTTGACGTAGAACAGGCCAATAACAGTAGAACACATATCATTGCGGCAAGAGAGCAAAATAAAGGCTGGCGTTTCATCCCGATCTTCCATGCTTTTTCAAGGCAGAACGATGAAGATACAAATTGTAGGGACGCGATGCACAGAATTTTGATGAAATAGCGGGGGATATGCTCTATGTCATCCTGAGCGCAGCGAAGGATCTGTTGGTCAGGCGATCTGCGCGTCGAGGCTGGAGATCCTTCGCTGCGCTCAGGATGACATGGCAGGTTTCCCCTCTTTATTTATCAACCTTCATCACGGCGTCCCTACAACATGCAAATTCCCTACGAGACGATATTACATTCTATTACGCACAGTATACGAGAAGGAGTTACAGTTTTGCCAGTTTATAGCCGACATCTGGCACAGTGAGAATATAGCGTGGATGGCGCGAATCGGCCTCGATTTTGCGGCGCAGGCGGCTGATGTAGACCCAGATGAAATCGACTTCGCGATTGTACTCGGCTCCCCAGACGCGCTCGAGCAGGAGTTCGTGGGTCATCACGCGACCGGCGTTCTGGGCCAGCACGCTGAGCAATTTGTATTCGGTGCGGCTCAATTGCACCTGGCGGCCACTGACAAAGACCTGGTGCTGGGCAAAGTCGATCAGCAGGTCGCCCGAGGTGAAAATTGTCTCGCCCGGGGATAGTTCACCATGAGATGGCCGGCGGCGCAGCAGCACGCGGACGCGAGCAAGCAGTTCCTTCATATTGAAAGGCTTGGCTACAAAATCGTCAGCCCCCAGGTCGAGGTAGCGCAGGCGTTCATCTTCATCGTCCTCATCACAGAGCATCAGGATGGGCAGGGAAGAGAACTCGCGCAGGCGGTGCAAAAGCTGGCTCCCGCTCATGTCTCTGGCATCGCTCGCCAGCAGGATCAGGTCTGGCTCCTCCAGGTCAAGCTGGCGCAGGCATTGGGAGGCACTGGAAACAGGCTGCACGCGGTACTGGGCCTCTTCGAGATTGGCGCGCACATAGCGCATAATACGCGCATCACCCTCCACAACCATAACTTTCGGACGCGGACTACTGCGTAAAGGCCCAGTGCGAGGTGTAGATAGCGGTCCACTCACGGCAGTGAGTGGGTGCTGGCGTGAAACGGGTTCGGGTGATAGCCGTTCCTGAGCGGTTTTGGCAAGCGGCAGAGTGAAATAGAAGGTCGCGCCGCGTCCGATGCCGGGCGAATCGGCCCAGATGCGTCCACCATGCGCCGCGATGATGGCGCGGGAGACAGCCAGACCCAGGCCATTGCCGGTGGGACGCTCCTCGCCCTGCTGCACGCGATAAAAGCGGTCAAAAATGCGCTCGACGTTTTCGGGGGCAATGCCGACGCCTGAATCGGTGACGCTCAGGCGGGCCTCTGTCTCGTTTACCTCCAGGGCTACCTTAACGGTGCTGCCTGCCGGAGAATACAACACGGCGTTATTGAGCAGGTGATTGCAGACCTGCTCGATACGCAGCGTATCACAATACACGAGCGGCGGCTCATCAGGCAGGCGCAGGATAAAGGTATGGCGAGGAGCATTGGTGCGCCAGCGTTCAACCAGGCGGATCAGCAGTTCGCCCAGGCGCACTTCCGCGAAACGCAATTGCTGCACACCCGCGTCGAGTCGCCAGACGTCGAGCAGGGTGTTGAGAATATCGTGCAGGCGGTCGGCCTGCGAATCGATCATCTGCAACATCTCGCGCTGCATGGCGATATCCCAATAGGCAGCATTGCCAAGCAGCGTGGTGGCGCAGCCTTTAATAATGGCAAGGGGCGTTTTCAATTCGTGGGCGGCCATTGCCAGCGTTTCATGGCGCTCAGCAGCCGCGCCGCGTTCCAGGGTGATGTCGTCGAGCAGCACGCCACGCCCCAGGAAGTTGCCCGGGTTATCATGCAGGGGAAAACTCTGGACGCGCAGCCAGCGTACCGCCGCGTCCGCCAGCGCGAGTTCGGTAGACTGCTCAACTTCAGGATGCAGCCAGATACGATTTAGCTCTGCCTGCGCGATATCCGGCTGTGCCGCCAGGGCAAGCAGTTGTTGTCGTATATCGACATCCGGCCCCTGAATACTCAGCAGGCGTTCCGCGCTGGGATTGGAATACGCGATATGCTCGGCGGGATCAAGCAGGATCAGCCCACTGCGCATGTTTGATGCCACCCCTGCCAGCAGGGTAAACGCGCCCTCGCCCCGGGTGTTTGCCTCAAATTCCTCGTGTGGGTGCTTTAACAAGAAGAAATACCTTCCTTTGCCAGCTTCGCTTGTTCATGCTACTGATATTCTAGCAAAACGGTCAAGGTTAAAAGAGAACAGAAGAGAGTGGTCAAGGCCGCGCGGCCTTGACCACTCTCTTCTGTTCTCTTAAATGGAAAAATCAATGACCAGCGATATAGGCGAGCATGACGATGATGAAGAGATGGACGACCATGGCGATGCCGAAGCCCCAGGCCATGACGAGAATCCAGCCGCGATCACTCATCGGGCGGCGGGTGTGGGCGTAAATATAAGGAGAGCGTTCCGAGGCGACGATGCCCATAGCAATGCGCAGGCGCAGGGGCGAGCGCACAGGCGAGCGGCGCATCTCTACCAGCAGTGCCTCGTGGCAGCGTTTGCACAGCGTCCACGTCTGGCGCGGTTCAGGCACACCTACCGGCTCCATAAGGTGGGTGGGATGCATCCAGGTGCGGCGCGTGCAGATCGAACAGCGAATGACCTGCCTTTTCTTGCGGCCTTTCGGCGATGGTCCCTGCTCGCTGGCAGCGACGGGATCGCGTATGATGTCTTTCACGTCTCGCTGTCCTTTCTGTCAATCCGGCAGAACGTTACACAATCCATGCCTCTTCATAGAATTGTATCATATTTTTGTGATGGTTTTGTGATATGAAGAGGATCATGAGCAGGGAAACGGGTAATTCATGAGGAACGCTGTACAAAAAATTCGTTCAGGAAGCAATTCCTATCGCTTCCTGAACGAGAAACACGTTAGCTGTGAAACACGCCGAGCAGCGGCAGCAGGTAGACAAGGCTAAAGACCACTATCCACACGCCGTCAACGAAGTGCCAGTACATTTCGGCAGCCTGCACCGCGAAGTGCTTTTTGGCGCTGAAATCGCCACGCAGCGAACGCAGCAGGACGATAATCAAGAAAAGCGCGCCAACGGTGACGTGCAGGCCGTGAAAGCCGGTCAGCGTGAAGAATGACGAGCCAAAGACTGAAGCCTGTGGCGTAAAGTGCTGACCAAAGAGACCCGAATATTCATAAATCTGGCCGCCCAGGAACCAGAGACCCATGATAATGGTCAGAAGCAGGAAGCCCTGCATCCTGCCGCGATTGCCCTTTGCGATGGCAGCACCCGCGATACGCGCAGGAACACTACTGCCGAGCAGGATCACGGTATTAATCAAAGGGAAGACCAGTTCTGTAGGTAGCTGCCAATTTCCATTACGAATTTCCAGGTAGAGATAGGCGGCGATGAGATTGGCGAAAATCAGCGCCTCCGAGGCAATGAAGAAGATCATGCCCCACCATTCGAGGCTGCGCCCCTGCTGCTCGCCATGCGCCTCTGCTTCCCGGATCTGTTCGCCGTGAGAAACACTCATAAGTCAACTCCCTGGTATATAGAGACAGACGCAACATGCAGCGTCTACATAGATAGTTATTTTGTCGAAGAGGGGCGCTCCAGGCCCCAGCCAATGACTGCGACTACGACCAGCAGCAGGCCAATGACCAGGAGAATGGGATGAATCACAACTCCCATGAGCGCGATAGCCAGAGCCAGGGCCAGCACAAAAGGCCAGTAACTCTTTTTCTCGGCAAATACGGCCTCATCGATAGCCCTGGGCTTTCTTACCGGTCGCTTGCGCTGTCCTGCTTCCTCAGACACTCGTTTCCTCTTTCGTAGGGATATACCAATGAATAATTCAAAATTTTCTGTAGGGACGCGCTTCATCGCGTCCTGCCTCTCGCCCCGATGCGCCGGGGGGGACGCGATGAAGCGCGTCCCTACAGACTACCAATTCGTTAATGTGTCGCGGTCTTCCAGTCGGCAATCTCCGGGTTCTTCTTATCGTAGAACGGGCGGCGACTGCGCACAATGGGAATAACGTCGAAGTTATAGGGTTTCGGCGGCGAAGTGGTATCCCATTCCAGGGTAAAGGCATCCCAGGGATCGTCGCCAGCCTTTTCGCCACTGCGCATCGTGATGACGAAGTTCCATAGGAAGACCATGATCGATACGGCAATGGTAAAAGCGCCGATAGTCGCCAGCAGATTCAGCTCGTTCCAGCCGAGATCGGCGGGATAGGTATAGTAGCGGCGCGGCATGCCGAGCAGGCCCAGAATATGCATGGGGAAGAAGGTCAGGTTGACGCCGATCAGCATCAACCAGAACTGCACCTGCCCCAGGCGCTCGTTCAAAAGGCGTCCGGTCATCTTCGGGAACCAGTAGAAGATGCCGCCGAAAACGGCGAAGACGGTGCCACCAAAGAGGACGTAATGCAGGTGCGCGATGACGAAGTAGGTATCCGTTACCTGGTAGTCGAACGGCACTACAGCCAGCGCCACACCATTCAAGCCACCGATCAGGAACATGGCGATAAAGCCAACCGCGAAGAGCATCGGCACTTTGAAGCTCACCTTACCGCCGTAGATGGTGGCAATCCAGTTGAAGATCTTCACCGCCGTTGGAATAGCGATGAGGGTTGTGCTGGTGGCAAAGAAAGCCTGGGCGACCAGGGGCAGGCCAACAGCGAACATATGGTGCGCCCACACAGTGAAACTCAGGAAGCCAATCGCCACGCCCGACCATGCTACAAAAGTGTAGCCGAAGATGGGCTTGCGCGAGAAGACCGGCAAGATCTCTGAGATCATACCGAAGGCCGGAAGGATCAGGATGTATACCTCTGGATGGCCGAAAGACCAGAACAGGTGCTGCCAGAGCAGCGGATCACCGCCTGCCTGCGCCTGATAGAAGTGCGTGCCGAGATGGCGGTCGAGCAGCATGAGGACAGCGGCAGCCGTCAGGCTGGGCAGCGCGAAGAGCAGCAGGAAGGCTGTTATCAGGGTCATCCAGGTGAACAACGGCATGCGGTTGATAGTCATGCCGGGAGCGCGCAGCTTCAGGATGGTGACAACGAAATTGAGCGAACCGGCAATGGATGAAATTCCGAGCATCAAGACGCCGAGGCCCCAGAAGTCGGTATTCATACCCGGGGTGCAGACCACGGCGTTGGTGCCGCATTCCTTCGTCAATTCGTTGAGCGGCGCGTAGTTGAACCAACCGGCGTTGGGGGCCGCGCCGAACAGGAAGCTACTGGTCAGGAACAGGCCGCCGAAGAGGACGACCCAGTAGCCAAAGGCGTTCATGCGCGGGAAAGCCATGTCGCGCGCGCCAATCATCAGCGGCACCACATAGTTACCAAAGCCGGTCAGCATCGGCATGACAAACAGGAAGATCATGGTCGTGCCATGCATGGTAAAGACCTGGTTGTAGATTTCAGGCGTCAGGACTTTCCCATCTGGCACTGCCAGTTGTGTGCGGACGAGTAATGCCTCTACCCCGCCCACCAGGAAGAAGAAAAAGGCGGTGACGATGTACATGATACCGAGCTTTTTATGGTCGGTGGTCATGATCCACTCGCCGATATATGTTTCGCTGAAGCGCTTGCGACGGACAAGCGTTACTCCTTCAACGACTGTACGGGTTGCCATGGGCAATTCCTCCGAACTAGTTGGGGCCTGATGTCTCACGTCCACCGGCAGAACGCTCCGTTGCACGCAAACTGTGACTCAATGCGTTCCGCTGGCGGACGGGATAGACGCGCCCGCTCATCTACTGTAGACTCTCCAGGTACGCTACCAATTCTGCGATTTCAGTATCCGAAAGCTGGCGGATATTCATATCGTTACCGGGCTTGACCCCTTGCGGGTCGTGCAACCACTGGTACAACGCGCAGCCGCTCTCATTCTGTATGATTGGCTTGCCATCGCTACCAGTCGTGACAACACAGGTGGCCGGGTCCCAGGCCAGCACGCCACCCGCGATCAGGTGGCGACTGCCAAAGTGTGTCAGGTTGGGTCCAACCAATCCAGTGGAGCTACCACCACCTAGCTGCGAGGTGAAATGATAGTAGTCGGAGAGGTTGACGCCGACAATGCCGTGACAACCGCTGCAACCGCCGGAGCCTTTGAAGAGCGCCAGACCAGCCTGCGCGGCAGAACTGTTCGGGTTTTGCGCGGCAGCCTGCTCGTTATGCACCCAGTTGTTGTAGCCATCCACTGTGTCTACAATGAGGTTGAAGCTCATATGCGCGTGCTGCAGGCCGCAATACTCGGTGCAGAGACCACGATATGTTCCAGTCTGGGTGGCGCTGAACACCTTATCATTAAGGTGTCCGGGCACAACGTCGGTTTTGCCAAATACCTGGGGAACCCAGAAGCTGTGAATGACATTGTTCGAAACCAGCGTAGTGTGGACGACTGTGTTCACTGGAATATGCAACTCATCGGCAGTGACAATACCTTCGTTCAGGTAGTCAAACTCCCACCACCACTGGTGACCAACCACTCGTACCTCGATGGTGCGGCCCTGACCTGAGATATTGCCCAGATTGAACATGGTATAAATGGTACCGACAAGTACCGCGAAGAGAAACAGCGAAGGCGCAACCGTCCAGATGATTTCAATGGTATTATTGCCATGAATCTGGCGTGGAGTCGGCGAGTTTGGACGCTCACGGAAGCGCACAATCGAGTAGATAAGCACACCCTCGACCGCCACAAAGACGATGGTAGCCACAATCAGGATGAACCAGAAAAGACCCGCCTCTTTATCGGCCACCGGACCAACCGGAGCCAGCATATTGGGAGTTTTCTGATCGCACGCGGCAAGAAGAATCGAGGATAGTAGCATCGCTGAGAAAATGGTCGCCCAGCGCTTTACCCCGCTTTTTTTAGGCATCCTCACTTCTCACTTTCCTAATAAAATAGTATTTCGACGGTGGACA
>Ga0070739_10008336_pt1 | contig 10660 bp, 11 predicted proteins | sample Coa_R1_7_FD_66445 | JGI IMG/M metagenome (GOLD analysis project Ga0070739, IMG submission 66445) | Surface soil microbial communities from Centralia Pennsylvania, which are recovering from an underground coalmine fire - Coalmine... | ecosystem: Environmental > Terrestrial > Soil > Unclassified ...
TCGCGGTCGAGCAGCGCCATCAGGATCGCCTGCGCCAGCAGGATGCCGGCGCAGAGGTCGTCGATCGGGATGCCGACCCGCACCGGTCCCTGACCCGGAAAGCCGGTGATCGACATGAGACCGCCCATGCCCTGCGCGATCTGGTCCACCCCCGGCCGCTTCGCGTAAGGCCCGGTCTGGCCGAAGCCCGAGATCGAGCCGTAGACGATGCGCGGGTTGACCTTCTTGACGCTGTCGTAATCGACGCCGAGCCGGTGTTTGACGGTCGAGCGGAAATTCTCGACGACGACATCGGCCGTCTCGGCCAATTTCATGAAGATCGCGAGACCCTCCGGCGTCTTCAGGTTGAGGGTCAGGCTGCGCTTGTTGCGGTGCAGGTTCTGGAAGTCGAAGCCGTCGCGGCGCGAGCCGGTCACGTCGCGGCCGTCGTCGCCGCGCTGCTCGATCTTGATGACGTTGGCGCCCCAGTCGGCGAGCTGCCGCACCGCCGTCGGCCCGGCCCGCGCATGCGTCAGGTCGAGCACGGTGAAACGGGAGAGCGGCAATCTTCCAGCGCTCACGGCGGCTTCCTCCTCAGGGCGAATTTTTCGCCCGCAACTTTCCCCGCCGCCGCCGCCCCCGTCAAGGCAAGGCGGCGCGGGGCAGGTCGCCGCTTCACGATTGCTGCGCCTCCCGCTCGACGCGCCGGTCCGGCACCAGCCAGATCAGCGCGACGAGGACGTACATTGCTTCGGCGAGCCGCGCATCGAGGAAGGCCAACCCGATGCCGACGAGGTAGAGCACCGGTGAGACCTTGCCCTTGATGTCCATACCGAGCGCGTGGCCGAATGCCGACTCCCGGCCATGCACCCTGATGATCGCCATCTGCAGCAACTGCCAGGCGATCGCCGCCAGGAACAGCACGGCGCCGTACAAGACCGCCGGGATCGCTTCCAGGTGATGCTCGCCGAGCCAGCTCGTCGCAAAGGGTATGAGCGACAGCCAAAACAGGAGGTGCAGGTTGGCCCACAGCACGATGCCGTCGACCCGTTCGACGAGATGCAGAAAGTGGTGGTGATTGTTCCAGTATATCGCGACGTAGACGAAGCTGAGGACGTAGCTCAAAAAGCCCGGCAGCTCCTGCCGCAATGCGTCGAAGCCGGCATCGTGCGGCGCCTTCAGCTCCAGCACCATGATCGTGATGATGACGGCGATCACGCCGTCGCTGAACGCCGCGAGCCTGTCCTTCGTCATGCCGAGGTCCTGCGCAAATAGGCTGCGCGACATAACAGGCGCGAACAGTGCCGGTCGAGGAGTAACCCTTCGGCGCTACGGCTCGGCAGCCGCAGCTGGTCTGGCGGATCGCCGCAGCTTGGCGATCTCGCCGCGCGCGAGGACGTCTGCGCGCTCGTTTTCGGGATGGCCGGCGTGGCCGCGCACCCACTGCCATTCGACGGCATGCGCGGCCGCCGCGGCCTCGAGGCGCTGCCACAGCTCCTGGTTTTTGACCGGCTTCTTGTCGGCGGTGCGCCAGCCGCGCGCCTTCCAGGCGGGAAGCCAGCGGGTGATGCCGTCGCGCACGTACTGGCTGTCGGTCGTGACCCGTACGCGGCAGGGTCGGGTCAGAGCTTCGAGGCCGCGGATTGCCGCCGTCAATTCCATGCGGTTGTTGGTCGTCTGGGCCTCGCCGCCCGACAATTCCTTCTCGACGCCGCGATAGCGCAGGATCGCGCCCCAGCCGCCGGGGCCGGGATTGCCGCTGCAGGCGCCGTCGGTGAAGATCTCGACCTCAGGCGTCGATGCCATAGCCGCCCGGCCCGCTGACGGCACGGTGAAACCGCAGTTTCTTCAGGTATTCGAGCGGGTCCTTCGGCCGCACCAGCGCCCCCGCCGTCTGGTTGAGCCAATCGTAGAGGCGGGTCAGCAGAAAGCGCAGGGCGCTGCCGCGCGCCAATAGCGGCAGCGCCGCCAGCTCCGCCGCCGCCAGCGGCCGCACCGAGCGATAGTGGCCGATCAGCAGACGCGCCTTGGTCACGTTGAAGCTCAAATCCGGCTCGAAGCACCAAGCGTTGAGGCAGATCGCCACGTCATAGGCGAGAAAATCGGTGCAGGCGAAATAGAAGTCGATCAGCCCCGAGAGCCGCTCGTCGCGGAAGAACACGTTGTCGGGAAAGAGGTCGGCGTGGATGACTCCGCGCGGCAGCGATTCCGGCCAGGCCTGTTCGAGAGCGGCGAGGTCGCCCGCCAATTCTTCGGCGAGGCCGGGATGCACCTCACCGGCCCGGGCCGCGCAGCTGTCGAACAGCCGCCGCCAGCCGGCGACCGAAAGGTCGTTGGGCCGGGTCATCGGGAACGACGCGCCCGCCAGGTGCAACCCGGCGAGCGCGGCGCCGAGCTGCGCGCAATGCACCGGCTGGATGCGGCGCGGCCACATCCCCGCGAGGAAGGTGACGATCGCCGCCGGCCGGCCGCACAACTGCCGCAGCGCCTCGCCGTCGCGCGCCCGCACCGGGGTCGGGCAGGCGACGCCGTGATGCGCGAGATGTTCCATCAGCGCGATGAAGAACGGCAGGTCCTGCGGCGCGACCCTTTTTTCGTACAGGGTCAGGATGAAGTTGCCGCGCGTCGTCGTCAGCAGGAAGTTGGAATTCTCCACGCCCTCGGCGATGCCCTTGCACGCGAGCACGTCGCCGATGTCGTAGCGGGCGACGAAGGCGCGCAACTCGTCGTCGCCGATCTCCGTGTAAACCGCCATCCACCACCCTTCAGCAGCTCTGCCCACGGGGTCGCCGGAACCCTCGCGCAGAGAATGTTCGCGCGGCCGCCGCCGCTTGTGCGCCGCGCGAGGCTCGCTTACAGTCGCCCGCGCCACAGCCGCCGCGGCTGGGGCGGGGGCCAGAAGGCACGGCAGGGGGAACATGGCGTCACCAATCCCGGCGCAAAAGGCGCCCTACAACGTCACGGTGGAAGCCGGCAAGCGCTATTTCTGGTGCGCCTGCGGGCGCAGCGCCAACCAGCCGTTCTGCGACGGCTCGCACAAGGACACCGGCCTGTCGCCGCTGCTCTATACCGCGGAAAAAACCGAGGAACTGTGGTTCTGCGGCTGCAAGGCGACCGGTTCGAAGCCGCTCTGCGACGGCACCCACAACACGCTGTAGCACGCCCGCACCCGCTCCATTCGCCAATCCCGTGTTCAGCGCGATGCATCGCCATCGGCCTCGCGGCGGGTCGGGCATTGCCATACTCGCGGCGATGCTGCTGGTGCTGGCCGGCTGCCAGTTGATGCCGTCCTTCGGGTCGAAGAAAGAGGCCGCCGCGCCGGGCGAGGCGTGTCCGCCGGCGGTAATCCTGCGCCCGTTGGCGAACACGGCAGTGTTCGGCCCGGCGCCGAAGCGGGCGCCCGACAACGTCGCCTTTTACGGCCTGCTCAGCGACGTCTCGCTCAAGTGCGAACGCGCCGGCGACACGCTGCGCTTGAAGCTCGACGTGGTCGTCATCGGCGAGCGCGGGCTGGTGCCGCGCGGCAACGTCGTCGATCTCAACTATTTCGTCGCGGTGGTCGGGCCGGGGCAGACGATCCTCAGCAAGCGGCCGTTCGCGGTGCGCATCGATCTCGGCAACGCCAAGCGCGCCGGCGTCACCGATCATATCGAGGAGGCGATTGCGCTGGGCGGACGGCGCCCGACCGACCTCAGCATCGACCTCGGTTTCCAGCAGGGGCCGGACGTCATCGAGTTCTACAAGCACTTCCGCGGCCGCTGACCGGGCGCGCGCCCCATGCGGCTTGGCGGCGGCTGCTGCCGGTGGTAAACAACTCCGGCCGAATACACGCCCGCAGGAGAGGCCGCACCGAACTGTAGAAGCTCTCATCAGGCGTCACCCGCGGGCTTGACCCGCGGGTCTGGGCCGCCCGGAGATGGCCGGGTCGAGCCCGGCCATGACGGTGAAGCCGGAGCGGGTTCTGCACGACGGGAGGCGGCGCCGAAGGAGCAACCGCCCCGGAAACTCTCAGGCAAAAGGACTGCGGGCGGAAGGGCGCTCTGGAAAGCGGCGGCCGGATACTGCGCACCGTCCGCTCACCGAAGGAGTAAGCCGCTTCCGGTTGGGTCGTCCGACCGGCGGTGGTGAATCTCTCAGGGTCCACGACAGAGGGGGCAACGGCCGGGCGCCTCGCGCCTGCTCTGTCGGAGGTGCGTGTTTTGTCCGTTGCAGCCGATGCGGCGCCGCTTGCGCGGACGCCGCTCCACGCCCTCCACCTCGCGCGCGGCGCCAAGATGGTGCCCTTCGCCGGCTACGAGATGCCGGTGCAGTACCCGAGCGGCATCATCGCCGAGCACCTGCATACCCGCGCCCAGGCCGGCCTGTTCGACGTGTCGCACATGGGCCAGGTGAGCCTGCGCGGGGTTGGCGCAGAAGCGCTCGAGGCGCTGGTGCCGGGCGATCTGCAATCGCTGCCGCCGGGACGGCTGCGCTACACGCTGCTGCTCGATGACAACGGCGGCATTCTCGACGATCTGATGGCGGCGCGCGCCGGCGACGGGTTCGCGCTGGTCGTCAACGCGGCCCGCAAGCACGACGACGTGGCGCACCTGCGCGACCGGCTCGGGCCGCACGCCGCCGTGGAATTGCACGACGATCGCGCACTCCTCGCGTTGCAGGGTCCCGCGGCCGCGGCCGTGCTGGCGCGGCTGCTGCCGGGGGTGGAGCGGCTGCCGTTTCTCGGCAGCGCCGAGTTCGCGCATGACGGCCAACGCTGGCTGGTCAGCCGCTCGGGCTATACCGGCGAGGATGGCTTCGAGATTTCCCTCGACGCGCGGCATGCGGCGGGGCTGGCGGAACGGCTCCTCGACGAACCCAAGGTGGCGCCGGTCGGCCTCGGCGCGCGCGATACGCTGCGCCTCGAAGCCGGGCTGTGCCTCTACGGCCACGACATCGACGAGACGACGACGCCGATAGAGGCCGATCTCGGCCGGACGATCCCGAAGCGCCGCCGCGCCGAGGGCGGCTTTCCCGGCGCCGCCCGCATTCTGCGGGAGCTTGCCGAGGGACCGCCTCGCCGGCGCGTCGGCCTCCGGCCCGATGGTCGGGCGCCGGCGCGAGAGGGCACCGAGATCGTAGATGCCGCGGGCCGCACCGTCGGGCGGGTGACCAGCGGCGGTTTCGGCCCCAGCGTCGGCGGCCCGATCGCGATGGGCTACGTCGAGACCGCGCTGGCGGCGCCGGGAACCGCGCTCTCTCTGGTGGTGCGCGGGACGCCGCGGCCGGCGCGCGTCGTTCCCCTGCCGTTCGTTCCGCACCGCTATCACCGCGGCTAGAGGAGGTTCGCATGAGCATTCTGCGCTTTACGGGCGACCACGAATGGGTCCGCCTCGACGGCGACGTGGCGGTGATCGGCGTCACCGATTATGCCCAGCAGCAGCTTGGCGACGTCGTCTACGTCGAACTGCCCGAAATCGGGCAGGCATTGGAAAAGGGCAAGGAGGCCGCCGTCGTCGAATCGGCCAAGGCAGCGAGCGAGGTCTACGCTCCGGTCTCGGGCGAGGTCGTCGCGGTCAACGACGTGCTGCTCGGCGAGCCGGCAAAGGTCAATGCCGACCCGATGGGCGAGGGCTGGTTCGTCAAAATCCGGGTCGCCGACGAGACCGACCTGGAAGGCCTGATGGACGAGGCGGCGTACGAAAAATTTGTCGGGGAACAGCCCTGATGCGCTACCTGCCGCTCACCCCGCCCGAGCGCGCCGCGATGTTGGCGACGATCGGGGCGGGGTCGATCGACGATCTCTTCGCCGACGTGCCGACGGCGGCACGGCTCGACGGACTTCTCGACCTGCCGCGGGCGATGGGCGAGATCGAGGTCGAGCGCCGCCTCGCCGCGATGGCGGCCAAGAACCTGCCCGCCGGATCGGGCCCGTTCTTTCTCGGCGCCGGCGCCTATCGCCACCACGTGCCGGCGGCGGTAGACCACCTGATCCAGCGCGGCGAGTTCCTGACCTCGTATACCCCGTACCAGCCCGAGGTATCGCAGGGCACCTTGCAGTACCTGTTCGAGTTTCAGACGCAGGTGGCGCTGCTGACCGGCATGGAGGTGGCGAACGCCTCGATGTACGACGGCGCCACCGCCTGCGCCGAGGCGGTCATGATGGCGCACCGCGTGACCCGGCGGAACAAGGCGGTGCTGTCGGGCGGGCTGCATCCGCATTACCGCTCGGTCTGCGAGACCTATGCCCGCTTCGCGGGTGCGGGGCTGGCGGCGCAGGAGCCGGCACCGCGGGGCGGCGAGGACCTGGCGACGCTGATCGATGCGGAGACCTCCTGCGTCGTCGTCCAGAACCCCGATTTTTACGGCGAAATCCGCGACTACGCCGCCCTCGCCGAGGCGTGCCACGAGCGCGGCGCGCTGCTGGTCGTGATCGTGACCGAGATCCTCTCGCTCGGCGCCATCGTCCCGCCCGGAGAGATGGGCGCCGACATCGTCGCGGCGGAGGGCCAGTCGCTCGGCAATGCGCTCAATTTCGGCGGCCCCCACCTCGGGCTGTTCGCGACGCGCGACCGCTTCGTGCGCCAGATGCCGGGGCGGGTGGCCGGCCAGACGGTCGATGCCGATGGAAGGCGCGGCTGGGTGCTGACCCTCTCCACCCGCGAACAGCACATCCGCCGCGAGAAGGCGACGAGCAACATCTGCACCAATTCGGGGCTGTGCGCACTCGCCTTCACGATCCACCTGGCGCTGCTCGGCGAGGAGGGGCTGACCCGGCTGGCGCGGCTCAATCACGCGGCAGCCGTCGCCGCCGCGGAGCGGCTCGAACGCCTGCCGGGGGTGCGCCTGCTCAACGACAGCTTCTTCAACGAGTTCGGGCTTTCGCTGCCCTCGCCGGCGGCGCCGGTCGTGGAGCGCCTGGCGGAGCGTGGCATCCTCGCCGGCGTGCCGGTCAGCCGCTTCTATCCGGAGCGGGCGGAACTGGCCCCTCTGCTGCTGGTGGCGGCGACGGAGCTGACGACGGCGGAGGACATCGAGCGGCTTGCGAACGGGCTGCGGGAGGTTTTGCCATGACCGGCTGGAGCCAGGCCATCGCCGCGCCTCCCGAGCCGGCGGTGGAGGAACCGCAAACCCTGAGCGGCAATCGCGGCCTCGTCATCGAGGAGCCGCTGCTGTTCGAGCAGGGAGTACCGGGGCGCTGCGGCGTGGATCTGCCCGAGCCACCGGCGTTCCGCTCCCGGCTCGGCGGCCTCGAACGCCGCGCGCCGATCGGCCTGCCCGGACTGAGCGAGCCGCAGGTCGTGCGCCACTTCACCCGGCTGTCGCAGAAGAACTACGCGATCGACGCCGGCATCTACCCCCTCGGCTCGTGCACCATGAAGCACAACCCGCGGCTCAACGAGAAACTCGCCCGCCTGCCGGGCTTCGCCGACATCCACCCGCTGCAGCCGCTATCGACCGTCGCCGGCGCGCTCGAATTGATCAACACGTTGGCGCATTGGCTGAAGACCCTGACCGGCATGCCGGCGGTGGCGCTGTCGCCGGCCGCCGGCGCGCATGGGGAGCTATGCGGCATCATGACGGTGCACGCCGCCCTCGACGCCCGCGGCGAGCGGCGCCGCCGCATCCTGGTGCCGGAATCGGCGCACGGCACCAACCCCGCCACCGCGGCGGCGTGCGGCTACGCCGTCGAGGCGATTCCCGCCAACAAGCGCGGCCGGGTCAATGTGGCGGCGCTGAAGGCGAAGCTCGGCGCCGACGTGGCGGCGCTGATGCTGACCAACCCCAACACCTGCGGCCTGTTCGAGGACGAGATCCTCGACATCGCCGAGGCGGTGCACGCGGCGGGCGCCTACTTCTACTGCGACGGCGCCAATTTCAACGCCCTCGTCGGGCGGGTGCGGCCGGGCGATCTCGGCATCGACTGCATGCACATCAACCTGCACAAGACGTTCTCGACCCCGCACGGCGGCGGCGGCCCGGGCAGCGGCCCCGTGGCACTGGCGGCGAGCCTCGCGCCGTTCGCGCCGCTGCCGTGGGTCGTGCACGGCCCGGACGACCTGCAGCTGGTCGAGCATGCGGAAGGCGCGGCGGCGCAGGCGCTCGGCCGCCTCAAGGGGTTCCACGGCCAGATGGGCATGTTCGTGCGCGCCCTGGCCTACATGATGAGCCACGGCGCCGACGGGTTGCGGCAGGTCGCCGAGGATGCGGTGCTCAACGCCAACTATCTGCGGGCGCGCCTCGCCGATGCGTTGAGCCTGCCGTTCCCCGGCGCCTGCATGCACGAGGTGCTGTTCGACGACCGCTTTCTGCGCGACACCGGCGTCACCACGCTCGATTTCGCGAAGGCGCTGATCGACGAGGGGTTTCACCCGATGACGATGTACTTCCCGCTGGTCGTGCACGGGGCGCTGCTGATCGAACCGACCGAAACCGAGAGCAAGGAATCGCTCGACCGCTTCGCGGACGTCGTGATCGGCCTGGCCCGCCGCGCCCGCGCCGGCGGGGCTGCCGCGTTCCGCGCCGCACCGCGGTTTACGCCGCGCCGCCGCCTCGACGAGACCGGCGCCGCGCGCAAGCCGGTGCTGCGCTGGCGTCCCGGGGCGGAATCTTAAAAAGCGATAATATCTTGTAGTTTATTGATATTGCCCGACAAGAACATGGATAATATGTTGAACGACAGGCGAAGGCTGAAGGAGGACCACCATGTCGCTGCGCATCAATGACGAGGCGCCGAACTTCACCGCGGAGACGACGCAAGGGACGATCAATTTTCACGACTGGATCGGCAACGGCTGGGCGATCCTGTTCTCGCACCCCAAGGACTTTACGCCGGTGTGCACGACCGAGCTCGGCTACATGGCGGGACTCGAACCGGAGTTTAAGGCGCGCAACTGCAAGATCATCGGCCTCAGCGTCGATCCGGTGGACGACCACCGACGCTGGTCGAAGGACATTGAGGAAACCCAGGGGCATGCCGTCAAATACCCGATGATCGGCGACCCCGAGCTCAAGGTCGCCAAACTCTACGACATGCTGCCGGCGGAGGCCGGAAACACGTCGCAGGGCCGCACGCCGGCGAACAACGCGACCGTGCGTTCGGTCTTCGTGATCGGGCCGGACAAGAAGATCAAGGCGACGCTGACCTACCCGATGAGCACCGGCCGCAACTTCGACGAGGTGCTGCGCATTCTCGACTCGTGCCAGCTGACGACGGCCCACCCTGTATCGACGCCGGTCAACTGGAAGCAGGGCGGCGACGTCATCCTGTCCGGTTCGCTCTCCGACGAGGACGCCAAGAAGCGCTATCCCGGCGGCTGGAAGGCGCCGAAGCCCTACATCCGCATCGTCCCGCAGCCGCGCTGAGAGCTGCGGCTCCGCTACTTCGGGGCCGGCGGCAGGGGCGGCAGCGGCGGGATTGGCGGGAGCGGCGGAATTGCGCTCGCTCCCGGCACGTTGCCGCCGGGGACGAGGCCGCCGCGCCCCGGCGGATGGGCTCTCGGCGCCGCGCCAACCGGCGGCAGCGGCGCCGGGGTCGGCGGTGCGGCGCCGAGCCCAACCAGCGGCTCGGCGCCGGCGGCCGGCTTCTGGCCCGGCTTGACCGCCAGCCGGAGCAGCGAATCGAGCTGCTTGTCGGTCAGCGTCACGCCGTAGAATTTCTCGTAAAAGCCCTTGACGTTGGTGCGCAGGTCTTCCTGGAGCGTGTCCGGGTAGAAGACGTTGGTCAGCCAATAGAGGCCGATCAGCCGGTTCACCCCGGGCGGATCGTCTATCCAGCCGTACGGCTCCGACGGTTCCAGATAGACCTGCCGCTCGACGACGGCGTTCACGCCGCGCCACCGCGGCTCGCGCATCAGCGCGTTGTAGAAGGTCCGGTCCTCGGCGATGATGATCGACGGGTTCAGCAGCCGCAGCTGTTCCGGCGTGATCGCGACCCGCGCGTCGCGGCCGAGCCGGTTGGCGACGTTGATGACGCCGACCTCGTTGATCGCGTCGGCCGGCGGCGATCCGGGCAGCCCGGTTTCGAGGCCGTCCGTGCGGCGGCCGTAATAGACGCGCGGCCGGTTTTCCGGCGACAAGATCAGGAGGTTGCCGCGCACCGCCGTCAGCGCGTGTTCGGCGTAGAGCGCGAGGTCGTTGGCGCGGTCGGCGACGCCGAGCACCGTGCCGATCGACCGCAGGATCGCCGGCGTCCGCTGCAAGGTGTCGTCGACGAGAATGTAGGGGACGCCGCTCGCGCGTTGAAACTGATCGGCGAAGGCGATGCGCTCCGGCGAGATCGGTCCCGCGTCGATGACGAGGTCGGGATGCAGCCGCCGCACCTCGGCGGGCGTCACCCTGGCATAGGGGCCGGTGATGCGCCCCACCACGGGCAGGTGCCGGTACTTGGCCGGCAGGTAGCCGGCACGCTTGTCGTACCGCGGCCGCGTCCACCCCACCAGCTTGTCGGGCGCCAGCACGAAGACCAGAACCTCGGCGGTCGGCCCGGCCGCCATGACGCGCGCGACATGATCGGGCAGCACGACGCGGCGCATCGCCGAATCGACGAAATCCGCCGCCCTCACCGGCGCCGCGCCGGCTAGCAGCAGAACCGCGACGGCTACGCGCGCCGCCAGCGATCGAAGCGACATCGGCGCCCTCCGCCCACCCTGGACTTGTCGCGGACTATACAAACGACGCTGGTTGTGGCAAGCGCGCGAAACCG
>Ga0070739_10008342_pt1 | contig 10658 bp, 7 predicted proteins | sample Coa_R1_7_FD_66445 | JGI IMG/M metagenome (GOLD analysis project Ga0070739, IMG submission 66445) | Surface soil microbial communities from Centralia Pennsylvania, which are recovering from an underground coalmine fire - Coalmine... | ecosystem: Environmental > Terrestrial > Soil > Unclassified ...
GCCACCAGCGTGGTCATCATGATCGGCCGCAGCCGCAGCACCGCGCCTTCCACCGCCGCATCGATCACGGAATGCCCCCGCGCGCGGAGCTGGTTGATGTACTCCAGCATGATCACGCCCGTCTGCACGCACACGCCGAACAGCGCCAGGAATCCGACGCCCGAAGACACGCTGAAGTGCGTGCCGGTCAGCAGCAGCGCCAGCAGGCCGCCGAGCGGAGCCATCGCGATGTTCGCCAGCATCAGGCTCGACCACTTGAACGAGTGAAACATGGTGTACAGGATGATGAAGATCACCAGCACCGTGACCGGCAGCACGATCATGAGCCGCCTCTGCGAGCGCTGCTGGCTGGCGTATTCGCCTGCCCAACTGATCCGGTAGCCTTGCGGCAGCTTGACCTCGCGATCCACGGCCTTCATCGCCTGTTCCACCGTGCTGCCCAGGTCGCGCCCGCGCACGCTGTACTTGATCGCCACGTACCGCGAATTCTCCTCGCGGTAGATCTCCGACGCGCCGTCCAGGGTCTGGACATCGCACAACTGCGCCAGCGAAACGCGTTCGCCCGAGGGCGCCGCCAACCGGATGTTCTCGATCGCCTCCTTGGTGTCCCGGTACGGCGCCTGGTACCGCAGCACCAGATCGTAGCGGCGCTCGCCCTGCAGCACCTGGCTCAGCGCATTGCCGCCCACGGCAGTCTGGATGGCGTCCTGCACATCCGAAACGTTGATGCCGTAGCGCGCCGCCGCCGCGCGGTTCACGGTGAAATCGAGGTTCGGCTGCCCGATCACGCGGAACAGGCCCAAGTCCTCGACGCCCGGGATTTTCCGCATCACGTTCACGATCGCGTCGCCCTTTTCCTCGAGCACCTTCAGATCGTCGCCGTAAATCTTGATCGCCAGTTCGCCTTTGACGCCGCTCACCGCCTCTTCCATGTTGTCCGCGATCGGCTGCGAGAAGTTCCACAGCACCCCCGGCAGCTTCTCCACCGCGCGGTCCATGGCCGCGATCAGCTCTTCCTTGTTCTGGTGGAACACGGGCCGCCATTGCTCCTTCGGCTTGAGGTCGACGAAGTACTCGGTGTTGAAGAAGCCGGTGGTGTCGGTGCCGTCGTCCGGCCGCCCCACCTGCGAAACCACCTTCGTCACCTCCGGGAACGAGCAGAAGATCACGCGCGCCTGATTCATCAGCCGCGTGCCTTCGGTCGGTCCGGTGCTCGGCGCCAGCGTGCCGCGCGCCCAGATCGCGCCTTCGTCGAGGTGCGGCAGGAATTCCGAGCCGATAATGCCGCTGGTGAGCAGGTATACCGCCGCACATACGCTGGCCACGGCCACTCCGACGGTCACATACCGCGCCCGAATCGCCGTCCGCAGCGCCTTGCGGTAGCGGTCGATGAGATAGCCCAGCACGGGATTGTGCCATTCGCGGATCTGCCCGCGAAATACGAAGCTCGAAAGCACCGGCGCCAGGACCATGGAAAAGACCAGGGCTCCCAGCAGCGCAAACGCCACCGTCCACGCCATCGGCTTGAACAGCCGCCCCTCCACGCTCTGCAGCGTGAAAATGGGCAGGTACGCCGTGATGATGATGCCGATCGCGTAAAACACCGGCCGCTGTACTTCGTGCGCCGCCTCCCGGATCTGCGAGAGTACGCTGCGCGGATCGCCGGCCTGCCGCCGCGACAGGTGCCGTACGATATTCTCGACCATCACCACCGCGCCGTCCACCACCATCCCGAAATCGAGCGCGCCGAGCGAGAGCAGGTTGGCCGGGATATGGCGCAAATCGAGGCAGATGGCCGCGAACAACAGCGAAAACGGAATGGTGAAGGCCACCACCAGCGCGCCCCGCACATTGCCGAGAAAAAGGAACAGGATCAGCGCCACCAGAATGATGCCTTCCGCCAGGTTGTGCTTCACCGTGTGGGTCGTGTAGTGGACGAGATCGCTGCGATCGAGAAACGGCACCACCTTCACGCCCTTCGGCAGAATGTGGTCGTTCAACTCCTCGACCTTGGCGTGGATCGCATCGAGCGTCTCATCCGAGTTGGCGCCCTTGCGCAGCAGCACGATGCCTTCGACGACATCGTCGTTGTCGAGGATCGTGCCGTCCTGGCGGTGGATGGCCTTCCCGATACGGCCCAGCCGGATCTTCGGGCCCTGCGTGACGCTCGCGATATCGGCAATCCGGACGGGCGTTCCGTTCTGTGTTTTGATCACCGTCTGCGCGATGTCGTCCACGTGCTGCACCAGGCCGATCGAGCGCACGTTCACCTGCTGCAGACCCTCTTCGATGAAGCTCCCGCCCGCGTTGACGTTGTTGTTCGTCAACTGCTGCTCCACCTGCCCCAGGTTCAGCCCGTAAGCCACCAGTTTGGCCGGGTCCAGCCGCACCTGGTACTCCATCGTCGTGCCGCCGAAGCTCACCACGTCCACCACGTTCGGCACCGATTTGAACTGCTTCTCGAGCACCCAGTCCTCGAGCGACTTGAGCTCCATCAGGTCGTATCGCGGGTTAGTGCTGTGCAGCGTGTACCAGTAGATCTGCCCGACCGGGCTGTAATCCGTGCCGATCTGCGGCTGCAGGTTCTGCGGCAGCGTGACCATCGAGAGCCGCTCCAGCACTTTTTGGCGGTTCCAGTCGTTCTCCGAATCGTCATCGAAGATCAGCATCACGCTCGAAAGCCCGAACAGCGAGGTCGACCGCAGATGCTGCAGATGCGGCAACCCGTTCATGACCACTTCGATCGGCACCGTGACCTGCTGCTCGACCTCCTCGGCGGCGCGCCCCGGCCACTGCGTGATGACCTGAACGTAGTTGTTGGCCACGTCCGGGTACGCCTCGATCGGCAGCCGTTCGAACGAAATCACACCCCACACGAACAGTAAAATAGCGAGCGCCACCACCAGCAGGCGGTTGTTGAGAGCGAAATCGACAAGACCGCGGATCATGGAATCGGGGGATTTTGGCTGCTATTCCAACTGTAGCCATGGATGGTCCGCTAAACAGCCTATCTTTTGACATCGCTGAACTATCTTTCGGCGCGGCGCCTTTTCAAGCGGGCAGGCGCCGCGCAAAATAGCTGCTATGATCCGCTTACTGGTGGTGGACAATCAGGCGTTGTTCCGCGAAAGTCTCAGCCACCTGTTCGCCGCGCAACCGGATATGGAGGTGGCGGGACAATGCGGCGCGGCGGGGGACGCTCTCCAGCAGCTTCGCGAAAACGCGGTGGATGTGCTCGTCGTAACCGGGCGCCTCGGCCTGCAGTTCGTCTCAGATGCGCGGGCGCAGAGCAACGCCGGCATCGTGCTCATCGCGGAAAGCATGGAGCCGGACGTCCTGCTGGCCTCATTCCACAGCGGCGCCCGCGCGATCCTTTCGCGCGATGTCTCTTCGGATACCCTGACGCGCGCCATCCGCGTGGTTGCCAGCGGCGGGGCGTGGCTGAATCAGGACGTCGTCGACCTGCTGGTATCCGGGAGCGCCGCGCCGGAAGGCCGCGTCCTCTCGGAGAAGGAACAGGCCATTCTGAAGGGCATCTCCGAAGGCCTCACGAACCGCGGGATTGCGTCGGCGCTGCAGATCTCGGAGGGCGCGGTGAAGGCCGCTCTGCACCGGATGTATCGCCGGACGCAGACGGCGACGCGCGCGCAACTGATGCGGCGGATGCTCGCCGGGGATGCCGGCAAACGCGAGTAACGCCGCGGCCGGCGTTGCATCGCTCGCGGGTGAACCCTGTGCTACACGGAATCCGTGCTACACTGATTCCGTGAAGCGGAACCTGACGCTCACGATCGACGAGGACCTGCTGCGCGCGGCGCGCAAGGTCGCGCTCGACCGGCACACCTCGGTCAACGAACTCGTGCGCCAGTATCTGACCGGACTCGTGCAGTCACAGGATGACGAGGTGCGCCGGCGCCACGAAGCCGCCGAGCGGTTGAAGGAACTATTCCGCAATTCGAAATACCGGATCGGTGGCGAGATAACATGGACGCGCGATGACCTTTACAAACGGCGATAGCCTCCCGCCGTGCTTCGTTGATACGAATATCCTCGTCTACGCCTATGCAGGCGACGACCCGAAGCGCTCGCCGGCAGCCCAACACCTGGTCGAGGGTTTGACAAGGGCTGGTCTGCTCCGCACGAGCACTCAGGTATTGCAGGAGCTTTTCGCCACTCTAACGCGCAAAGGAGGCAGGCGTGTGACAGAGCAGGAGGCCCTGAACTATATGGATGGGCTGGTCCGGAACCCGGTCACCGCCCTGGACTACCCCATCATCCGCGAGGCCGGGCTGCTTTCGCATGCACACAGCCTTTCCTTCTGGGATTCCCTGATCGTCGTCGCCGCCGCCCGCTCGGGCGCCAGGCGGCTCTACAGCGAGGACCTGCAGCACGGCCGCAAGATCCTCGGCGTCGAAATCGTCAATCCATTCCGGGATTAGCGCGCCCGCGGCGCGCCGATCTGCGCCAGCAGATCCTCCGAGCCCTCGACGCGCTGCAGATGCGGATACCGCTCCCCGCCGTGGTAGTCGATGCGGTAAGTCTGGTAGTAGTCGCCGATGCGGATCAGCAGCTCCAGGGGCTTAGTGTCCTTTGCGGTCTGGGCTACGGCTTCGCGCAGCAGCGTCGGGTTGAACTGCCGCCCGTTGACCGCAATCAGCTTCACCGCGGGCGCGATGCCGGCCTGCTGCGCCGGACCGCCGTACCGCACGTCCGCGATCTCACCGTCTTCTTCCTTCACCTTGATGCCGATCGAGTACGTCAGATCCACCAGCTTCCGGTCCGTCTCGCTCGCCCGCCACAGCTCCGAGCGCTCGCCGTTATAAACGAGCTTCCAGCCCGCATGTTCGATGCCGCCGAGCGGGGCGTGCTCGGCCGTCGAATCCAGCCGCTGATGGAAGAATGCAGCCCAATCGTTCGGCTGCACCGCGTTCAAGCCAGCCACGATGTCCTCGAATGTGTACGGCTTCATCGCCGGCGCGCCGCTCTGGCCGCCATGGAACGCGCGGCAGAAATCGTCGAGCGATTTCCGGCCCTTGCTGAGCCGCCGGATCGTCACGTCCGCATCCAGCCAGATCAGCGCTCCTTCCGGGTAGTAGTCCACGCTGCGGCGGTAGTTTTCGTAGTCGCCGCCCGAATCGTACAGGATCTGCGCCGCGACGGCGGTGTCCTCGAGAGGCCGCCAGCGCCGGCCGTACGTGTTGTCCATATCGGCCGCGGTCGCCGCCAGCGAATCGCGGTAATCCTCCGCGCTCCACAGCCCGCTGCGCCGCGTCAGCACTTCGCCCAGATACTGCGTCAAGCCTTCGTACACCCAGAGCAGGTCGCCCTTCATCGGGGTGTCGTAGCCGCCATCCTTGCCGTTCGCGGTCAGGCCCAGCGGCCTGCGGTACTTGCCGTTCCAGGAATGCACGAACTCGTGCGGCAGCAGGTCGGCGGCGGCGATTCGCTCCTCGGGATCGATCAGCGCCCGCTCACTATACCGGTCGTCGCTCGATTCGTGATGCTCGAGTCCGAAGTGCGCCACGTGATCGCTCAGCGTGTAGAGAAAGTGATAGTCGCGGTAATGGCGCGCTCCAAAGAGCGTCCCCGCCTCCCGCACCAGGTTTTTGTAGTGCCCGATGGTCTCCGCGTCGGCCTCCAGGGCCCGGTCGCTATCGGCCGCCAGGTTCAGGTAATGCGGGATGCCGTGATCGCTTCCGAGATCGATCGTCCGGTAGTGCGCGCCCATCGAGATCGGCGAATCGATCAGCGTGGTCAGCGGCGCCGGCTGAAACTCGACCTCGTTGCCCGATTCCCGCCGGATCGGCAGCGCCGTGCCGTAGCGCCACGATGCCGGAACCTTCAGCGTCGCCTGGTATGCCATGGAATCGGCGTCCGCGCCCTGCGGATAGAGCAGCAGTTGGTTCCAGCTCAACACCGCCAATTGGCTCGTCGTGGAAGCGCCGGAGGAGAAGCCGCCGGCTTCGGGCGACGGCAGAAAATCGAATGCCACATCCAGCGAGGATGCACCGGCCGGCACATCCACGTGGAACGCATACATATTGACGCTGTCGCGCCGCCAGGGAATGACCGTGCCGCCGGCCGCAATCTTCAGCCCGACCAGGTTCACCACCGGACCCGTGGGGCCGTGCTCGCCCGGAATCCATTCGGGGTAAAGCAGCGTCATCGGACCCGGCTTGGCCGGCAGCACCATGTTCACGTGGATCACGCGGCGGGCAACGTCCGTGGCGTCCACCCTCAGCGACACCGGCGTCTGGGCAATGGCGGACAGCGAAACCGCGGCCAGCGCGAGCAGCGTACGGGAAAGCATAATTTCATCTTATCAACGGCTTTTTACCGGCCTGCGTCATCCGTAATAGATGAGATTCGCGCTGCTGTGCCTCACCTTTGCCGCCTGCTCCGGCTTCGCGCAGGGCCCCGGAGATCCGCCGCCGATCCTGGAGATCGTGCAGAGGCCGGGATCTCTCCGAACGCCCGCCAAACCCTACGCCGAGGCCGGTGCGGCGATCAACGTCATCGGGATGAGCGCCGTCACCGGGCTGCCGCAGGAGTGGTTTCTCGAAAGCCATTTCACCTATGCGAGCGTCGAGGACCTCGACCGCGCCATCAACGCCCCCGGCGCGCCGCATCCTATCGCTGAGGGCGAGCCCGCCCGAACCCTCATCGCCGCCTGGCAGCCCCAGTGGAGCTATCACCCGGAGGAAGCCGCCCGCCTCTTTCCGCAAGCCCGATATTTCAACATCACGATCTACCGCTTGGCGAACGGCACGGAGGCGGGTTTCGCCAAGCTCGCGGCTCTCCGCCGGGCCAATCTGGAAACCCGCAACCTGAATCGTCCGGATATCGCCTATGAAGTAATTTCCGGCGCGCCCTCCGGGATGTATCTCTTCGTGGCCCCGATCGTCACGTTGCGCAGCGCCGACGAAGGCACACCCAACACCCCGCAATATGCTCTGGGTCTGGCCGATGCGCGGGCCGAGGTCAACAACAACACCGCCCCAGCGGATATCAGCCGGGAGCACCTGCTGTTTCGCGTGGAACCGCGCCTGAGCTATGTTTCGGATGATTTCGCCGCCGGCCAGGAGGCGTTCTGGCGCGGTAAGTGATGGAGACGCAAGCCCGATGCCCGCGCTCTACGCAGTGTCATTCCCCTGCTTTGCGCGTACGGTTATCGCCTTCGAGGACTTCCCGGACCTTCTCCGTCAGAGCGTTCGGCGTGAACGGCTTCTGCAGGAAAGCCACTTCCTTGCGCAAGATGCCGCTATTGACCACGGCGTTATCCGTGTACCCGGACATATACAGCACTTTCATGCCGGGCCGCCGTTCCGTAAGCTGACGGGCTAAGTCCCGTCCGCTGATCTTGGGCATCACGACATCCGTAATCAGCAACTGGATCGGCTCTTTGTGCTGTTCGGAAATGCGCTTGGCTTCGAGCGGACCGGCCGCGTCCAGGATCTTGTAACCGTCGCGTTCCAGCGTCTCCCGCACCAGACTGCGGACCATCTCATCGTCCTCCACCAGCAGCACCGTCTCGGTGCCGCGGGGGGCCTTGCGGGCGGCCTCGCGTTTCTCGACCGTTACCGGCTGATCGATGCGCGGGAGATACACCTTTACGGATGTCCCGCGGCCCGGCTCGCTGTAGACCTCGACGCTCCCACCGCTCTGCTTGACGATCCCGAAGACCGTGGAGAGTCCGAGACCCGTCCCTTTGCCGGTGCCCTTGGTGGTGAAGAACGGCTCGAACAGCCGCGCCTTCGTGGCCTCATCCATGCCGTACCCGGTATCGCTCACCGCGACCATGACGTATGGACCAGACCGCACCGCCAAGTGCGCTTTGGCGTAGTTCGTGTCCAGGTTGACGTTGGAGGTCTCTACGGTCAGGACTCCGCCTTTCGGCATGGCGTCGCGCGCGTTGACCACCAGATTCATGAGCACCTGTTCGATCTGCCCGGGATCGGCATTCACGCGGCCGAGGTCCGGAGGCAGAACCAGCCGCAGATCGATATCCTCGCCAATGAGCCGCTGCAGCATCGAACTCAGGCTGCTGACCAGTTTGTTCAGGTCGAGCACGCGGGGCTGCAGAACCTGCCGCCGGCTGAAAGCCAGCAACTGTTTGGTGAGCGCCGCCGCGCGCTCCCCGGCCTTCATGATCTGTTCAACCGAGTGACGGTTGGGATCGCGGCTGTCCAGGTTGTTCAGGATCAACTGGCTGTAGCCGGTGATAATGGTGAGCAGGTTATTGAAATCGTGCGCCACGCCGCCGGCCAGCATGCCGACGGCCTCCATCTTCTGCGCCTGGCGAAGCTGCTCCTCGAGATAGCGGCGTCCGGTAATATCCAGGAGAACCGCTAACCGCGCCTTCCGCCCGCCGTACTGAATGTCATGGACGGCAGTTTCCAACTCAATCACGCGCCCGGTGCTGGTCCGGTGACGCCACACGTTTACGGAAGCAGTCGCGGCAGTGCCGCCGGCGGCGGAAACCCGGTCCTCACCAGGCGGGGGACCGGCATCCAGATCCGGCAGCTTCTTGGAACGGAACTCCTCACGTGAGTATCCGTACAACTGCGATGCCGCCGCGTTCGCCTCTAACAGTTCCTGCGACTCCGCGTCGAAGACATACATGGGCTGCGGATGATCTTCGAACAGAAGCCGGAAGCGTTTGTCTCTTTCCTTCAGTAGTTCTACCGGCATTGAGTGTCAACCGTTGGGGAGGTGACTTTAGGCCGTTTGACCAATAGTGCCACACTCGTTAGCGCTCTGTCGCTATCCGGGCCGGCATGTCTGGCGCAACCGGCAGCCGCAGTGTCACTAGGAACACAGTTGCCGCCATCCCGTCTGCAAACGGACGAATATCCCACACTACTCCCCGACTCTCCCACGGCCGGCAAAACGGCAAAACGCACGATCCTGCGGTTCCCCGGCAAAGTTCGACAGTTTATCCTCACTCCTACTCCTTTGAGCATACTCATGGACACATTTCGATCTCAACCGTGCCACCCGCCGCGGGTGTTTCGTATGACACACGTAGATATACAGTATGCGCCGTATAGAACACTATCATCGCCAAGTGCCGCGGGAACAACATCGACACGGGCGCCGGACCACGGCGTGATCTGACGCGCCAACTCGGCGCGAAGCGGCACAAACAGCCGGTCGCGAGCCTTTGCGATGCCGCCTCCGATCACAATCCTTGCGGGGTTAAGCAGCATAATTGCTGCTTTTAGTCCCAGCGCCAGATTGGCCGTGTACGAACGCACAAATTCTTCATCCTGCATTAATTCCTTCGCACTGCGTCCGTAATCGCGCGCCAGCCACAGGCCGCAGCACATCCGCTCGAAACAGCCCCGGGCCCCGCACAGGCATTCCGGCCCGTCCGGACGGATCGTCAGGTGACCAATCTCGCCGGCATACGAGTCCGCGCCACGCCAGATTTCGCCCTTGTGGTAAATGGCGCCGCCGATGCCCGTTGAGAGCGTCATATAGAACAGCGGCGAGTAGCCCTTCCCCGCCCCGTACGCCGCCTCGCCCAGCGCCCCGACGTTGGCATCGTTATCCATGATCGCCGGCGCGCCGGCCAAATCCGCCACAAAGCCCGGCAGGTCGAAGTCGCGCCAGCCGCCCACATGCGTCGAAAGGACCACGCGCTGCGCGGCATAATTCACCGGACCCCCGAAGCCGATGCCGCAGGCCTCGAAACGGAATTCTTCGCGCCAGGCCCGCACGATCCCGGCAATCTGCTCCAGCATCCAATCGCGGCCGCCCGCCGCATCGGTCGCGCGCGATTCGCGCCGCACCATCCGCGGCCCCTCGAACACCGCCAGCGAGAACTTCGTCCCTCCGATATCGATGGCGAGAATCATTAAGTGAGATATTAGCGGAAATGGACCGGGCAGAGCAGATAGTCCGCCCTATTAGTAGCCGGCAGCGGGAATTTCTCTCACGCATTTCGATCCCGGCGCACGCCGAAGGCCCTCCAGCCCTGCGGTACCATCTACGCATGCGATTTGCCGTCTTATTCTGCGCCTCCAGCCTCGCCGCGGCCGCGGCCGGCATTCCGTATCTCACGCAGCCGGCCCTTTGCCCCACCCGTCCCGAGATCGCCTTTGTCTCGGGCGGCGATATCTGGGTCGCACCCGCCAAGGGCGGCGAAGCGCACCTGCTCGTGGCCCATCCCGCGGATGAGACCCGGCCGCTCTACTCGCCGGACGGCACGCGCCTCGCGTTCGTCTCCACGCGCACCGGCAATGGCGACATTTACATCCTGACGATCGCTACCGGCGCGCTCCAGCGCCTCACCTTCGATGACGGGCTCGACGAGCTCGACGGCTGGTCGCGCGACGGCAAGTGGATCTACTTTTCGAACGGCACCAACGATGCCGGCCACAAGAACGATATCTACCGCGTCAGCGCCGAAGGCGGCACGCCCATGCCGGTGAGCGCCGATCGCTTCACCAACGAGTTCCAGGCCGCGCCCGCCCCGGATGGCTCCGGCATGGCCTTCGCCGCCCGCGGCGTCGGCGATTCGCAGTGGTGGCGCAACGGCCACAGCCATCTCGACGAATCCGAAATCTGGCTGCGGAAGGACGGCGAGCCGGCCGTCTACACCGGGCTCATCGACCGCAACGGCCGCAATGCCTGGCCGATGTGGTCGCCGGACG
>Ga0070739_10008343_pt1 | contig 10658 bp, 6 predicted proteins | sample Coa_R1_7_FD_66445 | JGI IMG/M metagenome (GOLD analysis project Ga0070739, IMG submission 66445) | Surface soil microbial communities from Centralia Pennsylvania, which are recovering from an underground coalmine fire - Coalmine... | ecosystem: Environmental > Terrestrial > Soil > Unclassified ...
GGCAGCCGCGGCCGATCGCCCCAATCATCTCTACCTCCTCGACTCGATGGGGCTCGCGCCCTCGGTCGGTACCGGCCTCGCGTTGGCCCTGGACGAGACGTCGGTCGAGCGGGTTCTCGTCCTCGAAGGTGACGGCGGTCTTTTTATGAACCTGAACGCTCTCGCCACCATCGGCTTCCACCGCCCGCGCAAGCTGATCCTGGCCGTGCTGGACAATCGCAGCTACGCCTCGACCGGTGGCCAGGCTACCTACAGCGAGCGGCTCGATCTCGGCGCCAGCGCCGAAAGCTGTGGCGTCCGCGTGCATCGGGCAAACGACCCATCCTCTCTCGCCGCGGCAATCAACGCCTGCCGCCAGGAAGACGGCCCGCACGTCATCCACGTTCAGATCGAACCCGGAAATGCCCCCGGCACACCGCTTCTCCTGCTCGATCCCGCGGTCCTCGCCGCGCGCTTCTCAGCCTGGTTGGCAGGGCGCCAGGGATAGGACGATCCGCGTCTCGGGGACCGTGAATATTCCCCCTCCCCGTTGACGGCCACGAGGCGGTCCCGCCCTTCACCGGGAAACCCGCTCTCCGCCCATCCGGCTGCTCGTCCTGGTTATACTTCATGCGCTGCTCCCGATCTCACCCGGGACCTGCGGCCCCAACCAACTCCAGGAGAAACGATGAGCATGGCCACGATGACCGGCACGCAGTTGCGCGAGCTTCCCACAGCCGACAGCCACGATCTCATCCGCGTCCATGGCGCGCGCGAGAACAACCTCAAAAATGTCAGCGTCGAGATCCCTAAACGCCGGCTGACGGTCTTCACCGGCGTCTCCGGCTCGGGTAAGAGTTCGCTGGTGTTCGACACCATCGCCGCCGAGTCGCGGCGGCTGATCAACGAGACGTACAGCGCCTTTGTCCAGGGCTTCATGCCGGCCCTCGCGCGACCCGACGTCGACCTCCTCGACGGGCTAACCACCGCCATCATCGTCGACCAGCAGCGCATGGGATCCGACCCCCGCTCTACAGTCGGCACCGCCACCGATGCCAATGCCCTGCTGCGCATCCTCTTCAGCCGCCTCGGGCAACCGCACATCGGTCCACCGAACGCATTCTCCTTCAACGTTCCGTCCGTCCGGGCGAGAGGCGCGATCACTGTCGAGCGCGGCGCCCGCCAGACCACGAGTGTGACCTTCGCCCGCGCCGGCGGCATGTGTCCGCGTTGTGAGGGCCGCGGCACCATCTCCGACGTCGACCTCACCCAGCTCTTCGACGACTCCAAATCGCTCAATGAGGGCGCGATCACCGTCCCCGGCTTCCAGGGCGGCGGCTGGAACTCCCGGCTCTACACCGAGTCCGGCTTCGTCGATCCGAATAAGCCGATCCGCGACTACACCGCAACCGAGTTGCACGACTTTCTCCGCCGCGAGCCGACCCGGATGAAGATCGCCGGCATCAATATGACCTATGAAGGGCTGATCCTGCGGATTCAGAAGTCGTACCTCTCGAAAGACAAGGAGGCGATGCAGCCGCACATCCGCGCCTTCGTCGAGCGCGCCGTCACCTTCACCCCCTGCCCCGACTGCGACGGCACCCGGCTTACCGAGGCGGCGCGGTCGTCGAAGATCAGGGGCATCAATATCGCCGATGCCTGTGCCATGCAGATCAGCGACCTCGCCGAATGGATCCGCGGCCTCGCTGATCCCTCGGTGGCGCCGCTGCTGACGGCTCTGGGAGACGCCCTCGATTCATTCGTCGAGATCGGTCTTGGCTACCTCAGCCTCGACCGCCCCTCCGGCACGCTTTCCGGCGGCGAGGCACAGCGCGTCAAGATGATCCGCGCCCTCGGCTCCTCCCTCACCGACGTCACCTACGTCTTCGACGAGCCCACGACCGGCCTGCACCCGCACGACATCCAGCGAATGAACGACCTGCTCCTGCGCCTGCGCGACAAGGGAAACACGGTACTCGTCGTCGAGCACGAGCCGGAGACGATCGCGGTCGCCGATCATGTGGTCGACCTCGGCCCCGGCGCCGGTACCGCCGGCGGCGCCGTCTGCTTCGAAGGCACCGTCGAGTGCTTGCGGGCCGGCGACACCCTCACCGGCCGGCACCTCGGCTACCGCGCCGCGCTCAAGCCGAACACCCGCCAGCCCGCCGGCCGGCTGGAAATTCGCAATGCGACCCTGCACAACCTGCGGGACGTCAGCGTCGACATCCCGCTCGGCGTGCTCTGCGTCGTCACCGGCGTCGCCGGGTCGGGCAAGAGCTCGCTAATCCATGGGTCGATGCCAAAGGGAACCGATGTCGTCTCGATCGACCAGACGCCGATCCGCGGCTCGCGGCGGAGCAATCCCGCCACTTACACCGGCCTGCTCGACCCGATCCGCGCGGCATTCGCGAAGGCCAACGGCGTGAAGCCCGCCCTGTTCAGCGCCAATTCCGAAGGCGCCTGCCCCAACTGCAACGGCGCCGGTGTCATCTACACCGACCTGGCGATGATGGCCGGGGTTGCCACCACCTGCGAGGAGTGCGAGGGGAAGCGATATCAGTCATCGGTGCTGGACTACAAACTCGCCGACCGCGACATCAGCGAGGTGCTCGCGATGCCGGTCACCGAGGCTGCGGACTTCTTCGGCGCCGGCGAGGCCCGCATCACCACCGCCCACGCCATTCTCCGCCGGCTCGCCGACGTCGGGCTTGGCTACCTCACGCTCGGCCAGCCGCTCACCACACTCTCCGGCGGCGAGCGGCAGCGCCTCAAGCTCGCCACCCACATGGCGGAGAAAGGCGGCGTTTACGTCCTCGACGAGCCGACCACCGGCCTCCATCTAGCCGACGTCGAGCAGCTGCTCGGCCTGCTCGACCGGCTCGTCGACTCCGGCAAGTCGGTCATCGTCATCGAGCACAACCAGGCCGTCATGGCACACGCCGACTGGATCATCGACCTCGGCCCCGGCGCCGGCCACGACGGCGGGCGGATCGTCTTCCAGGGCACGCCTGCCGACCTCGTCGCCGCCCGCTCCACCCTCACCGGCCGGCACCTCGCCGCCTACATCGGCGCCTGATCCACCAACAACCGCATTTGTAGAATGCAGCCAATGGAAAGACGACAATTCGGCCGCACCGGCTGGGACGTACCGGTCGTCGGCCTGGGCACCTGGCAGACATTCGACCTCGACCAAGCCCAAGAGCACATCGCCCAGGAGGTGGTAGATGCCGTCCTGGCCGATGGCACCCGCTTCTTCGACTCATCGCCCATGTACGGTCGCGCCGAAGCGGTCCTGGACCGCGCCCTCGGCACACGACGGGACGAGGCCATCGTCGCGACCAAAATCTGGGCCTCGACCGTCGACGAAGGCAAGCAGCAGTTCCGAAACCAGTTGCGCTATTACGGAGGCCGCGTCGACCTCGAGCAGATCCATAACCTGGTGGCCTGGCAAGACCAGCTTGACTGGCTGGAACAGGAGCGAGATGCCGCCCGCATCGGCCTCCTCGGAGCGACCCACTACGGGGCGAGCGCCTTTCCCGAGCTCATGCGCATCATGCGCACCGGCCGCATCCAGGCGATTCAGGTCCCCTATAACCCTCGGCAGCAGGAGGTAGCCGAAGAGGTCCTGCCGCTGGCCCATGAGCTAGGCATCGGCGTCGTAACCATGCGCCCATTCGGCGAGGGCGGCCTGATGCCCGGCCCGCCGGCGAATCTACTCGAGCCGCTCGGCGTCTCCACCTGGTCTCAGGCGCTGCTCAAATGGACCCTCTCCGACCCTCGGGTCCACGTCGCCATCCCCGCCACCCGCAGCGTCGCCCACGCCAAACAGAACGCCGCCGCCGGCTCCCCTCCCTGGTTCGACGAAAACGCCCGCCGCTACCTCGAAGAGCTCGTTCAGAAGTACTGCTGATACACTCCCCGCTTTACGCCACATGCTGGCGATTTAGAATCGCCAGCCCCGGCCCTCCCCATCGACACACGACCCCAGACGAGATCAGCACTTCGCCGACCGAATCCCAAATCAGGAAATCAACGCCCCGCCATCGACGAAAATAGTACTCCCGGTGGCTAGCCGCGACTCGTCCGAAGCCAGGAAGATGGCCGCACCAACAATATCCTCCGGCGTCCCGATGATCTTCAGCGGAATCCTGCTCAACCGGCGGCTGCGAAATGCCTCCTCTGCGATGTCCGAACGATTCATGTCCGTCTCGATCAGCCCGGGCGCAATCGCGTTGGCGCGGATGCCGTACGGAGCAAGCTCGAGCGCCAGCTGGCGCGTCAGCATCCGAACCCCGCCCTTGGCGCTGGCGTAATGCGTGAGATTCGGGCTCGGAATCTCCTCGTTCGTCGAGGAGATATTGATGATAACGCCGGATCCCTGATCGACCATCACCCGCGCCGCGGCTTGCGCGCAGAGAAAGTACCCCTTCAAATTGACGGCCACAATGCGATCCCACTCCTCTTCCGTAATCTCGAGAAAAGGAGTCCGCGTGAGAACCCCGGCGTTATTCACCAGGATGTCGAGCCTCCCGAACCTCTCCACCACCCCGTCGATCATCCGATCGACCTCGCCCCTGTTCGACGTATCGGCCCGTACCGCCATCGCCTCGCCATACTGACCGGCTAGCTCAACAACCTCCGACGCATCACGAGCGTCGTCACGATAGTTCACCGCCACCGCGGCCCCCTCCCGTGCGAACCCAAGCGCGATAGCCCGCCCGATCGACCGGCTCCCGCCGGTCACCAGCGCTACCTTCTTCGCCAATCGCGACCCCGCACTCATGACGCCTGCATTGCCTTCACTACGCAAACGGCCCCGCCTGATTCTCCCCTTTATAGTCACCGTCCCGTCGTCTCCCACCACCCTCGAGAGCCGGCGAACTATCGATCGGTAGGGGCCGGTGGCAGCCGACCTTCAGCTGGCAGGCGACCTTCGGCCGACAGCGGACCTTCGCCCTCTTGCGGTGCCGGCCCGCGCCCCCAAGTGTATGCGTCGCCTCTGACTCCAACGTCCCCGGTAGGGACTGTAGCTCCGTCTCTGTCAGCCTTGGCGCTCGTCTGGCCGTTCAGTTCGTGTAGGCCGGGCGTCCCTGCCCGGCAGTCTCACCCAGCGGCACTGTCTCTCCGGAGAAAGTGCCTCGTCGTAGCCGCATCCCGGGACGATGCGAATCCACGGGAGAGCCTGCCGGCCACAGAGGGCGGGCAACAAAGGCACCGGAATCGTGGACGTAGGCGCAGGGGCGTGTTGCATACGCCCGTGCCTCCCCACGACACCTCGCCATCGCCAGCCCCGCGCTTCCCGCCACCAAACCATCAACCCGAGATGGATCCCGTCCTAAACCCGAAACTCCTCCCACCCATCGAACGTCAGCACCCCCATCCGCCCCAACATCCCCACCGTCCAGTCGGTCTTCTGCTGCCCAAACGCCGGCAAAGCCATCAGACGCTGAGCCAGACTCGGAGCGTCACCCACCTCCAACCAGATACGAGAAGCATCCCCGCCGTACTCCTCCACCACCACCCCGGCAATCTGCTGCGTCAGCCGAGCGTAACGATACGGAAACCGGTGCAGCGCCGGCTTCTGCCCGAACACCTGGAGAAGCGGCTCCTCCTCCATCGCCGCAATTCGTGCCGGATCAAGGTGTCCCAGCCGTTCCCGTAGCCGGTACGGCGCCGAGAACGCCCGCCGCGTCGAGTACTGACTGTCGTAGAGAACGCCCAGAACCAGGGCAAACGAATTCTCGGCCAGGAAGCGATCGGCCGCCTCATCATCCGATAGCGTGACGCCCCGTCCCTCACTCAGAGGCGCAACCCACGCCAGCCGCTCCAGTTTTGGCATATCTTTTCTCCGGATCGTATTGGGTCACATTCTAGTGGTTTCAGCTAGAGTGCAATCGTGAAACCGCTCGCCGGTGTAACGATCCTCGACTTTACCCGCCTGCTCCCGGGTCCCTACTGCACCTTCCTGCTCGCCGGCCTGGGCGCCGAGGTCATCAAGGTCGAGGATGTCGGCCCCGGCGACCTCCTCCGTCACTTCCCCCCGCTGATCGACGGCGCCGGCTCGATATTTCGCGCCCTCAATCAAGGCAAGACCAGCGTCGCCCTCGACCTCAAGCAGCCGGCCGGTCAGGCAATCGCCCATGACCTTGCCGCGCAGTGCGATCTCGTGATCGAAGGCTTCCGTCCCGGTGTCGCCACCCGCCTGGGAATCGACTTTCCCACTCTCTCTGCCGCCAACGACCGCCTGGTCTACTGCTCCATCAGCGGCTACGGCCAGCAGGATCGCTGGCGCGATCTACCCGGTCACGACCTCACCTACGCCGCCATGACCGGCCTCCTCGACGCGCTCTTCCCCGATACGCCGCGCGTCCCCGGCGTGCAACTCGTGGATGCCGCCGTCGCCCTCCTGGCCGGCATGCGCGTCCTGGCCGCCCTTCACAACACGTCTCACGGCCCGCAGTATCTCGACGTCTCACTCGCCGACGCCGCCCGTGCCCTCATGCCCGGCGCCATGATCGAAGCCCGCGGACCCGGTCCCGATGTCCTGATGGAAACCCTCCGCGGCGGAGAACGCAACGACGTCTACCTCTGCGCCGACGGCCGCTGGCTGGCGCTCTCACCGGTCGAAGATCCTTTCTGGCACCGTCTCCTCGACGTCCTGGTCGCCAAGCGCCTCATCCCCCCAAATCAGCCCCCCGACTCCGAAACCCTCCACGCCATCTTCCGCCGGCGCCCGGCCTCCGACTGGTTCGACCTCCTCTCCGCTGCCGGCATCCCCTGCGCTCCGGTCCGTACCGTCACCGAGGCCGCGATCGATGACCCACCAGCCGCGTGGGACAACCTGTCCCGAAAAAACCCCGCCCAGGCACCAACTCTCGGCGAGCACACCATCCCCTGGCTACAACGCCTCGGCTACTCCGACGACGAAATCAGCCGCCTCGAAGAAACCGGCGTAATCCGGACAGCCTCCGGCAGTTGATAGAAGCCACCTCGCGGCGTACGCTTGATCCTCAGACTCTGTGAAGAACCGGCGCCGGGCATTTACCATAAAGTTGAGACCTGCCCGTGTCATTTGATTCCACCGCCCCACTCATCGTTCAAAGTGACAAGTCGATCCTCGTCGAGGTCAACAACCCCCGCTACGGTGAGGCGCGGGACACCCTGGCCGCTTTTGCCGAGCTGGAGAAGAGTCCGGAGCACATCCACACCTACCGGATCACCCCGCTCTCGCTCTGGAACGCTGCGTCCGCCGGCCTAACCGCGCCTGAGATCGTCGAGAGCCTGAACCGATTGGGCAAGTATGAGCTGCCCGAGAACGTCCGGCGCGACATCGAGGACTACGTTTCTCGCTACGGACGGGTCAGGCTCCTCAAGGGCGAGGGGCGCCAGCTGCGCCTGGTGTCCGACGACTCCGCGCTCTTGCTTGAGATCGAGCGGCACAAGAAAGTCGCGCCCCTCATCTCGGGCCGGGATCACGAAGGGTCCCTGATCGTCGATCAGGCGCAACGCGGGCGCATCAAGCAAGCGCTGGTGCAGATCGGCTACCCGGCGGAAGATCTGGCCGGGTACGTGACCGGCGCCGCGCTTCCCATTCATCTCCTGCCGCGCACTCGAGCGGAAGACCTGCCCTTTGTCCTGCGCCACTATCAGGAGGACGCCGTCGCCATCTTCCATGCCGGTGGTTCAGAGCGCGGTGGTAGCGGCGCCATTGTCCTGCCGTGCGGCGCGGGAAAGACGGTCGTCGGCCTGGGAATCATGGCCGAGCTCCAGTGCAACACGCTGATCCTGACCCCGTCCATCGTCGCCGCCCGGCAGTGGCTACACGAGATCCTGGACAAGACCGACGTTCCTCCCGAAATGCTGGGAGAGTACACCGGCGAGCGCAAGGATATTCGCCCCATCACTGCCACCACCTACCAGGTGCTGAGCTATCGCAAACGTCGGAGCGACGAGTTCCCGCACTTTGCCATCTTCGACGAACGCGACTGGGGACTGATCATCTACGACGAGGTCCATCTCCTGCCTGCCCCTGTCTTCCGCGTCACCGCCGAGATTCAGGCCCGGCGCCGGCTCGGTCTGACGGCGACCCTGGTCCGTGAGGACGGCCGGGAGGAGGACGTCTTCTCTCTGATTGGTCCGAAGAAGTACGATGTCCCCTGGCGCGAGCTAGAGCGGCAAGGCTGGATCGCCACCGCGCTCTGCCATGAGATTCGGATCGGCATGCCGGATGAGCTGCGCCTGGCATACGCTGTGGCTGAGGAGCGCGAAAAGTACCGTGTGGCGGCCGAGAACCCGGCGAAGCTCGCGCCGCTCGATCAGCTGGTACACAAGCATCGTGCCGAGCAAGTACTGATCATCGGACAGTATCTCGATCAGCTCCACACCATAGCCGAGCGGTACCAGGCCCAGCTGATCACCGGCACGACGGCAACGCGCGACCGTGAGAAGCTATACGATGCCTTCCGCCGCGGTGAGGAAAAGCTGCTGGTGGTCTCAAAGGTCGCGAACTTTTCGATCGACCTTCCCGATGCCAACGTGGCCATTCAGGTATCCGGAACCTTTGGTTCCCGTCAGGAGGAGGCACAGCGACTGGGACGGATCCTTCGCCCCAAGGCCGATGGCCTGCTCGCCCACTTCTACACCCTGGTCACCCGAGATACGCGCGACCAGGAGTTTGCTGCCAATCGCCAGCTGTTCCTCACCGAACAGGGGTATGGCTACGAGATCCTGTACGACGATGAGGTGAGCACCTACGCTCCGGTTGCTCACGCGGCCGACCTCCATCGCGAGCACGCCCCACAGCCCGCCGCCTGGGACGCCTAACCGGTGCCGGCGGCCGACCTCTTCGCCTTCACCGAGGACGACGTCCGGGGCTGGTGCGGCAGCACGACCGCTGCCCGCGCCGACGTGCTGCAGACCGCCGGCCACGTGCTTGCGCCTGAGCAGACCGGATCGACAATGACCGCGGAAGTACTCGGCACCTGGTCGCGCATGGACCGGCCGACGCTCGAGCAGCAGGGGAGCAAGCTCCATTTTTCGTGCACCTGCAATGCGCCAAACCTTTGCCGCCACGCTATTGCCATGGCGCTGCATTGGGTCCGGAAGCCGGCTGCGTTTCGCGCGTCACGGCCGGAAGGCGCCCTCCCGACGGCCCGGATCACTCACCCAGACCTGACGCCGGAAGAGCGCATGAGCCAGCTCCTTGCCCGCCTGACCCTGAAGGACCTGCGCGCCCTCGCCGCGCGCCGCGGTCTGACCGTGAAGGGCCAGTACAAGGATGAGTACACGCAACGGTTGGCAGCGCTCTTGCTCCGGCCGGAGAACCTCGACGCTGCCGTCGAGGGGCTGGGCGACGGTGAGCTGGTCCTGCTCACCCTCATCGACCTGTTACGCGGCGGCCCAGATGGCAGCGCGGTTGGCGTCCGGAACGCCTTCCAGGCACTGTGGGGACGGCGGCACTCCGATCGGGCAGAGGGCAATCTTACCGCCCTGGAGACGGCTCTCAACCGGCTCGGGGATCTGGGTCTCGTCGTCCCGCCCACGTATCCCGGTGGCGCCTACGACGCGCCGCCGGCGATCGGCGCGCGGACTCCCATCCCGCCGGCGCTTCTCGATCTCCTCCCCGACCGTTCGTCCGCTGCCACTGCCGTGGCCCAGGCACCCCACACTGACGGCCGTAGGGGCGTATTGCATACGCCCGCGCCTCCCCACGCCAACTCACCATCCCCCGAGAGGCCGATCACCCTGATCGGTCTGATCCAGGTGCTCGCCCACGAGATCCGCCGGGGCAAGATGAACATACGCCTCCCCGCCCGCGACTCGAGCCGGGGCCGCATTCCGCCGGAGTGGGAGATTGGTACGCGTGATGGAGGCTCGCGGGCGCAGGGCAGGAAGAACGCGGTTCCGGCCGGCGTGCAGCTCATCCCGCGGCCGTCGATCATTCCGGAAAAACAGCTGGAGACACTTGCGAACGCCATCGGCGCGGCACGCGAGGAAATAGAGTTCGTCGCCGACCTGATGATCGAGCTCGACATTTTGGAGCGCGGAACAACTGCCGGCGCTGCGCTGACGCTCAACAGCCGGCGGCTGGAGAGCGTCCTGACGCTACCCGCGGCCGCTCGGCGTCGAGCCCTGACCGCCGCGTGGCTGGCGCTTCCGGGGGCGTCTGATCTCCGGCTGGTGCGCAACATCCTCGAGCTCCATATGGACGCAAACCAGGTGAACTGGTACGGGCATGAGCTGCCCGGGGAAACCTCGTTGCGTCTTCTGCTGGCACGGCTGATTGGCCACCTTGCGGCGGCGCCGCCTCGCTGGTACGCGTCCTCCGACCCGGCCGATCTGTGCGCCATCATCGCCCCCGCCCGGCTCTATCGCACGCAGTATCTCCTGAACGTCTGGTGGTTCACCCCGGCCGGCCGGCCGGATGCTCCCCTGCGGCTCAATGCCCCGGATGAACTACGAGAGGTGTACCGGGCGATCTTTAGCTCGCTGCTGCGCGGCCCGCTCCTCTGGCTCGGGATGGTCGATGTGGCAGAAGCAGACGGGGAACTGCTGTTTCGGCCCCGGCCGGAGGCCGCCGTTCTGGCGGATCGAGAGCCGGAGTCGAGCGGCGAAGATGCCGGCGAGATTTCTCTCCTGATCGAGGCCGAGCCGGATGGGACGCCAATCATATCGACCTT
>Ga0070739_10008346_pt1 | contig 10655 bp, 7 predicted proteins | sample Coa_R1_7_FD_66445 | JGI IMG/M metagenome (GOLD analysis project Ga0070739, IMG submission 66445) | Surface soil microbial communities from Centralia Pennsylvania, which are recovering from an underground coalmine fire - Coalmine... | ecosystem: Environmental > Terrestrial > Soil > Unclassified ...
CTGGATCTGTGCCAATATCTGCTCTCTCTCAGCCTGGAGTTCTGCCCGGATGCGTTCCTTCTCAGCTTGAATTTCTGCCAGACCTTCCGCGCGTCCTTCTGCCAGTCCTTCCGCGCGTCCTTCTGCCAGACCTTCCGCCAGACCTTCCGCGCGTCCTTCTGCCAGACCTTCCATCCGTGCCCGTTTCTTTTCTTCGCGCACCTCTGCTTTTATCTTTTTCACCCTCGGATGTTCTTCCCACAGCTTGTCGTACATGCTCAACCTCCTTTGTATCTCATCCTTCTCCTGTGGAGGAACCATAGAGGCGCGCTCCAGCAGGATCTCCATCCATGCAAACTGCTGTGCCAGAGTAACTTCATCATCGCGATACAATGCCACCAGTTCGTCCAATGCCTGGCCGATCACTTCGCGGTTAACGTTCTGCATTGTTGGCAACAATGGATACATGCAGGCCAGGTGCTCGCGCAGGTAGTACTCGGCATCGAGCGTGAATAACGGCAGTACGCGGAATCTGAACGAAACAATCTCCTCATCGCCGCTCATCTCCCGCCAGGGTGACGCTGCCATTGCCACGCGGAAAGGGTAGATAATCATAGAGATCACCGGCAGGTGATAGTCCTGATATAGTATAGCATGATACGTGTGCAGCCGCGCGGGCAGGTCGTTATCTGCTCCCGACTCGAACTCGAGATGTAGAATATGCTCCTGTCGCCGGTAGATGATTTTGTAGACGCGATCTACACGCATCGTTGGCCTGATGCGCTCAACGTCAAGCGTTTCAACATAGGTAGCGCCTCTCAGCAGCACGGGTAGGATCGTAGATGCCTGCTGCTGAACCAGTTCTTTGAGCGTCGAGTCGAAAACCAGAGGTCGCCTGTGTCGCGGCTGGCTTTTTGTTGGCCTCGTCATAATGCCCCGCCCTTCCATATAAGTATCTATATACTTTTATTATACTCAGCCATCCAAAACAGCCGCATGGCACCGGCGGTTATTAATGCTAGCTCACCATGACAACGCCGGCGCGCCAGGTATCAATGGCGTGCTTGACAGCCGCGATATAGGCTGCCTCATTGTTATGGTCGGCGGTGGGGGCGTATCTTGGAATGATCTGATCGACGGTAGTGAGGCCCCATTGGGCCACATAGAGGTTGCGGATCAGCTCGTACCACGCCTGGAAGCCATCCTGCCAGCTCGCGAAAGAGGCATAGCCGCCGCGATCCTGGTCGACGCATGGATGATCGGGAATGCAGCGCAAATTGCCGAGCGAGAGCGTCACGCGGGCCTCACCTCGCGTACCAAAGGTGCTTTCATGCATGAAGAAGGCGAGGGCGAAAGCGGGATCGATGCCATATTTCACGCCCAGAGCGTATAATGCCTGCCCCTGGCCCGCCGCCGGCGAGTGGTAAGCCGCGAGGACGCGATTGATAAAATCCGCGCTGATCGTCGGTTTGCCCAGGACCGAATAGGGGCCGGTGGATGTTGGAATAGGCACCTTTGGAGGTAGAGGCTGCGTCGCCTGCCAGGTTCCGGCCAGATCACCGCCAACCTGAATAGAATAAGCTCCTCCTCCGTTGTAACGCAGCAGGGCCGGCTCGCCTGGCCGCTGAAAGATGCCAGCCGAGAGCACCACCACGATAAAAATGACAGCGAGAATAAGACAAAAGATAAATGGCGCCAGCCAGGGCTTGTGACGCTCCAGGGGATGCGGTTGAAACTCATCGACGACTCTGGTGTGCAATGGCCGCGCTGGTTTTGTCGCTGAATGCGGGAAACCAGGCGCCCTGCGCCCGGCAAGGCGCCACGAAAAGATGCCTGTCTCGGTTTCTAGCTCGTTATCTGATGTAGTGGCAAGCTGACGGGTCGCACGCGGAGGGATGGGCGACTGCGTTTTGATAGGCTCCTGTGGTCTAAGCTTCTTAGCATAGCTGCCACGCGCCATGAATGACCTCCTTCAAGCATAAGAACATACGTTCTATCATAACACGGCGCCGCGCACCGCGCAAGCCCGCTGCTTTCTCATTGGCGGATAGAAATGCGATCAGTTAGAAACTATCATAGCACCTGAAAAGCTTCTAACGCATAAGAAAAAAGTCCTGTTTGTGGGATCTAGATAAGAATTTGATGAGAGCAGCGCGGGCAGAAAGCTCCGGTTGCCTGCTCTTTGAGAATCAGCTACAATGATTTTCAAGAAGGAAACGATAGGCATGCCTTTTTCGGCTATTTTCTGAGGGGTATCATGGCTGAACAACTAGAGATCATCATTGTACCGCATACGCATTGGGATCGTGAGTGGTACCAGACCTTCCAACAATTTCGCGCTCGCCTGGTCAAAACGATTGACAAATTGCTCGATATTCTCGATAGCGACGACCAGTTCAGCCATTTTCTGCTCGACGGTCAGACTATTATCCTCGATGACTACCTCGAGATAGAGCCTGAGCAGGAGGAGCGCTTGCGGCGACACACGCGGGCCGGGCGTATCCTCGTGGGGCCGTGGTACGTGCAGCCTGATGAGTTCCTGGTGAGCGGCGAAGCGCTGATCCGCAATTTGCAACTGGGCATAGAGCGCGCCGCCGCATTTGGCGGTCTGATGCGTGTGGGCTATGTCCCTGACACCTTCGGGCACATTGCCCAGTTGCCGCAGATCTTTCAGGGCTGCGGCATCGATAGCGCTGTCTTCTGGCGCGGTGTCGGTGAGGAGGCGCACAAAAGCGAATTCGAGTGGGCTGCTCCCGATGGCACAACGGTGCTGGTGGTCCATCTTGCCGATCCGATGGGTTACTCGAATGCACGCCAGTTGCCGCTCAATCTCGATGAGTTCGTGACGCGCGTTGAACTGCTTGCCGCGAATATTCTGCCCAGAGCTACCACGAACACGCTCCTCTTTATGAACGGCTCCGATCACCTGCAAGCCCAGCGCGGTCTGCCGCAAGTTATCGCGGCTGCGAACGAAGTGCTGGCACACATTGATCCCGAGCGCCAGCGGCTATTGACGCGCTTCATTCGTGGCTCCCGCCATGATGACGGACGCGAACCAGCCCCTCCTGCCGCAACTTCTCCTCGGTATGACTCTATCCATCTCCAGATCGGCACGCTTCCGCAATATATCGAGCGTGTACGGCAGCAGAACACGGAGTTTGAGAGGCTGCATGGCGAGATGCGCAGCAGCCAGTATTCCCACCTGTTGCCCGCTGTACTCTCCACACGTATGTGGATCAAGCAGCAGAACAGCGCTACCGAGCACCTGCTTGAGAACTGGGTAGAGCCGCTGGCAGCCTGGGCTGCTCTGCTTGGTGCGCCATATCCGCGAGGACTGATCCGAGCAGCCTGGAAGTATCTGTTGCAAAACCATCCTCATGATAGCATCTGCGGCTGTAGTATTGACCAGGTGCATCGTGAAAATAGCACGCGCTTCGCGCAGAGCCAGCAGATCGGTGAAAGCGTGCTCGCTCAGGCCATGCAGGATATCGCGGAAGAGATAGATACGCGTGCTCCCCTGCCACATGCCGCCTATGAGCCGGTGCCTATCGTCGTCTTCAATCCTGCCCCCGGCCCGCGCAATGCACAGGTTCAGGTCGTCGTACAGTTACCCGGGTCACTGCACAATGCCGTGGTGATCGATGAGCGCGGAGCGAGTATGCCGTATCGCGTCATCAATCGCTGGCGACAGGAAATTGGCTCCATGCCCTTTGCCCGTGAAATGCTATCTACCGCCGTCGGGCTGGCGGGCGTCGATACGCCGTCGCAACTACTCCAGATGGCTCATGGCATGATCTCGTCGGCTCTGGGGCAGGAAGAAGATAGCAGCGTGATCAGCCGCATATATATCGAAAACTATACCGAGTCTCCCCTCCATCATGTTCATCACACACCGCAGCCGGGTGTGGTCTATATCGAGGTAATGATCGCTCCCAGGGGGCGCATCAGCCCGAATGAGCAGGAGTTGACGGCCTCGGTAGAGCAGATCCTCGCTCTGCTGAAACGTGAAGATATCCACACGCTGGAGGTGACGCTGGTTGACCAGGCGCGCGAGACCATTAATTTTATCGCCACCGAGCTGCCAGCCTACGGCTTCAAGACCTTCTGGCTCTATCCGCGCGGCGTGAGATCGGAAGGACTGCATCACAATGGCTATGCCTCGCAGCTCAGGCCGCTGCTAACGGGGCAGAACAGTATCGAGAACGAGTTCTATCGCGTAGAAGCCTGCATCCAGGATGGCACCCTTACCGTGACAGATAAAGAGAACGGCGTGGTTTTTCGCGGTTTGAATCGTTTTATAGATGGAGGGGATGTCGGGGACCTGTATACCTACTGTCCCCCCGATCACGATACGCTGGTAAGTGAGCCGCTGGAGGCGCCGAAGATTGAGCTGACCGCAGCCGGGCCGGTGCGTGCGGCGCTGCGTGTCAGCGGGCGCTGGTTATTGCCCACCGGCTGCACAGCCAGCCGGACCGAACGCAGTGTGCGCACAACCGTCTGCCCGATCACCAGCGAAATCTCACTGGTGCCCGGCGTGCGGCGTATCGATATACATACGAGCGTGGAAAACAGAGCGAAGGATCACCGCTTGCGGGTAATCTTTCCTGTACCATATGCAGTAGAGCATGGAGTTGCCGAGGGCACCTTTGAGGTGCGAGCGCGCCCGGTAGCTCCTCCTGTTCCCTCTGACGTTTCAGAATGGGCCGAGGAGCCGGTGAGCACCTACCCGCAGAAGCGCTTTGTGGATGTAAGTGATGGCAAGACCGGGCTGGGGATCTTGAATCGCGGCCTGCCGGAATACGAGATCCTGCGAAGTGGTCCTGGCGTTGGCGAGGGGCAGGCCGCTGTGGCGGTGACGCTGTTGCGCTGTGTTGACTGGCTATCGCGCAGCGATCTGGCTACGCGGCATGGACCTGCCGGCCCAATGGAATATACGCCGGAGGCTCAATGCCAGGGCCATTACGAGTTTGATTACGCGCTGGTCCCACACAGTGGAAGCTGGGAAGCGGAGGAAGCGCTGGTATTGCGCGAAGCGCAGGCATTTAACATTGCTGTGCCGGCGAGGGCAGTTGTCACCGAGTTGCATGCGGGACAGCTTCCTTCGCAAGCCGCGCTGCTCTCCGTCGCTCCGGCTGAACTGGTGGTCAGCGCTATCAAGCGCAGTAACAGGGAAGAGGGCCTGGTTGTGCGCGTCTACAATCCGCTCGCTCACGAGGTGGAGGCGCGGATCCGCCCTGGCTTTCCTTTCACGCGCGCCTACCTGGCAAATTTGCTGGAGGAGCGCATGATAAATGTAGAGACCATAGGTGAGCAGACGGTACAGGTCAATATACGTGGAGGAGGAATCACGACTCTGCTGTTTACATGAAAGGCGGCTCAGAGAGCTTTGATGAATGTTCCTACTCAGAATCGGTAAGGGTTCCATGCGCAGCCGCGCGATTGATCGCGCTCATGAGCCTTCTGGAGTGCTCCCGGGCGCGATCAACCGCGCAGTTGCGCACGCCGGGGTTGCCAATCTTGATTCTGAAGGTCCATCAAAGCTATCTCTTGGTCCTACGCTGTCACCATAATACCAGCACCAACCGTTGTAATTCAGTGTAATGAGTCTAAAAACATAGTAAGTATAATGCACTGTATAATTAAGTGCGGTGCTTTATTATTCTCTATTCTGAAAGGGGCAATTGTTCTGTGAACGGGTTTCTAGTTATTTTAGCAACTCCAGGCCCAACGACCAGCACATCATCGGGCTTGCTCAATACCTTACAGGGGCTGGTGGGTCCCCTCGTAGGTTGTCTGGTAGCGTTTTTCGTTGTTTTCTGGGTCAGCCTGGTAGTCTGGACGTGGCGCGATATTCGTGCACGCACGCAGGATTTTCTGGTGCAGGTCCTGGCAACCGTGCTGGTGTTTATCTTCCCTATTGGGGGTCTGTTTATCTATATGATTCTGCGTCCGCGTCAGACGCTGGCCGAAATCTATGAGCGCCAGTTGGAGGAAGAATCGCTGCTGGCTGAGATGACCGAACGGCAGACCTGTAACAACTGCCATGCCCGCATTGAATCGGACTTCCAGGTCTGTCCTTCCTGCGGTCAGAAGCTCAAGCGGCCCTGCCCCAAGTGTGAGCGCTTGCTAGAACTGCGCTGGACATTCTGCCCCTACTGTGCAACGCATCTGGCCGGAGGGCCGATGCCGAACATGCCGGGCATGCCTGCTATGCAGGGCATGCCGGGTAATCCCAGTATCTCTTCAATGGGTGGGCAAGTGACGGGGAATCGATACTAGGCTCTATATTATGTGTAACCCTTCGGCTCTTCTCGCGGCTTGATGGTGCAGCGCCTGCGCGCTATGCATCCATGAGTGGAGGTGGCGTGGACGACGCTCTCTGTCCGTCTTCCACGCCATCTCCACTCATGGATCAGCCCGCCGGAGATGGCAGGGGAACCTGAAGCGTTGCCAAGCCGGACGCCATAAGCCGTGCTGCCCGTTTGTTCCATTTACTTTTTTTATCGACCCGGATGTGATATAATGATGTGGCAAGATCTGGTTTCATTGCCGCCTTTTTCGTATCTCTTGAGAACATATTTACAGGTGTAGACTGGCCTTCCGCAAGCATTCACCTCCCTGCACGCAAGTGTTCGCACAGACGTGTGCCTATGGGCGTGAACTGCGAATGAAGCAGCATACTGCCTGTTCTTCCCTTGCAATCGCAAGGTGCAAGACGAACCGGGGCTTTCTGCATTCGTTGCCTGTATGTGGCGTTTTCCCGCCGCATTTTCTATGGCTATTGAACAAAAGGAATAGACGGGTTTTATGACGAAATTGCGAGAATCGATGATGGCGGAGCAAATTCCTCAAGACCGTGACGCTCTGATGGGTCATGATAATAACAGGTCAGGGAACGGTGGTGGCAGGGGGAATGGCAACGGCCATAATGGTAACGATAGTTATGATGGACAGAATATTCAAATCCTGGAGGGGCTGGAGGCGGTACGCGTGCGGCCCGGTATGTATATCGGCGCAACCGATCAACGCGGCCTGCATCATTTAATACAGGAGGTAGTTGATAACAGCGTTGATGAAGTAATGGCCGGCTACGCCGATACAGTGAAAGTCACGATCCATGCCGACGGTTCGGTGACTATCGAAGATAATGGGCGTGGCATCCCCGTAGACGAACATCACCAGCGCCCGGGACTCTCAACCCTGGAGGTCGTCATGACCGTGCTGCATGCCGGAGGCAAGTTCGGCGGCGGCGGGTACAAGATCAGCAGCGGACTGCACGGCGTTGGCGTCTCGGTAGTCAACGCGCTCTCAGAGTGGTGCCAGGTCGATGTCAGGCGTGACGGCTATCTTTATCGCCAGCGCTATGAAAAGGGCGTTCCCGTGACCGGCCTGCTCTGCCTGGGGCCGGCGGAAGGTACGGGTACGACCACTTCTTTCCTGCCCGATCTCACCGTAATGGAGACACGCGATTATAGCTTTGATATCCTCGCGCAGCGCTTCCGCGAAATGGCCTATCTGAACCGGGGTCTGACCATCAGCCTGATCGATGAGCGCAGTGATCGTGAAGCCACGTTCTACTTTGAAGGCGGCCTGGTCTCCTTTGTGCGTCACCTGAATAAGAATCGCACCACCTTGCAGGCGCGTCCCGTGAGTGTCGAGCGCGAGGTTGATGGTGTGAAGGTCGAGCTGGCGCTACAATACAACGATAGCTGGGCCTGTACCGAGTTTTCCTTCGCGAACGGCATCAATACTGTTGATGGGGGCATGCATATCACCGGATTCCGCAGCGCGCTCACCCGTACCCTCAACGATTACGCGCGCAAGGTCAACCTGCTCAAGGAGAAGGACGGCAATCTCACCGGCGATGACGTGCGCCAGGGCCTGACGGCGGTTGTCAGCGTCAAGATCCCCAACCCGCAATTTGAGGCGCAGACCAAGAGCAAGCTCAATAACGCCGAGGTGCGTCCCATTGTCGAAGCGATCACTACCGATCTGCTCACACAATACCTTGAGCGGACGCCGAGCGAGGCAAAAGTCATCATCGAGAAATGTCTGACCTCGGCGCGCGCCCGCGAAGCTGCCCGCGCCGCGCGCGATCTCATTCAGCGCAAGAATGCGCTGGATACGACGCTGCCCGGCAAGCTGGCCGATTGCAGCGAGCGACATGCTGATCGCTGTGAACTGTATCTCGTGGAAGGAGATAGTGCGGGCGGAAGTGCGAAACAGGGGAGAGATCGGCATTTCCAGGCAATTCTTCCATTGCGCGGCAAGATCCTCAATGTCGAGCGCGTGGGACTCGATAAGATCCTCAAGAACGAAGAGGTTAAAAATATCATCACGGCTATCGGCGTGGGTATCGATGAACACTTCAACAAGGCGAAGTTGCGCTATGGGCGCATCGTCATCATGTGCGATGCCGATGTCGATGGCGCGCACATCCGTACCCTGCTGCTCACGTTCTTCTATCGCCATATGCCGCAGTTGATTATGGATGGGCACCTCTATATCGCGCAACCGCCGCTGTTCCATGTGAAGATCGGCAAGCAGGTGCATTATGTCCACAGCGAAGAGGAGCGCGATGCGCTCATCGCCGAATATAAGGCCACTCACAACGGGAAGGAACCGGATGTCGGGCGCTTCAAAGGACTGGGCGAGATGAACCCCGAGACGCTCTGGGATACCACGATGGATCCGGCGAAGCGCACCATCCTGCGCGTGACCATCGAGGAGGCTGTGGAGGCCGATAAGATCTTCAATATGCTCATGGGCGATGAGGTGGGGCCGCGCAAGCGCTTCATCGAGAGCCATGCGAAGAGCGCGAATCTGGATGTGTGACATCACCAGTTCACACCCCTGCCGGTTCCTCGCCGCTCAGCTCGCTCTCCTGATACGCGCCAGGAGAGCGAGCTGAGCGGCGAGGAATTTTTTTATCCGGCTCTGATCTATGTGACGATCAGGAATATGATCGGAGATCTGCAACAAAGATCCTGTGTGCAGCGTTACCAATAGTGGGCACTGTAGAAAATTCAGCAATGATTGAGCCTGACCCCGGGACTGAATCATATATTGACCATGATAAATCTTTAATCTTCCCGAAACCTGCCAGTTTTCATTTACAGGTGAAAAGTCAACGGTACAATAGCTTTAGAGAAACATCAGATCGGAGGATAGACCATGAAGATCCTGATCGTGGATCCTGATCGTGATCTGATTGAGATGCTAACAAGCTGGTTAAAGACGCTCGGATATGGTGTCTCTCGTGCATATAGCGCAGAAAGGGCCAGAGTCGAGTGGCTGGAGCAGGAACCTGATCTGGTCATAGTGGATACAGCAGTTGAGGGTGAGGATATGCTGGCGTTCTGCCGTGAGATGCGTATGAAACATGACGCGCTGGTGCTGGTCATGACCGATAACAAGGATGTGCAGGACGAGGTTCGCTGCCTGGAATCGGGGGCCGATGATTATTTACGGAAACCTTTCTTCCCTTCCCAGTTGCTTGCGCGTATTCACGCGGTGAGCCGCAGAGCGCGCTCGACGCTGGAGAAAAGGCCATTCTCGATTGTGACCGTCGGACCGATCTGCGTAGATTCGCTGCATAATGAGGTCATCGTGCATGGGAAGACGATTCGTCTGACGCCGACGGAAAGTAAACTGCTGCACCTGCTTGCTGTCAGCGCCAACGATGTCTGTACGGCGAACCAGATTGTGACGCACGTCTGGGGCTACGACGGCGAAGGAGACGCCAGCCTCATCAAAGCGCATATCCGTCACCTGCGCCAGAAGATCGAACCGGATCCTGGCAACCCGCGCTACATTCTGACGGTGCCAGGTGTCGGTTATACGCTGATCCGCTATCCTGATGAGGAGGATGGTAAGGAGGTCGATCAGGTGCCTCTGCGCCTCGCTTCCGGTTAAAGATCAGCTATGCATGCAGGACGGGAGCGCCTCTTTCTTTTTCGCCAGTGATAAAGTCTTCACTGGCTCTACCCCCTTTCAACCTCATTTCCGTATGCCCTGACATCATATCTTCACGCCGATACCTTACGCTATGTATTGATATAGCATGTTGCATATTTGCCTGGAGCAGAGAATGGGAATGGCACAGGAAAGGATACCTGATTTACAGGATGAGGTGATTCCGCACCTGGAGCTTATCCGGCGTATTCCTGCACGCTATCAACGTGTCCTGCCGCTATGGATCATGAAACGCTATCAGTGCGCGGTGATTGGCGGAGCGCCCGGCGCGCTCACCCTGGCGATCAGTGATCGCAGGAATGCGTGGATACTCGAGGTTTTACACCGGCTGACCGGCTGCCTGATCTTCGTGGTGCTGGTTGATGCCAGTAAGATGCAACTGCTCATTCAACGTGTAGAAAGAGCACGGCGTTATCGCTATGGCGGGCTAAAACCGCTTTCCCCCTACCATCCCCTGCGTGTGCGTTCAATGACAATGTATTGCATCCCTGTCTCGCTCCTGCACAAGCGCTGTTGATTGATAGATTTCAGTGTAACTATTCAGATCTCTTGCTGTCCCCGGCGCCGGGTCGTCAGGGAAAGAGATGCATGAATAGTTATATAGCAGTGTATTAATCTATGCGCCGCCGCGACCAAGAAGCATCACCGGAATCGTCAGTGCAATAAGCTTGAGGTCCTTCCAGAAGGACTGATTCTGGAGA
>Ga0070739_10008347_pt1 | contig 10655 bp, 6 predicted proteins | sample Coa_R1_7_FD_66445 | JGI IMG/M metagenome (GOLD analysis project Ga0070739, IMG submission 66445) | Surface soil microbial communities from Centralia Pennsylvania, which are recovering from an underground coalmine fire - Coalmine... | ecosystem: Environmental > Terrestrial > Soil > Unclassified ...
CGAAGATCTGGCACACGCGCAGCCCAAGGCCGTGTACACCCGCCGGGACGGCCTGCCCGATACCCAGGTCGTCCGCGTCTTTGAAGACTCCCGCGGCGATATCTGGACCGGCGGCTGGCTGCTCCCCCACAACTCGCTCGCCCGCTGGAACCGCGCCTCCGGGACGTTCACACAATTCACCGACGCCGATGGCCTGCCGCCATTCGCGCAACCCAGCGCGATTCTTGAAGACCGCAGCGGCGCCATCTGGGTCAGCTTCCGCGAAGGCGGCCTCGCCCGTTACCGCGATGGCCGCTTCCGCTTTTTCGGCCCGGCGGACGGCATTCCGGATGGTTCCCTCAGCACCTGCCGCATCGACAACGCCGGCCGCCTCTGGTGCGTCAACGTGCAAAAGGGCCTGCTCCGCATTGACCGCCACGAAGGCGACCGTCTGGACCCCGTCATCTATACCAGCCGCGAGGGCGTCTCGTCGTCGTTCATCGGCGCCATCGGCGAGGACGCCGCCGGCCTCATCTACACGAGTTCGGCCGAGGGGCTCGCCCAGATCGACCCCGCCGACGGCCGCGTCCGGCGCTTCAGCGGAAGCGAGAGCTTCCCGTACGGCCGCGCCCGCACCATTTACCGCGATCGCCGCGGCACGTTATGGATGCCCACCGGCCGCGGCATCACCCGCTTCACTCCGGGTGCGGCCCCGTCCGCTCCGCCCGCCCCGGCTCTGATCGGTGCGGTTCGCATCGCGGGAATCGAGGCCGGCGTTCCGTCGCTCGGCGCGCGCACGCTGGATGCGGGCGACCTGCCCGCCGGCAGCCATGCCGTGCAAATCGACTACCTCTCGGTGACGTTCGCGCCCGATGCTCCGCTCTTCCAGTACATGCTTGAAGGCGCGGAAACCGCCTGGAGCCGGCCCACCCCACAGCGCAGCGTGAACTACGCGCATCTGCCGCCCGGCGACTACCGCTTCCTCGTGCGCACGGTCGCCGGCGGCGTCCCAGCCGGACCGCCGGCGAGCGTCCATTTCCGCATCCTGCCGCCGGTCTGGCGACGCTGGTGGGCGCTCACGCTGCTGATCGCCTTCGCGGCATCCTGCATTTTCGGGTTCGAGAGCCTGCGCGCCCGCCGCATGCGCGAGTTGCGCCGCAGCCGCGAGGAACGCATTGCCGAGCTAGATCGCGTGCGCAAGGCGATCGCCGCCGACCTGCACGACGATATCGGCTCCGCGCTCACCCAGATCGCCGTCTTCAGCGAGGTCGTGCAGCGGAAGCTGGGGATCTCGGATCCGTCGATTGCCGAGCCGCTCGCCTACATCTCGCGCGCTTCCGGAGAGCTCATCGACAGCATGAGCGATATCGTCTGGGCCATCAATCCCCAGCGCGATCACTTGAGCGATCTCGTCCACCGCATGCGCCGTTTCGCCTCCGATACTCTCGCCGCGTGCGGGATCCGCTTCCGTCTGGCCCTGCCGGGCGACGAGCAGGAGTTCCGCCTTGAAGGCAACCTCCGGCGCCAGGTGTTCCTCATCTTCAAGGAAGCCGTCAACAATCTGGTCCGGCACTCCGGCTGCACGGAAGCCTCGATCGGGCTGAAGGTCAGCCGCGCGCGGCTCACCCTCCGGGTCGAGGATAACGGGTCGGGCTTCCAGCCCGCGGATTCGGGCGACGGGCATGGCCTCGCCGGCATGCGCTCCCGCGCCGCCGCCATGGGGGCGGCGTTCGAGATCCGCTCCTCGCCCGGCGCCGGCACGGTGATCGTGCTCGACGTCCCCTACGAAAACTCGTAGCGCCCGCCTGGCCGGCCGGGCTCGTCGAGCTGTTACATTCAACTCCAGTGCCGCTGAATCCTCAAAACACGATCCAAGTCGCCATCGTCGAAGACCGCCGCGAACTGCGCGAAGGCCTCGCCATGCTGATCAACGGCACCGAAGGCTTCCGCTGCTGCGGCGCCTGGCGCAGCATGGAAGAGGCGCTCGAACACGCCGCCGCCGCTGCCCCGGATGTGATCCTCAACGATATCGCGCTACCGGGCATGGACGGCATTCAGGGAATCGGCATTCTCAAGGAGCGCTTCCCCGGGATTGCTATTCTCATGCTGACCGTGCACCAGGACGATGAGCGCATCTTCGACGCCATCTGCGCCGGCGCCTGCGGGTATCTGCTGAAGAAGACTCCGCCCGCGCGTCTGCTTGAAGCATTGAAGGAAGCCGTCTCCGGCGGCGCGCCCATGTCGCCCGAAGTGGCCGCGCGCGTGGTCGCCCTGTTTCGCGAAATCCGCCCGCCGTCCCGCTCCGGCTGTGACCTCAGCCCGCACGAACTGCGCCTGCTGAAGCTTTTCGTCGAAGGCCACAACTATAAGACGGCCGCCGCCGAGTTGGGCGTCACGGTCCACACCATCAGCTTCCACCTCCGCAGCATCTATTCCAAGCTGCAGGTGCATTCCAAGAGCGAGGCCGTCGCCAAAGCGCTCCGCAACCGGCTCGTCTGAGTCGGCGCCCCGTGACCGCACACCCTCTCTGACCGGCTCCGCCGGCGGAGCCTTGCCCTCAGTTAGGCCTCACTACGAATGTATGTAGGACCTTTCGGTCAAATATAGCGGCCCCATCTGATTCACTGGTAAGTTCGTACCAGAAGAACCATTATTCGGAGGATTTCTCAACACGATGATTGCACATGCGCAGTTTGTAAGGAGAGGACTGCGGAGCCTATTGCCTGCGGCGGCCGCATTCCTCGCCTGCGGGGCGGCCCATGCCTCCCTGATCGGCTACTATTCGTTCAACGGCAACGTTCTCGATTCGAGCGGCAACGGAAAGAATGGCACCGTCCACGGCACGGTCCAGTACACCGCAACGCCCTGGGGCGAAGCCCTGACTCTGGATGGCACCAGCAAGTCGAACTACGTCACCATTCCGATCGACACAACCATCGCCAGCATGCCGCAGATGACCTACGGCGGGTGGTTTTACATGCCGCAGACCCCCAGCCAGATCGAAGAGATGATCACCAACGACGATGGCGGCTACGACCGGACGCTGGAGGTTCGGGGCGGCTCATGGGTAGCGCAGAATGGACCCGCGGGTGGATGGGCGGCTGGTCCCGCCGTGACCCCTAAACAGTGGACCTTCGTCGGGGTCAGCTATGACAATACTGCCGGGACTTACCTATTTGACGTAGGTACGCACCAATATACCGGAAGTACGACCTTCAACAATAGCAGCATTGCGGGCGTGACTTATATCGGCGTCAACCCGTTCTTCAACTACGAATTCGACGGCTCCATCGCCAATGTGTTCGTCTACAATCAGGCGCTGACCGGCGCGCAGTTGTCCCAACTGGAAGCGGCCGGGCCCAGTGGATTCGCTCCCGAACCGGGCACCGTGGCACTGTTCGGGTTGGCCGGAATCTGCGGCGGCGCGTTTCATCTCCTGCGCAGGAGACAGGAGGCCGGCCGCTAAACGGCTGCGAACCGGCCCGCTGGGCGACCCGTGTGGTCTGGCGGGCCGGCTCGATCCTTCCCCACATCCGCGTTCCACCTCCTCCTGCCCGCGCAGCATTCCCCATGCTACTGTAACGATTAGCGCCGCGCCCCGGATTGCCGAAGACCGCGGGCTCGAACTGCAAGGAGAAATCACCATGAGATTGGCGAAAGGGGCGTTGTTTCTCGCCCTGATGTCTGCGGGCTCCTGGGCCCAGGTCAACATAGGCGAACTGAAGCCCGAAGCCAGCCTACCCTTCACCATGACCACGGTGGCTAGCTTCAAGTTGCCCTGGCGGCTGGCATTCCTGCCCGATGGCCGCATGCTGGTCACGGAAAAGGTCGGGCCGGTCTGGCTGGTGTCCCAGCAGGGCGAAAAGATCCAGGTAGCCAATACGCCGCAAGTCTATTACCAGGGCCAGAGCGGGATGCACGGCGTTTTCCTCTCGCCGCATTACGCGACCGATCACAGCATCTATCTCACCTACGCCGAGCCGGGCGATTACGGCGGCGGCCTCGCGCTGGCCCGCGCCAAACTGGTCGCCACCGCGAATTCCGCCAGCCTGGAAAATTTCGAAGTGCTCTGGCGCCAGCGGCCGACCGGGAAAGGCGGCCAGGAGGGTGCACAGGTCGCCTTCTCGCCCGATGGCAAGTATCTGTTTCTCGCGGTCGGCGACCGCCAGCGCATGACGCCCGCACAGGACCCGGACCAGCCCGTGGGGAAGATCCTCCGCCTCACGCTCGATGGCAAGCCCGCCCCCGGCAATCCCAACTACGGCAAGACCGGCGCCGCCACCATTCCACTGATCGATCCGCCCCGCGATACCGAAGCAGCCAAGACTGCCAAAGTGGTCAAGACCTACACGTTTGACGGCCCCAACCTGACGCCCTCTGAAACGTGGGCCATTGGCGTCCGCACGCCCTACGGCCTGGCGTTTTCCCCCGCCGGCGAATTGTGGGAGGTCGAGCATGGCCCGCGCGGCGGTGACGAACTGAACCTGATCGAGCCCGGCAAGAACTACGGGTGGCCGCTCGTCTCCTACGGCGAGAACTACAACGGCGTGCCCATTCCCAAGCCCGACACGCGCCCCGACCTCGCCAAGCCCGTGCTCTACTGGGTGCCGGTGATCGCGCCGGGCAACCTGATGTTCTACCGCGGAACCAAGACCTTTCCGCAATGGAACGGCAGCGGCTTCGTCAGCGGCCTCGGAACCAAGTCGCTCAACCGCATCCTCTTCGACGGCCACGGCGGCGCCAAGCCCGCCGAGCGATGGGATGTCGGCCGCCGCATCCGCGATGTGGAAGAGGGTCCGGATGGCTCGCTCTGGATGCTCGAAGACGCGAATCCCGGCGCCCTGATCCATGTGACGCCCAAATAGCGCCGCTCGTTAGAGGCGTCGCCTCATGGAACTGAAGCAGCTCCTCGCGGCAGCATCGCCGAGGCGCTCCGGCGATGAACTGGCGGGCATCGCAGCGGCTACCGCCGAGGAGCGGGTGCGCGCGCAAATGCGCCTCGCGGACCTGCCGTTGCGCTCGATCCTCGATCAGCCGCTCATCCCGTACGAAACCGACGAAGTCACGCGGCTGATCTGCGATACCCACGACGCCGCCGCGTTCGCTCCCGTCGCGCACCTCACCGTCGGAGACTTCCGCGACTGGCTGCTCTCGGAGGAAGCCGCGGGCGACCGCCTGGCTGCACTGGCGCCGGGGCTGACGCCGGAGATGGCCGCTGCCGTCTCGAAGCTGATGCGCCTGCAGGACCTGGTCACGGTGGCGCGGAAACGGCCGGCCGTGACACGCTTCCGCTCCACCATCGGCTTGCCCGGCCGCCTCGCCACCCGGCTCCAGCCGAACCACCCCACCGACGACCTGAAGGGCATCGCCGCCAGTGTCCTCGACGGCTTGACCTACGGCAACGGCGATGCCGTGATCGGCGTCAATCCCGCCACCGATAGCGTCGCGACCGTGGAGGCGATCCTGCGCATGCTGGACCAGATCCGCGAGCGCTACGCCATCCCGACGCAGACCTGCGTGCTCGCCCACATAACCACGCAGATGGAAGCGCTGCGCCGCGGCGCGCCCGTCGATCTCGTGTTTCAATCGATCGCCGGCACAGAGGCCGCCAACGCCAGCTTCGGCGTGAACCTCGCGATGCTCGACGAAGCGCGCCAGGCCGCGCTCGAGCTCGGCCGCGGCGAATTCGTCATGTACTTCGAAACCGGGCAAGGCAGCGCGCTCTCCGCCGGGGCACACCACGGCCTCGACCAGCAGACCTGCGAAGCGCGCGCCTACGCCGTCGCCCGCCGCTACCGGCCGCTGCTGGTCAATTCCGTGGTGGGCTTCATCGGGCCCGAGTACCTGTACGATGGCAAGCAGATCCTGCGCGCCGGCCTCGAAGACCATTTTTGCGGCAAACTGCTGGGCGTTCCCATGGGCTGCGACATCTGCTACACCAACCACGCGGAAGCCGACCAGGACGATATGGACGCGCTCCTCACGATGCTGGGCGTCGCCGGCGTGAACTATATTATGGGTGTGCCGGGCGCCGACGATGTGATGCTGCACTACCAGAGCACGAGCTTCCACGACGCCCTCTACCTGCGGTCCGTCCTCGGGCTGCGGCCCGCGCCGGAATTCGAGGCCTGGCTCGAACGGCGCCCCGATCTGCTCGCCGCGCAATGGCTATTGACCTGAAAGCCTTCACACCGGCGCGCGTCGCGCTCGGCCGCGCCGGCCACAGCCTCCCCACCGCGGAGCTGCTGCGCTTCCAGCTCGACCACGCGCGGGCCCGCGATGCCGTCTATGAGCCGCTCAACCCGGCGTGGCTGCCGCAGCCGCACATCGCGCTGCGCAGTGGCGCGCGCGACCGCGGCGAATATCTCCGCCGCCCCGATCTCGGCCGCAAGCTGAGCGCGGACTCGCTCCCGCTGCTCGTCCGCGGCAAGTACGACGCCGCCATCGTGATGGCGGACGGTCTATCGGCCACAGCCGTCCACCGGCACGCCGCGCCAGTGTGGGAGACGCTATCCGCGCGGCTGGCGCAGGAATCCTGGCGAATCGCGCCTCTCTGCGTGGTGGCCCAGGGACGCGTGGCAATCGGCGACGAGATCGGCGAACGGCTGGGAGCGAAGCAGGTGGTCGTACTGATCGGCGAGCGTCCAGGCCTGACTTCCCCGGACAGCCTCGGCATTTATCTCACCTGGGATCCCCGCCCCGGCCGCACGGACGCGGAGCGGAACTGCATCTCCAACGTGCGCCTGGAGGGGATTTCGCACGAGCTTGCGGTGCACAAACTCCTGTACCTGATGAACGCCGCCCGCACGCGGCGGCTCTCCGGCGTTGCCCTGAAGGAAGAGGCGCGGTTGCTGTAGCTACCGGAGCACGACCAGCTTCTCCCTCGGGATCTGCTCGTACGCGCGCCGGTCGATGTTCAAATGCGCCATGACGAGTTCCGCCGGCGTATGCGACAGCCACTCGGAAAGCGACAGGTCCTCGAAGCGCGCGGCGCGAAACATTTCCAGGTACCGCAGCGGCTCACTGCCGGTATTCTCGACGTAGTGCGGCAGCGTCTTTTCGATGTAACCGGCATCGCCCGCCTCGAAATCCATCGTCCGCGCACGCGCTCCGGTGCCGATCACGGTCATGCGCGCCTTGCCGCTCATGTAGTATTGCCACTCATCCGCATTCTGGTGCCAATGCAGTTCGCGCATGCACCCCGGATACACGGTCACGATGGCGGCGGCCACGGTCGTCGATTCCTGAAACGAGCTGGAGTCGATAATCCGCGCTTCTCCACCCGGAAACCGCTTCAGATCGCACTGCCCGGCGGGCCGGAAAGAGAAGCCGCATGGCGATGCTTCTTTCTCTCCCGCGGCCTGCTGCCGGTCCAGGTGCAGCGGTCCCGGCACGGGCGCCTGGAAAATAAATAGCTCCTCGGATGGCGCGGATTCCAGCCGCTGCCGGTCGATCCCGAAATTCCTCGCCATCACCTCGCGCGGCGTGTGGGCCATGATGTCCGAGAGCAGCACCGTCTCGTACTCGGAGAAATGGCCGTCGTCGAAGACCAGCAGGAACTCGGCGCCGTCCGGTCCGAGGCCCTGAATCGAGTGCGGGATGCCGGCCGGAAAGTACCAGAGATCGCCTACGCCGACGTCATCCACGAAGCTGCGCCCCTGCGCGTCCACACCGGTGATGCGCGCGGCGCCGTACAGCATAATGGACCACTCGGCGGCCTTATGCCAATGCAGTTCTCGGATGCCGCCGGCCTCCAGCCGCATGTTGACGCCCGCCAGCTCCTTGGCGATGGGCAGCTCGCGCGCGGTGACCTCGCGCGACCATCCCCCCTGGTACACGCGCTTGTTCGCCAGCGAGAACGGGAACTTGAAGCCGGGCATGCTGCCGGAATCGGAGACCGGCGGCACGCTGGAATCAGGATTCGCGCTGTCGAGCGCCCGGTTCGTCGGCCCCGGAGAGCTGATCGCCTGCGCGCGGCCGCTGCGGACGCCTGGCACTCTGTCCATGTGATGCTCCTTCTCCGGGCTATCCTCGCCGGCAGATCGCGGCTGCGGCCGCAAACGCGATCGCAGCAGCCGCCGTCGCGGCGGCCAATGGCTGCCAACGGAACGCCGGACGCCGATCGGCAGCAGCTTCTGCCGCCGGCTGCATCGCCATTCGCACGACCTCCGCCAGATGCACCGCCCGCCGCCCCGTGCCCTGCACGATCTGCTCCCGGCAACTGAACCCGCTCGCCACGATCAGGTCATCCGGCGGCGTGACGCGGACCTTCGGAAGCAAGGCATGCTCGCCCACTTTCATCGAAACATCGTAATGGCCGCTCTCGTACCCGAACGATCCCGCCATGCCGCAACAGCCGGAATCGAGCACCTCGGTCTCGAGTCCCATGGCGGAAAGGATCTCCTCGGTGGGCTTGAGCCCCATCAGCGCCTTTTGATGGCAATGCCCGTGTAACACGGCGCGCCGTTCCAGTTTCGGCGGCTGGTAATCGATCTTGCCCAGATATTCATCGAACAGGAACGTCTGCCGTGCAAGACGCTGCGCACGCTCGTTACCCGGCATCAGGGCCAGCATCTCATCGCGGAACACGGCGGCGCAGCTCGGCTCCAGAAACACCACCGGCGTTCCGGCATCGATTTCGGGTTCCAGCGATTCGAGCGTTTCCTCCAGCCATCGCCGGGCCCTCGGCAGCATCCCGTAGTCGTAAAGCGGCCGGCCGCAGCAGAGCACGCGGCCGGGAATGCCGACCTGGCGCCCCGCGCTTTCCAGCACCTCCACCGCGGCGCGCGCGGTCTCCGGCAGAAAGTAGTTGTTGAACGTGTCCGGCCAGAGCAGCACCCGCTCGCCGCCGCCATTCCGCTGCGTGCGCTGTTCGAACCAGGAGCGGAACGTCTGCCGCGCGAAGCGGGGCAGCTCGCGTTTCTGCGAAACCCCCGCCGCGAACTTCGCCAGGCTGCCGAGCACCGGCGCATGCGTCACCAGATTCACCAGCGCCGGCGCGCGCGATGCCGCTCGCGCCCAGGTCGCGACCAGCCCCATCGTGTATGCCTGCCGCGGACGCAGACGCCCTTCGTAATAATGCGCCAGGAATTCGGCCTTGTAAGTCGCCATGTCCACCGAAACCGGGCAGTCGCTCTTGCAGCCTTTGCACGCCAGACACAGGTCGAGCGATTCCTTCACGTGCGGATCGCGCCAGCCGTCCGCGAGCACATCGCCGCGCATCATTTCGAAGAGCAGGTGCGCGCGCCCGCGCGTGGTATGCATTTCTTCGCGAGTTGCTTTGAAGCTGGGGCACATCGTCTCGCCGTCCAGCCCGCGGCATTTGCCGACGCCGAAACAGCGCTCCGTGGCCGCCGCAAAGCTGCCATGGTCCTCGGGAAACTGAAAATACGTGTGCACCGGACGCGGATGGTAGTCCGGGCCCGTCCGCAGATTCTGATCGAGCCGGTACGGGTCGACCACCTTGCCCGGATTCATCTTCCAGTGCGGGTCCCAGATGGACTTGAACTCGCGGAACGCCTCCACCAGCTCCGGCCCGTACATCTTCGGCAAAAGCTCGGCGCGGGCCTGCCCGTCCCCGTGCTCGCCCGAAAGCGAGCCGCCGTACCGCACCACCAGGTCCGCCGCCTGCTCCATGAACTGCCGGTAGGCGCGCACTCCCTCCGCCGTCTTGAGATCGAACGTGATGCGGCAGTGCACGCAGCCATCGCCGAAGTGGCCGAAAATCGTCCAGCGGTATTGGAATTTTCGCAGCAGCTTGTCGAACTCCCGCAGGTACATGCCGAGGACTTCCGGCGCAACCGCGGCATCCTCCCACGAAGGCCATGCCTCCTCCTCTCCCGGCACGCGGCTCGCGCCGACGCCCGATTCGCGAATCTGCCAGATGTCGTGCTGCTCGGCGGTCTCCTCGATCACTTTCATCCCGAGTTGGCCCTTCTGGCTCGCGTCGATCTTCCGCTGCGCCTCGCGCGCCCGGCCCACCGCCTCTTCGCGCGTTTCGCCTCCGAATTCCGCGATCAGCCAGGTTTCGCCCGCGGGAAGCAGTTTCGCGCCGGGCATTTCCTTTCCCTTGCGCTGCATGTTGTCGATGACGTGCTTCTCAAAGGCCTCGAGACCGATGGGCCCGTATTCGCGGATGGGAGCGGCGTGGTCGCCCGCGCCGAACAGGTCCGCGTAGCCGATCACCAGCAGCGCACGGTATGGCGGGCTGTGCATGAGGCGCACCGTCGCGCCAAGCACGACCGCGCACGTACCCTCCGATCCCACCAGGGCCCGCGCCACGTGGAATCCGTTTTCCGGCAGCAGCTCGTCAAGATTGTAGCCGGAGACGCGCCGAGGAATGCGCGGATATCGCTCCCGAATCAGTACCGCGTAGCGGTCGCGAAGGCCGCGGAGCTTGCGGTAGATGATGCCACGCGGTCCGCCGCCGGCGATGATGCGATCGAGTTCCTCGTCGCTCGTCCGGCCCACGCGCATCCGGCAGCCATCGTACGTAAGAATGTCGAGTTCCTCGACGTTATCCGCCGTTTTGCCCGCCATTACCGAGTGCACGCCGCACGCATTGTTCCCGATCATCCCGCCCACGGTGCAGTATTGGTGCGTGGCCGGATCGGGCGCAAAAGTCAGGCCACGCTGCCCGGCCGCGCGGTCGAGGTCGTCCCGAATGATTCCCGGTT
>Ga0070739_10008348_pt1 | contig 10655 bp, 7 predicted proteins | sample Coa_R1_7_FD_66445 | JGI IMG/M metagenome (GOLD analysis project Ga0070739, IMG submission 66445) | Surface soil microbial communities from Centralia Pennsylvania, which are recovering from an underground coalmine fire - Coalmine... | ecosystem: Environmental > Terrestrial > Soil > Unclassified ...
AGGCGGCAGCTCTGACCCCGAACGATCCGCAAGCCCAGGAATTCCTGGCGCAAGGTCTGGCGGCCGCTGGACAAAGCGCTGAGGCTGCCGCAGCTTACCAGAGGATGTTCCAGTCCCGTCTTGCGTCGGGACAGAAGCCGGACGAGGATCTCTACAAGCGCGCTGTTTCCGCCGCATATCAGGCGAAATCACCGGTTTCCGTTGAACTGGCGCGGCAGTGGGTCGCCGCTTATCCAGGCCCGGATTCGTGGCGGAATTCGCTCGCCATTTATCGTAACCTGGACAATCCAAACCCGGACAATCTGATCGACGTGCTGCGTCTGCAGCGTGCCACCAACTCGCTTGGTGGAGTGGGCGACTATCACGCTTACGCGTTCGAAGCGGCAAACGAGGCCAATTACGGTGAAGCGAAAGCCGTGATGGCGGAGGGTCTCGCCTCCGGCAAGATCAAGGCGAGCGATCCGATCGTCCAGGAAGTCCAGGGTGTCCTAAAGACCAAGGCGGCGCCGACGGCAGCCGAGCTTGCCGCGGCCGAGAAGACCGCGCGCGAGCCCAACGCGTTCCTGCGCGTCGGCGATCGCTACTACGGCGCCGGCAATTACGCGAAAGCGGCCGAGCTCTACAAGGAAGCGCTAGCCAAGGGCGTCGACAAGAACCTTGCCAACTTGCGCATCGGCGAAGCGCTTGCGCGGTCCGGTGACAAGGCCGGCGCCTCCGCCGCCTTCAACGCGGTGAGCGGACCGATGGCGGACATTGCCAAGTTCTGGCTGATCTACGTCCAGCGCCAAGGCCTGAGCATTCCTGCCAGCGCGTAATCGAGGAGGCGTCGGGCTCGTGCTCGGCGCCTCTTCCTTTTGTCCCGTTTCGGGATGGTTAAACAACTCCTTCTTAGCGCAGGGTAAACGGTCGCGTAGAGCCGTTACTCAGTGCGTCCGGAAGGATTCGTCTCGAGGTGCGTTTCGACGATCGTCTGCTGACCGTTTTGAGCCAGCCCGCGGGGGACCGCCACGATGCGGCCGTTCGCTGGCGGCAGCTCGTCGATCTCGTCGCGCGCGCTGGTCCAGAGAGCTCGAGCCCGGTCGTCGCGCAGGCGCTGGATGCGATCCGCGCCGATGCCCCCACGATCGATGAGGAGCTGCGCAGCGCAGCCGCAAGGGCAATCGCCGGGCGATCGCTGCCGATCGGACTCCTCGAGTATCTCGTCTCGGACCGACTCTCGGTTTCAGCGCCGGTGCTCGCGGCGGCCACTCTCGACACTCCACAGTGGCGCGCGCTGCTCGACATCGCAGATGAGGAGACGCGGCAGTTCATCGAAACCCTGCACCCGGAAGCTGCCGCTCAGTCGGCTCCGGAACCCGCCCGGCCACCGCAGCCGGAACCCCCGCCAGCAGAAGAGCCGCAAGCGGCACCGCGGCCGGCCGGTCCCTCGCTCAGCGAGGTCGTCGCGCGGATCGAGCGGCGCCGGCGCAGCCGCGAAGCGCAACGCAACGCTACCTTCGCGGTCCCCGAGGAGGCCCCGTCGGTGTTCCGCTGGGAGTGCGGTCCGAGCGGCGACATCGCCTGGGTGGAGGGCGCGCCGCGGGGTGCGCTGATCGGCCGATCGATTGCGCGGGTCCAGGACGGCGAAAGCGATTGCGTCGACGAGGAGGTCGTACGGGCCTTCGCGCGGCGGGCGCCCTTCCGCGACGCTGAAATGAAGGTCGGCGGCGAGGGACTTGTTGCGGGGGCCTGGAAGATCAGCGGCCTGCCCGCGTTCGATCCGACCGACGGCCGCTTCGCTGGCTATCGCGGCATCGCGCAACGGGACTCTTCGCCGCCGCCGCGGCGCGAGCCGACGGCAGACATGCTGAGCGACCCGGATTCGCTCCGTGAGCTGGTCCACGAGATCAAGACGCCGCTGAACGCGATTATCGGCTTCGCCGAAATCATCCAGGGGCAATATCTCGGCCCTGCGGATCATCGCTACCGCGAGCGAGCCGGTGACATCGTGGCCCAGGCCCGATTGCTCCTGAGCGCGATCGACGACCTCGATTTCGCCGCCAAGATCCATTCCTCGGTCGGCAGCTCCAAGAGCGTCGATCTCGCCAGGGCCGTCGAAGGCTTGCGCGATTCGCTCGGGCAAGTCGCGAACGCGTGCGGGATTGAGCTCGAGCTGGCGACGCGGGCTGGCGAGTGTATGGCCGCGCTGGAGCCGGAGATCGCCGACCGGCTCGTAGGCCGTTTCGTCGAAGCTGTAATGGAAGGCGCCGACGCAGGCGAGCATCTTCGCATTTCGGCGGAGCGGAGCGACACCGACTGCAGGCTCGTGATCTCGCGACCGGCGGCGTTGCGCAACTTGCCCGACGCGCTCCTGTTCGATGGCGTTATGCCCTCCGAAGCGTCTACGGACGCAAGCGGCCTTTCGGCCGGATTCTCCTTGCGGCTGGTTCGCGGCCTCGCGCGTATCGCCGGCGGCGACCTGGTGACCACACCGACCAGCCTGGCGCTCGTCTTTCCGCGAGCGTGACTTCAAAACTGGCTGTCGCTATCGCTTCAGGACCGGGGAGGGCCTGTAGCTCAACGGTAGAGCCGGCCGCTCATAACGGCTAGGTTGCAGGTTCGAATCCTGCCGGGCCCACCATCATCATGAGCAGCCAATCTAAGGGATTGGCGAGCACGGTGATCAGCCCTAACTGGCGGAATCACCGGGGAGTAGCGCAGTCTGGTAGCGCATCTGCTTTGGGAGCAGAGGGTCGCAGGTTCGAATCCTGTCTCCCCGACCATTTGCGACGCTACGGCTGGAGCCCAGCCGTAGCGGTCGCTTCGTTACTTGGATTTGTTCTCGGTCGCGTTGGACGTGGCGTTGGTGTGCTCGTCCTTGCCGACTTTGACGTTGACGTCGGTGTTGCCGACCTTGTTCTCGATCTTCGCGCCGGTTTTTTGGACGTCGTTGCCGATGTCGGCGGCGATATTCTGAGCCGTGTTGCCGATGTCGGCCGCGGTGTTCTGGGCCGTATTCTGGTCGTACTGGACGGTGACGGCATTGCCCTCCTTGCTGACGTTGCACGCGCCGAGCAGCAGGAGCGGGATCGCGATCAGAATGCGCATTTAGGTCCTCCCTTGTTCGCAAGCCTCAACGCCGCTTCGGCTGTTTCGGTCCCGGCTCGATTCCGCCTGAGAAGACCGCCAGCATGGCGGTCCATGCGGCGACGTTCTGCCTCAACTGCTCGGGGTCGATCTTGTCGAGCGTGTCGTCAGGCGTGTGGTGATAGTCGAAATAGCGCGTGCCGTCCTGGCTGAGGCCGACGGCGGGCACGCCGGCGTCGATCAGCGGCTGGATGTCCGAGCCGTCCGCTTCGTCGAGCTTGCCGGGCACGATGCCGAGCGGCGCGAGGGCGGCCTGCAGCATCCGGCCCTCAGCCTCGCGGCCTTTGCCGAGCTTGCTGTTGACGCGCCAGATACGGTCCGCGCCAAAGTCGCTCTCGGCAATCGCATAGTGCGGCTCGGCACCATGCCTCTTCTGATAGTCGATGCCGCCGAAAATCCCGAGCTCCTCCGAGCCGAACCAGACGATGCGAATCGTCCGGAGCGGACGTCCAGCGTCCATGATCCGCTTCGCCGCGGCGGTGGCGATCGCCACGCCGGCTCCATCGTCGATCGCGCCGGTGCCAAGGTCCCAACTGTCCAGGTGGCCGCCGACGAGTATGGGCGGGAGCTTCGGATCGCGACCGGGGACTTCAGCAATCACGTTTCCGGACGGGGCGGGCCCGCTTTCCGAGACGAGCGTCAGGTGCATGACCACCGGCCGAGCGCGCTTCAGGATCCGCTGAAGCTGCTCGGCATCGGGGATGGCCAGCGCTCCGGCGGGGATCGGCCTCACGCCGGGCGCGAACGTCTGGACGCCAGCGTGCGGATTGCGGTGATAGTCGGTGCCGATCGAGCGAATGACGATCGCGAGCGCGCCTTTCTGGCTGGCGACCGTGGGTCCCTGCCGGCGCGGTCCGCCGAAGAAGCCGTAGCCGGAGCCGTCCTGCGTGCGCGGCATGGCATGGCTGACGAAGACGATCTTGCCGCGCACCGCGTCGTCAGGCGCGGCCTGCAGTTGCGAGAGGGTATCGAAGCCGATGACCTGGCCCGTGATTCCCTGCGGACCCGTGGAGGCGCTGTTGCCGAGCGCGGTGATGACCAGCCGCTGCGGGAAGGGTGAGACAATCTCGGCGCTCTCGGGCCCGCGCACCCAATTGGTGATGGTGAACGGCTCAACGTGCACGTTGGAGAAGCCGAGAGACTTCAGCTTCGCGACCGCCCAATCACGGGCGCGCGCCTCGGCCGGCGTTCCGTCCAGCCGAGGCCCGATTTCGGTCGTCAGTCCTTCGACGATATTGCAAGCGTAATCGTCATGAAGCGCGGCGTCGCGCAGTGACGTGACTTGAGCCGGGACGAGCGGCAGGGGCGGGGGCGCCTCCTGAGCGCAGACAGGTGCGGCTGAAGCGAGCAGGAGCGCGGCGGCGAGAAACTGTTTCATGTCTTGAATGACTAGAAACGGCACGGCTGCAAGTCACCAGCCGACGTCGATTAAAATTGCATGTTGATCGATCAAAGCAGCCGCATCTGGTCACCTTCAGGCGGCTCAAAGAGGTCGCAGCGCAGAGCGAACTTGGCCTGCCGCAGTCCATATTTCTTCGCTGCGATGTCAAAGCGGGTCCTCAGCAGATCGGCCCACGGACCCTGGCCGCGCATTCGGCTGAAGAAGTTCGGATCATTGTCGCGGCCGCCGCGGAGGGATCGGATCGTCGCCATCACCTTGGCCGCGCGATCGGGATAATGTTCGTCGAGCCACGCGCGGAACAAAGGCGCGACCTCGTGTGGGAGGCGGACGGGAAGATAGAAGCCGCCCGGAGCTCCGGCTTCAACGGCGGCCTCGACGATGTGTTCGAGCTCGTGGTCGGTGATCTGCGGCACGACCGGAGCGATGGCGACGTAGCACGGGATCCCGGCCTCGTTCAGCGCCTTCATCGCGGCCAGGCGCTTGCGCGGCTGCGGAGCGCGCGGCTCCAGCGTCCGCGCTACCTTTGGATCAAGCGAGGTCACCGACAAAGCGACGGATGCGAGGCGCAGATCCGCAGCGTGCTTCAGCAGATCAATGTCGCGCAGGACGCGGTCGGATTTGGTGGTGATGGTGAACGGATGGCGCGTCTCGACGAGCAACTCGACGACCGAGCGAGTGATCCGCCATCGTTCCTCGATCGGCTGGTAAGGGTCGGTGTTGGTCCCCATCGCGATCGGCTTGCATTCGTAGCCGGGCCGCGACAGCGCCGAATGGAGGAGCTGCGCGGCATTCGGCTTCACGAACAGGCGGGACTCAAAGTCCACCCCGGGCGACAAATCATGATAGGCGTGGGTCGGCCGAGCAAAGCAATAGATGCAGCCGTGCTCGCAGCCCCGATAGGCGTTGATCGAACGGTCAAAGCCGATATCCGGCGAGCTGTTGCGCGTCAGGATCGACTTGGGATGCTCGATGGTGACCGTGGTGCGGCGCTTCGGAACCCCGTCGAGCGCCTCGACCTGGTCGAGCCATTCACCCTCGACCAGCCGCTCCTGAAGATTGAACCGCGTGGGCGTCGGATTGCGTGTCGCCCCGCGTCCATGGCTCGACTCTACCGGCATCGCCGCGGGACTAGGCGCATTTTGAGAACACAACAAGAACAGATTACAAACCTGCGGCGAACTGCGGACTAGCGACGATCAGCCGTGCGCAACCGGTGCTTTGTAATGATCTCTCCATCATTCGGCCAAGTTCGAAGGCGCAACGGCCCCGACGCGGAAAGCCAGAAAGGGGTATCGCTCATGCGCAAATATCTGCTGGCGGCCGCGGCGACGGCCGCGATCGCGACTCCGGTCGCTGCAAGGGACAATTCGGGCTATGTCGGCCTAGAGGGTGGCGTCATGTTCCCGCAGCATCAGACGCTGTTCGGAAGCATCAATTTTACCGACACCTATTTCACACCATTTGCGCGCACGAACGTCGGCAGCATCAGCTACAAAAAGCCGGGCTGGGATATCGACGCGGTCGGCGGCTACGATTTCGGCATGTTCAGGATCGAAGGCGAGCTCGGCTACAAGCGCGCCAAGATCAGAAGCATGAACGTCAGTAGTGCGTTCATTACGGCCCTCAACAACGGGTCGGGCAATACCTTCACGACGAGCAGCAATTTTGGCCTGAATAACAAGACCAGCGTCTTCTCGGCGATGCTCAATGGCCTGATCGACCTCGGCGGGCAGACCGGCATCGGCGGCTACGCTGGCGGCGGCGTCGGCTATGCCGACGTGCACCAGTTCAACGGCAGCAAGGGCAAGTTCGCGTGGCAGCTACTGGCGGGCGTCTATTATCCGGTCAGCGACAATTTCGATGTCGGATTGAAGTACCGTTACTTCCGCGCTGGACGCGTGAGCGGGACTCACAGCTTCGCTTTCACGGGAACGACGGGAATATGCCCGCCCACTGGGGACGAAACCTGCTCTGGGGGCACGGCGACTTTCGACACCGACAGTCGCTTCAGCTCGCACAGCCTGCTGCTGAGCCTGGTGTACAATTTCGCGGCAGCGGCACCTCCGCCCCCACCGCCGCCTCCACCTCCACCGCCTCCGCCGCCTGCTCCGGCGACGCAGACGTGCCCGGATGGGTCGGTGATCCCGGCAACTTCGACTTGCCCGGCTCCGCCTCCGCCACCTCCGCCGCCGCCACCTCCGACTGAGAAAGGCGAGCGCGGGAACTAATCGAATTGAGTGGGGGCTAGTGGTTGCGCAACGGACCTCCCGGGCACAGGCTCGGGAGGTCTTTTCTAATGCGCCAGATTGGTCATGCTGGTCGGGAAGGCGGGCCAGCGGTGCTGGGCCATGTCCTTGAGGGTCGTCCTCTTCTCGCCGTTAAGCCCCTGATAGACCCACATGTTTCGAAGTACCGACGGAACGTAGTAGCGCGTCTCCCAATAGGGGATGGACTCGATCCACAGCAGAGGATCGCCTTTGTCGTTGATCGCGGCCCACCGCGCCACCGGAAGCGGCCCGGCGTTGTACGAGGCGATGACCCGCGGAAGCTGTCCGGCCGTCCCGGAATCGCTGCGCATCATCTCCAGGAAGCTTTGCCCATATTCGAGATTGTAGCGCGGATCGGTCAGCGATCCGGTGTAATAGGGGACGCCGCGATTGCGCGACACGAGCTGGGCGGTGACGGGAAGCACCTGCATCAGGCCAACTGCTCCAGCGGTGCTGATCGCCGTGCGCCGGAACGCCGATTCCTGGACAATGTGGCCGTAAGCGAGTGCTGGATCGACCTGCCAGCCACTGATTGGAGTCCAGCGAGGGTTGGGGTAGCGATCAGCAGCGTCCGAACGGGCGCCTGGCTGTCCATGATTGGCGAGCCACAGCTGCGCTGCGGGCAGATCCAGCGTCTTCGCGAGATCGATCAGCGCGTGATGCTCGGTCGGAAGACCGATCTTCGCTTGATGGCGAAGCATTTCCTCGGCGCGCGCAGGCTCGCCGATCTTCGCAAGCTCGATGGCGCGCTGCACGTTCGGGTACTGATCGACTGGCGGATCGAAGCCGACGTAGGGATCGGCCGCCAGCTGCGTGCTCATGCCGAGCGTTTCGCGCGCAAGCAGGCCGTAGAAGCATTCCTCGGCCTCGGGCGTGGTCGCCGCGGCTTTGAGCAACGGCTCAACGGAGCGCGGACGCCCGGCGGCCTGCTCGGATCGTGCCGCCCAATAGAGCGCGCCGGCGCGAAGCTCGCGCTGCGGCGTGTAGGCCGCGGCTTGCTGGAACGCACGCGAGGCGGAGTCAAAATCGGCCAGCCGCCAGGAGGCCAGTCCCGAGACCCACGCCGCCTGACCAGCCCATTCACCACTCGCCCCCTGCCTCCAGGTGTCCGCAACGCGGCGCGCATCCGCGTCCTGGCCGAGTACGTAATAGACGAAGGCGACGCGCTGGCCGGCCTCGGCGCGAGCTTCGAGCGACATTTGCGGCGCGTAGACGAGTAGTTGCGCCTCGGCACCCTGCGCGTCATCAGCCTTGATCATCGGATCGAGGATCGCGCGGAGCTGGTCGGCCGCCGGCTCTTGAACCGGCCGCGTGCGATAGCGCACCGGCGCCGATCCGAGGTTCACCGTGTCCTTTTCCGGGATGACCATCAGCGGTTGGGTCGCGCCGCGCTTGTAGGCGAGGAGCGCAAGCTGGTTGGCTTGCGGCAGTTCCGGCGCTTCCGCGATCAGCGCCTGAAGCGAGGCGAGATCGACCACCGGCGAGTTTCTGGCGGTGTAGAGTTCGGCCTTGGCGACAGGCGTCAAGACACTTTTGGGAAGTGCGGCGATGCCGGCGCGCGCGGCCGCCCAATTGCCTGCGTCGATCGCGTCGAAGACGCCACGCCAATCCTTGGGAGCAACGACGCCCTGAGTGGGCTGCGGCCCCGGTTGCACCGGCTGTTGGATCGCGACTGGCGCAGGCCCGACAGCGGAGACGGCCTGCTGCGGAGCGCGTGTACCGGGAAGCGCATAAGTACCGGACGGATAGGTCGGCACAACGATGACACCGGGTCGCGGCGGCGCGGGTGTCGTCGGCGGGCTCGTGCTGTTCGCCGGAAGAGGCGCAAGCGGGTCCTGGGCCTGTGCGAACGCGGGCGCGGCCCAAGTCAATGCTCCGAACGCGAGCAGACCAGCCTTCAAGATTCATCCTCCATCAGCAGCAGCAAGTCCTTCCATGCCAAGGACTTGTCTAAGGGGCGGTTAAGCAGATTACGCGGGTGAAACGTGGCGATGGTGCGCACGCCTTCGATCTTGTGCACGTGACCGCGCGCCTCCACCAGGCGCTTGCCGAGCAGTGCGACGCAGGGCCCGTCGCCGAACAGGATCAGTCGCTTAGGCTTGGCAAGCGCGATGTGCCGTTTTGCGATTTCCGCGAAGGCCTCGCGATCAGCGGGACTCATGCGGGCCCCCGGCGCGTGAAAGCAGGAGAGGGAAGCGCTGTACGCTTCGTTGGCTTCGATCCCGATCGCTGCGAGCATCCGTTCGGCGAGCTTCCACGCGTCGCCTCCGATCGGCTGACCGGCTGCCGCGTCCTCAAGCGCGGGAGAGTCGCTGAGCAGCATGATTGCTGCATGTTCGGGGCCGTGGGGCAGCACGCGTTTTGCGCCGGGCCCCGCGAGCGGCAGTTGCAAGCTGCTCGCGAGCCAGCCCTGGAGTTCGGACAGGGTCTGTTGGGAAGGCTGGACCAGGTTGGCCTGCGGCGTGGTTTCGGGTGCTGCCTTCGCGGGGGAAGGGGCGGGCCTCAGCCAGTCACGAGGCTCCTCTTGCACGGCGACGTCGACTCCGGCGTCGAGCCACCATACGAGCGCGCTCCGCGCCTCGGCAATGCCGATCGTCTCCATCTCCCCGCCCACGGGCCTTTCTTCACCCGCCATTGACGCCGTGGTCAAGGAATGTGCAGGGCAGATGAGTCGAATTGTGTGGGGGACGCGACGAGAGGACGATGAGCGAACGCGAGTCCATGCAATATGACGTGGTGATCGTCGGCGGAGGTCCCGCCGGACTCACCGCCGCAATTCGCCTCAAGCAGCTGGCCAACCAAGCCGGTCGCGAGCTGTCGGTCTGCATCCTCGAGAAGGGCAGCGAGATCGGCGCGCACATCCTGTCCGGCGCGGTGGTCGACCCGAAAGCGCTCGATGAGCTGATCCCGGACTGGAAAGACAAAGGCGCGCCGCTGACGGTTCCGGTGACCGAGAACCATCATTGGGTACTTAGCGAGGGCGGCAAGTTCGCGTTCCCGCACTGGATGATGCCGCCCTTCATGAACAACAAGGGCACCTATACGCTGAGCCTCGGCAACCTCTGTCGCTGGCTGGCGGGCCAGGCGGAGGAGCTGGGCGTCGAGATCTTCCCCGGCTTTCCCGCGGCAGAGATCCTTTTCAACGAAGACGGCGCCGTAAAGGGCGTCGCGACGGGGGACATGGGCATTGCCCGCGACGGCAGCCACCGTCCGGATTACCAGCCCGGGATGGAGCTCCACGCCAAATACACCTTTTTCGCCGAAGGGGCGCGCGGCCATCTAACCAAGCGGCTGACCGAGCTCTTCAAGCTGCGCGAGGAAAGCGGACCGCAGGTTTTCGGCATTGGAATCAAGGAACTGTGGGACGTTCCTGCCGAGAAGCATAAACCCGGTCGAGTGATCCACACGCAGGGTTGGCCGCTCAGCGATGCGTGGGGCGGCGGCTTTCTCTATCACCAGGAGAACAATCAGGTCGCGCTCGGCTTCGTGATCGCGCTCGATTATTCGAATCCGTACCTGTCGCCGTTCGAGGAAATGCAGCGCTGGAAAACGCATCCGGCGATCCGCGCGGAAATCGAGGGCGGCCGCCGCGTGTCATACGGCGCGCGGGCGATCAACGAGGGTGGCTATCAGGCGATTCCGAGGCTCGTCTTCCCCGGCGGCGCTCTGATCGGCTGCTCGGCGGGTTTCGTGAATGTGCCGCGAATCAAGGGGACGCACACGGCGATGAAGTCGGCGATGCTTGCGGCCGAGGCGGCCTTTGAGGCAATCTCATCCGATCGCTCCGGCGACGTGCTTCACGCCTATTCGGAGGCGCTCCACAAGAGCTGGATCGTCAAGGAACTAAAGACCGTCCGCAA
>Ga0070739_10008349_pt1 | contig 10655 bp, 9 predicted proteins | sample Coa_R1_7_FD_66445 | JGI IMG/M metagenome (GOLD analysis project Ga0070739, IMG submission 66445) | Surface soil microbial communities from Centralia Pennsylvania, which are recovering from an underground coalmine fire - Coalmine... | ecosystem: Environmental > Terrestrial > Soil > Unclassified ...
AGTTTCTGGATCGGCGGCGGCATGGTCGCGGAAAAGAGCAGGGTCTGCCGCGAACCCGGGAGCTTCGAACAGATCTCCTCGATGTCGGGAATGAAGCCCATGTCGAGCATGCGATCGGCCTCGTCGATCACGAGCATCTCGCAGCCGGTGAGCAGGATCTTGCCGCGCTGGAACAGGTCCATCAGGCGGCCAGGGGTGGCGATCAGAACATCGACGCCCTTCTCCAGCGCCTTGATCTGGTCGCCCATCTGAACGCCGCCGATCAACAGCGCCATCGAGAGCGGGTGGTACTTGCCGTATTTGTCGAAATTCTCCGAGACCTGCATCGCAAGCTCGCGCGTCGGCTCAAGGATCAGCGAGCGCGGCATCAGCGCGCGGCTGCGGCCGTGGTGCAGGATGTCGAGCATTGGCAGCACGAAGCTTGCGGTCTTGCCCGTGCCGGTCTGGGCGATGCCAATCAGGTCCTTGCCCATGAGCACGGAGGGAATGGCGGCGCGCTGGATCGGCGTCGGCTCGCCGTAGCCGCTGTCTTCAACGGCGCGGAGCAATTCGTCGGAAAGGCCGAGATCGGCAAAAGTCATTCAAATTCCGGATGATAGAGGTGAGCCCGAGGCTTCTTCCAGGCCATTCGGCTGCAGTGCAGCGGCTAAGCGGAGGCTTCGGAGCTTGTCAAGGAATGTTTGTCTTCGAACGTCTTAAACCAAGGGCCGCGCTATCGCAGCTTCGGTTCCAACGATCTGAAGCGTTCGATGGTGCAACTCCCGCCCATGCGCGAGTGGATCGCGTCCCTTCCCGCACAGAGCCGGTCCCCCTGCGGCTGGATGTAGAAGCCCGCATAGAAATCGAGTGCGGGGCAATCCTCCTCGAATTGGGCGCGGACGCGCTCGCGGTTCATGAAGATGAAATCGACCTGTTCGGAACCGGAGAGGAGTGCGCCGCGGATCGCCGCTACCGGGATGCATTTGGGCCCCTTGTGCTCGATCCACTGGATCTGGGGGCCCGGCGGCCGCGGCTCGACGGGCACGCGCATGATCACTTCATCCTGGATGACGAGGCGGGCGACGGTTTGCTGCATCGCCGCCGGTTGGACGGCGACAAGGCCGACGAGCAGCGGAATGATGCTGAAAAATGCCACCGGATTCACTGACTGCCTCGCCCTCGCACCCGAGGCTTCGCAGTGAAGCGTTGAACAATCGATGAACTGGCGGGAGGCGCTAGGGGAACCGAAATAGCCTCGGCCAAAAATCAGGGATTCGTCAGCGAATCGTCAGGACTCCGCGGGCCGCGCGTCCCACCTTCCGCGCAGGAGGGTTGAGCGTATGACTACCAATCGCAACAATCTGAATAGCAGCGGATATGGCGAAAATATCTTCACTGTCGGGGCTGCAGATTCCCCATTCATCAACCTCGGCACGCTGACGACGAGCGGCGACTACGCGAGCCCAATCAGCGTCGGGGCCGATGGAATTACCGTCACGAACAAGGGCAGCTTGGTCACGAGCGGGAACGGCGCCTACGGAATCTTTGCCGGCGAAGCCCTGGGGACGCAATTCGATAACGTCACCGTCCTCAATTACGGAAGCATCACCACCAGCGGCGACTTCCTCGACGACGGCGTCAACTTCGCTTTTGGCGCCGAGGGCATTGAACAGAACGGCAATGGCGGCACGGTCAAGAACTTTGGCACGATTACGACGCTCGGGCCGGATTCCGCAGGCATTGCTCACGTCGGCGCCAACTCCACGATTCTGAATTATGGCAATATCAACTCGGCCGGAATCGGGATCGTTGTCGATACAGTCGACGGGACGGAAACGGGGAACAGCGTCGTCAACTACGGCAAGATCCACACGACCGTCGATGAATCGCACGGCATCTGGCTGCTGATCGGCGACAATGTCGCGAAGAATTATGGGACCATCCAGGCGGATGGCATCCATTCTTTCGCGATGGCGATGGAAGGCGATGGCAACCATGGCGAGAATTACGGCACGCTGCTGGCGACCGGGGGGCAGGGCCGTGGCGTACTCATGAATGGCGAGGATCTTTCCTTTGACAATTTCGGAACGATTCAAACGACGGGCGCGGACAGCGTCGGCGTCCGCTATGCATCGGAGAACCTGGCTGGAACGGACGGCGGCACGTTCACCAATTACGGCAAGGTAGTTTCCGCCGGCTGGGCCGTGCTGGGCGCGGACTCGGACGATCATGTGATCAATGGGGGGTCGATGACAGGCGACGTCGATCTCGGCGCCGGAAATGACAGTTACGATGCCGCAAAAGGTGGAGTTCTACACGGGTCGCTCACTCTGGGTGACGGCGACGACGTGATCATTTTCGAGAAAGGGGGCGGGAGCCTGACGGTGACGGATTTCGCCGCCGGCGCGGGGAGTGACGACGTTATCGACCTGAGCGGGTTGGGGTATTCATCATTCAGCCAGGTCATGGGACACGCAACTCAGTCGGGTTCCGACGTCATCCTGAAGCTGGGGGCGAAAGACCAGATCGTGCTCGAGAACGTGACTCTCGGCGCACTTTCCGCAGACGATTTCAGCTTCGCGGCGTCTGCGCTTCCGCACCCGATGGCTCCTTCGCACGTCTTGCATGGAGACCATCTGTTCGGGTGACCAGCGCTGCCGCTTGCTGGGCCCCTTGATTCACGTTAATTTTTTCCCGCCGCAGGGGGCGCGGCGGGGAGAGGACCGGTGGCGACATCGCTCCTGGGTGGAGATCGGCGCATCGATCTCGCCCACGTCAATGAGTTCAGCCTTGGGGCCGCAAGAGTCCGCCCCGGCTTGCTGCAAATCGAATGCGGCGCCGTAAAGCAGCTGGTCGAGCCGAGGGTCATGCAGATGCTCGTCGCGCTCCATGCTGCCGGCGGAGCGACGGTCACTAAGCAGCAGCTGGTCGAAGACTGCTGGGGAGGCCTCGCGATCAGCGACGACGCCATTACCCAATGTGTATCCAAGCTGCGGCGGGTTCTGTTGCAGTCTGGCGATTCGCGCGTCGAGACCGTCGCACGAGTGGGATACCGATTGGTGGCGCCTGAGCCAGGGGCGCCACCTGGCGTCCCTGGTCGCATTAGCCGCCGCCAGCTGGTGGGCATCGGCACAGTCGCGGCAGCACTGGCCGGGGCTGGAGGGTGGCTCCTCTTTCGCCCGCGTGTCGCGACTGCATCGGAAAGCATCGCGGTGCTTCCCTTCGAGAATCTCAGCGGCGATCCCGCGCAAGTCTATCTTTCGGACGGGATCGCCGAGGAAGTCCGTAACGCATTGGCACAGGTTGGCGGGCTGAAAATTTCCGGCCGGATTTCGTCCGAGGTAATGCGGCATGTGGATGCTCCGACGGCGGCGCGGCAGCTCCACGTGGACGACGTGCTCACCGGCAGCATTCGCCGCTCGCCCTCGGCGATCCGCGTGGCCGCGCAGCTGATCGACGGAAAGACCGGCATCCAGCGCTGGTCGCAAACCTATGACCGCGCCGTCGGCGACCTGCTTCAGCTGCAGATCGAGATCGCCCAGGACATTGCCTTCGCGCTCAGTCTCAAGCTTAGCGGACGGCAGCTTCGGGTTCTTGCCGAGGGGCGCACGACAAACCCTGTGGCGCATGATCTCTATTTGCAGGGCAAGCACGCGCTCAACGCCAGCGACACCGAGGCGACCGTGCGGCAGGTGATCGCCCTTTGCGACGCTGCGATCGGCCTGGATGGACGCTATGCCGATGCCTACGCTCTCAAGGCCATGGCGCTCAATTTCTATAGCGGCAACTTCGCCGCTGATGCCGCGTCAATCCGCAACGGATATGTGAGAGCCTCGGAGGCGGCGCGCACGGCGCTGATGATCGCTCCAGATCTGGCATCAGGGCATGCGGCTTTGGCGCAGTCCATGTCCGGTCGTCACGACGTCCGTGGCTCTATCCAGCAGTATCGGCGCGCCCAACAATATTCCGCGTCCGATCCGGGAGTTTTGAAGCAGTTCGCCTATACGTTGGCGGAAACTGGCAGGACGCAGGAAGCGCTCAGGCTCATCAACAGGCTGATCGAGCTTGATCCCTTAAATGGTGCCGTGTTCGGCATCCGATCCTTCGTTCTGTTCTATGCGCGGCGCTACGGCGCGGCGGCGGACTCCACCAGGGAGACGCTGCGGATCGCGCCGCACCTTACTCAACAACAGAGCCTCCTCGGCGATTGCCTCAGTCTTCTTGGGCACGTTGAGGAGGCGCGGAAGGAATATGCGCGCGCGCCGGCAGGTGACCCCTATAGACTGACTGGCGAAGCAATCCTCGCGGCAAGGACCGGCAATCGGCAAGAATCGGATCGAATCCTTGGTCAACTGAGGCGATCGTACGGCGAGGCTCCGGCCTTTCAGCTTGCTCAAATCCATGGACAGCGCGGCGAGCTCGATCAGGCATTTGCGGCGCTCGAATATGGTCTGACGTTCGATCCAGGGCTTGACGCGCTGCCGACCGATCCGTTCATTGATCCACTCAGGCCCGATCCCCGCTTCGGAGCGCTGTTGAGGAGCCTCAAGCTCGGTTGAGACCAATGGACGCAAGCTCCCGCCGCTTGCCTAATCCGTTTCAGGCCAATAATGCGCGCTCGAATTATTGACTGGCAGGTTCGCGCCGTTGCGCGGAGCCGCCCAGATCGGTCCCCAGGAGACGAATAGGATGGCGACTGCCGCCCCAAGCCAGAATCTGCCGCTGTTCTATAAGGCACTCGAACCGCTGAACGTGACGCAGCACGGCAAGATGAAGGTACGCGCGATCCCCGCGACGCCGGAGATCAGCTCCACCCACGCCATTCCGCTGACCGTCGACGAGTTCACCCTGGTTCAGCGCCATTATCCGATCGTCTTCTCGATCGGTGACAGTCCGATCCCAATGGCGCTCATGGGCCTGAACGAGGGCGTGAACGTGTTTATCGGCGCGGACGGCCGCCCGCTCGACCAGCAGACGTACATCCCCGCTTACATCCGCCGTTATCCATTCCTGCTTGCCCGGCTCCGGCCCGACAGCGACGAACTGTCGCTGTGCGTCGACCCCACCGCCGGCGCCGTCGGCGAGTTCGATGATGGAGAGGCCCTGTTCGATGGCGACCAGCCGAGCGAAGCGACCAAGGCGATCCTGCAGTTCTGCGAACAGTTCGAAGCGGCAGGCCAGCGCACCGCGGCCTTCATGGAGGACCTCAAGAAGAGCGACCTCTTGATGGAGGGCGAAGTGGCGATCCAGCCCGAGGGCGCACCGCAGCCGTTCGTCTACCGCGGCTTCCGCATGGTCGACGAAGACAAGCTCAAGGAGCTTCGCGGCGACGAGCTTCGCAAGATGAACCAGAACGGCATGCTGCCGATCATCTACGCGCACCTCTTCTCGCTGGCGCAGATGCGCGATGTGTTCGGCCGCCAGATGCAACAGGGTAAAGCGCCCGAGCAGATTCCACAGCCCGCTCCGGCTACGGTCTAGGAGAGATCACTCCGCGGCGGTCGCGTATTGACGGCCGAGCAGGCTTTCGCCGAGCTCGATGGCGAGGGCCTCGATCAGCAGTGCGCCCTTGTCGAAACCCGGCCCGGCTTTCTTCAAGCCTGCGTCGAGGTAAGCGCGGCGATCGAGCTCGATCTGCAGCGCGTGCACTCCGCGCAACGGACGCGCGTGGCGCTCAATCACGTGGCCGCCCGCGAACGGATCGTTCAGACCGGCGTCGAAGCCGTGGGTTTTGGCGAGCGCCATTGCCGAGCGGCTGATCCAAGCGTCTGCCGTGCGGCCTCGGCAGTCGCCGAAGACGACTGGAGGAACGCCCTGTGGCGGCGGCGGCATGGAATGGCAGTCCAGCAGCAGCGCACAGCCAAAGCGCTCGAGGAGCAGTGCGAGCTGCTGCTCGATCGCCTCGTGATACGGCCGATGCGCCTCGGCGATCCGCTGTTCGAGCTGGTCGCGATTGATCGGCCGGCGCCAGAGATAGCCGTGCTGCTGCGTGCGACCGGGGACGATGCCGAGGCCACCGCGCGCCCGTGCAGTAACTCGCCCCCGGCGGGCGCCGTCGACCACCGACGGATCGACCTCGTCCTCGGCGCGGTTGCAATCGACCGCCGCTCGCGGTGCTTGTGCGATGACGGCTCCGCAGCCTCTCTGAACCGCGCGCCATATCAATCGGTCGACGAGTGGATCCTCGAGCGTCGTGAGTGATGTCTTTCCGGCCGCAGCCATTGCAACCAGCCAGTCGGGATAGTCGCGGCCCGAATGCGGCACCGACAAAAGGACCGGAAGATTGCCGCGCGGCGGGTGGATGATCGGAGGGGCCAGGCTCATCACAGTGAAATTTTGTGCCAGTTTAAGACTATATCGGGGACCTGCAACGCGCGAGAGCGTTATTCGCTTCTGGCAAAACGCTCGGGATCATAGCATAGGTAAAGCGATGGCACGGATTCTTCTCGCCGAAGACGATACGTCCATGCGCGAGTATCTCCAACGCGCCCTGCAGCGCGTCGGGTACGAAGTGCAAGCCGTCGGCTGCGGCACCGAAGCAATGCCCTTGCTGCACAATGAGCAGTTCGACCTTCTGCTGACCGACATAGTCATGCCCGAGATGGACGGCATCGAGCTCGCCCAAAAAGCGAGCGCCATCGACCCTGCCATCCGCGTCATGTTCATCACCGGCTTTGCCGCCGTCGCCCTTCAGGGCGGCCGCACCGCGCCTGAAGCCAAGCTCCTGTCCAAGCCGTTTCACTTGAAGGACCTGGTGATGGAAGTGGACCGGATGTTCCAGACCGAGGACCAGCACGGCCGCCTCTAAGCCGCCGCACTCAAATCCTTCTGCCGATTGGAAAAATGGTGGGCGTGGCAAGGATTGAACTTGCGACCCCTGCGATGTCAACACAGTGCTCTACCACTGAGCTACACGCCCACTCGCGGCTGGCATTTAGGGGGTGGTTGTGGCGCGCGCAACCCGCTCAGGCAGGGCTTTTGACCTGTCAGCGCTCGGGCTGCGGCATGAACCGATCGAGCCACCGCCCGAGACGTCCCTGTGACCAGGTGATCGACTGGTAAAGGCGCAGCGCGAGCCGGGCCCAGCCGAGATACACGGTCGGCATTTTCAACCGCCGGGCGAGCCGGAACATGCCGTGGCTCGAACGCGCGATGCCGTAGCGCATCCGGTAGACCAGCTTCCGGCGGAGGGGCAGCCTGGCGGAGGATATCACCCGTTTGCGCGGAACGATGCCGCGGCGGCGCCAGGTAAGACGGTACGCGAGCCCGTCGCGGCGGTGACGCAGGCCGGCGGCCTGCGTGCGGACGATGAACTCGGCGTCGACTGGCTCAAGCTGCAGGCGACCATCGGTGCGCGCATTTTCGATCATAACCTTGAGCTCGGGCGAGCGGACGATGACGACGTTGGTGCCGCGGCCGTCCGACGAATAAGGCTCGACCCACGCGTCGCCGAAGCTGATGTCGGCGGTCTCAGCGACCACGTCGTCGCACCAGTCGCACGCCGGGTTCTGGAAGAAGCCCGCGCCCCAATCGCCGTCGGCGAGGTGCCACCAGTCCTGCGCAGCGCTCCTGCCGTCGTCGAGCTCGAGATGGGCTCTGTACCAGTTCGCGGGGCGGCCCTCGTCCTTGATGCGATAGTCGAGCGCACGGACGCGGTCGATCTCGGTGCCGAGCTGCCAGGCGAAGCTTTCGACCAATGCTGCGGATTTCATATGTCCGCAGAACAGACCGAGCGTGTGCGTCACGCGGTCGCGGACAACCGGATCGATGCGGCGGAGGAGGTGGATTGCCTTGATGAAGCACGGAATGCCGATCACCGCATAATGGCCTGGCTGGGCCCGCATCGTGTTCAGGACGCTCGAAAGCTCGATGGGATAGTAGCGCGACTTCGCGCCGTGCATCAGCTCGTCGAGGTTGCGCGAGACGCGGTAGGCGAAGTGGCGGCCGGTGGACTTCGGGTCGGTGGGCGCGACGTGAGCGACTGCGTCCACGGCGCCGGTCTTCAGTAGCTCAGCAGCGACCCAGCTGGTGAGGCCACCTGAGCTGCCGTTTGGGCGGAACGGGTTCTCGGCGGCATAGCCGACATAAGCGGCCTCGAAGCGGCCGATGCGGCTGTCGGAATGGGCTGCGCTGCCAAAGCGATGGGAGGCAATTTCGTCTTCGTTCGGGGCTGCGGGGGAAAAGGGGCACTGATGGGAAAATGTCTCTGCTGGCGTCTGAATCCAGTCCGCGGGTCCGTCCGGTTTGAGAAAGCCGTGGCTGTCCCATCGCATCGACGCGTCGGTCCGCCCCCGCGTGCAGCTGCCGCAGCCGATGCAAAGACCCGAGCGGACGATCTCGCCGGGGCTGACAAGCGGCCCGGCACCGTCGGCGCGCGGGTCAGGAAAGGGCTGCATCGAGGTAGGCCTCGGACCGTTCGCGCACCTCGGCCAGGCGCGAGATGACCTCTGGAATGACCGGCGTGTCGAGCAGGTCCCCGATCTCCGCGCGGGGCGTTTGCTCGCCGACGATGCGATGCTCGGCTCCAACCGTCCTTGCGAGGTCGGGGATCTTGATCGAGCGGTAATCGCTCGGGACGGCAGCCCATGGCTTGCGGTTCACGAGTGCGAAGACGCAGCCGTGGAAGAAGTTGGTGATGACTGCGCGGGCTCCGGCCATGGTTCGCGCGAACTGCGTGGGCCCGACGCCGATGCGCTGCTCATCGGCCCATTCATTTGAATAGCCGATGCTGACCAGGCGTACCCGCTTGCGCTCGGCCCAAGCCCGAACTCTGCGCGACAGCCAGTCGGGAAACAAATGGCCGTAAACGACGGCATATGATCCGTTCGCAACGTCGACCGCTTCCCTGATAGGCTCCGGAAATTGCAAACATGGATCGAGGACGATCGGCGGTTCACGATCGGTCGCGCCGTGAACCAGGTGCCAGCTGTTCTCGTCACGCACCGAAACGGCGGAGAAGCGGCGGAGCTTGCGTGCCCACTCCGGGCCGATTCCGTCCCACGCACTGTGGTTGCCGAAGCTCGCCGCGTAGGACACGAGCCGGTCAGCTCTGAGCCCATCGCCGAAGAAAATGGGCTTGCTGCCATACCAAGGGTGACGGAAGTTCCAGACCTCGTCGCTGCCGACGACGATCGCGTCATAACGGTCGGCGGTCTCCGGCTCGTGAAGCGAGAACCGCCGCGAGAGCGGAAGCCGGGCGATCGCCTCGATGAAGCGGCGCGTCTTCGTCCCATATGCGCCGAGTTCGTGAGCGGGCGTTCGTTCGGGCAGCTTGGGCTGGAAGGCGCATCTGGCTTCGGCGCGCCTGATGCATTTGCAGTCGTGATCCAAGAGCTCCGCATCGTATCCGCGCGAACGCAGCCCCTCCACGAGGCAGCGCGCCTGCCAGTAGGAGCCGTAGTTGATGCACTTGTGAAAGGTGAGGACGCCCACCTTCGTTCGTTTGGCCACGGGAGGGCAATGGCTGTTTCGGGGTCGCGGTTCCGGGTCTTGATGTGGGTTAAGCCGGCGCGGTCATTGGGGCGCGACCACCGGAACATGATAGGCGTCGAGCAGCTTGCGAATCTCGCCCGACCGGCGCGCGAGGATCTGGTCGATCTGCTTCAACAGTTTCTGATTGTCCTTCTGCACTCCGACCGAAATGTCGAACTGCATCGGCCACTCCATGTCCGCGAACCAAGGCGTCACGGGCTGCAGCCGCAGCGGCACCGGCGAGCGCGCGGCGAAATAGCCGGCGAGGGGGCCCCAGACCATTGCGACGTCGATGTCGCCGTGTTCGACCGCTTCGACGATAGCTGCAGGCGGGTTCGGGCGCCGATAGTCCCCGTAAAGCATATAGCCCCGCACGTTGCCGATGATGCCGCGGCTCGCGAGCGCATGGGCGGGCGGAGTATTGGTCGCGTCGTTGCCGATCATCTGCACGCCGATCCTCAGCTGCCTGAGGCGCGGATCGTCGAGGGTCAGCCCGTTCAGGTTCGCGTCTTCGCGCGTCACGAACACGTAGGTGGAACGGTAATAAGGGCGGCTGGTCGCGACCATCTCAACGTTGCTGCCGATGCCGGGCCAGAAGTCGCAGCTGCGCTCATTGAGGGTGTTCCGAACATAGCCGCGCCTCTGCGCCCACCACACGTAGTTGAGCTTGGCGTGGAGGTCCGAGGCAATCATTTGCGCGAGCTTGTTCTCGAACCCCTGACCGGCGCGATTCGAGAAGGGCAGATTGTTCGGGTCCGCGCATGCGGTGAGCTTGCGTGGCTGCACAAGGCTGCACGAGCCGAGGAGCAACGCCGTGAAGAGCATGGCGAGCACCCTCCTCACTTGGGAGCCGCCATTGCACCCCACGGCCGTCCGCCGAGCTGGACGGTCCGCGCGACCTTGTTCCGCTCGAGGTCGATGATCGTCAGCGTACCGGAGAGGCCGCTCGCCGCATAAAGCCGCTTCTCGTCGGGCGAGAGGCCGATCCCCCACGTTCGCTCCCCCGTTGGGAACGAGCGAACAACGGCGTAGCTGGCCGGGTCAATCTCGGCGACGCGGTTCGACCGCCCCATCGCAACGAACACGCGCTTCTCGTCGCGGGTGGCGCGCATCTCGATGGCCTGCACCGGTTCTGGAATATTGAAGGTCTGTGTGAGGTCGATGGTGTGGACGATCCGACGCGATGGCGTGTCGAATACGCTGAT
>Ga0070739_10008351_pt1 | contig 10653 bp, 9 predicted proteins | sample Coa_R1_7_FD_66445 | JGI IMG/M metagenome (GOLD analysis project Ga0070739, IMG submission 66445) | Surface soil microbial communities from Centralia Pennsylvania, which are recovering from an underground coalmine fire - Coalmine... | ecosystem: Environmental > Terrestrial > Soil > Unclassified ...
GTATTCGGACTTACCGGCACTCTTACGCCGACGCTGACGAACGAGCTGAACCTGAGTTATACGCGCGAGTGGTGGTATTGGAACACGGCCAGCGCGTTCCCGCAGGTGCCGGGAACCTCGGCGGCGCTGGAACTCGGCGGCAATACGACCAATCCCCTGCTGCCAATCAATCTCAACACCACGGGCGCCCGCCAGCGCCTCTGGAACGGCCACAACCAGAACCTCGCGGACAACGTTTCCTGGCTCAAGGGGACGCACTTTATCCGCGCGGGCGGCACGTTCAGCCACGCGGGCGTGAACTTTTTCCGCGACGACGGGCAGGTCGGACTGATCGAGCCGGCTTATCTGATTCAGCAATCGGCCGGCCTCAACATTCCGGCCGCTTACCAGCCGCCGGCGTGTTCGTCCACGCGGACCACGGCCTGTCTGCCATCGAACCAGATCAGCAACTGGAACAGCCTCTACTCGCAGGTGCTGGGGCTGGTAGACCAGGGGCTGCAGGTCGGCGTGCGCGGATCGAACCTGAAGGCGCTGCCGCAGGGCACGACGCTCTTCAACAACGTTCACTACGACAGCTTCAGTCTGTACGCCACCGATTCCTGGAAGCTCAGCCCCACGCTGACGCTCAATTACGGCGTGAACTGGTCGGTGGATGTGCCGCCGGTCGATCAGACCGGCAAGCAGTCGATTTCCATCCTGGCGGCGTCCAATACCGTAATTATTCCGGAGAACTACCTGGCGGCGCGCGAGCAGGCCGCGCTCAGCGGCCAGGTCTACAACCCAGTGGTCGGCTTCGAGCCCCTTCGCATGTCCGGCCGGCAGTATCCGTATAACACCGTGTGGAACACGGTCGCGCCGCGCGTGGCGCTGGCATGGACTCCGAAATTTGCGGGCGGAAAGATGGTGATCCGTGGCGGCTACGGCCAGTTATTCGACCGGCTCAATGGCGTGCAAAAGGTCGGCAATCAATTCCAGACCTTCGGCTTCCAGCAGACGCTGACGTGCCTTGGTCCTTCACGCACCGGGCAGTGCCTGGGCAGTCTCGGCTCGGACCCGAGCACCGGCTTCCGCATCGGCACGGATGGCTCCACGGTGCCGATTCCCGCGCTCAGCGCCTCCGCCGCCGCGCCGGAGATCCCGGGCTCCGTCCCCGGCGCGAATCAGCCGATCGCCAACACCACGTACCAGATCGATCCGACTTACAGGCCGGGGCGGAATCACGAGTGGGATGTGACGATCCAGCGGGAGTTGCCGGGCAAGTCGCTGCTGGAGATCGGATATATCGGGCGGCATGCGAATAATATCTACAATCCGCTCGAAGTGAATGGCGTGCCGTGGATGATGACACTGAGCGGCCAGAGCTACGCACAGGCCTACGACGCCATCGCGGCGGAGATGGCGGCGGGCGCGGCCGTGACGCCGCAGCCGTTTCTGGAGTCGGCCCTGGCGGGGAGCGCATTCTGCGCAGCGCCCAATGCGAGCTGCACGGCGGGGGTGGTGGCGAAGTACGGCAGCTCTTTCCGCAACCAGCAGGTCACGACGGTCTGGAACGGCATTCAGCCGTCGTTTCACTTCGGGCCCGCGACGGCCGCGACCAGCCAGGTATCCTCGACGTTTTTCTATTGGGCGAGCGCCGGCTGGTCCAACTACAACGCCGGATTCATTTCCTATCACACCCGCAGCTTCGCGGGGCTGACGCTGGATGCGAATGTGACGTTCGCGCATTCGCTCGACACGCGCGGGCTGAACCAGGACGTCGATACCGCGGCCTCCTACTCGTACAATCTTGCGTACGATTACGGGACATCGGCGTTCGACCGCAAGGTCGTCTTCAACCTGCTGGCGCTTTACAACCTGCCCTTTGGCAAGCACGGCCACGGACCGTTGAATTACGCGATCAAGGGGTGGTCGATCGCGCCGATTCTGAACATCTCGAGCGGGCTGCCGCTCAAGGTCGCGACCGGCTCGGGCCAGGAGTTCGGGCAGGGCGGCGGCGCCAACTCCGGCGGCGCGGTGCTGATTAAGCCGGATAATTTCGGCAACAGCGTGCATTCCGGTATTGCGGGCGACTCGAAAACGCAGGTCGGGATCAACAGCAATGCCGCGGCGGGCGGCACCGGACTGAACCTGTTCGCCGATCCGCTGGCGGTGTTCAATTCCTTCCGCCCCGCGATGGTGGGGATCGACACCACCAGCGGCGCCGGCGGCCAGTTGCGCGGCCTCTCGCGGTGGAACCTGGATGTGGCGCTCTCCCGCAAATTCCAGTTCACCGAGCGGTGGAGCACTACGTTCAGCGCGCAGCTTTTCAACGCGTTCAATACGGTGCAGTTCGCGGACCCCTCGGTCAGCCTGCAATCGCCCCAATCGTTCGGCGTGCTGAGCTCGCAGTTGAATGCGCCGCGGATCATTCAACTGGGGCTGCACGTGGATTTTTGACGGCAACGCTACTCACGGCGGCTCGCCACAGCCAGCCTGGCTGCATAGCACCACCGCAGCTACCGGTCCGCCTCAATGAATTCAGCCACTTGGGAGCGGCACTCGAAATGCACGTCCTCAAGTAGTGGATGAAAGGAGACCCACCGTGACGATTCGAGCGAGCCGCCTTTCGGAGCGCCTTCCCTGGCGTGAAGCGGGGAGCCGTTTCGGAAGTGCTCTTTTATCCGTTTTATCCGTCTTCATTTGGCTCGGTGGCGCTGCGTTGTGTTCGGCGCAGACGCCCGAAGCGCCGCCTCCGGCGCTTCTCTCTCCGCAGCAGCTCGACGACCTGGTTGCGCCGATTGCCCTTTATCCCGATCCGTTACTGGCGCAAGTACTGGCCGCCTCGACTTACCCTACGGAACTCGCTCAAGCCCAGCAATGGGTCAGCGATCACCCGGATTGGCAGGCCTCCAGACTCGTGCAGGAGGCCAAGAATCAGAACTGGGACCCGAGCGTTCAGGGACTGGTCGCGTTCCCGCAGGTGCTCAGCTACCTCACGCAGAACATGAACTGGACGGCCCAGCTCGGCGACGCCTTCCTGGCCCAGCAGGCGGACGTGATGCAGGCCGTGCAGCGCATGCGTCAGGAGGCGATGGCGAAAGGCGCGCTGCATTCCACGCCGCAGGAGATCGTGAGCACCCAGATGCAGAATGGGCAGCAGGTGATCACCATTGAACCGGCCAATCCGGACGTCTGGTACGTTCCGTCTTATAACCCCGCCTACGTCTGGGGCCCTCCGGCTTGGGGAGTCTATCCGGCGTTGGCCTACCCTGCTTACGGTTTCGGCTACGGCTGGTATCCGGGAATCGATGTCGGCCTGGCGTTCGGACCGTGGTGGGGCGGTTTGGGCTGGGGCGGCTGGGGCTGGTACCCCAGTTGGTATGGCGGAACGATCATCGTGAACAATGCGTTTTTCTACCGGCATGGTTTCCGCGGCTTTGAAGGCCGGGAGGGGCGTTTCGCCTGGGCGCACAATCCGATGCACCGCGGCGGCGTGCCGTACCCCAGCCCTGCGCTGGCGAACCGCTTCGGTGGCGGTCATGCCTTCGCGGGCCCGGCGAACCGCGTCGGACCGGCTCCGGCTGTGCCGGGTCTCGGCCCTACTCGTAATTTCGGCGAACCCAACCGTATTGCCCCGGCGCCGAACTTCCGGTCGCCCGCGATGCCCGGCCGCAATTTCGGTGAGGCAAACCGGATGGCTCCGACGCCGGTGATCCCCGGCCTCGGCCCCACTCGTAATTTCGGAGCCGCACCTCAACCGCGCTTCGCTCCGCAGCCGCAACCGCGCTTCGCTCCGCAGCCTCAACCGCGCTTCGCTCCGCAGCCGCAACCGCGGTTCGCGAATCCCGGTTTCGGCGGGATGCGGGGAGGCGGTTTCGGCGGAATGCGCGGCGGCGGGAGGAGATAGCCGCGCGTTGATTGCAGAACGAGTGCAGGCCATTCACCGGCAATGCGCCTGCACTCACTGGCATCCCACCTGCTCGCGTGTGCTCGATGCCCGGCGGCCGCACCTCCATTGTTTCTAGTTTCGCTGACATCACGATGCCGCAGGCCCGGTTACTGCTGAAGTCAACCCCCAGGGACCAACAGCAGGAAGCCTCCGGCGAGCTGTCCCGCGCGCCGTCCGGAAGCGCCGGAAGGCCATCCGTTGACCGACGAGCCGCTGCCGCCCGGACCGCCGGCCGGTCCCGAGCCGCTCGTCGCCGAGGACTTCGCCAACCGGCCCCGGCCGGCCACTCCGCGGCGCAGCGCGAGCCGCCCATCGCTACGAGCGCCGGACGAGCTCTCTCGCTTCCGAGTGTGAAGCTGGTGGGAGTGAGTGACGCGCGTGATCCCGGAATGAATACTGCGGCGGCGCGGCGAATGTGATCCTCCGGTCTTCAAAGGCACCTGTACCGCGCGCGCCGCGAGGAGGCCCGCTATCGCTCCTGAAGCCGGCCAATGCCTGCGCGGAGAGGAGCAGGCCGTTGCCGGCGACCTGCGTGGCCGCCAGCACAGCGTTGGACCTCACGGCGCAGATGCTCCGCTCCGCCACTATGGTTCAGGAAAGCCCACCCAGAATCCAAGGCCGGTACGCTTTGCGTTTGACCGCACGAGCGGGTAAACCCTAGTGCTCTCCCACAACCGTCACACGCCGGTTCTGCGCGCGTCCGTTTGCGGTGGAGTTGTCGGCAATCGGGTTCTGCGCCCCGTAGCCGTGCGCCGTGATGCGGCCCGGGTCGATACCGTCCTGGATCAATTCGTTCCTCACACTATTGGCTCGCGCCTCGGAGAGCCGTTGATTGGCGTCAGCGTTGCCGACGTTATCCGTATACCCGTTGATCGCGACATGCACGTCCGGGTGCTGGTCGAGATAGGAGGCCAGGTTGTGAATCGACTCCTCCGAGCTGGGAAGGAGATTCGCCGTTCCATTCTGAAACTGGAGATTGGTTTGCGGTAAAGCTACCTCCCTGTTCGCCTCGCCGGCGCTGGGCGGCACGTTGTTCGCCGTGCCCTGGTTTGCCGGCGCCTCGCGGTTAGCCGTCCCGGCCATCGGATTCACATTGTGGGTTACCTGCGGGGCCACCGGATGGCGATGGCCAACGATCCAGAGAATGCCGAACAGAGCCAATGCGGCCGCAAGGGCGCCCGGGATCCACCCTGGCATACCCCTTCTGCGATGACGAACAGTTTCCGCAACCACGGGTCCGGCCGCTGCCCTGGGCGCCGTAGTCGTGACTGGCGCGATCACATTATGCAGCTCAGCCGGCAGGGCTGCCCGGATGGCGGGGCCCTCCTGGCGCAGTGCGTTCCCCAGGCCCGCGGCATCCATGCCGTCGGTGCGCATCCGCCTGTGCAGGAACCCTAGCACGGCGGGCGCCGCCATGCCCATCAGGGATGAGGTAACTCCCGAATGAAGTCCGTACTCCCGGCTGCACCAATTGGCTATGGCGTTTTCCGCGGTACCGAATATCGTGGAGGACGCCCGCTTTCCTTGCGCAATTACGGGCGAATTAGGATTGGATGCTTCGCTGGCCATCTGATTCCAGCTCAGATCGCCTCCGCTCGGAGCAAGATCGAGAATTCTGCGAAGCGCCCCGACGTCGCCGGCCTTGTTGGCCAAAGCGGCGAATATCGACGTGACAGAGGTTTGCAGGCAGCGCATCACCGAGTGTTCGGGCTGCCCAACGGCACTGGCGATCGGACCGACGTTGTGCCGGTCGATCGTGTTGAGTAGTGAAGTAAACAAAGAATCCGGCATAAAAACTCCTAAGACCGGAGCACACTTATCTCTCTACTGACAGTCTAACATCGGCTGCTTACTCGAACGGTTATCGGGAGTAGGAGCATCGTTTGTAAATAGGCGGCGATTCCAATGAGCGGAAATGGCCGGTAGTGGTGAGGTGAGTTTTCAGCCCGCAGGCCGCGGCGCCGCTATGGCCGGCGGGTCGAAGGGGTCCGGTTCCGTGCCTGCGCGACGATTTCCTTGACGTGCGCCAGCAACTCGGGCGCATGGTAGGGGATGCCGTCTTTGATCGTCCATTCCACTCCGCCGGTATGCACGGCACGGCCGTTGCGGACCTCGTCGACGCCGGTCGGGTAAAGAACCTTGAGATTCTCGAGCGGGTTGCCGTTGACGACAATCAGGTCGGCCATCCAGCCGGCCCGCACGCGGCCGAGCTTCGTCTCCTGACCCAGGATCTTCGCATTGTTGCCGGTGGCCTGCTGGATGACTTGTATCGGATCGAAGCCGGCCTCCTGGTGCAGTTCCATTCCGCGGATCAGGCCGAAGCCGTACATCTGATAGATGAAACCGGCGTCGTCTCCCATGCCGATCAGGCCGCCGAGCCGGCCGAACTGCCGCACCGCGGCTTCCCACAACCGGTAGTTTTCCTTCCAGTAAGTCTCGTCGGTGGAGGTCCATCCGAGGAAGTAAGAGCCGTGATTGGCGGGGTTCGGCTGAAAATATTCAGCCAGCGTCGGGTGCAGATATTCGGCGAACCAGGGCTGCGTCTGCGCGCGCTGCAGGTCGCGGGAGGCTTCATAGATATCGAGCGTCGGGTCCCAGGCGACATTGGCCTTGACCATGGCTTCGAGCACCTGGGTCAGGCGCGCGGGATCGGCCTCGCGGAACAGGTGGCCCGCCCAGCGGAAACGGTCCGTCTCGTTGTTGTAATTGTACGAGGAGGGGAAGTGTTGCACGCCGTCCGCGAGCGCGGCATCGGGAATTCCATACCAGTGCTCGATGGAGGTGGTTCCGAACTTGATGTCGTCCCAGGCGTTGGTCTCTTCGACACCGGCGTGGTGCGCGATGCGCAGCCCGAGCTTGTGCGCTTCGTCCTCCATGGCCTCCATGGTGTCGCGGTCGATGCCGAGAATCTTGATCCCGTCCGCCCCCATGTCTTTCAGCTCATGGACGTGCGCGCGCGCGGCCGCGGCATCCTTGGGCCGGCCGAACATCGGGTAGACGAAGATGCGGGGCGCGGCGATCTGGCCTTCGGCGGAGAGACGCCGCAGCTCGAGGGCGCGCTTCGTATCGCTGCCGACATCCCGCACCGTGGTAATGCCGCAGGCCAGCCAGATATCGAGCTCGTACTCGATCGGCTGCGGCTTGCCGCCGCGCTCCTCCTGCAAATGCGCGTGCGCGTTGATGAGGCCGGGGAGGACGTACTTGCCAGTCGCGTCGATGACCGCATCAGGCTGCGCCGCGTTGGCCTGCCCGCGCATTCCCGGCGGCGCGGAGCGGCTGAGCGATACGGCATCGAGCGGAATGACCGCGGCGATGCGGTTGTCCTCGATGAGGATGTCCTTGGGGCCGCTGGCGGGCGTGCCGTTGCCGTCGACCACCGTGGCGTTATGAATCAGCAGCCGATGGACCCGCCTGCCGCTGACCGGTGCGGGCGCCTGGGCGAAGGCCGCGGAGGCGCAAAAAAGGACGAGGGTGGAGCGGAGCATCACTCGATTGTGCCACGATCCGCCTCGTCCGGCGCTGTTATAAGCTGGGGCCATGGTGCTGGTCGCGATGCTGCGGGGCGTGAATGTCGGCGGGAACAATAAGGTGCGCATGGCGGACCTGAAGGGCCTGTGCGAATCGCTGGGCTTCGCGGATATCGAAACTTATGTGCAGAGCGGCAACGCGGTGTTCCGGGCGCCATCGGGCGAGAGCGCGGGTATCTCGGCGCGCCTCGAAGAAGCGATCGAACGCCGGCTCGGCTTCCGCAGCGCGGTGGTGGTGCGCTCGGCCGCGGAGCTGCGGTCCACCGTGGCGCGGAATCCGTTCGCGGAGCGCGAGGGCCTGGAACGGGCCAAGCTGCTGGTGCATTTTCTCGCCCGCGATCCCGAACCGGACTCACGGGCGAAGCTGGAATCACTGCCGCCCGCGCCCGAGGAGTGGCGGCTCGAAGGCCGCGAACTCTACATCTATTTCCCGAACGGGATGGCGCGGCCCAAGCTTTCGATGCCGAAGGTGGAACGGGCGCTGGCGGTCCCGGGCACGGGCCGGAACTGGAACACTGTGCATCGGCTGCTCGAAATGGCGGAGCGGCTGGAATCGGCTCCGCCGCGCTAAAATGGAGAAGCCCGCCGCACGGGGGCGCTTAGCTCAGCTGGTCAGAGCGCCTGCCTTACAAATAACCCGTCTAGTACTCTCCGGACAAGCCTCTTGTTTCCAGTGAGTTGCTGAGTCGCTAACCAAAGAATACAGCATACTTCCGGCATTTCGGTTTTACGATCTTGATGTGGAGCAGCCGCCACCGATCAGCCGGAAAGCCTCGCAAATCGGAGAGCTTTACAGCACCTTCCAGATGGATCGTCTGGTCAAGAACGTATCCGTCAAAACGCTCGAACTTTACGAGACGGCCTGGAAGTTTTTCGGCCCTGAATGGGATCATCAGAAGCTCAACTTGAAAACCAAGGGTGAGGCAAGGGAGCGGGAGGAACTGCGTCTTCTGGAATCCTGCAAAATCTCTATCGCCAAGGCCAAGCTCTCAGGACGAAAACTCTCTGCGGTGAGCCAGAACATCTACATCCGTGTGGCGAACACGTTTTTCAACTTCCTGCATGAAGAGGACATTTTCAAGGCGAAGCTGAAATTGGCCTTCATCGAGCAGCCCACAGGCGACAGGCGAGAAATTTTTCGGGATGAAGAGGTCATCAAATTCCAGGCGTTCAAGCCACGGACTTTCAACCAACGACGTGTTCACACAATCGGACTCACGATGTTGGACAGCGGCGTTCGGATAGCCGAAGCTCTCAACCTCACGCCCGATGATGTGATATGGGAATCGAGTCTTTTGAAGATCGTCGGGAAAGGCAACAAGACTCGCTACGTTCCGATCAGCAGTGGTTTCCGGGCGATCTTGTATCGCTATATGAGAACCGTTGCGCCGGATTTCGTGTACGTCTTTGGATGTCACACTGGAACGCAGATGATCCAGGAGAATGCCTCAAGGGATCTCCGGGTCGTTGAGAAGAAGTGCAAAATCCGTTCATTGAGCTTTCATAGCTTCCGGCACACCTTTGCAACCGGATACCTGCGGCGTGGCGGCGACATCTACAAGCTCCAACAAATTTTGGGACATGCTGATCTCAAAACAACATCCGTCTACTTGCATCTGATGGCTGAATACGTCGCAAAAGGGCATGATGCGGTTTCCAGCTTGACGCCGATGCGAAAAACTGGTTGATGACCGTCCAGGCGTTTCATGCGAAATCAAGACGGCAATCTGCTCCCGAACAACACAGGGGTGGGGTCTTATAGATCCAGGAAAAGGGATTCCTTAGTCTGAAAACACTGTTCAAAACTGTCGCTGGTGCAATACGGTTTCGGATCGGCTGCTGATCGGCGGTTTGTCAATCCCTCAACGAACACGGCAATACGCATTTCCGCAAGAAATCGGAGCGCAGCGATTTGACGTACATACTGCGCTTGTCGTGAACAATCCAGCTATACCTGTTCCCCTTCCCCTTGGCTTTCATCGGCCTTGCCTTTGAACTTTGCCAGGAAGTTCTCGAATCCTTCCCGTTGCTCATGGTGGCGGCGTCTGGCGCTCTCAGGGTAGTCGGGTTCCTCTGCTTGGTGCAAACAGCGGTGGTACTTCATCGCCGCTTTGATTGCTGGCGTGTAATTCTGCGGCGGCTTGCCTTCGAGGTCTTCACCGTCTACTAAATGGAAAGCCACCCGCAGAGCAGACGTGGGTGTTCTATTCTCCTTCCGGCACAGGTCTGGCAGCGACTGGCGAATCATCTCCGCACGAAGGCGCAGGAGATTCGATGTATTTTGGTTCGTGTTCATCATCTTTGCTCCGGTGCCTTGCGATCCTTCGACTTTTTACCCCGCAACTGCGCCTGTGCATGATACTCAGCCCGTTTGAGCATTGCGGCGGCGAGAACGGTCATGGCCTTCGATAGCTTATTCATCACGTCCTCTCCGATTTCTTCGACAATCTGTTCACGGTGTTTCTCCATTTCGTCCGTTGATAAAAACATTTTCTTCTTCATTGTTCGTTCTCCTGTGCTTCCGCACCACGCTCGTCCTTGGGGTATCCGTCTTCCGCCAGCGAAGCCAGTGCATACAGCACTGCCGCTCGAATAAAACGGCAACGGTTGAAGTCACAAAGCTGCGGGACGATTGCGATCACTGCATCAATATCGGCCACGGTGGTTTTCGACAACCGAAGTTGCAAGGCGTGGTCAAGATCAGTTTTGGCTGGCATGGTTGTTCTCCGGTTGTTGGAACGCCTTGGCTTCCACGATGACGTGTTTCAGCAACAAAAGCTCATCAAGCATCGCTTCCATCCTGGTGAGCCTGTCACGTTCCTGTTTGGTTTTGATGGTCTTGGGATTCGATGGAATCCGTTCTGCGGATTTCTGTCTAGTCCATTCGATAAAGTTCATTTTGGTTCCTCTTCGTTTAGATAAAGTCCTAGTAATACGGCGGCGATTCACCGCCGCTGGTCGTTGTCAAAATGGCTCCGGGGCCTCCCTATGGCGATTGCCAATCAGTACTGTGCCCGGAGTCGCTGGCTTTTGGGTCTGTCCGCTAGTTATTTCCTCCTGAGTCCTGAACTCGTGATGCCTCGGGGGGCACCTGAAAACCGGCCAATGAGGGACACCTCAAAACCGGCCAACGGATGTTAGGCAGGATAGATCCAGTTATACTCCCGCAGTGCATTTTTCGGCAATCTTTTTCCGCTT
>Ga0070739_10008352_pt1 | contig 10652 bp, 5 predicted proteins | sample Coa_R1_7_FD_66445 | JGI IMG/M metagenome (GOLD analysis project Ga0070739, IMG submission 66445) | Surface soil microbial communities from Centralia Pennsylvania, which are recovering from an underground coalmine fire - Coalmine... | ecosystem: Environmental > Terrestrial > Soil > Unclassified ...
TCGCTCGCGTGCAGACCGTGGGTCTGCGCGGCCTCGGCATTCAGGTTTGAAACCAGCGCCAGGACGCGAAGAATGGACGGGATCGGCTCGAGCGGCTGCTTACGCCGCATCATCGCTGCGGCACGGGCGGGCCAGACGGCGGCGGCTCCCTCGAAATCGGCGGCGGCATCGCGGAAACCCGAGGCCTCGCCGGTCGTCGCGGCGGCGGCCAGCGTGCAATACCCCTTGCGGAAGCGGACCAGCGCCAGCTCTTCGGCGGGCGCGACGGGCGCGAGCGCGGCCTGCGACTGGATGCACGCCGAGGCTTCCCGCACGGTCGGCGCCGCCGCGGCCGCCACGCGGTCGTAATCCGATTGCGCCTTGAGTAGCAGCGCTTGCTGCTGCTCATCGGCGGCGCATAGCGCCGCGGCCGTAAGGAGTAGAAGCGCCGGTAGCTTCATACGGGTCCCACCAGCAATGACGTGCGCAAAGTGAGAATCATTTCGTGAAAATCGTCACGTCGACGTTCATGCCGGGGCGCAGCACCAGGTCTTGGTTCCGATCCACCAGAATTTTCACCGGGATACGCTGCACCACCTTGACGAAATTGCCCGTGGCGTTTTCCGGCGGCAGCAGGCTCAGGCGCGATCCCGTGGCTCCAGCAATCGAATCCACGTGCCCGTTCACCGACCGCCCGTACATATCCACGTGAATCTCCGCGCGCTGTCCCGGACGGACGTTGGCGAGCTGCGTTTCCTTGAAGTTGGCGGTGACCCAGGTATCGCTGAGCGGAATGATGGTCATCAGGCTCTGGCCCGGCGAGACCATCTGCCCGACCTCCACGCTCTTGCGCGTGACCACGCCGGAGATGGGCGCGGTGATGGTGGTGTAGCTCAACTGCAGCTCCGCGGCTTCGAGGTTGGCCTGCGCGGCGGCCACGGTGGCGGAGGCGGTGCCCGCGTCGGTGGTGCGGATCGGCACTTGGCGGCGATTGGCGGCGGCGGAGGCCACCTGCGCCCTGGCCTGGTTCACGCGGCTTTGCGCGGCGTCGAGCGCGGCTTTCTTCATCGCGGCGTCCTTCTGCGCGCTCGCCAGGCGCGCCTGGGCCGCCTTCAATTCGCTATCGGCGACGCGGGCCGCGGCCAAATAGGCATCGTACTGCTGCCGGGAAATCTCGGACTTTTCGACCAGCGGCTTCATGCGTTCCAGGTCGGCCTGAGCGCGGTCATTGGCGGCCTGCTTGGCGCGCACGTTGTCTTCGGCGTACGCAAGGTCGCTGGTGCTGGCCTGCTCGTAGGCGAGACGGGCGCTCTCCAGCCCCGCATTGGCGTCGGAGAGTGAGGCGGAGGCGGCGGAGACGGCGCTCTCCGTGGTGTCGCTGGTCAACGGAATCTCCTGGCGCGCGGCGCGGAGCCGGTCCTGCGCCTGCTGCAGGTCGGCCTTGGCGAGATCGACCTTCGCCTGATAATCGCGCGGGTCGATGCGCAGCAGCACGTCGCCGGCCTTCACCGGCTGATTGTCGCGCACCAGCACTTCGGTGACATTGCCGGAAACTTTGGGTGCAATCGCGGCGATATGGCCATCGACCGTGGCGTCGTCGGTCGAAACGCGGTCCTGAAAATGAAGCCAGACGCCATAGCCAACCGCGGCCGCCAGCAGGAGGACGGCGAACAGGATGAATTTGGCTTTGGAGCGGGGAGCCGCAGCTCTGGTTTCCCCGGCCTTCTCCGCGCGGGGGGCCGCTTCGACGAGATTCGGCATGAGATCTTCGGTATTTTTCGTTGGGGCGGAGGATTCCATGTCAGGCTTCCTTTGGCACGGCGCTGCGCCTCAGCGGGAACAGCGGGGAGTAGACGGCCACGAAACGGACGCCCATCGAGTAATAAACGTCCGTAAATGCCAGGATACTAGATTTGACCGGCAGGGTACGCCGGAACAGGCTTGGGAGGCCCCGATGAAGGCTCCCGGAAACGGGCGCTCGGCCCGCAAAATCGTTGCACTCTTGTTAGATGCGCGAATCTGCCGCGGTGGTGCAGGCCTATGGCCAAGCTTATGGGCCGCGCGCCCGCGCAGACCGTGCGGCCGGCGTCCACCGAGTGGCGGGAATGTTTACCCAGGCGGCGAAATTTTGCCGCAGCGCCGCGCGGACCGGGCCGCCGCCGGGGCTACGCGCGGACTCGAAACCCGCGGCCGTTCAGCGGGTTGAGGCCAGTAGGAGCGGGTAGGCGAGGAGCGTCTCTTTGGCACTCTGCCTGCTGCGAAAAGCATATGCGGCCAAACTGTCACATTTCGGAACGGGTGAAGGGATGCTGCGATATTTGCGGGAACTGGCCGAATCGATTGCACATGCCGGAGGAGCTCCACGGCTGGTATTGCGCCAAGTGCTGTCCCGCATGCAAGGCCCAGCCGGTTCCGCAACAACAGCAGCCGCCGCCCCAGCCTGAACCGCCGACCGATCAGGCCAGCCGGGCCGCTTAGCGCCGCTTTCCGCGCCGGCCGCCCTGCGCACGGTTGCGGTTTCTACATCGGTTCCGCGACGACAGCAGCCGCCGCCCCAGCCTGAGCCGCCGACCGATCAGGCCAGCCGGGCCGCTTGGCGCCGCTTTCCGCGCCGGCCGCTTCCCTCGCTGCGGTCTTCGGGTTTCCGTTGCTTTATCCTGAAAGGTGTGCGATGGCTCTTGACCGCGGTTGCAGCGGCCATGATCGGCTGTGGGCCGGCGCCCCAGAATGGGCCGCCCGAAACCGCGGTATCCCCTCCCAAGCCCGCGGTCGATGAAACGGCGAAGCCCTGGTACGCGCAATCCGCCGGCGAATTGGCGGCGATCAACGCCCGCATCCGCGCGCTGATAGACGCGGGAAGATTCCGGGATGCCTCCGCCGCGATCTCCGAAACGCAGCCGCTCGCGGACAAGCTGCTTTCCGTGCCCCGGCCGACGCTCGAAGCGATGGTAGCCGCTTCCGACCACGATGAGCTCTACGGCCGCATGCTGCTGCACGATGGCCGGGTTGGCTGGGCGCGGATGACCTTCCAGAAAAACCTGGTGCGCTGGAGAAACTGGAAGCCGCGCACGGCGGAAACCGAGGCGCGCGCCAGGGCGGCGGCGGATGCAGTGGCGGAGTGCGATCGCCGGCTGTAGCGGTGTGCCCGGCACATGCCGCCAGCCGGTTCACCACATCCTGAAAAATATTTTCACGGCGTAATCCCCATCCTTTCTTGGCTCTTACGGGAATCGCCCGCGTCGCAACCCCCGGTTTGTTCCGCCCTCCATGCTACAGTCTGGGTCGAAGCAGGACTGGACCGAAGAACCAGACACTTTCCACCCAATTGTCCGGTTTTTTGCTTCCTTGCCTGCGCGTTTTCAATGAGTTATCTTTGAGCCGCCGGACAAGTTGTCCGGTTTTGAGAAGAATCGGATGCCGTCCATGGCCAGCGCTGGCGGGCCTGCACCACCGTCAGTCGCGGCGGGCGGGTTTGGTCTGCGGCTTGGGCAGGTGGATGCGGGTGCGGCGCTCGAGCAGTTTCTCCTGCGCGTTAGTCCGGCGCCGGCCTTCGGGGGTGCGCTTGCGGACGTAGGCGCCGGTTGGGAGCATGCGCCGCGCCTTCACGTTATCGGAGAGGTAGACGGAGAGGATTTCGTCGCGCACCTCCCGGATCAGCTTTTCGTCTTCGAGCGGGAAGAGGACCTCGACGCGGTGCTCGATATTGCGCGGCATCAGGTCGGCGCTGCCGATATAGATTTGCTCCTCGCCGCCGTTGCGGAAATAGAAGACGCGGCTGTGCTCGAGAAAGCGCCCCACGATGCTGACCACTTCGATGTTCTCGCTCACGCCTTCCACGCCGGGCCGCAGGCAGCAGATGCCGCGCACGATCAACTGCACCTTCACGCCGGCCTGCGAGGCTCGGTAGAGCGCGCGGATGAATGCGGCGTCGACCAGCGCATTGGTCTTGAAGATCAGGTGTGCTTCGCGGCCGGCCCGCGCGTGCGCGATTTCGCGCTCGATCATGGCTTCCAGGCGCGAGCGGAGGTTGTGGGGAGCGACGAGCAGCTTCTTGTAATCGGTCTTGGCGGAGTAGCCGGTCAGGTAATTGAACAGATCGGTGACGTCGTCGGCGATCTCCTCGTCGCAGGTGAACATGCCGATATCGGTGTAAAGGTGCGCCGTGACGGCGTTGTAGTTGCCCGTGGAAAGGTGCACGTACCGCTGGATCTGGCCGGCTTCCCGGCGGACCACCATGGCGATCTTGCAGTGGATCTTGAGGCCCACCAGACCGTACACCACGTGCACGCCGGAATTTTCCAGCGCCCGCGCCCACTCGATGTTGCTCTCTTCATCGAACCGCGCCTTGAGCTCGACGAGCGCGGCCACCTGCTTGTCCTCCTCGATGGCGTCGAGCAGCGCGCGGACCACCGGCGAATTGCGGCCGACGCGGTACAGGCACATCTTCATCGCGAGCACGTTCGGATCGCGCGCCGCGCGAGAGAGGAATTCCACCACCGGCTGGAACGAATCGAACGGGTGAAAGAGAAGAATATTTTGATGGCGAATCGCGGCGAAGATGTCCTCTTCGTCGGCCGCGGCCAGTGGCGCCGGAACGGCGGGGACGAAGGGCGGGTCCTTGAGCTCCGGGCGGTCGAGCGCCCAGACTTCCATGAGGCGTTTGAGGGAAAGCGGGCCGGATACGCCGTAGATCTGGCGCGGCTCGATTTCGAGGTTGGTCTTCAGAATGTCGAGGATGCGGGGTGGCATCTCGCGCGTGACCATCAGGCGCACGACGCTGCCGAAACGCCGCTGGCGCACGCCTTCCTCGATGGTCTCGAGCAAGTCGTCGGCTTCGAGTTCCTTGATCGCAATGTCCGCGTCGCGGGTGATGTGGAACGGATGGGCTTCGATTACCTCCATGCCGGGAAAGAGCGCGCCGAGGTGGGCGGCGACGATCTGCTCCAGCCACACCAGGCGGATCCGCCGTTTGCGCTTGGTTTGCCCGAGCGGCACGAGCTGCGGCAGAGAATCCGGCACCTTGACGCGGGCGAAATGCTCGTTTCCCTGCGGATCGCGGATCAGGACCGCGAGATTGAGGCTGAGATTGGAGATGTGGGGGAAGGGGCGGCCGGGATCGAAGGCGAGCGGCGTCAGCACGGGGAATACGGTGTCATCGAAGTACCGGGCGGCGGCGCGGCGCTGGGCATCGCTGAGGTCCGCGTAGTCCTGGATCACGATGTCCTGCTCATGCAGCGCGGCCAGCAGCTCTTCGAGGCAATCGTGCGCATCCTTGAACAGGCGCTTGGCTTCGCGGCGGATGGCGATCAATTGCGCGCGCGGGCTCATGCCGTCCTGGCCGACGTCGGCGGCGCCGGCGTCCATCTGCGCTTCGAGGCCGGCCACGCGGATCATGAAAAATTCGTCCAGATTGGAGCCGACGATGGCCAGAAATTTGATGCGTTCGAGCAGCGGGTTCTGCGGGTCCTGGGCTTCCTCGAGCACGCGCCGCTGAAAGGCGAGCAGAGAGAGCTCGCGGTTGAGATACAGGGCAGGATCGCGGAAATCGGGGACCGGGGCGGGAGCTTTGGGAGCTTTCAGGGCAGGCATCGAGATCGGGTCTGCCATAAGTGTACCCATATAGACTATCAAGCCCTGGTAGCGCAGACCCGCGGCTCGATAGCCCGCCGCCTGCCCTGCTGGTACGCGCGGCGCGTTATCATCGCAGCGATGCGTTTCCTGGTTTCCTTTTTCCTGCTTGGTGTTCCGTTGCTGGCGCAGCAGCAGTTCCTCCAGCACTGTGCCGGCTGCCACGGCGAGGACGCGCGCGGCACGGGGCAGGGACCGGGGCTGGCGAACAATCCGCGCATCGCCGCGCAGACCGTGGCGCAGCTTCGGGCTTACATCGAGCACGGCAATCCGGCGGCGGGCATGCCCGCATTCGGCGATCTGCCCGCTGCCGATCTGCAGGCCGTGGCGCAGTATCTCGCCCGCATGAACAAGGACACCATCCTGCCGCCGCCCGCTCCGGCGCCGCCTCCGCGGCAGACTCCGTGGCCCGCGCCGCAGCCTGGCGATTGGATGACGTATAACGGCAGCGACTCCGGCAACCGCTACAGCGCGCTCGATCAGATCCGCGTGTCGAACGTCGCCGCGCTGAAGCTCCAGTGGATTTTTCCGATGTCGTACGCCGGTCTGGAGACCACGCCGCTCGAAGCGGATGGCGTGCTCTACGTCACCGGCCCGAATCAGGTGTACGCGCTCGACGCGGCCACGGGCAGCGCCATCTGGCAGTATTCCCGTCCGGCCACGCCGGGGCTGGTAGGCGATGCGAGGCTCGGCACCAACCGCGGCGTCGCGATTCTGCGGGACAAGGTCTTCTTCGTGACCGATAATGCGCACCTCATCGCTCTGGACCGCGGAACCGGCGCGCCGGTCTGGGAAAAGCCGCTCGCGCCGGAAATGCCGGCGGGCGAGCACCACACCTACGGCGGCACGGTGGCGCCGCTGGTGGCCGGGGACCTCGTCGTGGCGGGAGTCGCGGGCGGGGACCACGGGATGCGCGGTTTCGTCGTCGCCTTCCACGCCGATAACGGCGCCTTCGCCTGGCGCCGCTGGACGGTGCCGCGCCGCGGCGAGCCCGGCATCGAGACCTGGAAGGGCAAGGAGCCGCTGCTCGGCGGCGGCTCGACCTGGCTGACCGGCTCCTACGATGCGGCCTCGGGGACGCTTTATTGGGCGACCGGCAATCCCTGGCCGGATGGCGACGACCGCGACCGCCCCGGCGATAACCTGTACACCAACTGCGTGCTGGCGCTCGATGCGCGCACCGGCGAGCTGAAATGGCACTTCCAGTTCACGCCGCACGACCTGAAGGACCGCGACGCCACCGAGCCCAACGTGCTGGTGGATGCCGTTTACCGCGGCAAGCCCTCCAAGCTGCTGCTGCATGCCGACCGCAACGGCTTCTTCTACGTCCTGGACCGCACCGATGGGCGGCTGCTGCTGGCCAAGCCGTTCCTGCACCGCGTCGACTGGGCGAAGGAGATCGGCGCGGATGGGCGGCCGGTCGTCGTCGAACCACGCGGCTGCCCGAGCGATGCGGCCAACTGGGACGCCACGGCGTATTCGCCGCTGACACACCTCTATTATTTTCTGGCGCTCGAGGAATGCACCGGCAAGCCGACGGCCTATCCGGATCAGACCGGGCAGCGGTTCCTCCGCGCCGTGAACATCGAGACCGGGGAGATCGCCTGGGAAGTGCCGCAACCGGGGCCAGCGCGCGCCAAGACCTGGTCGGGCGTGCTGGCAACCGCGGGCGGGCTGGTATTCTACGGCCAGCCGAATGGCGGTTTTGCCGCCGTGGACCAGCGCGATGGCAAAACACTCTGGCGCTTTCCGACCAACGCGCGGATGAAGGCCGGGCCGATCACGTTCCTGCGCGGCGGGCGGCAGTACGTGGCCGTGGCGGCGGGGCCGAATATCCTGTGCTTCGGATTGTGAGGAGCGGCGGAGCGATGCGGCATCTTTTGCTTTTTGCGCTGGCGCCGGCGCTGGCCGCGCAGACGGTGCGGCTGAATCTGGACCGCGGCTGGAGCGTGCAATCTTCCGAGCGCGTCGCGGAATCGGGCGCAGTCCTCTCGACCGCGCGGTATCGGGCCACGGGCTGGTATCCGGCCGCCATGCCTTCGACCGTCGTGGCGGCGCTGGTGGCAAACGGCGTCTATCCCGATCCCTACTTCGGAATGAACCTGCGCTCGTATCCGGGCATGGGCTACAACATCGGTCAGAACTTCGCCAATCTGCCGATGCCGGCCGCCAGCCCCTTCGCGCGGCCGTGGTGGTTCCGCACTTCGTTCGCGCTGCCGTCTTCGGCAGCGGGCCGCACGGTCTGGCTGAACTTCGATTCCATCAATTACCGGGCCAATATCTGGCTCAACGGGCGGCAGATCGCACGTGCGGAGGAAGCCGCCGGCATGTACCGCATGTTCGAGTTCGACGTCACGGCGCTGGCGCGGCCTGGAGCGGAGAACACGCTGGCGGTTGAAGTTTTTCCGCCCACGGAAAATGACCTCGGGATCACGTTCGTCGACTGGAATCCCATGCCGCCCGATAAAGACATGGGGCTGGTGCGCGATGTGTCCGTGCTGCTCAGCGGACCGGTCGCAGTGCGGCACCCGCAGGTGCTGACGAAGCTCGATACCGCGCGCGATGCGGCGCGCCTGACCGTTTCTGCAGAGTTGCGCAACACGGCGGCGCGCGCCATCGCGGGCACGCTGCGTGCCGAGATTGCCGGGCTCACTCTCTCGCGCCCGGTGAGCCTGGCGGCCGGCGAAACCGCCCGCATCGAACTGGAGCCCGCCGGACTCGCGCATCCGAAGCTCTGGTGGCCGTACCCCGTGGGACCGCAGAACCTATACCATGCCCGAGTCGAATTCACGGCCGGCGGCGAGATTTCCGATCTCCAGGAGTTCGATTTCGGCATCCGCGAAGTCACCTCCGAACTCGACGCCCAGCAGCACCGGGTGTTCCGCATCAACGGACGGAAGATCCTGATCCGCGGCGGCGGCTGGACGCAGGACATGCTGCTGCGCTTTTCGCCGGAGCGCGAGGACGATGAGCTGTCGTACGTCCGCGACCTCCACCTCAACACCATCCGGCTCGAAGGCAAGCTCATGAACGACCATTTCTACGAGGCCTGCGACCGCAAGGGCATCCTCGTGATGGCCGGCTGGTGCTGCTGCTCGTATTGGGAGAAGTGGCCGAGCTGGAAGCCGGCGGATTACGCGGTAGCAGGCGCATCTCTGCGCGATCAGTTGCGCCGCCTGCGCAACCATCCGAGCATCCTGGCGTTCCTCTACGGCAGCGACAATTCGCCGAATGCCGAGGCGGAGCAGGTTTATCTCAAGACGTTCCGGGAGGAGCGCTGGCCCGCGCCCGCGATCTCCTCGGCCGCGGACCGCACCACGCCGGGGGCCGGCGCAACCGGCGTCAAGATGACGGGGCCGTACGATTACGTCGCGCCCAATTACTGGCTCGAAGATCCCGGCAAGTACGGCGGCGCGTGGGGATTCAATACGGAAACCAGCCCGGGGCCGGCCATTCCGGAGCTGGCGAGCCTGGAGGAAATGCTGCCCAAGGACCACCGTTGGCCCATCGACGAGTTCTGGAATTTCCATGCGGGCGGCGGCGGATACCGCAACGTCCGGATCTTCACGGCGGCGCTCGAAGCGCGCTACGGCAAGGCCGGGGGCCTCGAAGATTATGTCCGCAAGAGCCAGGCTATGGCCTACGAAGGCGAGCGCGCCATGTTCGAGGCCTTCGGGCGGAACAAGTACGGCGCAACGGGCGTGATCCAGTGGATGCTGAATAACGCCTGGCCCTCCATCATCTGGCACCTCTACGATTACTATCTGCGGCCCGGCGGCGGATATTTCGGCGCCAAGAAGGCGTGCGAGCCGCTGCACGTGCAGTATTCCTATGACGACCGCTCGGTGGCGGTGGTCAATTCGTATTACCGGGCGTTTCCGGGATACACGGTGGCCGCGAAGGCCTACGATCTCGATCTCGCGGAGAAATTCTCGAGGACGACGCGGGTCGATATCGCGGAAGATAGCGTGGCGCGGGTCTTTCAGATCCCGGAACTTCCCAGGCTCTCCACGACTTACTTCGTGAAGCTCGAGCTGCGGAATCCGGCGGGTGACGCGGTCAGCCGGAATTTCTACTGGCTTTCGACGAAGCCGGATGTCTCGAATTGGGAAGCGTCTAACGGCCGCTATACGCCCTTGCGCAGCTACGCCGATTTCACCGCGCTCGAATCGCTGCCGCGCGTGAAGCTCCGCTGGTCGTCGCGCGCTGCCGAGCAGGACGCAGAGCACGCCGAGCGCGTGACCGTCGAGAATCCCGGCAAGGCGATCGCGTTCCTCGTGCATCTGCGGCTGATGGCCGGCAACCGGGAGGTCGCGCCGGTGCGATGGGAGGACAATTATTTCGAGCTGATGCCCGGCGAGGCGCGGACGGTGAGCGCCCGCGTGCATCGCAAGGATCTCCACGGCGCCCAAGTTCGGATTCTGTGCGAAGGCTGGAATGTGGAGTGAGGGTCACCGCAGCCCGGCGTAATTCACCAGCTCGATCCGGTTCCGCTCCAGCGCCTCGCGCGCTTCGGGCGATACCAGCGCTGCCAGCTCATGCTCGCGGCTTTCCTTGAGCCGCGTCGGGGCTTGCCGCAGCGCGGGGCCGCAGCGGCCGGGATGGCACATGAATTCGGTGCTGCCTTCCGGCAGCGCATCGAGCAACTGCCCCAGCTCTGCGGTGCGGAAGCGGCCGGTGATCTGAAACCCGGCGAAGTGGTCGGTGGTGCGGCAGCCGTGGCGCGCCAGCACGCGGTGGAACCGCGCGCGCAGCACAGAGAGCGCATCGCTGGTCAGGCGCTTGAGCGGCGGGACGGCGGGGCGCGCTTCGAGCGGAAAATCGAACGGCCGCCGCACCCAGCGGATTCCGTATTCCTCGGCCAGACGTGCCACCGCATCGAGCACCGGCGGCGCCAGATGCGTGTGCTTGTGGGTGTCCAGGTGCGTCGGCCGCAAGCCGGCGTCCAGGATGCGGCGTACCTGCGCGGCCAGCTCCTCATACGGCCGGAGCTGCCGCGCCGCGAGCGCCGCCAGCAGCCGCGGGATGGACGAGGGCAGCGGACG
>Ga0070739_10008353_pt1 | contig 10651 bp, 8 predicted proteins | sample Coa_R1_7_FD_66445 | JGI IMG/M metagenome (GOLD analysis project Ga0070739, IMG submission 66445) | Surface soil microbial communities from Centralia Pennsylvania, which are recovering from an underground coalmine fire - Coalmine... | ecosystem: Environmental > Terrestrial > Soil > Unclassified ...
CCGCCGCTCTCCTGCTTGATGCGCTCGGCGGCCTCGCGCGAGCGCACGACCATCGGGTGCCCGTCCGGCAGCACCGTCCCGTATTTATAAGCGAATTCCGGAACATCGGCGGGACGTGCGCGCAGCGCCGGCATCGCCGTGGCGGCCACTGCCGTCGCCAGCCGCGCCAGTACGGTTCTGCGTCGCACCATCATTCTGCAACCCGCCGCACCGGGTCTTGTCCCAATGCCCGCGATGGCGGGCAAAAAGCACCGATGCTCACCCCGGAGTCAAGACTGCCGGTCCCGACCTGGTCGCGGATTGGGTCTTTGCCGGCCTCAGCCGGTTGGGGCGGCGACCTCGTCGAGGCCGCGGCCGCGCGCCTCCGGCGCGACCTGGGTCACGGCCACGGCGGCGATCACGAGCGCCGCCGCGATCGCGAGGAACACCGCGCTCATGCCGTAGCCGTTCTGGATGATCAGGATGCCGGGAATGATGCCGGCGCTGGCGATCCGCCCGGCCGACTGGGCGAGGCCGAAGCCGGTGGCGCGGGCATTGGTCGGGAACGCCTCGGAGATGAAAATCTGCGCCGAGTTGCCGGCAAGCTGGATGAAGAACACCATCACGAAGCCGACGACGAGGAACATCGTGTCGGACGTCACGAAGGCAAAGGCCACGGCCGAAAGCCCGGCCAATACGAAGGCGGACACCGCCGTCACCTTGCGGCCGAATTTTTCGAGCGCGTACATCATGAACGCGCTGGCGCAGGGGAAGGCGAGGGTGATGCCGAACGTGTAGGTCAGCGATTTGTTGATCGTGAACCCATGCGTGTCGGCGAGCATCTTGGGCAGCCAGGCGCCGAGGCCGAGCGCGACGCCGAAGAACGCGACGAAGCAGATCATGCCGGCGATGACCCGCTTCGGGAAGGCACGGAAGATGACGCCGAACGGGTCGCTGCGCGTATCGCTCGCGGCGTCGCGCTCGAGGCTGTCGAGCGGCACCGTGCGCAGCCCCATCCGCCGCAGCAGGTCGAGGGCCCGCCCGCCCTGCCCGTGCGTCGCCAGCCAGCGCGGCGATTCCGGCAGCGAGAAGCGCAGCACGAAAATGATCAGCGCCAGCACGCCGACCACCGTCCAGATGCCGCGCCAGTGGATGATGTCGCGGAAATACAGCACGAACAGCGCGCCGACGGGCCATGGCCAGGCACCGCCGATGAACTGCATCAGCGCGATGATGCGGCCGCGGATGCGCTTCGGCGCGTATTCGGCGGTGTACGAGAAACATAACGGCTGCTCGGCGCCGAGGCCGATCCCGGCGAGAAAGCGGGCGACGAGCAGCAGCGACAGGTTCGGCGCCCAGGCGCCGGCGATCGTGGCGAGGCCGAACAGCAGCAGGTTGAACTGGTACACCGCCTTGCGCCCGAACCGGTCGGTGAACTCGCCCTGTCCGAGGGCGCCGAGAAACAGGCCGATCAGCGTGACGCTGTTGACCGAGGCGGCGCCGGCGGCGTCGAGAAAGCCGCTCCGGATCATGTCCGGCGTCATCGCGCCGAACATCGTGTAGTCGATCACGTCGACGAAATAGCCGGACGCGACCAGCGCCAGGACCCGCCAATGGATCGGCCCCATCGGGGCGTTGTCCATCGCCTCGCCGACATATCCTTCAATCGTCCGGGCCATGCCGTTTCCCCCTCGTCGCGGCCGGCTGATTTCGCCGGTTCGTTTCATCGTCCTCAACGACGCGCAACTGAAGGAGGATCGGCCATCGGCCGCGGAAAAGGCCAGCGCTTTTTTTTTACGGAGGCGAACTTCGCGGGCGCGGCCTTCAGCGGCTATTCTGGATGCCCAGCGCGACGGTGCGGCCGAAGGACAAGAAGATGAACGACGATGTCTACGATTTCATCGTGACCGGCGCCGGCTCGGCGGGCTGCGCCGTCGCCGGCCGTTTGAGCGAAAACGGCCGCTGGCGGGTGCTGCTGCTCGAAGCCGGCGGCAAGGACCGCAACCCGTGGATCCACATCCCGCTCGGCTACACCCAGACCTACACCGATCCGCGCGTCAATTGGATGTTCGAGAGCGAGCCGGAGCCGGGGCTGAACGGCCGCACGCTCTATCAACCGCGCGGCAAGGTGCTCGGCGGCACCAGCTCGATCAACGGCATGGTGTACATGCGCGGCACCCCGACCGACTACGACGGCTGGCGCCAGCGCGGCTGCGAGGGCTGGGGCTGGGACGACGTGCTGCCGTTCTTCAAGAAGGCGGAGAACAACGTCCGCGGCGCCGACGAGTTTCACGGCGTCGGCGGGCCGCTGCGCGTCTCCAACCCGCCGCAGCGCTGGCCGCTCGGCGACGCGATGATCGCCGCCGCGGTCGAGGCCGGCATCCCCGAGAATCCGGACTTCAACGGTGCCCGCCAAGAGGGGGTCGGCTACTACCAGAGCACGACCAACAACCGCCGGCGGTGGAGCGCCGCCCGCGCCTATCTCGGGCCGGCGCGATCGCGGCAGAACGTGACGATCGCCACCAACGCGCATGCGACGCGCATCCTGTTCGAGGGCGCGCGCGCGGTCGGGGTCGAGTATCACACGCCGGGGGGCCGCCGGACGGCGCGGGCGCGGCGCGAGATCATCGTCTCGGGCGGCGTCTACGGCTCGCCGCAATTGTTGCAGCTGTCGGGCCTCGGTCCCGGCGACATCCTGCAGCGGTTCGGCATTCCGGTGGTGCGCGACATGCCCGGCGTCGGCGCGCATCTGCACGACCACTTCAACACCTATCTCGTGTTCCGCTGCAGCCAGCCGGTGACGGTCAACGATCTGGCGCACAGCGTGGTGCGCAAAGTGACGGCAGCGGCGCAGTACGCACTGAACCGCTCCGGGCCGCTGTCGAACGCCGGCATCTGGGCCGGCGTGTTCACGCGCAGCGATCCGCGCCTCGAACAGCCGGACTTGCAGATCAACATGTTCGCGTGGAGCGCCTACGAGCGGCTGCGCACCGGCATCAAGCCGCACCCGTTCTCCGCCTTCACCTTCAGCCCCGTTCATCTGCGTCCGGAAGGCCGCGGCACTGTGCGCATCAAGAGCCCTGACCCGCTGGCGCCGCCGGCAATCCAGTTCAATTTCCTGAAGAGCGAGTACGATTTCCAGGCGCTGATCTACGGCACGCGCCTCGCCCGCAAGATCGCGGCGCAGCCGGCGCTGAAGCCGTGGGTCGTGGAGGAGGTATTGCCGGGCCCGGCGGTCGAGAGCGACGAGGCCTTGCGCGAGGAGATCCGGGTCCGCGGCGTCTCCAACCTGCACCCGGTCGGCACCTGCCGCATGGGCCGCGAGCTCGATGCCGTCGTCGACCCGCGGCTGCGCGTCCACGGCGTCGAGGCGCTGCGCGTCGCCGACGCCTCGATCATGCCGCAGGTGCCCGGCGGCAACACCAACGCCCCCTCGATCATGATCGGCGAAAAATGCGCCGCCATGGTGCTGGAGGACGCGGCGGTCTAGCCGCTACCGCGAGTGGCCGAGCGGCGGCACCGCGGCGGGGGCGGCGGCGCCGCTCGGCGGCCGCTGCAACGGCGAGGACAGCGGCACGACCCGCGGCGGCGGTCCCGGCGGCGGCATGTCCGCGGTGACGGGCTGCGCCGGTTGGCGCGGCAGCGCCGCGGCATCGTGCTCGTAGCGGGCGCGCTCCGTCGCCTCCCGCGCCACCCGTTCCTGATGCTTCTGCCACTGCACGACGACGGTAAGCCCGGCGACCCCGAGCACAACCAGCACGGGCAGCAGCACCGGTTGCGCGCGCCGCGCCGCGGCGATGACCGCCGCGAGAATGATCCCGGCAACGATCCCGACGACAATGTACCACATTTCACCGCACCGTCCGAAGATAGCGATGTTGATCAATCAATTAGTGACACTCTCCCGCACCTTCCAGGCCGCCGGGAAAATCGCACGCCCGCGCCCTGACGGCCCTTCCGCAGGCGCTGCCCATTCGCCAGACTTGGCGTATCATCCGGCGCGACCGTATCGGACCGCCTTTGCATCAGGGGATAACTCATGGGTTTGCTGAGAAGGATGCTGTTCGGGGCGGCCGCGGCCGCTTGTCTTGCGGCGCCGGCCTACGCGTGGGAAGCCGACGCCGATCCGCTCAAGGCTGAAATCGACGCGTTCGTGAGCGGATTGCAGGCCAACACCAACGGCCTCGTAACCTGGGACGGCTCCGACCCGTACGAGATCAAGCAGGACGGCGACGCCGCGGTCGCGACGATCACGCACATACGCCTGTCGGTCCATGGCAAGGATCTGGCGCAGATCGCGCTGGACCGCATCGAGATCCGCCGCAGCCCCGATCCGAGCGACAGCAAGCTCGTCAAGTTCTCCTTCGTTCTCCCGAGCGAAGGGACCATCACCAGCGCCGACGGCGACCAGGTTGCCGTGACCCTCAAGGACGGCAAGGCGGATGCCGTGCTCGAGGCGGTCTCCGAGCAGGCGCGGGAGGTGAACCTGTCGCTTGCCTCGCTGCGCATCGCGGAGGCGCGCAGCAACAGCTGGATCAATTTCGGCCCGCTGACCGGTTCCTCGAAGGTCGTGCCGGACGATAAAGGCGGGTTTGCCGGTCCGACCCAGGTCGAGTGGCAGAAGATCGAGTACTCGTTCCCCGACCACGTGACCGGTGGAATCGACCGCATTGCCTACACCGGCAACGTCGCGGGCCCGAACCTGACCTCGCTCAACACGCTGCGGGCGCAGCTCCAGGAGATGCGGAAGACCATCACCTCGCCGGAGGCGAGGATGAAGGCGATGCTCGACATCCTGCCTGCTCTGGCGACCGCCTACAGCCAGATCAAGGGAGAGTTCGCGGTACAGAACATTACCGCGCGAACCGCCGACGGACCGGTCTTCGCGCTGGCGAATGCGAGCTTCAGCAGCGACCTGTCGGGTCTCGACGGGGAGAGCGCCGCCTTCCGCGTTACCCTCAAGCACGACGGCCTCGATCTCGCGCCGTCGGTTCTGCCGCCCGACAAGGTGCCGCACCGCGTTGTCGTCGATATCGGTCTCGACAAGGTCAGCACTGCGGCGCTGCGCGCCATCTTCAACATCGCGATGAAAATGAACACCGGCACGCCGGCCGAAAAGCAGGCGGCGACTCCGCAGCTGATGGGCGCGCTCGCCATGCTGACGCCGACCTTTCACATCTACGATATCGCCGCCGACCTGCGCGATGTCGGGGTGGACGTGACCGGCGTCGCCAGCGGCTCGCCGATGTCGCCGCAGGGCTACAAGGCCGATGCGGACGTGCTGGTGCGCGGCTTCGCGGCGATCCCGAGCCTCGCCGGCGCTGGCGCTCCCCTCGTCCAATACCTGCCGCTGCTTCAGGAGCTTGCGACGACGACGTCCGACACGCCGCCGCGGACCAAGTTCCACGTTGGCTCGGCGCCCCCGAAATGGCTGACGATCAACGGCAACGACGTCAGCGCCTGGGTCATCGACACCGGCACCGCGCCGGGACAGGCGCGGCTGCTGAAACCGGCGGAGCCGCCGATGCGCGGGGCCGACGTGACCGCGGTCCAGCACGCTCTCGCGGCCGCCAATGTCGCGGTCCAGGCGAGCGGCGTGTACGACGGACCGACGGCCGTCGCGGTGGCGCGCTACCAGAAACAGAACGGTCTCAACGTCAGCGGCGCCGTCGATGCCGCGACTTGGCAGAAGCTCGGGGTCAAGATGCCGGCCGCGCCCTCGCCGTCGCCCTCTGCCCCGTCCCCCGTCGCGCCGAACCGGCCGGGTCTCAGGCAAAAATGACAGCGGCGCCGCGGCGGCGTTATAACCGGCGGGCAGTCTCGAGGAGCCGCGGATGAACAAGGTCTATCCGAATGCCGAGGCCGCGCTCGCCGGTCTCCTGCGCGACGGCATGACGATCATGTCGGGCGGCTTCGGCCTGTGCGGCATCCCCGAAAAGCTGATCGCGGCGGTGCAGACTTCTGGGGTCAAGGATCTGACGGTCGTCTCGAACAACGCCGGCGTCGATGGCGCCGGCCTCGGGCTGCTGCTGGAGACGCGGCAGATCCGCAAGATGATCTCGTCCTATGTCGGCGAGAACCGGCTCTTCGCGGAGCTTTACCTGAAGGGCGAGCTGGAGCTCGAATTCAACCCGCAGGGCACGCTCGCGGAGCGCATCCGCGCCGGCGGCGCCGGCATACCCGCCTTCTTCACCAAGACCGGCGTCGGCACGCTGGTGGCGGAGGGGAAGGAATTGCGCGAGTTCGACGGCGAAACCTACGTCATGGAGCGCGGTCTCGTCGCCGATCTGGCGATCGTCCACGCCTGGAAGGCCGACAAGGAGGGCAACCTCGTCTTCCGCAAAACGGCGCGCAACTTCAACCCGGTCATGGCAACGGCCGGACGGGTGACGGTCGTCGAGGTCGAGCACCTGGTCGAGCCGGGCGAGATCGACGGCGACCAGATCCACACACCCGGCATTTTCGTGCAGCGCATCGTGGTGGGCGCCGATTTCGAGAAGCGGATCGAGCAGCGCACCTTGCGCAAGCGCGGCGGGTAATGGCGGTGCCGTCAGTTTCCATGTCATTCCCGCGCAAGCGGGAATGACGAAGACTTCGCAGGAGGGTTGGTCATGCCCTGGTCACGCGACGACATGGCGCGGCGCGCCGCCGCCGAATTGAAGGACGGGTTCTACGTCAATCTCGGCATCGGCATCCCGACCCTTGTCTCCAACTTCATCCCGCCCGGCATCACGGTGCAGCTGCAGAGCGAGAACGGCATGCTCGGCATGGGGCCGTTCCCATACGAGGGCGAGGAGGACCCCGACCTCATCAACGCCGGCAAGCAGACGATCACCGAGCTCCCGACCACCAGCTATTTCGACAGCGCCCAGTCTTTCGGCATGATTCGCGGCGGCCATATCGACCTGTCGATCCTCGGCGCGATGCAGGTCGCCGAGAACGGCGATCTCGCCAACTGGATGATCCCCGGCCGCATGGTGAAGGGCATGGGCGGGGCGATGGACCTCGTTGCCGGGGTCAAGCGCGTCGTCGTGCTGATGGAGCACACCGCCAAGAACGAGCCGAAGCTGCTGCACCGCTGCACCCTGCCGCTGACCGGTGCCCGCGTCGTCGATATGGTCATCACCGACCTCGGCGTGTTCGCGATCGACAAGAAGGGCGGCGGCATGGTGCTGACCGAGACGGCGCCCGGCGTGTCGGTGGACGAGGTCCGCGGCAAGACCGAAGCGGGGTTCACCCTCGGCCCCGGCATCGGCTGACGTGCTGCGGCGGCCGGACGTGCAAAGAGCCGGCATCGCCGGCTCTTTGCCAAAACTCAAGGTTCTTGGGCGAAGGTTCTTGCCCGCCGGTTAACCGAAGGTTTCATCAGCGTATCGGACTCGCGCGTTTTCGGCAAGCCCGTCGCGCGCATGCCGGCAATGCGGCCGCGTCACCCGCCGTGACGGCAAGAGGGCGGGTGCGGGGGTGCCAGAAATCGCCGGATCAAGCCCGGCGATGACGGGTAAAGAACACTTCCCACCAATCGTCATGGCCGGGCTTGATCCGGCCATCTGCCGTGCGCCCCTGAGATCGCCAGATCAAGCCCGGCCGTGACGAGAAAGCTAATACGGCCGGTCGCCTTTGACCGTGACGCGGTTGCCGGAGCGGGTGTGGGGCCAATAATCCCACATCGCGCGGTGCTGCACGCAGCGGTTGTCCCAGAACGCGATCGCGTTCTCGCTCCAGCGGAAGCGGCATTGGAACAGCGGGTTCTCGGCGTGATCGTAGAGGTAGCGGAGGATGCCGTCGCTCTCGTCAGTGGGGATGCCGAGGATGCGGCGGGTGAAGCCGCGGTTGACGTAGAGCGCCTTCTTGCCGGTCACCGGGTGGGTACGGATCACCGGGTGGGTCGCGCTCGGATAGGTTTCCTTGTCCTTGATGCCGTAATTGGCGTACTGGCCGCGGTAGTGCTCGCCGTCGTGGCGCGCCTCCAGGCCTTCGAGATACGTCTTCATGCGGTCGGACAGCGCCTCGTATGCGGCGTACATGCTGGCGAAAAGGGTGTCGCCGCCCTTCGGCGGGCATTTGCGGATGTAGAGGATGCTGCCCATCGGCGGCTCCGGCTCGCACGACACGTCGCTGTGCCAGCCCTCGCCGTTGGCGCGCGGCGAATCCTTGTCGGCGTGGATGATCATCAGTTCGGGCTTGCCCGGCTCCGACGGCGCCGCCGGATGGATGTGCAACTCGCCGAACAGCCGGCCGAACGCGAGGTGCTGGTCCTGCGTCAGATGCTGGTTGCGGAAGAAGATGACGCAGTTTTCCGCGAGCGCGCGGTGGATCTCGTCGAGCTGGCGGTTGCCGAGCGGCTGCGACAGGTCGACGCCGCCAATTTCGGCGCCGATGACCGGAGTCAGCTTGTCGACGGTGATCGTGTCGTATTCCGATTCCTCGACCGTATGTTTGAACCGGGGCCCGTTATTGCCGCGAAACAGAGGTGAGGCCATCGCACCGCTCCTCGTTTAGTGATCGTGAAACGTAACGCTCGCCGGGGGGCGGGTAAAGCGCGCAGCCGCGGCCTACCGCCGCCGGGTTCGTGCGCCCGCGGGGCCGCGTGCTAGGGTGCAGGCGGCGAGGCGAGGACGATGTCGACGACGGAGGAACTCAGACCGGCGGATGCACCGGGCGCGGCGGCGGACGATCCCGCGTCACGGCCCGCGGTTGCGCTGCTCCCCGGCGGGCAGCGGCGCGCCGAGCACGGCCACCCCTGGATCTACTCGAACGAAGTGCGGATGGACGCCGCGGCGAAGGTGCTGCCGCCGGGTACCCTCGTCACCGTCCGGCGCGCCGACGGCAATGCTCTCGGCGTGGCGACGTTCAACCCGCACGCCCTGCTCGCCCTGCGCCTGCTCGACCGCGACGCGGCGCGGCCGATCGGCAGGCGGTTTCTGCTGCGCCGGATGGAGCGGGCGCTGCGCCTCCGCGAGCGTCTGTTCGACGCGCCCTATTATCGGCTTGCCCATGCCGAAGCCGACGGGCTGCCCGGCCTCGTCATCGACCGCTACGGTGAGGTCGCGGTCGTGCAATCGAATTCGGCCGGCATGGCGCGGCTGGAGCCGCTCGTCGTGGAGGCGCTGCACACACTGCTGGCGCCGGCGGCGATCGTGTTGCGCAACGACAGCCCTGCCCGTGCCCTCGAAGGGCTCGCGAGTGAGGTGCGGATCGCCGCCGGCAGCGTCGGTGGGCCGGTGCGGCTCGAGGAAAACGGCTCCGTCTTCCTCGCGGACGTCATGGAGGGCCAGAAGACCGGCTGGTTCTACGACCAGCGCGAAAACCGCGCCTTTGTCGCCCGGTTGGCGCGCGGGGCGCGGCTGCTCGACCTCTACACCTACACCGGCGGCTTCGCGATCGCCGCGGCTCGCGCCGGGGCCACGGCTGTTATCGGCCTCGATCGTTCGGAGCCGGCGCTGCGGCTGGCGTCGGCCGCGGCCGCGGAAAACGGCCTCGCCGAACGCTGCGCCTTCCGCCGCGGCGAGGTCTTCGCCGAGGCGGCGCGCATGGCCGGCGACGGCGAGCGCTTCGACATCGTCGTCACCGACCCGCCGCCCTTCGCCCGCTCGCGCAAGGAGGCGCCGGCGGCGCTGCGCGGCTACCGCAAGCTGGCGCGGCTCGCGGCGGCGCTGACCGCACCCGGCGGCATCGTGTTTCTCGCCTCGTGCTCGCACAATGTCGGCGCCGCCGACTTCGCCGAGGCGGTGCGCCGCGGCCTCGCCGACGCCGGGCGCGCCGGCCGCATCCTCCGCGATGCCGGTGCGGCCTCGGACCACCCCGTCCACCCGGCGTTGCCCGAAAGCGCCTATCTCAAGTCGCTGGCCCTGGCGCTCGACTGAGCGCCGCAGTGCGCCGCGTCACGGCCGGCAGGGTCAGGCGAAAGGTCGTGCCCGACCCGGTGCTGGCGACGAGCACGACATCGCCGCCCTGCGCCCGCATCAGTTCGCGCGCAATGGCGAGACCGAGGCCGCTGCCGCCCGGCCGCGCCGAGCCGAAGAACGGCCGGAACAGGTTGTCGCGCGCCCGCGGCGGCAGGCCCGGCCCGTCGTCGGCGATGTCGAGCTCGACGACGCGGTCGGTGCGCGCCGCGGATACGGTCAGGCGGCGCGCGCCGGCCTCCACCGCGTTGCGCATCAGGTTGAGAAGGACGCGGTAGAGCTGGTCGCGGTCGGCCTTGACCAGCAGGCCCGGCGCAATCGCGAATGCGGCGACAGGCGCATCGTCCCCGCCGAAGCCGGAAGCCGCCGCCACCTCCTCGACCAGCGGCAATAACGCGAAGCGCACCGGGGTGAAGGGCGGCGCGCCCTCGCGCGAAAAGTCGAGCGTGCGCGTGCACAGCGCGACGGCGCGGTCCACCGCCTCGATAAGCCGCGGCGCGACCCGCCGCACCTCCGGCGCGGCGCTCGCGGTGAGGCCGTCGGTGACGAGCCGCGCCGTCGCGAGGATGCTGCGCAGATCGTGGTTGATCTTGGTGACGGCGGTGCCGAGCGCGGCGAGGCGGGCGCGCTGACCGAGCGCCTGGCGCACGGTCTCCTGCAGCATCGCCAGTTCGCTTTCGGCGCGGCCGATCTCGTCGCGACGGCCGCTGGCGGCGATGCGGCGCGAGGCGTCCTCCGGGTCGTCGCGGAACAGCGTCATGCTCGCG
>Ga0070739_10008356_pt1 | contig 10649 bp, 9 predicted proteins | sample Coa_R1_7_FD_66445 | JGI IMG/M metagenome (GOLD analysis project Ga0070739, IMG submission 66445) | Surface soil microbial communities from Centralia Pennsylvania, which are recovering from an underground coalmine fire - Coalmine... | ecosystem: Environmental > Terrestrial > Soil > Unclassified ...
TTGAAGCCGCGGCGTTCGATGACAGCCATGTTGTCCAGAATCTCGTGGATCTGAACAATCAGCGGGTGTTGAAGAAAGAGGGCGCAGGAATCCTGCCGAAGGTGCAAGGGCCTGAGATCAAGATCGAACCGCCGGTGAAAGAGGCCACGAAAGCGTCCGCAGCACCATAAGTAGATACAACTACATGAACTTCGAGGCGGCCGTGCGACGGCTGTCGGGGGAGGCGGTAGGAACAGAACGGGGTATCAGAACCGCGACATCAAGTCTGGGATCGCCGTCGTCGTCCTTACCGTCTTTGCCAACGCTGTACAGCAAGTTTTTCTTGGTGCTGAGCAGCATGGGCAACCCGGTGAACGGATCGTAGAAGCTCTGGCCCGCCTTGGCGATGCGCGCCGGCAGATCGCCGCCCTGCGGGTGTTGTCTAATCCAGGCCTGGAGGCTGGCGAGGCGAAGGCGCGCATCCGTTTCCAGCACTCGCCCCCTGTAGAGGTCCCACGGAGGCAGCGGCTCCAGGCCCACCACGTTATCGATTGGATTCAGCAGGTAATCGAACCAGCTCTGCGGTGGAGTCCTGACGTAGGTGTAAAGCTTGGGTGAAAAGGCACGCGGGCCTTCGCCGTTTTTCATCGCCGCCTCGTAATACTCGGCGTACGCATTGAGCCGCTTTTGCTTGGGGAGCGGCATAGCCGCGACGATCGACACATAGAACGGTCGATCCCCCGGCTTTTCCTGCTTTAGGCCGAGATCGCCAGCCTTTGAAGCGATCACGAACTGGCTTTGCATCGGCCAGCGCAGCGATTGCTCGACTTGATCCAGCGGTCGAACCATCTTCATCAACTGAGGCACGAACTTTTCCTCCAGGTCAAGTCGTGTCAAGAGACCCGATATGACCGCGACATCGTCATCAATCGCTTCAGCCGCCAGCATTTTGATAGGCAGAGTCTTTGCCTGAGCCAGTGCTGTCCTCCACGCGGCCAGGTCTTCTTCCAACCGGGTGATCCCCGCCTCGACGGTTTCCAAAAACCCTTCGGCGACGTGGAGCCGATGGGCGGCCAGGATCTCGGAACAGTTCGGACTCACGAGTTGACCATAGCCCCAATCCTCGAACGGCATCTTCAACCACCGGCGATACCGTTCGAGCGAGGCTTCGTATTGCGGGAGCCAGGTTCTGATCCCTCCGGCCTGATTCCTGAACAGCGCGGCGGGGTCGGATGTCCGGAACCAGCTCGCCACGGCGCTGACCGAAGCCGTGCTTCGTATCGCAAGCACTGGTCCCCAATCGCCCCCAGTACAGGATTTGGAGAGCTCGGGGTCGGCGGCCGTGAACTTTCTCTCGTAGCCGGCCTGCACGGGATCACGTGATGGGTCGGCATCGAATCCCAGGAGCAGAAAGTATCCGTTCTTCCCAGGATCAAGCACTGTCCGTTCGGGAGCGGTACTGAGATTGTGGAAGGCGTTGCTGGGCTGCTCTTCCATCACAATCCAGACAAGCCCGACCACACCGATCCCTACCGCCAGCCCCGCCACGCCGATCACTGCGAGCATCAAAAGCGACATTGCGAGTGAGTGCGTCGTGGCGAGGCTGCTCCGGACAAGCGTGACGACGCCCAGGCGGAGACGCGCCAAGGCCAATGACAACCATCTCCGTGACTTACGAGGAGCAAACACCGGTGACGGCGTCGCCTTGGCTTTGCCTTCCGAGCCGCCAAACAACACGTCGACGGCCGACACGAGGCCCTTGCCGGAGTCAGTTCCGCTGAGGGTCGAAGTGGTGCCTGAGGCGGTCCGGCCGTGAGGCGCCGCGGCAGAAGCCGACAGAGGAGTCGTCGGCGCCCGTTCTGCGGTCGAATCCCTGGAGCGAGGTGCCGTTTCTGCCGGTTCAGCGGAAGCAGAGCGGATCGATACTTCGTCAGGGAGGAAAACGCTGTCCTGGTTTGGTAGAGCCGTCTGTTGCGCAAACGCCGACCGTTCGCCGACGGAGTGTTCGAGAGGCGGGAGGTTCTCTCGACGGGCGCGCGACCTCTCCTCATCAGCATGCCGCTGTGGTTCGAGATCCTGCCGGTCGTGTGCCGCGGTAGCTTCTGCCTTTCCGTCTGCCTTCTCCCTCAGCCGGAATTCAGGCGCGGCCGCGGCCTTCTCCTCAATGCTCGTTTTCCGGGCGTTACCTCCCTTAACCTGGACCGCGGCAATCTTGGCTACTGCCTTCTCGCTCGAGAGATCCTCTTCGGGCTGGCGTGCAACCGACTCGCCAACGGGTTCCAGCACCCGCAGCGACTCTGAAGAAGACGAGTCGGCCTCCGGCTCCGGCTTCAGGGGACAGGGCTGCGGTTCCGGAATTGGCGGCGGCTCGGTCTTTTGCTCGGTGGCAGGCGGTCCAGACTTCGTCGCTTCAAGCTGACTCGCCGAGGCCGTTTTTTCCGCCAAGTCGGTTTCGTCAACCGCTGGAACCCCGGCGTCGGCCCGACCCTCTCCTGTCCAGCCGATCGTCGATTCCTCTACCTGCTCCCACGGCATCGGAGCGGCCAACGAAATATCCCTATCCATCCCCGTGACCATCGGCACTGGCGACACCTGTTCTCCCGCCGTGGGTCCCGAGGGTGCGTCCACTCTGTTCTCAGTCGCAGTCGTTGACGTTTCCCACTCGAGCGAAAGCAGCTTCCGTATCTGGGCATGAATTCCCGCGTCGGATTCGCGCGGGGGGGGGATCTGTACGGCTTCATCGATTGGTGGTGCGGCCTCGGTGTCCTGTTGTACAGAATCGTCAGCTACAGACTCCGGTTGGAGAATAGTGACAGTGGTTTCTTCCACCTGTTCCCACGGCATCGGAGCCGCCAGTGTGTCCGCACCAGCGGTAGGTTGGGTTGTCGCTTCCGAGACCGACGTACTGATAGGTTCGTCTATGATCAACGACGACCCGGGAAGCTGGGCCATGGGCGCATGTTCCACGTCCTGAGACTCGACCGGCGTAGTCGAGAGTCCGGACGTAACTGGTGGCGATGTCGTTTCATCGACCGGACTCGGTAGCTCATACTCTGCTAATCCCTCACCCGTTGGTGCAGTCGGCTGGGCGTCTGTGGTGAGGACCGTGTCGTGTAACAGGGACTCATCCCCTCGCGCGCGAGGGCTGGCCATGTCATCAGCGGAGGGGGTGGAACCGACCCGTTCGCTGTCGCAGGCCGAGGCTCCCTGCGACGCGAAAATGACTGGAACGCTCCGGACTTCGTCCGGCTTTCCCTCGGATGATCCGCACTCGGGTGAGGAGGTCGATTCTTGACTGGTTTCGACCACGGGCGAACCGTCTGATTCCCCTTCAGCGCAAGATGCCGACTTCGCTTCGTCCTCAGCCGTTTCCCAGGGAAGGCGAATAGGGGTATCGCCCTGGCTGCTTTCCTCGCGAAGCGAGGAAACATTCGATGGTGTTTCGGATCCATCTGCCGATTCTCCGGGCGCACGAAAATGGGGCATCACAGCCAGTTCGCCTGTTCTCGCATCGAACATCGGGGCCAGCCTGAAGGCGACCGGGCTGGCGGGGGCCAACTCGCGGATCTTCGCATAGAGTTCCGCGGCCCGTTGTGGGCGATCAGGATCCGGATCTTCTACCAGGACCTCGATGGCCTTTCCGTATTCAGCTACCGCGGCCATCGGATCGCCCTTTTCTTCATACACATGGCCGAGTAATTCCAGGAAGGGCACACACCGCGGGCCAGCGGCGAGATATTCTCTGAGCAGTGACTCGGCAAGCCAATAGTCTTGCCGTTGCAACGCCTCCATCGCGAGCGACTCGAACGCCGCTCGAGCCGTCATGAGGCTGCCCAGCCTGAGGTGCAACGTGGCGAAAAGCCGGCGCGCTTCGAGATTCTGGGGATCGAGAGCCAGCAACTCCTTCAACACAGAAGACGACCGGCCATACTTGCCGGCATTCATCTGTGTCACGGCTTCTTCGAGGAGAGCAGTTTTTTTGCTGAACCCGACGACACCCCTCTTGGGGGCCCGGGGAGGTGCCTTCTTAGAAAATCGTTTATCTGTTCGCACAGTACAACCTTAGCAGATACAAGGAAGGGCGAAGGACCTGCCATTACCGTCTGCTCATGTGCTCCATCGGCTTGGACCCAACGAAGTCTGTGGCTTTCTGAGAGCTCAAAGTCTTATAGCAAACCCAATACCGCACATGTCTTGGCGATGAAATGTAAAAACGCTCATTGACATCAATGAGTTGCGCAATGACGGTCGTTCAGTCTCACCGATCGTGCGGGTGGCTCTGTGCAGATGGATGTACGGGATGACCTGATCTCCACCAGTGCCTGGAATATGCCGGTCCTTTCACTCGTTCGCCATCTCAAGGGCCGTTGTCGCTCCAATACCGCAGCCGGGCCCCGACACAGGCGCACGACAGCTGGCCCTGCGATCACGTTACTCAACTGATCGTCGAAGAGGGTGAACGACTGAGGTTGATTAAGAACAGAATGTCGTGATGAAAAAGAGAACTCGCGGAGGAGAGAGCAAACGCCAGGACCGTGCAGACAAGGCCTCCCGGACCTCAAGCTCTTTCTGTTGCCTGGACGAAGCCACCTGAGCAAAGACTCTCGGCTGCCCGGCAGCCTTTCGCTTCACCCCCAGAGTCCAGTTACCGTACAGCGGGCGGTGCTGCGGCCGAGGACCTAGAGAACCGCAACGTCATATGCCCCCGGCGATTTTGTCGGTAGCAGGTCTCGTGGTGTTCCTGACAGAACGGCCGATCTTTGCCATATGAGACGACCGACACCTGCGAACTGTTGACCCCCAGCTCAACCAAATAGCTGCGAACAGTTTTGGCGCGTTTTTCGCCCAGAATCAGGTTGTAATCGTGGGTGCCCCGCTCGTCGCAGTGTCCCTCCACCCTCAGTATGGCCGCAGGATTTGCCTTCATCCACGCTGCATTGGCGCTCAGTATACGTTGATCTTCTTCGCTCAACATCCAACTGTCATAACCGAAAAAGACGTCGTTTAAACCTGCGGCGGCTGCAGCGGCAGCTTCTATCCTGCGTACTTCTTCATCCCGATCCTGTTGATCCCCGACTCGAATATGCGGCGCATTTGCTACCAGGTTGTTAGGGGCCAACTGCTCTTCCGGCGGCGCTACGCCTGGAGCCACGGGATCGAGTCCACTGAGCCCGAAAGCACCGGGGCCGGTGCTGCTGGAGCTCGGACCGGAAACCGCAAGATCCGGAATGTCCCCACCGGTATCTTGTCCGGTATCTGGTCGTCGAGTCGATTCCCGCTCCTGCGCGTCCTGCTCCGTTTTTCGTTCTATTCTGTCCTTGGATGTGTCGGCTGTGGGTCCGGATTGGCTTCCCGAAAGCCGTCGCTCAGACGACTGGGACTCAGATCCGCCGCCCAGCCACTTACTTGTACAACCGGCTCCCACAGTGAGCGGTAATGCGGCCACCAAACAGGTCAATGTGATGTCGCGAATCTTCATGGTTCATTCTCCACGTTAAAACCGACCTCGCGCTTCTTCTCAAAACTATAGCACTCATGACAGTTCGCACTGGTCCTTTCCCTCCGGCCCCGGCCTGATCCACAAAGGTTAGAAAATGTTCCGAGGATCTTCGTCGCTCATAACCGATGATAAATCAAAAGGATCGGAAAGGAACCCGAGCCGTTTCAGGTGCATATGAAGACCCCAAGCCGTAGACCCTAATTCCCACCTAAAAAAGAGCAGGCCCGGTTCGTCATAAACCAGGCCCGCGTCAGCTGCTTTAAGCCAATACTTCTACTGTTGAGTTGGCTCGTGATTTCCCCCAAATCCAGATCAAGGATAATGCGAATCAGCCGTACCGGTCCAGTTCCCTCGGCCTCCCAGTATGCTGGAAGCGATACCATCGGCCTGGTTATTTTCCCCTCCAAGTACCGTGGCATAGGAAGCGTTAATCCAGTTTTGCGATCCCATCACGAGGCCTCCTGAAGACGTGAACGCATTGAGCGTCCCCCCGACAAGATTGTGGGAGCCGGTTCGCCCGCCTGTGGGGGGCGGACCTTCGTTATATCCCACAACAAGGTTGCCCAATCCAGTGGGGGTGCCGTTGTCGCCGGTCGAACCCGATCCGCTCCGAACATGGAGGTTGACTCCCGTGAAGATCACGTGAGGACCATTCAAGCCGTTGATCGGATTCGGATCGACAGTCAGGTACTTCGAAAGCGCTGTCAGGCTGGGTGGGATACTGCTCGCACCGTCACCGGATTCCAGCACATTCACTCTGGTCTGCAAGGTTCCGATCTGATTCTGAGCTTCCCCGAGTAGGTTCAGCAAAGACTCCTGAGTGCTCGTCAATGCGGCCACTTTATTTTGAAGATCCGCCACCTGAGTCTGTAGATCGGCCAGACCGCCTCCAGAATTGTTGTGCTGTTCCCGCTTGTGTTCCTTGATCTTATTTCGCAGAGCTTCTATTTTGGCCTTCAAACGCTGATTCATCAGTCGATACTGCTCGCCGTCACGATCGCCGGGCCGGTCTCCCGCGAAGACCATGAGCGGCGTTCCTATGCCCATGATGCAGACAAGCAGAAGACTGACAAGTATGTGTCTACCTAAGATCTTTCCAGAGCACCCCTTGATGCAAGAAAAGCATCGCCCATCACGTGAGGTGTTCATATTCTTCTCCTCCTTCCAGCGCCGGGTGGCCCGCACCGACTTCCTTTCATTCTCGAAACAATGCGGCGCAGATCCACTCATGTTTCTGTCGGGCCTAGGGTCGCAAGCGGTATGCCGTGTGGCCTGGCTTGTCCCCTTTGTCCAGGCTCTCTCAGCACTTAGGAAGTCCTCATAGCAATAGCCTGGGGTAAAGCATTCCCGCCTTTGGTACCAAAATTCGATAACCGACCGACACGAATTGAACGGGACGCAAAATGTCTCCTTGCCGGTACATCCATGCACAATGCAGAACGAGACGCCTTTGAAAACCGTTGCAATCGATTCTCGAGGAGTTCACGCGCGACTGGATTCAACAGGATCTCCAAGAAGTCACTTGCACTGCTCAGATGAGTTGAGTGGAGCGGTGAAGTCGGGCAAGATCATCCGGCGCACAGCCGATGACTTATTTCAGGTGAACCTCACAGCGGAGCAGCCGGGGAGCCGGTTGGATTGGGTACCGAGAGGGGTCGCCAGAAATATCGGTGACGAGGAAAAGACCCGCGCGCGCCGGGCGGGCAGCATTTCGACCACGGGCGGCCGTGTCAACGCATCACGGGGAAGCGATGAAGGGTTCTTGGTTCGATGGAATGGCGAATTGAAGAAAGTCCCCGCTGCACCTGTTGGTGATCAGTTCGACTCGCCCGGACTCTTATCTTGGCGCGCCTCAACGAACCTGCTCGATAACGCGATTCAGCCGATCCTGGTGTTCACGACGCAGGCTGAGAAACTGGACGCCGAACTGCGTCCCTCTCGCCCAACGGACCGCTGCCAGATCCACGAGGATCGGTGGCTCTTTTAACGATACCTCAAGGCGCAGCTCCAGATAGGTCGTCACGGGCACAGGTTCAGAACTTTCAATGCGGCAGCCTACAGGGGATAAGTCCACGATCGCTCCCTCCCCCGTTCCCACGCGTACCGATGTGAAACTTGCTCGAAACTGAACTGGAATTCGGGTGTGCAAGCGGACATCCTCCATGCTTGGCTGCTCCACAGGCCAACTCGTAGCACATAGTTCAGCGACGAAATAGAGTCCAACGGCCCTACGCAAAGGGAGGGGCGCCGCGTAGAGCAGATGCGGGCAACACGGCAGATTGAATGGAAGAATCGCGTAGATAACCGAAAACAGGGCAGACCGCCCTAGTGGTGGAGTTCGTACTGGACCGCGTTCAGCAACTCCTGGATGCTGAATGGCTTCTGGAACGTCCTCCGGGCGCCCAAGAGCTTCGCCACATCCAAGCAATTCTGTTCCCCGTGGCCACCTGACATGGCAATCACCTTGGTATCCAGGAATTCGCGGGTCAGCTCCAGGATGGTCTGAAGCCCATTCTGCTCTGGCATGTACAGATCGGTGATGACCAAATCTGCCGGGCGGCGACGGTACAGATCAACGCCCATTCGGCCGTTCGCGGCTTCGATCACCTCGTGTCCCACACTTTCAAGAGCGGTGCGGAGGAGGGCGCGGATCCCCGGCTCGTCGTCAATGAGAAGGATGGATGCCATCACCGTGCCTCTCTACTCCGATGGACGAGTTATCGCTTCAAATGTAGATGGAAGCCGGCGTGTTAGCTATTCCTCAGAGGATGTACCGCGAAGGAGGGGCAAATCGTCGCACGATGTCACTGTGGCGGAAGTGATCGCATTCCTGAGCCTGATTTCACACCCGTTTCCTGACAAGGACAAACGAGACAACCAGCCAGGAGAGCAGAAAGCGAAGTTGGGGTGAGTGACGGGTTTCGAACCCGCAACCTCCTGGGCCACAGCCAGGCGCTCTAACCGTTGAGCTACACCCACCACTCAGGTCGGCATGAGAAGACGTGGCGAAGGAATCTTAGCAAAGTGGAAAGAACAGCCGCAACCGCCTGCATGAAGCGTCGCTCGCGGCGGGTCGTTCGTCAAACGGAGACGACGGCTCCTAGATATTCGCGCAACGCTTCGCGCTTCACAAGAGACCCGGTGGGTTCGTGCCTCGGGCATCAAAGGCGGCCTGCATCTCCGCGAGGATCGCCGCCGCCGCCGCCGCTGGGTCGGCGGCGTCCCGGATCGGCCGGCCGATGACCAGGTAGTCTGCGCCGGCCGATATGGCCTGAGCAGGTGTGGTCACGCGGGCGTGGTCGTCCGTCCTTTTCCCGGCCGGCCGGACGCCGGGCGTTACAATCAACAAGCGCGACCCGACTTTGCGCCGAATCGCTGCCGGCTCCTCGCCCGAGGCGACCACGCCGTCGCATCCGACCTCGGCTGCAAGCGCGGCTCGCGCCGTTACAAGGTCCTCGATGGTCCGTTGAATCCCCATTTCACGCAGGTCGTTCCCATCGAAGTTGGTCAGGACCGTAACCGCCAGCACCCGTAAGCGAGACTGCCCGCGCCCCTGGACCGCCGCCGTGAGGGCTTTCCTGTTCGCGTGGACCGTGAGAAACTCGACACCCATCTCCGCCACCCTCGCCGTAGCCCGGCGCACTGTTTCTTCGATGTCGAGAAATTTGAGATCAAGAAATATCCGCTTCCCGCGCGCAATCAAGCGCCGAACCATCTCTGGGCCAGCGGCCGTATAGAGTTCCAAGCCCACCTTGATGAGCGTCACTGAGTCTCCGACACGGGACAGGAGCCGTTCGGCCTCATCTGAGGTGGGGACATCCAGCGCGAAGATCAACCGATCGCGGGCGTCAATGCGCGTCGTCGCGGGCTTCATCGCAGTGTGCCGTCTCCCATCTCTCGGTTCTTCTGCGATCTCCTTGACCGCCTCAGGAGTCTTGTGTTAGAAACTCCACCCTCTCAGAATTAGGAGTATCGTTATGGCTGTGGTCCACAAATCGACAATACGGCGTGCGCGTCAAGCGGAACGGCGCCGCCAGCGCAACCGAGCAACACTCAGCGCGGTCAAGAGTCTCGTCAAGAAAGTATTGATCGCGGTGGAGGAAAAAAAGGTCGACGAGGCAAAAGCGTCGTTGCGCGAAGCTACCTCGGCCTTGAGCAAAGCGGTCACCAAAGGCGTCCTCAAGCGCAATACCGCCTCCCGCCGCGTTGCCCGGCTCGCCGTCAAGGTCAACGCCCTGACGTCCGCCACGTCCTGACCGGCTTTACGGTGCGAGGCGCGCCGGCGCCCGCCGCGGGACCGGGTCGAGTCTCCCGCGTCGGCCTCGTCGCGTCCACCGTCGCGCACAGCGCGAGCACCAGCGACTCCAGTACGATCTCCGGGCTCCCGCCGCTGCCTCCCTTCAACCGCGAGTCGGTCTGCAGGAACATCGCGAACGCCCGCCTCAGGTGCGCTTCCGACAATCGCCGCGCCAGGGCGGCGAACCCAGCTAGGCGATAGGGTGGCAGGCCGAGCGCCCGCGCGGCCTGTGTCTCCGAACACCCCGACCGCAGCTGGTCCTGCACCTTCCAGATCTGCCGATATTGCCAGACGAGCGACCCAAGGATCCGCACTGGCGCCTCGCCTGCCTCGAAGTTTCTCGCTAGAATGCGGAGCGCCCGGGCCCGGGCCCCGGCGGCGATCGCGCTGCTGAGATCGAAGACCGACGCGCCGGGCTCCCCGCCGCGCAGGGCCTCGACGTCGGCAGGCCCGGCCGGCCTTCCTGGGGGCACATAGGCGGCCAGCTTTTCAAGCTCGTGCCGCGCGGCATAGAGCGACTCTTTGGCGGTGTCCTTAAGGAGCGCGACCGCCTCCTCTTGCAGCCGAAGGCCAAGACGTCGGGCCTCTTCCCGAATCCAGGTGGCGAGCAGCGCGTCTTGCAACGGCGCACAGTCGACCGTGACGGCGAGACGGTTCAACGCTTGCGTCAGCTTGAGCCGTTTGTCCAGCTTGGGTGCGACGAAGACGAACGTGGTGGACTCGGAAGGGGCCTCCAGGTACGCCAACAAGCTGTCCGCCTCCCGGGCCGAAATCTTGTCGGCCATCTTGTAAACGACCAACCGCCGTGGCGCGAAGGCGGGAACTTCCGCGGCGCAGGCGACCGCCTCCGCCGCCGCTTCGCCTCCGTCAAAG
>Ga0070739_10008358_pt1 | contig 10648 bp, 9 predicted proteins | sample Coa_R1_7_FD_66445 | JGI IMG/M metagenome (GOLD analysis project Ga0070739, IMG submission 66445) | Surface soil microbial communities from Centralia Pennsylvania, which are recovering from an underground coalmine fire - Coalmine... | ecosystem: Environmental > Terrestrial > Soil > Unclassified ...
TCGCGAGAATCGATCCTGTTGGCGAAGAGGCTCGGCGCCTATCTCGCGATGGTGACGATTGGAGCCGCGTCGACGCAAGGGACCCGCGGCTGGTTCTTGGGGTCGGCGGCGATGCGACGCTGGACGGGGTGCATGCCGCTTGGCTGGAACTCGCGAAGGCGTATCATCCCGACCGACTTGCGGCGTTGGACTTGCCGGATGAGATTCTTCGCCATGCCGCGTATTGGCGCGGAATCGACGGGGCATATCGCCGGCTGAAGGATGGAGGGGCTCCTTAGCCTGGCACGGTGATCGCGGTTTGCAGATCATTGGCTGTCTTGGGATGAGCAAATTCCTTGCAGCATTGGTCCTTGACGCAGCCTATGGTGGCGGCGAGGTTCGACGACCGGCCCTCGCTGATGGGACGGCAGCGGTTACTCGAATTGCCAACAGGAGCGCTTCGCTGCGATAAGGGAACTTCAAGATCGGCGCGAGGACGTCGATCGGGTCATGAATGAAGATTCAAGCCCGGATAGTCAATCGAGTCGATCATTTCTTTTCGACGCATGAGTTCGCCCTGGGGTAGGATTCCGTAGCGGCCGGTCGTCGTGCCTTCGGTATGGCCAAGCAGCATCGCGAATTGCTCGTCAAGGTAGCCGGCGCGCCGAAAGGCGTCGGCGACGCCATGCCGAAACGAATGAAAATTCGTTGTCCGGTCAATTTTTACGCCGATCTTGGCGAAATAGCGCCCGAAAAATCGGGACGCTTCGCCGAAATGGCCGCGCGTGTCGCGCTCTGCGGTCGGAAATAGCCGCGTCTCGCCGCGAGCTTTCAGTTGCTCGCGGTAATCCAGCAAGCCGAGGCGAATCAATTCTGGATGGATGGGCACAACGCGAGCGGAGCCCTCGGTTTTGATGCTCTTTTCGTCGGGTCCGTCAGCGTCCTCTTCGTCTGTCACGTGAAAGAACCAGACGCCGTTTTGCTCGCGGACGTCATCAATGAAAAGCTGCGCGATCTCGCCAAGCCGTGCGCCAGAAAAGAGCGAGATAAAGGGTAGCCAATAGCGCCAGTCGCGAATCTTCACATCACCGGCGATGTGCTCGCTGTCGTCGCCGGCGCATGCGCTGAAAAGGGGCGAGGTGAAGATCGCGGTCAGTTGGTCTGTTGAATAGGGCCGGACCTTGCGCTTGCGCTTGTCGATTTCAAGATAATGGCCGTCGACGGGATTGCTCTCGAGAAACTCGTTGGCGCGCAGCCAATCGCAGTATTTGGACAGCGCCGATAGCATGCGATTAACCGTCTTATCGGCGAGGGTTCGCTTACCGATCGTCCTATTGGATTCGACGATTTCTTTGAAGCTCAGGCCGTCGAACGCCTTGGTCTCGCTCGCACGAAGAGGAAATTGAAGCAAGCCCTGCTTCCAATCTCTAACTGCCTTGCGCGTGATCACGCTGATATGACACGAAGGGCCAACGAAGTCGGCGAAAATACGGATGTCCCTTTCGGCCTGATCCCAAGTATCAGGCTTTGCGCTCGCAAAGCGTTCGCGCTTGAAGCGTTCAAAGAGCGCCATGATAGTCTCGCCAGGCGCGGCGAGTCGCGGCGCCGCCGAGTCCTCCGGCGGCCGGATGACGGGATCGCGCGGCGTCCCGCTCCAATCGCCTTGATCTCGTTCGCTGGCGCGCTCCAGCGCCTCCAAGTGGGCGCGTAGCAGTCTCTGGCAAAGCGCCTTGTATTCGCCCGAACTAGGTTCGATGAGCAGCTTCTCGCGCTCAATGAACCAGTCGGCGGCCCACTGGACTAAGACCGTCTCGCCGACCGCTAAATGCTTTTTGATTTCTCGCTTGAGAATTTCGCGCTGCTCGCGCCGCCATTCGGCCTTGTCGCGCACCATAACGTAGTCAAGAGCCGCGGCAGTGGTCGCGAGGGGCGACGCAAGCTCTTCGGCCGGAAGGGCCTGGATCGCGCCGATCGCCTTGACACGCTCCCGCTCAATCGCTTGTTCGGACGGGAGATTGGCGCGTTGGCGCTCGTCCATCTCGATCTCAGCGAGATAATGGTCCCAGCCGGCCTTGGCGAGATCATGGGTGGTCGCGAGGCGGCGGCGACGCAGGGTCTCAAATTCGGTCTGCCAAGCGGCGATGACCGTCGCCGCCTTGGCCTTGGCCTTGCGGAGATCGGAGGTTCCGAGCGACTTGCGATATTCACCCCGGCCGACGATCTCGCGAAGGTCATCCGGGACCAGGAGCCGCACGTAAAAGTTCGCCGAACCGCCCCGCTTGCCGATGTAGGAAACCATATTGCGCGTCCCAAAAATGGGACAGTCATATGGGACAGTTACAGCGCAGTCAATGCAAGGAAAATCAATAAGTTACACGTCCAGTCCGATCGCTTTTCGATGGCTGGGGGACCTGGATTCGAACCAAGATTAACGGAGTCAGAGTCCGCTGTTCTACCGTTGAACTATCCCCCAACGGCGGCTCGGACGAGCCCGGGCTAAATAGCCAAGCCGGGCGCGAGGCGCAAGAGCGCCGGCGGCGTCCAGACCGGCGATCCGGTCAAAATCGGGCCTGCTTGCCGTTCCAACCTCGTCCGGGCAATGTCCCGCCGCCATGCGGCTCGCCGAGGCGGCCGCGGATCGGCGGACCAACGGGAGGCCTTGAGAATTATGGCGCAGAAGATTCTTGTGGCGCAGGGCGGCGGGCCGACCGCCGTGATCAACCAATCGCTGGTCGGCGTCGTCCTGGAAGCGCGGAAATTCGCTGACGTCGCCGCCGTCTATGGCGCGGCGCATGGCGTGCGCGGAATCGTCGAGCAGGATTTCGTCGATTTGACGCAGGAGACCAGCGCCAATCTCGAAGCGGTCGCCCAAACGCCGGCCGCCGCGCTCGGCTCGACCCGCGACAAGCCCGATCTCAAATATTGCCAGGAAATCCTCAAAGTCCTGAAAGCGCACGAGATCACCGCGTTCTTCTATATCGGCGGCAACGATTCCTCCGACACCGCGCGCATCGTCGCCGAGGAGGCGCGAAAGAGCGGCCATCCGCTCCGCGCGATTCACATCCCGAAGACGATCGACAACGACCTCGTCGGCAACGATCACACGCCCGGCTATCCCTCCGCCGCGCGCTTCGTCGCGCAGGCCTTTATGGGCGTCAACCTCGACAATGCGGCGCTGAAAGGCGTTTATTGCGCGGTCGTGATGGGCCGCCACGCCGGCTTTTTGACTGCGGCTTCTTGCATGGCGCGCCAGCTCCCCGGCGACGGGCCGCATCTTGTCTATCTGCCCGAGCGCAATTTTATCGTCGATCGCTTCCTCGCCGACGTCAAGGCCGCCTACGACAAGCATGGCCGCTGCATCGTCGCGGTGTCCGAGGGCGTCCATGACGACAAAGGCGAGCCGATCCTCGCCAAGCTCGCCGCCGGCGGCCTTGAAAAGGACGCGCATGGCAATGTCCAGCTCTCCGGCACCGGGGCACTCGCCGATCTGCTCTGCGAAGAGATCAAGAACAAGCTCGGGATCAAGCGCGTGCGCGGCGACACGTTCGGCTACTTGCAGCGCTCCTTCGTCGGCTGCGTCTCGGCGGTTGACAGCCAAGAGGCGCGCGAAGTCGGCGAACGGGCCGTGCAATTCGCGCTGCGCGGGGCCGGAGACGGCTCGGTCGCGATCAAGCGCGTCGGCGATTACGCGGTCGACTACGAGAAAGTCGCGCTGGAGAGCGTCGCGGCCAAGACGCGGGTGATGGACGATCATTTCATCGCGCCGGCCGGCAACGACGTGACGGAGGCGTTCCGCGCCTATCTGCGCCCGCTGCTCGGGCCGGACATGCCGAGCATCGCGCGGTTGCGAGGAGCGAGGGTTGCAAAGATTTCCTGAAGAGCGGCGGCGCCACGGCGCCTAAGCGGTCGCGCTTCGGTCAACCGACTGGGTCCAGGCGTCTTGTTCGGGGGGCAAAATGCTCAGTGTGATCGGCATTCATTCTGGGCTCCACCAAATCCCAGGTCAGCCAAATCTTCTCCGAAACATCGGTGACGGCCACGCATGGCTCACGCTGCACTACCTGAATGGCGCCAGCGAGAGCGTCGGCCTCTGGCCCGCGGGAGCCAGAACAGTAGGTTTGCCACCCGATCAGCGTCTTCAGTTTCGAATGGTTGTTCGTGATCCCGTTGGCTTCTTGCCAGATAGCGAGGAAACCTTCGACGTGGTCTTCGGCCTAGAAAAGAAGTATCATTATCTGGCGCTCGCGAGCAGATATTACGGGCTTTATTCCAACCAATCATCAAAGGCCATCATGACCCTTGGGCAATATACGGGGTGGCGTATTACAAATAATTGCGCAACTTGGGCGACGGAGAAAATCGTCGAAATTTTTGGCGCCAGATTGGCTTCAGAGGAGTTTCATTTCGTTAACACGCCAAGAGCATTGCAAATCGCCATTCAAAAGCTGGAGGCCAGAGACCCGACAGCCGTGAACAGGCCAAAATACATGAAGTAGCGCGGCGTTCTCACCGCCCTCGGACTCCTGAGTCGTGAGAGCCGCTTCAACACACCCGGCCAGAGCGAATGATCGAGCGCCCTGTCGTAAATCTCGCGGATGAGTTGAGAAAGCCGCCCAACGTCATTCACCCTGAGCTCCCGTCCTGGCGAGCGAAATTCAATAAAACCGCTCGGTGGAAACGCCCAAGGGTCGAAGGCGGAGCGAGGCGCGCGAGCGCGACACGTTCGACAAAGCGGCGTTCACGTCGGCTCCATTGCCGGCCACGGAATTGTCGCCGTACGTGTAAACCGTATCCGTTGAGCTGATTCCCTGGCCGTTGCCTGACGCCATGGCGTGGCTCAGCCAAAGCTGGCCGCCAAGCGTCAACTAGGGCGCGCCGCCGCGCCGTCCGGCTCGCGCGCTGGTCGGCGTCTCGCCGAAGCGGCGGCGAAAAGTACGGTTGAAATGAGAAAGATCGGAGAAGCCGGCCGAATACGCGATGTCGACGATCTTTAGACGGCGAGCGCGCGGGTCGTGGAGCCGCCGCCAGGCGAGGAGAAGGCGTCGCTCGAGCGTCAACTCGGAGAAAGTTTTGCCGGTCTCCTCCAGGATAGCGCGCAAGTAGCGCTCGGAAATGCCAAGCTTGCGAGCGATCGCCGCCGCTGACGCATCCGGCGCATGGGCGCCGGCGTCGATCTCGGCGAGGATCGCCCGCCGCCAAGCCGCCTTCGCGCCGCGGGCGGCGGCCATTTCTTGCGCATCGCCCTCGGCGCCGACCGCAAGCGCGGTCAAGTCGAGAATATGGGTCGAAAAGGCGCGCGCCAGGGCCGGGTCGAGCGGTCCGTCGAAGCTGTTGAGCAGGCCGAGATAGTTGATTAGCAGGCGCAAGGCCTGGTTGCTCGCGGGGAGCGGCCGCATCAGGGCGGCGTCGACATTCGGCACGAGCGCTTGCAGGGCGGCTCGGGGAAGGGTGAGCGTGATGAAGGCGCCGTCGCCGCGGAGCGTGGCGGCGCCCGGATCGACGCCCGTGCCAAGAACCGCGTCGCCCGGACCGCCGGAAAATTCGCGACCGAGATGCTCGATATGCGCGTCGCCTCGCGTCGGCAGCGTCAGGATCAGCGGGTCCTGAATGTTGGCCGCGCCGCCCTTTCGGGAGACATAGGTCGCGTCGGAGCGCGACCCGATGACGACGCCCAATCCGGGCAGAGCGTGGAACGTCACCGAGGCGCGGAACGGCCGGTCGTCGAGCGGCTTGATGTCGACGTTGACGATATTGCGGCCGTAAATTTCGCGCCAAAGCGCGAGCCGCGCCTGCTCGGGAAGGGCGTCCGTCGAAATTCTGACGGGACCTGTCGGACTGGTGTCGGCCATGGCTCCCCTCCGCCACAGCAAGTCGAAAAAAGGGCCCTCGACGCTTACGGGATGACGCGGCCCTCCGCCCTCCTAAATCGCCTTGCGTCGCCCGGCCGCGATCGGCACTCTACCGCTAATTCACGAGATCTAAAAGAAAAATCAAAACGGAGGGCCGGGCGCGCGTTTGGCCTCACGGCCTGCGAAACGCAGCTTTGTGCGCGACCAAATAGCGGCCGTTGTGCCGTCCAGTCCTATTGTTTCTTCCGTACAGTCCAAGACGGCGACGACAACGGCGCTATGGTGACGCGCGCGTCCAGCCTCTACGCTTTGGGGAAAGATTGCCATGATCAGGACTCGCCTATTGACCGTGGCGGCGGCGCTCGCCGCCTGCGGCCTCGCGCTCTCGCCTGCTCACGCTTTGTCAAACCGCGCGTGGCTGTCCGGCAAGGGGACGGACGCCCCGGGCTGCGGCGCGCCTACCGCGCCCTGCCGGACGTTCCAGTACGTCCACGACAATATCATCGCCGCCGGCGGCGAGATCGACGTGCTCGATCCCGCGGGCTACGGCGCGGTGACGATCAACAAGGCGCTGAGCATCGTCAATGACGGCGTCGGCACGGCCGGCGTGCAGGCCGCCTCCGGAAACGCCATCACGATCAACGCCGGCGCAAGCGATACGGTGACCTTGCGCGGTCTCAACATCGACGGGCTCGGAACCGGATTGAACGGGATCGTCTTCAATTCTGGCGGCGGTTTGACGATCGTCAATTGCGTCGTCCGACACTTCGGTGACAACGGCATCCTGATCCAACCGACCTCGGGCACGATGGTCTTTCTTGTCTCCAATGTGACCGCCTCGGACAATGCCCTTGCCGGCGTCTCTTTTCTGCCTGCAAGCGGAACGCCCAGCGCCACCGGCGAAATCGATCACGTCATCGCAACGAGTAACCAAATTGGAATCAGCGTTGCTTCGATTAACACAAGCGGCGGCGTGATGGCCCTCGCCTTGTCTTATGACGTCGCGAGCGAGAATAGCCAGTACGGCGTCCTCGTCTCCGGCGGCGGCGGTCAGCTTACCGTCTCGATCGACAATTCGAGCATGAACGGCAACGGGGGAACCGGCCTTTCCGCCGGCGCCACTGCCAACGTCCTGCTCGGCCGCTCGGTCATCACATCGAACAGCCTTTTCGGGGTCGTCAATAATACCTCGCCAAACAGGCTCTATACCTATGGCGACAACCGCATCAACGGCAGCGGGACGTCAGATATTGTCGGGTCCCTTAATACGACCTTCACGCCGCGGTGACGTCGGCGCGCACGCGGCTCGCAGTTTACGGGGACGTCCGATGATCAAAACATCTTTGCTTGCTCCGATCAGCTCGCCCCATCGAAACATCCCGTAAGATAGGACTTGGCGCCGACAACCGGGTCCGCCGGCGGAAAGGGGTCATCATGACGGATAGCCGCTTTATGGGCGCCGCCACGGCGCTCGCCGTGATTTCCTTTGGCTTCGCCGCCGGCCCCGCCCACGCCGTGCCGAGCGCCAGCCGCGCCTGGGTCTCGGGACATGGCGTCGATCAGGCCGGTTGCGGCTCGCCGGCTTCGCCCTGCCGGACCTTGCAATACGCCCACGACAATATCGTCGTCGCCGCCGGCGAGATCGACGTGCTCGACCCGGCCGGCTATGGGCCGATAACCATCACCAAGGCTGAGCATCGTCAATGACGGCGTCGGCGTCGCCGGCGTGCAGCAGGGGACGTCGCAGGCGGACGCGATCACGATCAACGCCGGCCCGTCCGACGCGGTCTTCATCCGCGGCCTCACAGTCGACGGCCTCGGAAGCGGCCGGTACGGCCTTAACTTCAATACAGGCGCAAAGCTCGCTATCACGAATTGCATCTTCCGCCATTTCGTCAATATCGGCGTTTTCATCAATTCGAGCAGCCCGATGGCGTATTCCGTCTCGAACACCGTCGTCAGCGATAACGGCGCTGGCATCTACATACTGGGAAGCGCGCCGATCACGGGGACAATCTCGCACACGGAAGCAGACAATAACGATCAAGGCGTCGAACAAGCGATAAACGACTCGGCCGCCGTCACGATCGTCGACAGCGTCGCCGCCAATAATACCTATGATGGGTTTTATATCCAGAAGGGGCAGGCGACGCTCAGCCGGGTCACCGCGAACGGCAGCAATTTCGGGATAACCGTCGAGACCGACAAGACAGTCTTGGTCAGCGATTCGACCGCGAGCAACAATGTCGATGACGGCCTTTTCAATGATGGCGGAATCGTCATTATCACGCGTTTCACGGCGACAGGGAACGGAGCAGGACTGTCTACGGAATTCGGCACCGTTTTCACCTATGGCGACAATCGCATCCTTGAGAACGGGACCAATGTCAGTGGAACGCTGACGCCCGTGACGGGAAATTAGAGTCGTACCTAAAATCATTGCCGTCTGTATCGAGAGACGAGGAGCGTCGCGACTCGGCCGCGCCGGCGGGAGCTCGTCTAGCTAGTCGATGGGAGCAGCCCTGACGGCGCGCCAAGCGCGGTTTTGACCGATCCTCACCGCGGAAAATCCTGCTCGCGGGCTGAGGGGGTCATCATGACTAGTGATCGCTTTAAGGCGTCGGCGGCGGAACGCTCGACTCTTTCGGCAACAACAACATCGCCGACGCGAATAACCAGGGATCGCTGACCCCGATCGCGCAGCATTGAATCGCCCCGTCGCCGAGGCCGCCAACGGGAAACGGCGTCCGGCCCGACGCTTCGACGAGGCCGGCGCATGAGGGAAGCCAGCCGGCGATCGCGACGATTTGAATGAATGGCGGCGAATACGGCGACCGACCCGACTGTTCGACAAGTGGAGGGCGCAAGCCTTCCAATGCTGGAGAACAGTCATGCGCATAACGACACTTGCCGCCGTCGCCTCGTCGGCGGTGGCGATCGGATTGGGCGCCGCGCTGGCGTCGGCGCCGGCTTCGGCGGCGTTTCGTCCAGGCGGCGGAGGCGGCCTCCATGGCGGAGGCGGCGGCTTCCACGGCGGCGGAGCGCCGTTCGGAAGCTTCCACGGCGGAATGCCGGCGTTCCATGGCGGCGCCGCGCTCCACGACAATTTTGTAAGAAGGAGCCAGTTCGCTGAGTTCGGCTTCGGACATCGGCGCGGCTTCGACTTCGATCGAGACCGCGACTTCGACTTCCGCCATCACAGGCATCGGCGCTTCTTCTTCTTTGCCGGCGCCCCCTTCTTCGGCTTCGACTACGGCGGCTACCCGTACGATTGCTCGCCGTACTGGAACGGCTACCGGTGGGTCTATCCGTACGGCTACGCTTGCGGCTACGGCGCAAGCTACTGGGCCTACTAGCCGGCCGCGAGTCTTTGCGAAGGCCCGACGAGGCTCCCGCCGGGCGCCCATACGGCCGGCTGCGGCGGCCGGCCGGATTTCGGCGAGCGGGGCGGCCGAACCCGCTAACGCCAACGGCTTGGCGCATCCATCAGGCGCAACACGCTCGGCGCGCGATTTTAACCGCTGGACCCGGCGAACCATCCCGTAATACTTAGTCCGCCGCGGACAATCCCGCCGGCGAGCTAAGAGGGGTGCTCATGACAATTCATCGTTCGACGGGCGCCGCTGCGGCGCTCGCCGTGATTTTCTTCGGCCTGGCGTCTGGCCGCGCCGAAGCGGCGTCTCTGAGCCGCGCCTGGGTATCGGGACATGGCGTCGACCAGGCGGGCTGCGGCGCGCCGGCGTCGCCGTGCCGCACCTTCCAGTATACGCACGACAACATCGTCGCCTCCGGCGGCGAGATCGACGTGCTGGATCCGGCCGGCTATGGGCCGATAACCATCACCAAGGCGCTGAGCATCGTCAATGACGGCGTTGGCGTCGCCGGCGTGCAGCAGGGGACATCGGGCGCGGACGCGATCGTCGTCAACGCGGGCGCGAGCGACGCCGTTTCCCTGCGCGGGCTTTCGGTCGAGGGACTGAACAACGGACAAAACGGGCTTACGTTCAATTCAGGCGCGGCGCTCACAATCGCCAACTGCGCCTTCCGCCGCTTCTCCAATGACGGCATTTTCATCAACGCCTCCGGCGCCATGACCTTCTCGATCGCCGATACCAGCATCGACGGCGATAGCTATGGAGTCGATATCGAGGGAACGGCGGCCGTTACAGGAATCATTAATCGTACGGCGACAAACAACAACGCCTTCGGCGTGATACAAGTTGGAAACGACGCGGCGGCCGTGACGATCGTCGACAGCGTCTCCGCCAATAATCTCACAGCCGGATACTCATTCGTGACGGGGAAGGCGACTCTTACCCGGGCTACGGCGAGCGGGAACGAGATCGGAATACGCGTCATCACCACGAAAGCCGTTTTCGTCGCCGATTCGAACGCCAGCAATAACTCCGTCTATGGGCTCTACAATAGCGGGACCGCCGTGCTCACGCGCTTCGTTGCGACCGGCAATGGGACAGGCGTCTTCACCGGCTCTGGCGCGAGTTTCACCTATGGCGACAATCGCATCTTCGAAAATGGGGCCAATATCAGCGGAGCGCTGACGACCACATCCGGGAACTGACGCCGTCCATGCGCGCCGGACGAGCGGAGCCGGCCGTTTCTTCCACATGTGCGGACGCACATGAGCGCGCCGATTTGGGGGACTTCTCGATGACGAAGACTTGTCTGTTGGTTGCGGCGCTCGCCGCTTTCAGCTTTGCGCCTGCCGACGCGTCGGGCTTGACGAATCGCGCCTGGGTGTCGGGCCACGGCGTCGACCAGGCGGGCTGCGGCGCGCCGGCCTCGCCCTGCCGCACGTTCCA
>Ga0070739_10008361_pt1 | contig 10644 bp, 5 predicted proteins | sample Coa_R1_7_FD_66445 | JGI IMG/M metagenome (GOLD analysis project Ga0070739, IMG submission 66445) | Surface soil microbial communities from Centralia Pennsylvania, which are recovering from an underground coalmine fire - Coalmine... | ecosystem: Environmental > Terrestrial > Soil > Unclassified ...
CCCATGTCGCATCGGGAACAACACCGCCGGTGCGCTTGATGGATTCAAGCGTCGAGTAATCTTCGCCGACCGTGCCGAACATTCCAGAAACAAATGTGATTCCATGCTTCGCGCATAATTCCGGCAGCGCGCCCCAAACGGAGGGTTCATTGCACAACGGATCGAGAGCGATTTGGAGGCGTTTGATGCCGATGGACTCGATTTGCTGGATGAGATTTTGCGGGTCCGCAGGCCTGAGCGACCAACTGCACACTGCAAGATTTGAACCATTAACCATAAATTGAAATTATCGTCGTTTAAATCAAATGGTCTTGATTTAGCCGCGAATCAACTCAGCTTCCAGCCGGTTGGAATCTTTTGACAAACTCGATGAATCCTTCCGCCTGCGATTTCAAACGGCCCACGATTTCGGGATCATTGAGCCGGCCATTCGCGTCAAGCTGCGAATTGATTTGCGTCAGAAACACGCGTTCGGGATAGATGTAGGCGTTGCGATAGCCGAAGATATGCTGCAATTGCTCGACCGGCCGCAACGCGCCCCACATCCCCGCCGCCAGTCCGATGAAGCAAACCGGCCGCTTCTGGAAACTCTCCGGGAACTTGAGCATGTCGATGAAATATTTCAACACGCCCGGCATACCACCGTTGTATTCCGGGGTCACAACGATAAGCCCCGACGCGGAAAGGATGGCCTCCGCGAACGGCGCGAAGGACTTCGGTTTTTCAACGTACGAGGACGGCAAAAAAATTTCCGGCGGCAATTGCGCGAGGTCCAGCACGCGCAAGGGCGTCTTGAGTTGCGCATAAATTTCCTCGACCTGCCGTGCGACTTTGCGCGTGTTGCTTCCCGGTCGATTTGTGCCAGAAACTAGCGTGATCATGCGCAAAGGATGGCGGGCGGCACAAATTCAGGCAAGGCGGAATAACAAAGAATTGAATTCGTGACGGCTGGAACTTGCAAAAAAATCCATGCATGCAGGCTTGGAGTTTTGCAATTCGGCTTGCCCTGATGGACTATAAATGCGACAAGTTCGTGAGGTGGAGAGATGGCTGAGTGGTTTAAGGCGCACGCCTGGAAAGCGTGAGTACCTAAACAGTACCGGGGGTTCGAATCCCCCTCTCTCCGCCAGACCCACGCCTCCATTCATGACGAAGCCCCTGCTGCTGGTCTTTCTGATAATGGCCTGGGGCGTCGAGACTGCGCCTGCGCGTGAATGGTTCGTGCGTCAGGCCGATCCCAATGCGTCCGACACGGGCGACGGCTCCGCAGTTCACCCGCTCCGCACAATCAATGCCGCCGCGCAGCTTGCCCAGCCAGGTGATGTCATCAGCGTTGGCCCTGGCATTTATCACGAATGGGTTTCTCCTGCCCGGAGTGGCAATCCCAATGCGCCGATACTGTATCGCTCCGTGCCGGAACATGCCGCGGTCGTTCGTGGAACTGATGTCTTCCATGGGGCGTGGCAGGAGGAGCCAGAAGCGAAAGGAGTTTTTTCCGCAGCTCTGCCCCAGTCCGCATTTATTTTTGGCGACCCGTTCGTTCGTCCGCCGGAACCTTCGGATAAGAAGAAGGGCGAAAAGCGAAAAGGATGCAGTGCGCTGGTGTTTTGCAATGACCAGACCCTTTCGCAAGTCAAGACGCGGGAGGAACTGATACAGACGCCAGGCAGTTGGCTTTCCAGCGATGACGGCGGCAAATTGTTCGTTCATCTCCACGACAACTCCGCTCCTGCAATCGGCGAGATTGAAGTGACGACGCGCGACCGCATCTTCGCTCCGCATCGCCGCGGCTTGGGCCACATCCAGGTGGAGGGCTTCGTGTTCGAGCGATGTGCGACACGGCCTGATTGGCCGCAACTGGGCGCGCTAAGCACGCGGTCCGGGCATGATTGGATCATCCGTAACAATCTTGTGCGCCAGACCACCGGCAAAGGCATTGATTGCGGCAGCGAAACATGGGAACCGGATTCGCTGATCGCCACTGAAGCTGAAGACAAGCACATAATGATCGGGGGCAACCATCTGGTCGAATCGAATTTTGTCACCGACAATTTCCAATGCGGCATCGCTGCCTGGAACACCGACAATGTTCGCATCATTGGAAACATCGTCAGCAACAACTGCGCCTCAGCCAGCGCGGACAATCGGTCGTTGACAGATTTTGAAGCCGGCGGAATCAAAGTGCATGCTTTTCGAAATGGTGTGATCCAGGGCAACCTCGTTGTCAGCAACTCATCTTTTGGGATCTGGCTGGACAATGGTTGGGAGAACGCCCGCGTCACCCGCAATCTAACCATCGGCAACCGCGGCGCGGGCATCTTCGTGGAACTCGGTTTCGGACCTGTGCTGGTGGACCACAATGTCTCAGCCGCCAACCTCAGCCTTGGCAGTCCGTATTTCGGGGATGGCATCTACACCCACGATGCTTCGGGAGTCACGATCACGCATAATACTTTCATGGACAATGCGCACTATGGAGCGGAACAACTTATCGTCAGCGAACGAGTTTATTGGCCGAAGCGCGTGGCCGAAGCCTCCAACGAAACCATTACCGGCAATCTCTTCTACGGCAACGGCGATGGCGACATCTCGCTGCCGCTCCGTTCTTCGCGCGCGCACGACAACCAATCCGATTATAACGCCATCGAAGCGGGCGAAAGATTTATCATCAACAACAATAACGGCCGCATTCCCAAGGATGAAATCTTAAAGACCTGTCGCGACCGGCTGCACGGCGCAGACCTGCCGAAGGACCTCCAATCGGAAACGTCAGACACAAACCGTCTCCCAATCCTGTCACTGTCCGGGTGGCGTGCGGTCATGCAGATGGACTCGAACAGCACAACTTTGCCCGCAAATCTGCGTATCCGGCTCGACACGCATCAAAACCAGTTGCAGATCGAAATGCCAGGTCCTGGTGCCATTGCTGCAGCGCCAGCCGACGCAGCCCACGATGCCGACCTGTTCGGCCAACCCTGCAAGACGGACAAAGCGCGCGCCGGAGCCGTCCAAAACTTGCACGCGGGAGCTCAGACACTGAGCCTCTGGCCCTTGCCCTGAGGACCCGATTTGGTTCCTTTCACCCGGTACATTGAGCGCGCGGGGGCTTGGCATAAAACCAAAGATCGAAACCGGATAGGTTCTGCCTTGATGCTTCCAAGGCTAAAGCCTTATGACATGCTCAATGTTCCCGGCGGCGTTCAGATTTCTTGAGCTTCTTTTCCTGCTTCAGCCAAAATTTTTTCTCCGTCTCAAATTCGGACCGGATCTCCGGAGTGATTGGAAGCGGCTTGGAAGCATCTGCCGTGATTTGCCCATACGTCTGCAAGTTCACGTCCTTTAAAATATCATTGTCCGCGAGGTCCTTGGTGAATCGAAGTCTCGCGGTGAGGACCAGCGCCAAATTGCCGTCAGGGCTGGTGCGATAATACGTTTCCTCCCGCGTCTTGGATTCACCATCATCGGAAACCGTCTCGGCATGTTTCATCAGGACGATCTCGTGATTATCCGGGCGCACGAAAAACACCCTGCCTTCCCCTTCCTTCTTTCCTGGGACCACGCTCTTTTGGACCGCGAGTTTTTGCTGCCTCTTTCCCGCCTCAGGCCACAACAAGCCGGCTAAATGAGCAGGCAACTCATCCCCCGTACCGCCTTTGATTATCAACTGGCTCAAGTCCCCGAGCGGCCCGGCAGACGGGTCGTTCGTGTCGTTCCCGGTGTCTTTGGCAAATGCCGCGCCGGAAATTGCAATGGTTACTGGCAAGACCAACAGGATTATCCCGCGTAAAAATGATTTCATGAGAATGACGTTGCGTGCCACGGGAATCACATACGCAAATTGCCGGCCAAATGCAACGCTGTGCAAACCCTGTGTGCAGAGTCTGCGATGTCCTTCAAAGTCGGAGGCTTATATAATCGCGACTCGAAGCCACGCAGTCCCGCAGGCAATATTCCCTCGCGCAACTTTCATCCATGACATCGGGTTCTCGAATGCTTCCTTCCCCCTCACCCCAGCCCTCTCTCATCGGGAGAGGGAGTCACGTATTCCATCGCGGGAAATAATATTGAACGCTGGAAATCACAACCGCAGCTGAATGTTTCCCCTCTCCTTGGGGAGAGGGACAGGGTGAGGGGGACCGCGATGCGTTTACATCCGGTGCTGGTTCTGCCAATCCAGCAACTGTCAAACTTTGCGGGTCCTCCGCCACAACCGGACGATTTCCCGTTGGATCAATGCGCCTTCAATGCGCGATAATATCGCGCGCGATACATGCCGGATTGCGAATCGGTCACATTAAGGATTCCGCTGGCGGGCAAGGTGTTCGTGACCAGCGGTTGCCAGAGCGTCAGATTCGTCGAGGTTTGAATGACGTATGTCATCTGCGGCACGCCCGTGAGTTGAAAGGTGAATCCGCTGCTGGAAATCATTTGCGGCTCGTTTAATTCCGGCGGGGCATTAGTGCTCACGTAAAACAGATTCGTCGAAAATGCGCGGCGTCCATCCGGCCACTGCACCTCGGCCTCAACCCAGCAGGGGCCGTTTTGAATGTCCGGCGTGAACGTATAATTCAGGCCGCCAAAAGTGGGCTGCTGGTCCAGCGCTTCCCATGTGATACGCGCGTTGCTCAAATTGGTGTCGGCTACTTGCAATTTGATGGTGACCGGCTGGCCGGGAATTGCCGCATTTGCAGGAACAATTGCGGTCGCATTTGTAAAGGTCCAATGTTGCGCGGCCAACGATGTTTGCGCCGCGAGCCATGCCGCCGTGATGAAATTGCGCGCCGTGTCGGTCGTTGACGCTTCGGTCGTCACGTTGAAGAAGTCGCACCAACGGTCGTACATCGGATACGGGTTTTGCGCGCCGTCCGACGGAAAACAAAGCGGCGAGAGCGACCAGGCATATTCGGCGGACCAGACATCGAATCCCTGCTGGATGTTGCTGATGGGCACGCCGTCCTTGGGCAGAGCGGTGAAAAAATTTTCAGAAAATTGGTCCACAACCTCGCGCTGTCGTTTCGAGCCCAGGCCAGTGACGTAAGTGACGTTCACCGGATTGCAACCTCCCTCGAAATTCAAATTGCGGATGATGGCATCCACGTATGCCGGATTCGGGCTGAATTGCTGCGCGACGACGATGTCAAACGCCTGCTCGGGAGAAAAATACCAGCCCGCGCTGAGAACCGCCTTGGTTTCCCGGGGAAAACTGCTGCCGTAAGCATTTTCCTGGGACCACAGTAGATTGTCATTGCCGCAGTTGGTGATGGTCTCGATGCATAATGCGAGGTAATTCGTATCGATTTGGCTGGATTGCAAACGCCCGCTCGTCACGGCGGTCGCGTAATCACGAATGGCATTGCCATAACATTCATTCATGCGCCACCAACCCCAAAAGAAAGTGTCCGGGTTGGTCGGGTCAGGAAACCACTCGAATAATTTCTGTTCGTACTGCGGATCGCCCGTCGCCAGATACATTTCGCACGCTGCCCAGGAACGTTCATCCAGATCGGTGTAATCATCACCGAAGCCCTGGATTCTTTGATACGCGCCGGCTTCGCCGTATTGCGCGATGGCATTGGTCAAAAATTTCCAGCCAAGCTGCGCCTTCACCCAATAATTGCTCGCGGCCTGCGGATAATATTTTTTGAAAAGGGGTGAGGACGAGCATTCGGCCAATGCAGCCACAGAAGCCGCCGTGCACGCGGTGTTCTTGGGCCAGACGACCTGCGGATCACCATTTTCGGGCAGAACATCGGTTTCGTATTCGCGGTCAATGGAATAAACCGAATAATAAAAACCGCCGTCGGCATCCTGCAATTTCGCGAGATAATCCGCTTCCCATTTCACCTCCTGCAAAATGTCGCTGATGCCATCGCCGCTTTCGGGGATGCCCAGATTGTCGAGCGACGCAACGCCAGGCAATGCATCCACGCCGAACATCAAAGAATGGATCAAGTCGGCGGAATTGATGGTCACGCGGTTGTAATCACCCGCTTCGAAATGCCCGCCGGAGACCTGCACCGCTCCCTGGTTCACGAAAGGATAGAGTTGCTTCGAAGGGTCTGTGAGCAGCGGCGCAGTTTGGGTTGGATTGTTCGGATTGGTTTGCACCGCGTAATTCGAAATGGTCGTCCAGGTGAACACGTAGGGAGGGTCCGCATTGATGGGAACAGAAGCCGGCGTGATGTGGTCGGGCGCGTGGGTAAAGCGCGTGAAAGGCATGGAAACATTCGTGCCGCTGCGCTGCTCGAATATTCCCAGCGCGTAAGTCCGCGCAAAATCCATTGCGATGCCATCGTCGATCAGGAATGGGAGCGAGCCGCCCATGCCCGGCACGAGAACGCGATATTGGCCCGGCGTCGTGACGCTGCTGAAGTCAGCTTCATAGACATGTTGATAGGGCGTTGGCGAATACTCGTAGCCCACATCGGAACGCAGCGTGAGCGTGCCCTGATAAACGGTCAGCCCGTTTTGTGTGTTCACAACGGTGAAAACGCTAGTGGGGATGGGCAGCTCTCCCAAATTTCCAATGTAATATCCGACGATGGCCTTTTTTGGATACGCGGGCATGTAACCTTCCTGGTTCACGTGAATGCCAGGATTGTAACGGAGCCGGTCGGCAGTGGCGGCAAACTGCATATTCGTCGGCCAAACGGTCCCGTCATTGATCACCTGCACAGACTGGCCGGGAGAAATCGGTTTGCTGAGTTCAAGATAAAGGCAACTGCCGATGCGCAAATCCCAATCCGCCAGTGGAGCATAAATTGGGCGGCGTTTGAACCCGATGTTGGTGACGCTGTCGCTTTGTCCGTTCACAAGCACCTGCACGCTGCTCATGTTGGGCGGCACAAAATTGGTTTCGCTGTCCACCCAGTTCCAGGTGTCCACCTGCGAAGCGTTGGCGTACTCGGTATTGATCAATTCCAACTCAAGCACCGTTGGCGTGAGGATGTGCAGGAAATTGTCCCCTATCGTGGGAATTTGCAGGCCGGGGTCAACCGGGTCCGAATCTGCCCGGGATTGAAAACAAAAGAACAAAGCCAGCGCCAGCACAGCGAAAAGGCTCGAAAACAATGAGCGCCGGTTGAAAGCACCTACTCGTGTTGCCCTAATGGAACTGTTCGAAGGACAAAAGGAACCCCTTTGGTTTTTCATCGCGTCTTTTGTGAAGAATCCAGCTTTTCTTCACAATACGCACAACATCCCACTGGGGCTTAAAAATTACCGTATCTCTATCTAACGCTTCCCTTTTCCGGCTGGAGTTTGTTGCTTCCGCTTGGGAGACGAAGATGATTTGGAAGGCGGCTCAGGAGCCTTGCCATTGTTCTTCCCGTTTCCAGCACGCTCCTTCTCACGAGCTGGCGGCGTTGCGGCAGTTTGCTTTGCGGCTTCTTCGCGCGGACGGGTCGCGATCGCCACTCCAATCAACAACACCGAGAAAAGAATCGCGCCCACGCTATAATGCAGCGCCTCGGACGGGGCGCGAAAACGGAACTCAACTCGATGTGTGCCGGGCTCGAGATAAACCCCACGCATGAAAAAATTGCAGCGTAGCATCGGCGCGGGCTTGCCGTCCACCGTCACATGCCACGTCGGGTCCACGCGGTCATTGAGCAGCAGGATGCATGAAGTTGTCGCGTTGGCGTTCAGCACGACGTCCTTGGGCGCGTAACTCACAAAATCCACCGTGCCGGCATTGCCCGTGCCTTGCTTCGCGTTTTCCGGCAATCCGCTCTCGACGAGCAAATCGCGCGAACAGTCGAACGTTGGGCTGAGCATCTGATGCAGGCTGTTGGTCATGTCGGTGTTGACCTGCCAGGTCGGAAAAAGCTTTGCGCGCGGCATGGCGCCGGTGAACTCATACAAGGCGTATTGTCCGTTCGGCGAAAGCTCGGCGGTCAATGCTTCCAATCTCGAAGTGCTCTTTTCTACGTGCGGTTTGGGGACCAGATTGTAACGGGCAAGGATGCGGAAGCGGTTCGGATGCGCGGGATCAACCTCCGTATTTAATGCTTCGAACAGATCGACGCTGCCGAGCAGATAACGCGTGTTGGTCAATTCCCAGCGCCGTATCAACAATGCGCGCGATGCAGGGGAGCCATCAAACAAGGTCGCCTTGCGGAAGGCGTCCATGTCCTGCGGCACGCGCGATAATTGGACGATGTCGAAAGATTGGATGTTATAATATTGGAAAGCCTGCTGCGCCCATTCATAGCGGTAAACGTCTTCCATGGGTGGCCCGTTGGAGGGCCTTCCATGGAACGGGATCATGGCAACCCTGTGTTCGTAGGGCTTGTCGCGGAGCATGTCGATGATGGGATTGGTCGCGTATTTGCTTTTGTAATCCCAACTCACGATCCATGGTTGATCGGCGCGGCCAAGGTCACCCACCAGCACCAGCCCCAGCATGACTGCGCCCCATGGCGCGCGCGCGCCGGCAAAATGGCCGTTCAGGAAAAGGTCCAGCAACCCGGCCGCAAGGACAAAGAACAGAATGAACCATCCCACCTGCCCTATGCTAAAAGAGGCGATTTCATGCGCGCGCGCAGGAAAGAATTGCACCGATTCCAGATACTGTTGCAGCGCCTCGTGTGAGTTGGCGTAAATGAGCCAGCCGATCAACGAGACGCCGAGCGTCACAAGGCAGCCACGCACCCATAGCTTGTCGAAACGGACCGTGGCGGGAGTTCGTCTCGCAGTTCCGGTCGCGGGCGCAAGATAAGTCCTCCATAAACCATCCACGCCATAGGCAAACAACACAACCAGCGCGAAGCTCACAATCGTCAGGAACTTGACCGGATTGCGTATCGTGGAAAAATACGGGAGCTTGTACAACAACCGATAAAATGGCGCGTGTTTGCCAAAGCCAAAGAGCAGCGCAATGATGCCGACCCCCATCCAAAACCAGATCCATCTTCGTTGCGTGAGGCTGAAAAGCGATTCCTTGCGGCGAAGCGATTGGATGGCCGCCCAAACCGCGACGAGCACAACCGTGACTCCCGCATAGATGCCGCTGCCGGTCTGGCGCAAAATATCCACGGGCCTTTTGCCTTCCTGCCCGTTGTTCAAATAATTTTCCCACGCCGGACTGCGTCCCAACGCGCCCCAATAATAACTGGGAGCAGCGCCGTTCTGGATGTCCAGGCGATAACCGAAGAGACCCGGAATAATCAGCCCAAGCGCCTCGCGTTTGGGCAAACTCCAGCGCGTGGCCCATTGCCAGTGCGATTCCCTGGTTTGCTCGTCCTGCGCCGTGCCGGCGATGCCCTCGATTTGCGTGTTCACCAAAGCGAAGATGGCCTGCGCCGCAATCAACCCCGCGAAGATGGCCACCACTGCGATGCGCCCTGCGCCGAACGCAATATTTTTGACGCGCGGCCCTTCCGAAATCCAGGCGTGATACATCGCGAAGATCGCGACATAAATGCTGAAGATCACGCCCACGTCCGCGCCTTCTGTCACACCCATTCCGACTGCCGCGCCAGCCAGCAGGGCATAAAGCCACGTCCGCCAGGATGAGGTGTTCAACAGCGCGGCCATGGCAAAAAATGCCATGCCTACGGTGATCGGATGAGATGCAACGCCCCAGCAGGCTGTTGAGAAAAAGTCAGAATTCAACGCCGCCGCCAAACCGCCGAGAATGCATGCCGCTGGCGCGAGCTTCAATTGCCGGAAAAAGGTCCACGCGCCCATGCCCAAAATCAAAATCGCGATGGCCGCATAGAATTTTGAAAAGAGGATCGGATGCAACACCCATCGCAATCCGCAGGTGATGTCCGGCAAGGCCCCCTGTTCCCGGTAACCGACGCTGTTCAGGTCCTCCCAGACGCCGTAAAAGGAATCCGGCAGGCGATGGCATTCGGAAATCAAGCGCGCAAGCGGGCCGTCATTCGAAAAAAGCGTGCGACCAGGAAGAAAGGCGCCTCCAAGCATGATCGTGATAAGCACGACCAGCACCAGAAACATTGCGGCAAGTCCCGGACCGCTCGATTGCCCCTTGGACGCGACAGTCTTGAAATTCATGAATAAGCGTTGAGTCGCATCTCACCCGGAGGGAGGGCAAGGTTCTGGACGGCATCGGCGCAATCCGTCGCGGAAGCAATCGTTGCGGATGCACCGGGCATTTCCGGCGCCTGCGTTTGGGGCGGCAGACCGTCGCCACGGCTCCAATGGGTCAGGTCGCGCCCAAGCAGTTCGCTCAAGTGCGCCACTTCCGGCGCAAGCTCGTGATTCAACCGATGGCGCAGTTCCGGCGACATGGCAGGCCGCACGCCATCGCGGCTGTTCATTTTCCGCAACCGGGCATCCACTTTTTGCATCGCGCCGAAGACCGAGCGGGGAATCATCGGTCGGATGGCCAATACCGTCGAGCGCACTATGGGATCGCTCAAGAATGCGCGCAACGCGGAGGACTTCACAAATTTATTTGCGTTCACCGGCTCGAACTCGGTCTCAATGCGTGTTGAATTGACACCGAGAAAATCCAGCGCCCGGCGGTACGTGCCCGCCACATCCACGGCGAAATCGTCGTAAATGACCACATGCACCCGCTCGCGCCCAAACACGCGGAAGTAACGGCGCACTTGTTCGGTGAATTGAACGATGTCGTGATAGACCAGTCCCTGCGCAAAATACGTTTGGCGATTC
>Ga0070739_10008364_pt1 | contig 10641 bp, 9 predicted proteins | sample Coa_R1_7_FD_66445 | JGI IMG/M metagenome (GOLD analysis project Ga0070739, IMG submission 66445) | Surface soil microbial communities from Centralia Pennsylvania, which are recovering from an underground coalmine fire - Coalmine... | ecosystem: Environmental > Terrestrial > Soil > Unclassified ...
GTGGCGCGGCTGCACAGCGGCCAGCTGGTGACCCGGGTCGGCGCGGACGTCGACGAGCTGGCCGACGTGCTGGTCCGTGCGGTGTTACCGATCGCCGTGGCTGCGGTACTGGGGGTGGCCGCGACGGCGGTTGTCGCGGTCATCTCCCTGCCGGCGGCGCTGGCCCTGGCCGCGTGTCTACTTGCCGCAGGCGTTTTTGCCCCCTATCTGGCGGCTACAGCCGCCACGGCGCAGGAGACCGTTGCGCGCCATCATCTTTCCGACCGCAACGCATCAGCGATGATCGCGCTGGAACATGCACCCGAGCTCCGCGTCGGTGGCGTCCTGCCCGACGTCATCGCCGAATCCACGCGACAACACCGCCGTTGGGCGGGCGCACTCGATGCCGCGGCGAAACCGGCCGCCGTCGCCGAAGCCATGCCCACAGCCGCAATCGCGCTCAGCGTGCTGGGCGCCGTGATTGCGGGGATCGGGATGGCATCGTCCGTCGCGCCTACCACGCTGGCGATCCTGATGCTGCTCCCGTTGTCGGCATTCGAGGCGACGAATGCGCTGCCAGGCGCCGCGATCCAGCTGACCCGCTCACGGATCGCTGCCTGTCGCCTGAGCGAGCTGACTCAGTCCGCTGATCCGCAGCCGGTTATCCGCGCTGCATCGCCCACCATCGAAGAGTCACCCTGGCTGTTGGCCGCCGATATTCGCACCGGGTACCCGGATGGGTCCAGTTCAGTTCAGGTGAGCGTGGATTTGCCGCCCGGCGCCAGGTTGGCGGTCACCGGTCCCAGCGGCTGCGGCAAGACCACGCTATTGATGACGCTCGCCGGATTGCTGCCACCGCTGCACGGCCGGGTCGAGCTCAACGGCACCCCGGTAGACCTGCTGAGCGAAAATGAATTGCGCAGAGTGGTCTGCTTTTTCGCAGAGGACGCTCACATTTTCGCCACCACAGTCCGGGACAACTTGCTGGTGTCGCGCGGAGACTGCGGCGACGACGAGCTGATCGAGGCTCTGCACCGCGTCGGCCTCGGTCACTGGCTGGGCGGCCTGCCCGACGGGCTGACGACGGTGTTGACCGGTGGCGCACAAGCGGTATCAGCGGGTCAACGCAGGCGATTGCTGTTAGCCCGTGCGGTGATCTCACCAGCCCCTATCGTGCTGCTCGACGAGCCGACCGAACACCTCGACGCCGTTGACACCGAAGCCCTTTTGCGGGAGCTGCTTTCCCCCGACGGCGGACTGATGACCGCCGCGCGGACCGTCGTGGTGGCAACCCACCACCTGCCCAACGACATTCGGTGTCCGCAACTACGCATCGGTCACGACGAGTACGCTGACTGCCGGTTGTCCACGCCGGCCGATGGGGAGCGTTAGTTATGACAGATTCCTCGGACAGATCCCCCGACACGCCGTCGGATAAGCCCGAAAACCGGTCGGGCAGACCGGAACCCCGGTCTCCGTGGCCGGATGCGGGTCAGCACACCCCACCGCCCTACCCTTATCCACCCAGTCCCTATCCCGGTGGCTATCCCCCGTCGTACCCGCCTTACGCGCCGGTGCCAGGCGGCCCGCGAAATGGCTTGGGCACCGCATCGTTGGTGCTTGCCGTCATCGCCTTGCTGTGTGTGTGGTCGGTGTTCGGCGCTGTCATCCTCGGCGTCGTGGCCGCGGTGTTGGGAATCTTCGCTCATCGACGGGTCCGGCGAGGCGAAGCCAACAACGGCGGCGTCGCAATCGCGGGCATCGTGCTGGGCGGGATAGCGATTGTGGTCGGCCTGATTTTCATCGCGATATGGACCGCACTGTGGCGAGACGTCGGCGGTGGTGACTACGTCGACTGCTTACAGCGGGCAGGCTCCGATCCGAACCTGCGCCAGCAATGCGTAGAGCGATTCCGCGAGCACGTCGAGGACAAGTTCAGCGTCACCCTCACACCGCAGCCGTCGCCGTAGACGTCAAAGGCGGCGTCGGCGGGGCATGAACTCCAGCGACAACAACACGTACAGCAACGGCAACAACTGCCGCAGTTGCACGAGCGCGTAGCGCCGTTCGCCAGCGGAGTGGAACTTGCGCAGATACCGGTACAACGACTCCAACGCGATCAACGGATCCAGCAGATGGATCAGCCGGTAGAACAGACTCTGCATCCTCCCGCGATGCTTTTCGTCAAAAATTTCCGGAAAGGCCGCAAACGCCAGCGATAACCGCTGGCCCCCAGTCTCTTTCGCGGCCATCACCATGTCGACCGACAGCCGTTCGTCGAGCCCGTTGGGCGCTCCGCGGCGTCGCCAGGGCACGTCGAGAGTGATGTCGCTGCCGGCGCCCGCGGTGGCGTAGCGGTGGAAACCCTGCACCTTGCCCGAGTTGTCCCGGGCGATGATCAGCTGTATCCCCGGATAGCGCCCCTCTAGGACGCCGTCGAGGTTCATGCAGAACCCACGATCGGCGTGGGCCCCGCGCGGTGACGTCCGCACCACGTCTGTCAATTCGGCCAACCGCTCGTCGTCGAGTTCTTGCTCGGCCACGATTTCAGTGGTGACGCCGAAGTTGTGGGTGCGCTTGACGGCTTGACGCAGGTTGCGGAATTTGCGCCCCACCATTTCGAACTCGGCTACGTCGATGACGACGTCTCGACCGATCGGGATGGCCCGAAGCGATTGCCCCAGCACCGCCGGTTCACTCCACAGATCCAGGCATCGCTCGCCGCACGCCAGCACCACGATCCGCCACCCGCGGGTGTGGCACATAGCGGCAAAGTCGGCCACCAGCTGAGGGAACTGCGCCTCGTCGCCGATCGGATCACCGCTGACCACTGCGTATCCGATCCGGGTGCGATAAGCCAGTGCCGCCGTGCCGTCAGCACTGAAGTGGTAGCACTTGCCGGTCTGCATGGCGAACGGTGCCAACGGGTCGCCGCTGGTGGCGTTGATCAGCGCCCATACCCGCGGCAGGTCGTCGGTGCGCGGCCGCACCGAGGTAGGCCACATCAGCGCCAGGCCCGACGCGGCGATTAAAACGTCACCGAGCAAATCGAAGGACAGCACGTGCGCGCCCAGGCCCGCGAACAGGACGAGGACGGCGAAGGTCGCGTGCAGCGCGGTGACCGGCCGGCCCAGGAAGATGCCGCGGGCGATCAACGCCACGGCGGCCAACACCGTCAGCGACCACGCCAGTCGGCCGGTAGCCTCCCAATCAGGGTGACGGTGATCATGCGCGATCACCGCAACCAGCCAGCAGGCTGCGCTGAGCAGGGCCAACGCGCCGATCCAGCGCGCTGCCGGCGAGTCGACGTGAACGACCACCCGCTCGCTGGGGCGGAGCCTTGGCGCGACGTCGACCGACGAACTACTCACCGATACCTCCGGTCGCTCTGCTTGGCACTCAAGCGGCGCACCGGGCTGGTTCGTTGTTCACTTGAGTGGCACATCGTCGGTTTTGCCCTACATTCTGCCTACCCAATATCCGGAAACGCTACGCCGGGATGGCCGCTGGCGCTGCGGCTTAGCTGGCGTCGGAACCGGATCGTTGTAGAGCAGTTACCACCGGCTTTAATGGCCGGGGAAATATTTCACGACGCCTTCCTGAACGACCGTCGCCAGGAGCTGCCCGGCCGGGTCGAAGAAGTGTCCGGTGCCCAGCCCCCGTGAGTCGGCGGCCACCGGAGACGACGTCGCGTACAACACCCAGTCATTGAAGCTGACCTGCCGGTGAAACCACACCGAATGGTTGACCGTCGCAGCGAAGATGCGGTCATAGCCCCAGGACAGTCCATGGGTGGTGATGATGGAGTCCAGCACCGTGGTGTCCGACGAATAGACGAGTGCTGCGGTGTGCAGCACCGGGTCGGCCGGTATCACGCCGTCGGCTTTGACCCACACCCGGTTGTGAGGGAGCCGTTCACCTTTGTCGCGCATGATCCAGGCCGGGTCGTTGGTGTAGCGCCATTCGATCGGTTGAAGCGCGTTGACGAAGTGCGGGACGGTCTTTTCGTAACCACGCAGCAGGTCACCGATTTTCGGGAGGGTGTGCGGTTCGGGGACCTGCGGGGGATCGATGCCGTGCTCGAGGCCTCGGCCGCCGGACAGATACGAGATCATCGCGGACGCCAACAGGGTTCCGTCCTGCATCGCGTCGACGCGGCGGTTGGCGAAGCGTCGCTCGTCGCGCAGCCGTACCACGCGGAACTCGATGTCCTTGGTGGTGTCACCGCCGTTGATGAAGTGCACCGAAAGCGCGTTGGGCGGCAGGTCGCGGGTGCGGGAGCGGCTGGCCGCCACGAACGACTGCGCCATCAACTGGCCACCAAACGTGCGCATGGGGTTTTTGCTCGGGTGCGAGCCGATGAAGATGTCGTCGCCGACGTGGTTCAGGTCAAGAACAGCAAGCAGCTCGTCAAAGTCAGACATCAACGCTTACCCTAATTGCCCGGCTCGTCCTCGCTCCGCTTCGCGGAGCGATCGTCGCCGGGCTACACGTCGTCTTCGCCGATCCGGTGCACGTGGATCAGGTTGGTGGTGCCGACTGTGCCCGGCGGTGCACCGGCGACGATGACCACGAGGTCACCCCGCTTGTAGCGACCCAGCTCAAGCAGCGACTTGTCGACCTGGCGGATCATGCCGTCGGTGGATTGCATTGTCGGAACGATGAAGGTCTCAGTGCCCCACGTCATGGCCAGTTGGCTGCGCACCTCCGGCAATGGCGTAAAGGCCAGCAGTGGCAGCGGGGTATGCAAGCGGGCCAGCCGGCGCACCGTGTCGCCGGATTGGGTGAACGCGACCAAGGCCCTGGCGTCCAGCCGTTCACCGATGTCGCGGGCGGCATAGGAGATCACGCCGCGCTTGGTGCGGGGTATGTGGGTCAACGGCGGGGCGGCCACTGAATTCTCCTCGACCGCGCAGATGATCCGCGACATCGTCTTGACCGCGGCGAGCGGGTACTTGCCGACCGCGGTCTCGCCGGAAAGCATCAGCGCGTCGGCGCCGTCGAGCACGGCGTTGGCGACGTCGGAGGCCTCGGCCCGGGTCGGTCGCGGATTTTCGATCATCGAGTCCAGCATCTGTGTGGCCACGATGACCGGCTTGGCGTTTTCGCGGGCCATCTGGATGGCGCGCTTCTGCACCAGCGGAACCTCTTCCAGCGGCAGCTCGACACCGAGGTCGCCGCGGGCCACCATGATGGCGTCGAACGCCAGCACCACGGCTTCGAGATTGTCGATCGCTTCGGGCTTTTCGAGTTTGGCGATCACGGGCACCCGCCGGCCGAACCGATCCATCACATCGTGCACCAGCTCAACATCCGACGGCGAACGCACGAACGAAAGCGCCACCATGTCGACACCGAGGTCCAGCGCAAACTGCAGATCTTCAATGTCTTTGTCGGACAAGGCCGGAGCGGTGACGTTCATGCCGGGCAGCGACATTCCCTTGTTGTTGCTGACCGGACCGCCTTCGGTGACGGTGCAGACTACGTCGTCGCCGTCCACTTCCTCGACCAGCAGACCGACCCTGCCGTCGTCGACGAGGACGCGATCGCCGGCAGCCGCGTCATTGGCTAACTGTTTGTACGTGGTCGATACCCGGTCATGGGTGCCCTGGCAGTCGTCGATGGTGATCCGCACCGTCTCGCCGGTGGCCCAATAGGTGGAACCACTGGAGAAGCGGCCCAGCCTGATTTTCGGGCCCTGCAGGTCGGCCAGCAGGCCGACCGCGCGGCCGGTGGCGTCCGAGGCGGCACGCACACGCTCATAGGCGGCTTTGTGATCGCTGTACTCGCCGTGACTGAAGTTCATTCGGGCCACGTCCATTCCGGCCTCGACCAACGCTCTGACCATCTCGTCGGAGTTGGAGGCCGGGCCGAGGGTACAGACGATCTTCCCGCGTCTCGTCACGACGATTCAGCATAGTCCTGCTGGGTGGCCGCAGCGTGCTGTCGCGCAAGCGCGGTATGGGACATGTCCCACACGGCAGTAGCGGCAGTTCACCGCGGGTTTGCCGTTTTTGTTGTGCGCGAGTCGAATTCAACGCCTTCCGGTTACCCACCGGTAACCGTCGGGATCAGCGGGAAGCCGGGCAGGTTGCGCAGCACCGTCCAGGCGATCGCGACGGCGGTGATGGTGACCACAGCAGGTATTGGCAGCACCGGGGCTTGGTGGCGGCGGCGCAACAAGATCCACACCACCAGCATCGGCAGACCCGCGAGCAGGAAAACGTTGTCGGTGACGGCGGTGACCAAATCGCCGTGCAGGACGTCATACACCATGCGAAGCCCGCCGCAGACCGGACAGTTCCAGCCGGTCAGCAATTTGAACGGACACAGCGGAAACAGCGAATGCGGGCTGTGCGGATCGGCCAAGCCAACATAGGCGACGGCTGCCGCGAGCAGCGCGCCGGAGCCAACCGCGCCATATGCATGGCGCCGATTCGTCGGCGACAGGCTACGTTCCATCGCGCAGTGGGCGGCCCTGCGGGTCACGCACCTTGTCGGTGAGGATCAGAATCGCGTCCACAATGCCCCAGATAGCGGCGGCGAGGCCGAAGGTCACCAGGCCGACGACCAATTGCGCGATGCCGAGGCCGATCTGACCGAGGTACATGCGCCCGAAGCCGAGGAAACCCAATAACCCGAGTAGCTGCAACAGCCCGGCGATGACCTTCGATTTGTCGGACAGCGGCTCGCCGGTCACGGGATGGCGGCCATATGGTGCCGTGGGATCGACGTAGCTCCCGGGCGGCGGGTACTGCTGGTAGCCACTTGGCTGCCAACGGGGATCGGGTGCGCCTGGCTGCGGCGAATCTGTCACGTCTCAAGCATGCCAGAGAGGGCCGCGTGATAGGTCTGTGAAATCACGGTCCGTCTGTGCTGCCCCGCCGCGGTCGTCTCAGGGTGCGTAGCCGCGAGGTCCATCGCGTGATGCGTAAGTCAGCCGTCACTGGTGCCGGCGTGTGGGTAGCGGTCTCCGGCTTTGGCTCGGCTTCCTCAGCCTCAGCCACTTCCTCGGGCTGGGCCTCCTCAGGCTTCTCGGGCTCGGGTTCCTCAGCCTCAGCCTCGGCCTCCTCCTCAGCCTCGGCCGCTGCCTCGGCCGGCTCGGGCTCGGCTTCTTCCTCCTCGCTGACCTCGGGTTCCGCAGTCGCCTCGGGCTCCGCCGCGTCGACCCCCGCCTTCTCGGCCTCTGCCGGTTCACCCTCCGCCTCCTCGGCCTCCTGGGGCTCGGGCTCTTCGACTTCAGGCTCTTCGACTTCGGCGGCTTCGGCGGCCTCTTCGACTTCGTGGGCTTCGGCGGCTTCGGCGGCCTCTTCGGTTTCCGCGGACTCGACGAGCCCGTCGCCGCCTTGGCCGCTGAGCTTTGCCGCGTCGCCGGCACCTGTTGCCGAAGCAACCGCGGCAAGTTCGGTGGCCGGCTCGGGCGCCGGTGCCTCCTCGACGCGAGCAGCGCCGCCGAGCGTCGCGGGATCCTCACGACCCTTGGGCGCCGCCATGAGGTAGATCACCGCGCCGATGAACACGAATGTCGAGGTGAACAAGTTGACCCGGATCCCGGCGATATGGGTGGCGGGGTCATCCCGCAACAGCTCGATGCAGAACCGGCCGATGCAATAGCCGGCGACATAGAGCGCAAACAGCCGGCCGTGACCGATTGTGAACCGCCGATCCAGATAGATCAGTGCAGCGAAGATGAGGATGTCCCAAAGCATTTCGTAGAGGAACGTCGGCTGCACCACCATCGCCAACTGGCCGGTCGACACGCCGTCGAGCGAATGCACGTCGACGAATCCGGCCGGGTCGCGCCGGTAGAAGACCTCCATGCCCCATGGCAGTGTGGTCTCGCGGCCGAAGAGCTCCTGGTTGAAGTAGTTCCCGAGCCGGCCGATCGCCTGCGCCAGCACGATGCCCGGCGCCACCGCATCAGCGAAGGCCGGCAGCGGAATGCCGCGGCGGCGGCACGCAATCCACGCTCCCACACCGCCGAGCGCAACCGCGCCCCAGATCCCCAAGCCACCGTCCCAGATGCGCAGTGCCGCGCCCCATCCCGCTCCACCACCGCCGAAGTACGTCCGCCAGTCGGTGATCAGGTGATAGAGCCGGCCACCGATCAACCCGAAAGGCACGGCCCACAACGCGACGTCGTAGATAACGCCACGCTCGCCGCCTCGCTCCTCCCAACGCCGGTCACCGATAAGCAGGGCAACGACGATGCCGACGATGATGAACAGCGCGTAAGCGCGGATCGGGATCGGACCCAGGTGCCAGACCCCGCGTGGCGGGCTGGGGAAATAGGCAAGAATAGTCGTCATAATTCGGAATCCCTTTGGCGCACACCGACAACCAGTTCTTCAGTCAGTGCACGCAACGTTGACATGCCATCGGTTAGCGCAGATACGAGCGCTGAGCCGACGATGACGCCGTCGGCGTAGCTGGCTATCTCCGCCGCCTGTTGTCGTGACCGCACACCTAGGCCGACCCCGACCGGAATGTCAGACACCGCCCTCACTCTGCTCACCAGTTCGGGTGCGGCCTGCGACACCACATCACGTGCTCCGGTCACACCCATGGTCGACGCCGCGTAGACGAACCCGCGCGACGCCTCAATTGTCGCCACCAACCGCTGCGGCGTCGACGACGGTGCCACCAAAAAGATGCGATCCAACCCGTACTCGTCGGATGCCGCCAGCCACTGGTCCGCCTCATCGGGAATGAGGTCAGGCGTGATAAGCCCGTGCCCACCCGCAGCGGCCAAGTCACGCGCGAATGCGTCAACCCCGTAGTGCAGCACGGGGTTCCAGTACGTCATCACCACAGCGCGGCCACCGGCTGCACTGATCGCCTCCACTGCGGTCAACGTGTCGCGGACCCGCACACCGCCGCGCAGCGCGGCCTCCGACGCCGTTGCGATCGTCGGGCCGTCCATGCCCGGATCCGAATACGGCACCCCGACTTCGATGAGGTCACAACCACATTCGACGAGCGTTGCCATCGCGTCGATCGAGGTGCGCACGTCGGGATAACCGGTCGGCAGATAGCCGATCAAGGCTGCCCGATTGCTCTGCTGACATGTGTTGAAAAGCGGCGCCAATCGGCTTGTTTCGCTTTGTTTCACAGTCATGAATGGGCGTCGCCTCGCGTGTCGAGCAGGCCGAACCACTTCGCAGCGGTCTCGACGTCTTTGTCACCGCGACCTGACAGGTTCACCACAATTACGGCGCCGCTGCCCATCTCGGCTCCCAGCTTGAGCGCACCGGCCACTGCGTGCGCGGATTCGATCGCCGGAATGATTCCCTCGGTGCGGCACAGCAGCCCAAACGCGTCCATTGCCTCGGCATCGGTGATGGCGCGGTACTCGGCGCGTCCGGTTTCCCGCAGCCACGCGTGCTCTGGCCCGACGCCCGGGTAGTCCAGACCGGCCGAGATCGAATGCGATTCAATGGTCTGGCCGTCGTCGTCCTGCAGCAGATACGAGTACGAGCCCTGAAACGCTCCCGGCGAGCCGCCCGTGAACGTGGCGGCGTGTCGGCCCGTCTCGACGCCGTCACCGGCGGCCTCGAATCCGACCAACCGGACCGCGGGATCGTCGATGAATGCGTGGAAGATCCCGATGGCGTTCGATCCGCCACCAACGCACGCGGTCACGGCGTCGGGCAGCCGACCCGCCTGCTCGCGGATCTGCACGCGTGTCTCGAGTCCGATGACCCGCTGAAAGTCGCGCACCATGGTCGGGAAGGGATGCGGGCCGGCCGCGGTGCCGAAGCAGTAGTACGTGCTGTCGGCATTGGTGACCCAATCCCGGAACGCCTCGTTGATGGCATCTTTGAGGGTCTTGGAACCCGACTCCACCGACACCACCTCGGCGCCCAGCAGCCTCATCCGCGCCACGTTGAGCGCTTGGCGCGCGGTGTCGACGGCGCCCATGTAGATGACGCAGTCCAGGCCAAGTAACGCACATGCGGTGGCGGTAGCCACGCCGTGCTGCCCCGCGCCGGTCTCGGCGATCACTCTGGTCTTGCCCATCCGCTGGGCCAGCAACGCCTGCCCCAGCACATTGTTGATCTTGTGAGACCCCGTGTGGTTCAAGTCTTCTCGCTTGAGAAAGATGCGCGCCCCATGAGCGTGCTCGCTGAGCCGGCGCGCCTCATACAACGGCGACGGCCTGCCCGCGTAGTGCGCCTGCAACTTGTCCAGGGTGTCGAGGAAATCCTGGTCAGTACGCGACTTGTCGTAGGCGGCGGTGACTTCCTCGATAACCGCCATCAGCGCCTCGGCGACGTAGCGCCCGCCGTACGCGCCGAAATGACCACGAGCGTCGGGGTCGTGGCGGGTCGGTTCGGCGATGGCCGCACTGGAGCGAGGCAGCTCCGGGCCGGAGAAATCTGCCATCACCAAGGCTCAACGCGCAACTGGTTCATCGGGTTCAACGCTTCTGGACGGCTAGCGGGCCGGCTTCGGGCAGGACGGGTGAGTGCCTGCAGTGACCAGATCAGCGACCGCTGCCCGCGGGTCACCGCTGGTGACCAGGCCTTCGCCGACCAGCACCGCGTCCGCGCCGGCGCCCGCATACGCCAGCAGATCGGCGGTGCCGCGCACTCCCGACTCGGCGATCCTGATCACGTCGGTGGGCAGACCAGGGGCAATCCGCGCGAAGCAATCCCGGTC
>Ga0070739_10008366_pt1 | contig 10640 bp, 9 predicted proteins | sample Coa_R1_7_FD_66445 | JGI IMG/M metagenome (GOLD analysis project Ga0070739, IMG submission 66445) | Surface soil microbial communities from Centralia Pennsylvania, which are recovering from an underground coalmine fire - Coalmine... | ecosystem: Environmental > Terrestrial > Soil > Unclassified ...
GAGCTGGTGGTTCGAGGACCGCAGATTATGGCCGGTTACTGGCGCCAACCCGACGATACGGCCGAGACGCTCAAGAACTCGTGGCTGCACACGGGGGATATCGCGGTCATGGACGAGGAGGGCTTCTTCTTCATCGTGGACCGGAAGAAGGACCTGATCATCACCGGAGGGGAGAACATTGCGCCCCGCGAGATAGAGGAGGCACTCTACCAGCATCCGAAGGTACTGGAGGCGGCTGCCGCCGGCATCCCCCATCGTTTCGGTGGCGAGATCGCCAAGGCATGGATCGTCCTGCGTCCGGGTGAGACGGCCACCAGACGCGACATCTCCAAGTGGCTCGAGGGCCGCCTGGCCCATTACAAGATTCCGCGGGCGATAGAGTTTCGAGACGCGCTGCCCAAGTCGCCCATGGGGAAGGTGCTGAGGCGGCAGCTGGTCGACGATGAGATCGCAGCCAAGAATGATCGGGAAAAGCAGTCCCGGGCGAGTGACAAGGAGTGATGGCGACGGTGACCGGACTCCGGCAAGCATCCAGGCGTCCAGCTCGTTGGACAGTTGAGGTCGACGGCGAGGTCGTGGCCACACTGTCGAGCGTGGAGATGGGAGCGACCGGACTGTTCGAGGGTCAGTCTTTGAGTCCGGACGAACTACAGACGAGCCTCGACCGGGCTTTCGGCGAATCGGCACGAAGCTTGACGCTGCGGTACATGTCCTATCGCCCCCGCAGCATCCGAGAGCTTAGATCCTATCTCAGGCGCCATGGTATCCCCGACGGTGTTGTCGACCGGGAGATGGAGCGGCTGGAGACGGCAGATCTGGCCGGTGACGTCGACTTTGCAGCCTTCTGGGCCGAGAACCGGACCCGCTTCGCTCCGAGAGGACGGATGGCGCTGGCGCATGAGCTCAGGCAGAAAGGTGTGGGCCGGGGCGACATCGAGGCGGGCCTCGCCGGACTTCCCTCAGAGGAGCAGCTCGCCTATCAAGCCGGCCTCCGAAAGGGTCGCCTACTTGCCTCATCCGATCGCGACCACTTCTTCCAGGCCATGCACGCCTTTCTCCGAAGGCGTGGCTTCTCCGGGGAAGTCGCCTTCGCGGCTGCCAAGCGGCTCTGGGACACCGCACAACAGGCCGACGACCCGGATGATTGTTGACCGCGGTTATGTCGAGACGGTGCGATTAGAATAATGTGCTGTCGATTGTCCGGGACATTTCCTCTGGTGTGCTTCCGGCCGAACAAATTGATATCGTGCACGGAGGCACAGTGAAATCGCTACGATTTGTCCATACCGTCCCGATGGTGGGAGTGCTGCTCCTGCTTGCCGGCTGCGGCCTGCAGCAGGTACAACCGAAGTCCGGCAGCTCCACACCCGGGGCCACTCCCACGGCGACCCCGGCGCCCCTCCCTACTGTGGTGGTGACCGGGGGGAATGAAGCCGCGATCGTCAACGGTCAGGGGATTCCCATGTCTCTGTTCCGAGACTTCATGAACTACGGGGTGCGACAGGCGCAGGGAACCACTCCTACCAGCACCATCTACCAGCAGAACATGCAGCAGCTCATCCAGAATGAGTTGGTTCTTCAGTACGCCAAGTCCCACGGGATGACGGCGTCGGAGAAAGCTATCAACGGACAGATCAACCAAGCCATCCGCGGTGGCGGTGGTCCGGCGGCCTTTCGCGCCAGCCTGAAACAGCGAGGCCTGACGCTGGCGGATTTCAAGTACGTGGCGCGCGTCAATCTCCTTCTCCCGAAGGTGGAGAACGCCGTGACACCCCTGGCAAAGTCCGGTCCCGTGGCCACGGCTGAACACATCCTCATATCGCCGGGGGCCAACAAATGCTCCAAGGTGGCGCTGACTACGGCGACGGCGAAGAAGCTCGCGCAGAAGCTTCTACGAAAGGTCGAGCATGGGGTGAGCTTCGCCAAGCTGGCAAAGAAGTGCTCGGCCGATCCGGGTAGCGCACCCAAGGGCGGGGTGCTCTCCAATTCCACGAATCCTTCCAGCCGGCTGCTCTACCCGGGCAGCTTCGTCCTGCCCTTCGACACCGCCGTCTTCACGGGACCCGTCGGCACACCACAGCTCGTGCATTCCCAGTACGGGTACCACGTGGTCCTGGTGCTGAGCCGGCATACCGCGCCGTACTCCTCATCCGTTGCCAAGACTGCACAGCAGTTCTACTTCTCGCTCTGGCTACAGGCTCAGCAGAAGAAGGCGTCAATCCAGAAGCTGGCAAAGATCAAGTAGCTCCCACCGCGCAGCGCCTTGCTGATCCTCGTTATCCCCTGCCACGCTCATGCGGGTCCAAGCTGAGCCTGATGGAAGGTGGGGATTAAGCCGGATCGGCGCTGGGGGGACAGATCCTGCCTGATCCACATCTGGATGACTCCCGCGGAAGGTCTTTACGGGCAGGAGGGTCGCTTGCTCTCGAGTCCTCTATCCACAAGGGCCGACAGGCGAGTTGTAGATGCTTGTAGTGGGATACCCGGAACAATAGGAATCGTCCACCAGCCAGGTGCCGCCTCGATTCACGACTACGTAGTCAATGGCCGGGTTCGAGGAGCTGTGCGCGGTGGATGGTCCGCCAAAATTCCATACCACCTCGATGACATCGCGAGTCGGCGTTCGCAGCAGGGGTGTGAAGGTCAGATCTGTGGGAACATTCTGACACCGGCAGATCGGATCGGCTCCTCCGCCGCGACCTGATGTCGGGTTCTGGCGCAGCCGCGCTTCGAGTTTTGAGGTGACGGGGCATGCTGGCGGTGTCCACTGAGGCGTGACCTGGTAGCAGGGTCCGGATGTACCTGTCGGATGCGTGGGACATCCAGTGATGTTGCTGGCCGGTGCTGCGCCCCAACAAACCATGGTTTGAACGGCGCTGATGGCCGCCGACGCACTCGGTATCGGCGTCGCTGTGGGTACCACCGTAGGCGTGGAGGTGGGAGTCGGAGTCGAGCTGCCCGGCAGCCCAACAGCACATCCCCCAAGAAGTACGGGAGTCAGCACCACCAGGAGCACGCCTGGAGCGAGCTTTCGACCCACGTCCTCCCTCCTCTGCACCGTCTCCGAACAGCGTCAGTATACCCACGATTTCAGGTGAACGGCAATTCCTTTGATGGGCGGCCGTAATGATTTGTTGACATCGCCGTAAGATCCGCGTAACAGGTTCCCACTCAAACTCAGGATGAAGTTGTCTTTGAAATCGATGGGAGATATGGCAATGACAGAGAACCTGCGGGTCGTCACAGGCATCCTCAGCTTCCTCGGCGCCTTGAGTAGTCTGCTTGGAGCCGTGATCACCGTCGTTCAGCTGATCGCCTAGAGACCACCGCCTCACACCGCCCTCGCGACAGGTCGGCGCCATGGCTTTCTAGGGCACGAAGAGGATGCGGGAGCAGTTTGTGCACTGGACCAGGCGCTCTGCCCGGGCGTGTTGCACGTCGGCCGGAGGAATCTGAACCCGACACACCTGACAGACTCCGCCTTCGATCCTGGCCACCGCCTGGCCATGCCGGTCCTGTAGGCGCGTGTAGAGGCCAAGCTGAGCCGGCGCGATCTCGGCTGCCCGCTTGCTCCGCTCGATCTTGAGCTCCTCGAGCTCGGCGGCCAGCCGTGCCCGGTCGGCCTCCAGCTCAGGCACCTCTCGCTCCCTGCGCTGGCTTCGTTCCTCGGTCTGCGACCTCGCCTGAGCCAGTGAAGCCTCGAGAGTCTCCACCTGCTCCATCAGCTCGATCTCTTCGTCCTCCGCCTTCGACCTGCGGGCGTCGGCATGAGCAATCTCGGCTTCGATTGACGCCATCTCCCGCGCGTCATGAATTGCCCCTCCATATAACCGCTGGTTGAGCCGCTCGGCAGTCTCGCCCAATTCTTCAACCCGGCGCTCAACACTCCTCAGGCTTCGCTGAGCCGTTTCCAGCCTTGCCTCAAGGGCGCTCGTTTGCTCTCGCAACCGGTCAAGCTCGCGGTCTCCCTGAAGGCGGACGCCCAGGGACTCCAACTTGGCTCCGTGATCGACGATGGCGAGATCGATCTGCTGCAGCTCGTAGAGCGGCCTGACCAAAGATGACATCATTCGAGTGTAGAAGCCGAGGCATGAATCAACCAGACCATCAAGGCGTCAACGCTCTGAGCCCGACTCGCATCGGCGACTTCAGGCGCCATGTACTGTCATGGTTTCGGCAGCACGGCAGGGATCTTCCCTGGAGGCACACCCGCGATCCGTACCGGATCATGGTCTCAGAAGTCATGCTCCAACAGACCCAGGTCTCGCGCGTGGCCCCGGCCTACCATTCGTTCCTACAGCTGTTCCCTGAAGTTGGAGCGCTCGCCGTCGCGCCCTTCCGCAGTGTGCTCGAATCATGGCGCGGACTCGGATACAACCGGCGCGCACTCTACCTGCACCAAGCGGCAATGGCGATCCAGTTCGATCGTGGCAGCGCCTTTCCCCAGACGGTCGAGGAGTTACGACGGCTTCCGGGAGTGGGGGCATACACTGCTTCCGCCATCGCCTGCTTTGCCTTCGATGCCCAGGTGGCCGTTGTTGAGACCAACGTCCGGTCGGCGATCCAGTGGCTCGTCGACCCCACGTTCTCGGCGACTCTCCGTGAAGCCGAGGTGCAGGACATCGCCGCTCGACTCCTGCCGCCCGGACAGGCCTGGGAGTGGAATCAGGCCATGATCGACTTTGGCGCCCTGAGCGTGAGGAAGCCGCGTCGCGCGCGGATATCGGGGAGCGAGAACTTTCGTCAAAGCAATCGCTACTGGCGGGGCCAGATATTGCGCGCTGTATCGGCAACTACGGCCCCGGTATCGATGTGCCGCCTCTTGCGGGAGCTGCCCGAAGACCGAGAGGAGTACCGTGTTCGCGAGCTGGTGAGCACCCTCGCCGAGGAAGGGTTCCTGACCGTCGACCTGTTGCGACAGAGGATCGCCGTACCGGGCGATTAGGTGCGCGGTAGCCCGAATCTCGCGTTTCGCCGAACGAGTTTGCCCAAGGTCAGCTCGAGTTGTCCGGTTCTGGATGGGAACTTTCCCAAAGGGTCAGCCGTCGAACGTCGGGGATGGCAGGCGTGATGGGTAGACTGAGACAACCGGGCCGGAGAGGAGGCCGAGTGTCGCTCTTTGAGATCGGCGTCGATCATCATGGCTGCCCCGTGACGGTTAGAGAAGCGATGGTCGTCACCGGTGAGGCGGAGCTGCAAGCCCTGCGCCGGCTGATGGAGAATCCGCTGATCGACGAGGCCGTCATCCTCTCCACATGCGCCCGCACGGAGATCTACCTCTCGTCGGGCGACGATGCGGCGGTCACGGAGGCCCGCGCCCTGCTGCAGCAGCTCAATCCATCGTCCGTGCCGTACTTTAGGGTGCGACGCGGTCGAGAATTGGTGTCGCACTTGTTTCGAGTGGCGGCAGGGATCGAATCGCAGATCGTGGGCGAGCACGAGATCGGCGGCCAGGTGCGTGCCGCGGTGGCTCACGCCCGCGAGACGGGAGCACTCGGACCGGCGCTTGATTCGCTCTTTCGGGCCGCCATCCGGTGTGGCCGGCGCATTCGCCGTGATACGGCCATCGGACAGGTCGATGCTTCCGTGGCCCGAACGGCGTCGAAGATGGCCCGTAACCATCTCGACGTTCACCAGGCCTCAGTGCTGGTCATCGGGGCGGGGCGCATAGCACGCCTTCTGCTCGAAGAGCTTGCCGATGCGTGCGAGTTGACGGTCGCGAATCGCAGCCTGGGATCGGCGGAATCGATCGCAACGGGCACCGGAGCAAGCGTCCTCTCGCTGCACGAGGCAACTGCTCGCCTCGACCAATTCGATATCGTCTGCTGTGCGACCCGGGCCCGCACTCCCGTACTCGAAGCCCGTCACTTCACGCGGCCCGGCCCCAAGCTGGTCTTCGACCTCTCGGTGCCACGCAACGTCACCGTTGGTGACGGATTGCCACCGGGAGTAATGGTGTACGATATCGACGCCGTGCGCGCACCGGCTCCAAGGGACCAGGAAGACCTGGCCCTCGTGGACAGCATCATTAGTGCCGAGGTGCACGACTTCCTAAGTCGGGAGAGCATCCAGCGCGTGGGGCCGATCATTCATGCGTTGAGAGCACACGTCGACGAAGTCCGGCAGTCAGAGCTGGATCGCGTGGCGAAGCGCCTTGCCGGGCTGAGCGAAAGGGAGCGCAGCCTGACGCTGGAGCTGACCGAACGCCTGATCGACCGCATGTTTCATCACTTGGTGGTGCGGCTTCGATTGGCGGCACTCACCGATCCCGATCTGATCAAGGCGGCGGAGTTCTTCTTTGCCCACGGGGAAGATTCGCTATTCCCGGTCGACGATGCAGGCGCGGGGGATGAGAGCAACCCCCACATTGATTCACCAATGGGCCGGCGCCTCCAGGAGACTCGCACGCTCTCATGAGCAGCCGGTCCCTGGTCGTCCTCGAGGGCGACGAGACCGGCCAAGAGCTGCTGGAGCAAGCACTCCGCGTCCTCGATCCCGATATCGTCGGGTTCGAGACTGAGCTCCAACATTTCGATCTGAGCCTGGAAAATCGGCGCGCGACCGAGAATCGAGTTGTCTTCCAGGCTGCTGCGGCGATGCGCGAGGTCGGCTTCGGGTTGAAGGCGGCCACAATAACCCCTGTCCACGCGGGCGACGTGGGCTCACCGAACGCCATCCTTCGTCGCGAGATCGAGGGAACGGTCATCGTCCGTACCGGGCGGCGAATACCGGGCATCGCGCCGCTTGCCGGACTGCACGCTCCTATCGCCGTGGTCCGGATGGCCGTCAACGATGCCTACGGAGCCCAAGAGTGGCGGCAGAACGAGAGCGACGACGAGCTCGCCTACCGCACGGAGCTGATCCGCCGAAAGGATTGCCGTTCGGTGGCGGAATATGCGTTTCGCCTGGCCAAGAAGGAGACCGCCGTGGTCTTTGGCGGACCCAAATTTACGGTAAGTCCGATCTATGAGGGGATGCTCAAGGAGGAAATGGATGCCGCCCACAAGCGTCATCCGGACGTCGCCTACCGGCCGGAGCTCATCGATGCCACGTTTGCGCTGCTGCTCACGGGTGGGGACCACCCCCTGGTCATTCCCACATTGAATCGAGACGGCGACCTTCTGAGCGACCTGGTGATGCAGCTTTTCGGATCCATCGCGGGAGCAGAATCCATGCTTCTCAGCTTCGACGAGGATCTGCGGCCGAAGGTGGTCATGGCTGAGGCACCGCACGGAACGGCTCCGGCCCTGTTCGGCAAAGACATCGCCAATCCTATGGCTATGATCCTGGCCGTCGCGTCGGTGCTCTCCTACTTCGAGGGTGACCCGGAAGCAGAGCGGGCCGGGAGGGCAATACGTGAGGCCACGCTCGAGGCGGTCGAGGATGGAGTGCGCACACCAGATATCGGCGGCTCGGTTGGAACTACCGAGTTCACCGAAGCCGTCATCGAGCGCACGAGACTGAAGCTGGCGTCGTAGGCGCGTACCTGAAGCCCTCGCGACACCCGCCTGCACAATCGCAGTGCGGAGAGCGGACTAGGGAACGACGGCCGTCGAAGCGGGCGGCGCCGTCGCCACGGTGGCAGGCGTCGTCGCGGTGGCCGCCGGGGTTGGGGTGCCGCTTGAGCTCTGCACAAACAGGTGGTGCCACGGCGTCCATGATTCCGCGTGCAGAGGCGTGAGAGTTCCCAGGCGCCAGCCGTAATGGTGCCCGGGAGCAAGGAACTGGTCGACGCACCGGCCGAAAGGCCGCATTGGTCGTGTGGCCGTGCGGCTGATGAAGCGGCGAATGCGCGTTGGTCCGCCGCCGATGTAGAGATGGAAGCCCGAGGCATTGGCGTTGGCGGTCCAACAGAAGGACACATTTTGATTGGCGGCCACGGTCACGACAGGGCCTGGAGTGAGCGGGATCGCGTGAGGCAGCGCTGGCTCGCTGGCGACAGTAAGTTGGGCCCAGCGAGAAGGCCGTTTGGTGCTTCCGTAAACGGCCGCGACTCGCCACGCATATTGACGCCCGGGCGTGAGAGTGCCACTGAGTTGTAGATTCGGCGCCGTTGTGCGGTACCGCCGGCCGTCGACCGAGACCACGTAGTAATTCGAGCCGGCCGTGGCGTTCCATTGGAGCTGGACGCTGGCTCCCGAGCCTGATGTCACACTATTGGAGACCACCGTGAGGCCGGTTGGGCTCTGCAGAGCACTCGCCGACCCGGCCGAGCCGACCAACTTGACCAACGTTCCGGTGGCTAGAGCCGCAATGACGATGACGGCGATGGCGGCAGCAATCGCGCCCGCACGGGGCACCGACATGCCAGGCATCCGCCTCCGAGTCTTGGGAGCGGGCGCAAAGACGTCGCGCTTCTGCGTCTTTCCCGCCAAGCGTTGAGCCAGTAGGGCCGTCGCCGTATGTCCGCTACGGCTTGCAGCCAGCGTCACCAACCATGCGGCGGCATCCTCGTGAGAGAAACTCGCCTGTACCGTTTGCCGGAGTTCCTTGTCCGACACATGCCGTGTTACCTCAGCACCGACGAGAACCAGGGACTGGCCACCAAGCAGCTGGGCCTCGGTCACAGATAGATTGCTTTCGCCGGGTGAGTCGCCGGCCAGGAGCTCTCTGATGGCCCCGTCGTCGGAGCGGTAGATTTGCGCCCCGCCGGCCGCTCCGGCGATGACCCGCTCCTTTCGGTAAGCGACGAGGGCGATCGAGACCGGCTCTTTCTCAGCCGACGCGATGGCGTCTCTGAGGGCCTCCGCCACATAGGGCTTTTCCTCTCCCGGCCTGAGGCCATCCGAAAGTTCGCCGCGCTGGAAGGCAGCCACGAGAACGCCATGTACAGCCGCTGCGACGGCATCGCTGCCGTCGATGATGGCCAGGACACCATCCAGTCGGGCTGAAACTCTATCCCCCGAGAGATCGACTACCCGAACGTCAGATGATGCCGGACCACTTGGACTCGCCGATTGGCTCGCTACCTCGAGCCTGGACCCTCTACCCATCGTCCAAAGCATAGCATGAAACCGGCTCTGATCCGGCCATATCACTAGAATGATGCTGAAAGTAGTAGCCCCAGGGAGTTCCTCGAGAGACATTGACCGTGTGGACCAGATGGCTGAGGGTCGGTGTTTCAACCTGAGGGGAACTTGGCGCAGGGGCCTGCCGATCCTGAACGCGAGGCCGGAGCTCAGCAGAGAACGGCGCCTCAGGAGCTTATGGCCGCCTTTCAGCCGGAGGGGATGGCCTGGGCGCCCGATCGGCCCGATGTCTTGGAGCTTCTGGCACGCTCCCGTCACCTCGATACCAGAAGCATCGTGTACGGCAGCAACGCCTGCTTTCTCATCGTGCTCGAGGACGTGTCGGCGGGCCGAAGCTTGGCCGTCTATAAGCCAGCCCGGGGTGAGTACCCGCTTTGGGACTTCCCTGAAGGGACCCTCCATCGGCGGGAGGTAGCCTCGTTCGAGGTCGACCGCCTTCTCGGCTGGCGGCTGGTTCCACCCACCGTTCTCGGGCGTGGCAGGCATGGGCCTGGTTCCATCCAGCTGTTTGTCGAGGAATCCGAAGCGGGCGGCCAGGTGCCCGTCTCCTCACTCCGCCGCCTCGCACTCCTCGACTGGATCTTGAACAACGCCGACCGCAAGGCGGACCACATCCTCGTGTCCACCAGTGGTCAGCTTTTGGGCATCGACCATGGCTTGACGTTCCATGTTCAGCCCAAGCTGCGCACGATTCTGTGGCACTTTGCGGGAGAGCGCATCGACGATAGCGACCTCGATGATCTCCGCCGCTTACGGGCGCTCTTGCAGGGGCCTTCCAGCCGCCGGGTTCACCATCTTCTGGATCCTCTCGAATGGAAGGCGCTGCTGCGGCGGATCGACGGACTGGTCGCCGGAGAGGTGTTCCCGGATCCCGCTCACAAGGCCATCCCGTACCGGTGGTGACCCTGAACATGGACGGATCTGGGGCGCTTTGATGCCGGCTCGACCTCGACCCACTCGAAGCGACCCGGACACTGGTCCGCCCGCGACCACCTCTCCACCGCAAGACAGTCGAAAGGCTGCAGATGGTGGGAAGCGGCGGCTTGAGCGAGACGACCTCTTCCGCCTCGTCGTCGTAGGCGACGCCGACGTCACGGCAGACGGGATGGCAGTGGCATACGTCACCAAACGGGCCGACAAGGACTCAGACGATTACATCTCCAATATCCGGCTGTGGGAGGGCGGCAGATGCCGGAATCTTACCTACAGTGGTAAGGATTCCGCACCTCGATGGGCTCCGGACGGGTCGAAGCTGGCCTTCCTTTCGAGTCGCGCCGGCAAGCCGCAGATCTACATTCTCCACCGCCGCGGCGGAGAGGCGACTCAGCTGACGAACCTGGATCTCGGCGCCGGCGAGCCGGTCTGGTCACCCGATTCGTCTCGGATCGCCTTCTCCGCAAGCACCAGATTCCCGCCTCAGGACGCGAACGAGTCAGGCGATGAAGATAGCGGCTTCACGGCCTCGCGGATAGCCGATCGGGCGGTCTACAAGTCCGACGGCAAAGGCTTCATCAATTCCACCCGCACGCATATCTTCGTCGTCGACACACAGGGGCACGCTGACCAGCTCACCTCCGGAGACTGGAACGACGATTCGCCCACCTGGTCCCC
>Ga0070739_10008369_pt1 | contig 10639 bp, 5 predicted proteins | sample Coa_R1_7_FD_66445 | JGI IMG/M metagenome (GOLD analysis project Ga0070739, IMG submission 66445) | Surface soil microbial communities from Centralia Pennsylvania, which are recovering from an underground coalmine fire - Coalmine... | ecosystem: Environmental > Terrestrial > Soil > Unclassified ...
GGTGCGCGAGTACGCGACCCTGGGCTGTGGGATACAACGCCTTCGGCGTAAAGAGATACAACGCCTTCGGCGTAGGTGGCTCGGCATGGTCCTGTCCCAGGGTGCGCGAGTACGCGACCCTGGGCTGCGGGATGCAACGCCTTCGGCGTAAAAACGGTGATCGCACGCCATCACGAACATAACACCTTCGGCGTAAAAGCTTCAGGGTGCGCGAGTACGCGACCCTGGGCTGCGGGATACAACGCCTCCGGCGTAAAAGGCCTGCTGGCGGCCTGGCCTCACACCCAGTTATAATGGGCACTCGACTTTGCCGTCGGGATCCATTCCATGCACACGACTTCCATCAGTCTCCTGGAACGACTGCGACAGCCGGGGGCGCAAGCGTCCTGGACCCGTTTCGTGGAGCTGTACACGCCGCTCTTGTTCTACTGGGCACGCCGGCTGGGTTTGCAGGAATCCGATGCAGCCGACCTGGTGCAGGACGTTTTTGCCCTGCTCGTCCGCCGACTGCCGGAATTTGCCTACGATCGCCAGAAGAGCTTCCGCAACTACCTCCGCACCATCCTCCGCAACAAATGGCGCGAAAATCTCCGTCGCCTCGAACCGGCCACCGGCCGGGATCCCCAGACGCTCGAACAGATCGCCGACAACGATGAATTTACGGCCCTGGAGGAAGCGGAGTATCGGCAGCAGCTCGTGCAGCAGGCCCTGCGCGTGCTGCAACCCGAGTTCCCCAGCACCACCTGGAAGGCGTTTCAGGAGTATGTCGTCGCCGGCCGTGACCCGGCCCAGGTGGCTGCGGAGTTACAAATCAGCATCGGTCGCGTCTATACCGCCAAATCCCGTGTCCTGAGCCGGGTACGCCAAGAGCTGGACGGCTTGCTCGATTGATTTCTCCTTCGCACTGACTTTTTCCGTCAGATTTCCGCCAAAGCTGCATACTCTTCATCCGGAACGCGGCAATCGTTCGTCTGCCGCACACCCAACCGTAGCGCGTACCCACTAGCGGGGTGATCCCGCGCAGCTCAAGGAGATGTGTCATGTTTGGCAAGCTGATGAACCTCCGCAACCGTATCGGCCGAGCGAAGCCCAAGGGCCGCGCTACCCACAACCGCTATCGGCCGCGGCTCAAGGCGTTCGAGGACCGCGTTCTGCTCACGGTGTGGACCTGGGACATTCCCACCTCCGGCAACTGGAACAATGCCGCGAACTGGCTAAGCACGGCCGACAACACCACCCACGGCATACCGGTTTCCGGGGATACCGCGAACCTGCCCGGTGGGGGGCTTACGGTCACGGTCTCTGACGCCCAGGCCGTGGGCAAGATATACGCAGCCGGCATCGCCAATGACGGGATCCTGGAGATCGCTAACGGCGGTTCGCTGAGCATCGACGCCGGTAGCAGTGGCGACAGCGCAGGCGTGCTCAAGGTCGATCTCGGCGGCACGCTGACCTTCGGCGCCGGCGATCAATATGGCACCGGCAACCCCGGCGGCAACATCGATGGCACGCTGGATGTCGGTGCCAACGCCAGCATCAGCTTGGAAAATGCGAAGGTGAGCGGAACCATCACCGCGGCAGCCGGTTCGCAGGTCGCGTTCGGTGCCGGCAATTCGCTGATCGCGGCCGCCCCAGGAGCGGCGCTGGATGGCCCCGGGCAGTACATCATCCCCACCGGCGGCACGCTCAGTGCCCAGACAGACCTCAGCGTGCAAAATCTCACGCTTGCCGGCGGCACCCTGACCGGAACCAACAACGTGACGGTCACGGTTTCCATGACGGATCAAGGCGGTAGCCTCGGCGACACCACCGGCGGCGCCGGCGGCACGCTCACGATCGCGCCCGGCGCGAGTATGAGCATCACGGGCAGTACTGGCATCGATAGCTTCAGCCTGGATAATTTCGGCACGGTCACTTACAGCGGCAGTGGCGGGATGGGCGCGGTCAGCGATGGCGGGGCCATTTTCAATAATGAATCAGGCGGCATCATCAATGTGGATGATCCGACTGCCCTCTTTGGTAGTGGCTTTAGCCTGGCGGGGACCTTCAACAACCTGGCTGGCGGCACCCTGGTGAACAATATCACGGCCGGGACCACCACCACCTGCTTCGGCACGTTTAACAATGCCGGAACAGTCGAGGTCACCAACGGTGAGCTGCTCGCCGTGAACGGCGGGACTCAGTCCGGTGCTTTTCAGGTCGCCTCCGGCGCCGAGATGAGCTTCAATGGCGGCCAGGCCTGGAACACGGGTATCTCGTTCACTGGTGTATCAGGAATCGGCACCGGCACGTTCCACGTTGGCGCTTCCGGTAACACCGGCAACACCACCACCACGGTGACGACCAGCGTCACGCTGCCGGACCTGACCATTGACTCCGGCAACGACGTGTCCCTGGCCACCGCCACGACTTTGACCGTGACTGGTGGACTCAATCTGGGCTCTACCACGGATGTCTCCGCAGGCATCGTCGATGGCAGCGGCGACGTGGTCATCCCGTCCGGCGGCACACTGGACCTCCTTGATGGCACCCTGGCGACGAGTGGCGTCACGACCATCCAGCCGGGCGCCGTCATGAACATGGGCGGCGGCTCCGCCATCGGCCTGACGACGGGTACTCTGAATAATGACGGCACGGTGAATTGGACCGGCGCGGCGAACTTCGGCATCACTGGCAACGGCATTTTCAACAACCTGTCCGACGGCACCTTCAATGATGCTTACAACGCGGGCAGCCATAATCTCGCCGGGGACGGTACGAGCCTCTTCAGCAACGCCGGTGTTTATAACAAGAGCAGTGCCAATACGCCGGGCGAGACAGATATCCTGACGATGCTGTTCAACAACAGCAACACGGGGACAGTGAATGTCAACAGTGGTGCGCTGGAACTGCAAAATGGGACCAACTACGGCAAACTCAACACCGCGAGCGGGGCCACGCTGAAGCTGTTTGGCTACAGCTTCTACACCACCAGCAATTACTACCTGGACGCCGGCACCACTTTCACCGGAACCGGTAATGTGGTGGTTGGAGGCGGCGACGTCACCCTCAACGCCGCCATCACGGCCGCCAACTTCGATCTCCAGCAAGGCCAGGGCGGTACGCTCATCGCCAACGCACCGTTGACCGTCACCAAGAACTTCACCTGGGATGGTGGCGCGATTAGCGGCACGGCTCCGGTGACACTCGCCAAGACCGGCACGCTCACCATCACGGAAGCGAGCACGCCAACCCTCGACAGCGGCAGCACGCTCGACCTGCTTGGCAAGACGTTCTGGGAGGGCAACGGCACGTTCCAAAATTTGGGCACGATCAATAACGAAGGCGGCGCCGCCATGACTATCGAGGGCAACGAAACTCTTAGTGGCAGCGGCACCTTCAACAATGGCGGTTCATTGACGAGCAGCGGCTCGGGCACCACCAGCCTCGGCGGCACCTTCAACGACGCTTACCATGCGGTCGCCGGGACCGTCACCGTGAAGGAAGACACGCTCGATTTCACGGGCACGGTCGGCCAGGTCAACGCCGGCACGTTGGCAGCCGGCAAATGGATCGTGGACGGCAACACGAGCCTGTCGGGCACCCTCGATTTTACGGCCTATGATTCGACGCCTCTGACGACGATTGGCCGTCCCGCGTCTGTGACACTGAGTGGACCCAACAGCCTGCTTGGGACGGCGCTGGCGGGCCTGACAACCAACCAGGGCAGTTTCAGCCTGCTCGCAGGTGCCTCGTTCACCACCGCAGGCAACTTCAGCAACACGGGCACGTTGACGCTGGCCCCCGTGACAGCTGGTGCCACGCTTTCCGTGAACGGCGATTTCAGCACCACGGGCGTCCTGACGATTGATCTGGCCGGCACCAGCAGCAAGCCAACCTATGGCACGGTCAGCGCCTCCGGGAACATCACGCTCGGTGGAACGCTCAAGCTCGGCGGTAGCGTGAAGCCGAGCGTCGGCAGCGCGATGAACATCCTCCTGGCCGGCAGTTCCGGGACCATCAGCGGGGCGTTCAGCGACATGACGTTGAGTTATAACGGCATGCAGTTCAGTGTCAGCGTGGCGGGCGGCGACGTGGTCCTCAAACGAACGGCTTGAACGGATGCGAGGTTCAAGGTTTAATGAAGCCCCAACGGGAATACCATCGATAGCCCGGATGCCGGCCACGCACCCCCAAGGGGGCGACGGTCCGTAGCCAGAGGTGTCAACCCAGGCAGCCCCAAAGGGGCGACCGTCCGTAGCCAGGGGTGTCAACCGAGGCAGCCCCAAGGGGGCGACGGTCCGTAGCCAGAGGTGTCAACCCAGGCAGCCCCAAAGGGGCGACCGTCCATAGCCAGGGGTGTGAACCCCTGGGAGTACGATGTCCCCAATGATTGAGCCCCAACGGGGCGGTAGTGCGAGCACCTTTCGTCCCGTTGGGACTCAAAGAATGTTCGGCTGCCCTATTCCAGGGGTTCACACCCCTGGCTATGGACGGTCGCCCCTTTGGGGCTGCCTGGGTTGACACCCCTGGCTATGGACCGTCGCCCCTTTGGGGCTGCCTGGGTTCACACCCCTGGCTATGGACGGTCGCCCCTTTGGGGCTGCCTGGATTAACACCGCTGGCTAGGGATGGTCGCCCCCTTGGGCTCATCCGGCGGGGAATTATTCATGCCCGACTGTCCCGATCATGATACCCTGCATCAACTCCTCCTCGGCCAGATTGCCGAGCCTGAGAGCGAGTTGCTGTCCGAACACCTAGAGCAATGTCCGCACTGTTGGGCGGCGGTCCATGCCCTGGAGGCGGAAGATGCTGTCGTCCGGGCCGCCCGTGCCCCTGATCCGACACCCGTGGCCGACACGGACCGGCAGGTGTTGCACGCTCTGCTCGGCCGAGTTCGTGACCTTCCTCAACAGGCCGCGGGCACCGATGCCAGCCGCTGGGGCCACGATACGATGCCGGACGGTGCCTCGATACATCCACTGAGCGACTCGTTGGCCCCGCCGGGTTATGAAGTCCTCGGCGAGATCGGCCAGGGCGGGATGGGTATCGTCTACAAAGCGCGCCAGGTAAAGCTCAATCGCCTGGTCGCTCTCAAATGGATGCAAACCCGTGGCCGGGCGCGCCCCGAAGTCCTCGGCCGCTTCCGCCGCGAGGCCGAAGCCATCGCCCGCCTGAGCCACCCTCACATTGTGCAGATCTACGAAGTCGGCGAACAAAGCGGGCAGCCCTACCTGGCCCTCGAATATGTCGATGGCGGCAGCCTGGCCGAGCAACTCGCAGACCAACCCCTGGTGCCCGTCGCCGCGGCCGCCCTGCTCGAAACCCTAGCCCGCGCCATCCACCACGCCCACGAGCACGGCATTGTTCATCGGGATCTGAAGCCGGCAAACATCCTTCTCATGGTGGAGGGTGGAGGGGGGAGGGTGGAGGGCAACGCTCCACCCTCCACTCTCCACTTTCCGCCCTCCACCCTCCACCCGAAAATTACCGACTTCGGCCTCGCGAAGCTCCTCGATGAGGACGCCGTTCAAACCCAAACGGGCGACGTCATCGGCACGCCCGGCTACATGGCGCCGGAGCAGGCGACAGGTCGAGCGCAAGATATCGGCATGGCGGCAGATATCTACGCACTGGGGGCGCTCCTGTACGAGGCGCTGACCGGCCGGCCGCCGTTCAAAGGCGCGACGCCGCTGGATACGCTGGAGCAGGTGCGCAGTCAGGAACCTGTCCCGCCGTCGCGCCTCCAGCCCAAGGTGCCGCGCGATTTGCAAACGATTTGCCTCCGCTGCCTGGAGAAAGAACCACACCGACGTTACGCGACCGCGCGGGAACTGGCCGACGACCTGCACCGCTACCTGCAAGGCGAGCCGATCCATGCTCGGCCTGTCGGGCCAATCGAGCGCCTTTGCAAGTGGGCGCGCCGCTATCCTGCACGCGCTGCGCTGGTCCTGGTTTTGGGTTGCACGGCGGCCGGGGCGATTGTGGGCATGGTGCTGCACAATGCCAGCTTGCGAGCCCAGGTGCAGCGTGCGGATGATGCAGCGGCCGACGCCCAGCGCCAGCAGCAGCGGGCCGATACGAATTACCGTGAGGCCCAGGCGCTCCTGGGACGCCTGCGCGATCAGCTACTCGCGCTACGGTCCCAGTCCCCGGAAGTGACCGAGCTGCGCGTTGGCCAGTTGGAAGAAATCGCAGCCTATTACCACGGCCTGTTGGACCGGGAAGACAACCCTTCCCCGACACTGCGCGCCGATGCCGCACGTGGTGACCTGGGGGTTGGTCTGAACGAATTTCTGCGCGGGCGCTACCGCCAGGCCGAAAAGCACCTGCACAACGCCGTCGCTCTCTACGAGCCCTTGACGGCGGAATTTCCCGAGCACGTTGATTACGCCGCGGCGCTGGCGCAGGCCTGGGAGGCGCTCGGCCTGGGGGCTGGCAGCCAACAATATGCGCAGCAGGCCGTGGACTGCCAGCGGCGAGCCCTGGCCATTCGCAAGCGACTCGCCGAGCTGCATCCCAACGACCTCGGAGTCATCGGGGACCTGGAGGAAAGCCAGAACCACCTCGCCGCGGCCTATCAAACCGCCGGGCAGGCCGATAAGGCTGAGGCACACTACCGCGAAGCCGTGGCGCTCCTGGAACGGTTTAGCAAGACCGATCCGAACCGGGCTTATGACCTGGCAATCATCTCCATCAATCTCGGCGACATTTACACCCAGACGGGCCGCACGGAGCTGGCGCGCAAAACGTTCGAGTCGGCCGACGCTATCCTGCGCCCGGGGTACAAGGCCAAGCCGCACAACCCGTTAACTGTCGTGCCTCTGGTCAACCTGGACGTCGATTGGGGCAACTTCCTGCGCACGACCGGCCGGCTGAAAGAGGCCCTCCAGCGCCATGAGGAAGCCGTCCGTCTGCTGAAAGACTATCTCAAAATCGATCCCGGTTATGGTCCCGCGCGCGGTGCCCGCTACCAGGCTTATGGCGCTCTGGCGGAAACCTACGAGGCGCTCGGTCGCTATAAGGACGCGGTCCCGGATTGGGACAAAGTTGTCGAGCTGGCGCCGACGGCCGCTGAGCGCCGCCAGTGGCGTTTCCATCGAGCCGCCACGCTGGCCCGGGCAGGCTCGCATATCCGCGCGGTGGCAGAAGCGCATGCCCTTGTCGGCTTGAACAAGCCAGGCGGGTTGGACCTGTATAACCTGGCCTGCGTTTGTGCCCTTTGCATCGAGCCCGCCCGCCGGGACGGACAACTCCGCCCCGCCGAGCGGGCCCGCCTGGCCGAGGACTACGCGGCACAGGCCCTGGCGTTTTTGCGCCAGGCGGAACGGCAGCGCTTCTTCAAGCTGCCGGCAAACCGTACTCAGCTCGAAAAGGATTCCGATCTACAAACGCTCCGCGAGCGCTCGGACTTCCAGGTATGGCTGACCACGCTGAAGGCGGCAAGGTAATCACTAGCGCAACCCGCCCGCGGTTTACAGTGTCGCGCTGGTGATCCAGCCGGCATCGCTCGCTGCCAGGAAGACGCGGCACTGAGGGCGGCGATGGCACAATCAGCCACACCGCCATGAACGACGCCGGACAAGTCGTGATCGGCTTCCCGGATGACCAATCGCACTTCGCTCCTGGAAAGCCTCTTTGGTTCGGGTGGCAATTGCTATCGTATGTAGGGGCTGGTTTTTGTCCTCGGACGCTGGCAGCGGATCGCCATGAACCCCGCTGCTTATAACCCCAGCCGCTCCTCCAAAACTCGCGAGGTAGGCCATGCTTTCACCACAGCTGCTCTCCTGGCTTTTGCTTTTGGTCGCCTCTGTGCTGCCGGCTGTGTTGTGTGCGGATGAGCCTGTACCAGCCTCGAAGAAACCTCCGAACCGATTGCAGATCGAGCACCTGATCCAGCAACTCGGCAGCCAGGAGTACAAATACCGCGAAGTTGCCAACCGGCAACTGGAGCAGATCGGATCGCCAGCCATGCCCGCCTTGCGCGCCGCCGCGAGGGGCAGCAACGACGCCGAAATCCGTCGCCGAGCTGCCGGCCTGGTGGCTGCCATAGAGAACAGTCTGGAGCAACTCCTAGTCGACTATCGCTCGTTGGGTCTGCCGCTGCCACCAAGGGACGCCCCGTTGGTGCGCTACGAGACTGGCATCCAGTCGGGCGGAGGCAACGACAGCAACGATCAGGTCGAACCGACACCGGACGGTGTGGCTTTTCTTTTGAAGCAGGGTAGCCGGGGGAAACCCAGCACCCTATTGCAGGGGACGTACCAATCGCAGCTGGACTGGAGTCTGCATATCCAGCACATCAAACCGGATCCCCAGGCGGTCCGAGACCTAATTGTCGGCGACGATTTGGCGCTGGCCATCCAGTGCCAGGCACGCGGCTGGCGCAAGCTTGCGCAGTATCTGCTGGAGCAGGACCGCAAGGTAACCCGGCAAACACCCCACCAAGCGCTGCTCCAGATGGCCTGGAACTACTGGGAGGAGCAGCTCACTGAGCCGAAGATCGGCCGGCGTCCTATCGCCAAACGTCTGAAAGAACTGATCGGCAAAGATAAGGAACTGGATACCGTGACCCATCGCGCCCTGCTCAAGTCGCTTGACTTGGCCCTCGTACCGAGCAAGGCCAAGCCCGGCAGCATTGAGGCCATGATTGACAGCCTGGTCGATGATGCGGCCAACCGAGGCACGCTTGCGGTGTTCGAGGGCGGAGATGACTACTGGCGTCTGGTGGAGCGCGGCTTTGATGCGGTACCCGCGTTGCTGAATCATCTGGATGATGATCGGCTGACGCGCGGCATGATGCAAGGCTTCAATAATTTCCGATCCTGGCACTTGCGGGTCCGCTTCCTGGTCAGCGACATGCTCCAGGGACTGGCCGGGCAGGATCTCGGGCGGGACTGGCTGCGCCGCCAGCAAGGCTATGAGGTCAAAAAAGCCGATGCCCAAAAATGGTGGGATGAGGCTCGCCAGGTCGGCGAAAAACGCTACCTGCTGGAGCATGTCTTGCCGCAGGGCGGTAACAAAGACCAGCCTCCTCAGGTCAATGTCCACCAGTTACGAGTGATCAGGGCCAAGTATCCCACGGAGTTGCCTCGGCTCTATCGCCTCCTGCTCGACAAGCGTCCGGAACTGGACAGCGCGCCGCTGGTCGACGCGCTGAGCCGGAGCAAGCTGGCCTCCAATGAAAAACTCGCGCTCTTCCGGTATGGCGCTCACCACAAGGACCTATGGCATCGCTTGTCGGCCCTGGGGGCCATCAAGGACATGGACCCCAAGCAGTTTGACGCCCTTATGTTGGCCACCATCCAAGCATTTCCTACCGACGTGCCAGGCGCCTACTGGACGCGCCCCGAGGTTGCCATTGCCCATCTAGCGACGGAGTCCAGTTCCCCGGCCGTGTGGCAGGCGCTGGAGAGAAGTGCGAAGCGTGCCGCGGTGGGATTGCGGATGGAGCTGCTCGGCCAGATCGCGGATGCTCCTGATCAACACCAACAAGCAGAGCGCTTACGGCTGCTGGCCGGTTTTCTCAATGATGGCGCGTCGCGAGATATCGGCTCCAACAAAAAGTACGACGGCCCCTGTGCCGGTTTCACCTATGATCACCTGGCAGTCCAGGATCTCGCGGCCCTGGAGTTGGCGCATCTGTTAGGTATCAAGGTGCCTTTGAAGCCGGACCGCACGCCGGCCGAATGGGCCAGCATCCGCCACCAGGTTCGGGTAGCGGTTGACAAGGTCTTAAGCAAATCCAAGTTGACACGGGGACATGGAATGTAAGGCAAAGACGGTGCTCGGTCCGCGACTCATCCCCCTGTCCGCGGTATGCGAACGCTCAGATCATCGCCCAATGAGTGATCCTCAGGCCCACGGTCACGGTCGCGGAAGCAAAGGGAAGGGGATACATTTCCTCCCATCTACAGAGGAAATCTACCCCCTTCCCTTTGCTTAATCTTTGACGGATAGTCCGGAACCAGGAACCGTTCGCTTCCAGACACGAAAAGGACAGAGCCTCCCCATTACTTGCTGGCGACGAGGGTTCATTGCCGCCCCTGGGCCGGGTAGCGTTTCTCGGATTCGTGGCAACCGACAACCAGGCCGGCTCCCTCTAGGCGGGAATGGTTTCCGAAGGATTGGCCATCTCGACTCTTGTACGAAGCCGAACGTTCAGCGCATCTAGTACCTTCACCGCACGTTCCAGCGTCATGCCGAAGTATTCGTTGCGCTCATCGCGCGACACCTGCGATTCATGCACACCGAGTCGCCTGGCCAGTTCCCTTTGGGAGATTCCTTGCGCAATCCGTAGCGCGATCAACAGCTGGCCCAGCCCGCGCAAGTTATCCAGTTCGTCGAACTCCCGCCGCTGGAGGCGCTCATAGCTTTCGACCTCTTCCCGCAGTTGCAGGTGAAAAGATTCGATCGGGTCGATAACCCGCTTGATCTGCTCCGCAGAAAGGCCCGCCTTCTTCAAGCGCGCCCGGTGCTCCGTCAGCCGCTTCTGCTCTTCGGCCAACCGTTCAACCGCCTCTTTGTATTCATGGTCGCTGCGAATCATGACCGGCCTCCGTAACGAATCTTGAGGATGCCTCTTGGTTTGCCGTCGCGCCGCGACTGGCGAAATGCTGAAGGAAATTCCAACTCATTACCATGTCTGTCCCGGATGCCG
>Ga0070739_10008370_pt1 | contig 10638 bp, 5 predicted proteins | sample Coa_R1_7_FD_66445 | JGI IMG/M metagenome (GOLD analysis project Ga0070739, IMG submission 66445) | Surface soil microbial communities from Centralia Pennsylvania, which are recovering from an underground coalmine fire - Coalmine... | ecosystem: Environmental > Terrestrial > Soil > Unclassified ...
CTGGCCTTGCGGTGTCTGGCTGTCATCAAAGAAAAATCGCGGGTCGCCTTCCAGCGTGCCGAGATTGTTGCTGTGCGTGAAAATGAACGACGTGCCGACAAAACTTCCCGACCAATCGCCGCCGCCTTCCGCTTCGCGCGTGTCGAGCAGCACCATGTCCCTGCCCAATTCTGGTTTCGGAAAATCGCGATAGGTCGCATGAAAATAGCCGACATGATTTTTCGTCTCGCGCAGAACCTGATAACGCGCCCGCCAGTGGATGTCGCTCACTCTTTGGCCGTTCGCCAAAATTTCAATGTGGGCCGATTTGAAAAAGGGCATTGGAAAATAGCAGGCCAGATGCACAAAATTTTCGTCGAAGCGCACCACCGTCGGAAATGATTTCACGAGAAATTCGCGGTTGTCGCGATTGTAAAGTGTGCCAGTCCCGAAGAACAGCGCAACCGGCGCCTCGACGGATGGGTAGGGGAGATCGTCCCAGGTGATGCGCAAGGTGCAACGGCCAAGCGCGATGGCTTCAGCCTTCGTCACTGTAAATTCCAGCGCGCGCAGCATTTCCGGATGACCCGTCCGGCGATCCACGCCTGCTTTTGCATTTCCTGAAATGCTCCACGTTCCGCTCTGCTGCGACATCAGCGCACGCAATCCTTCCGGATTGTCCGCTTGCGGCACGAGGTCACTGCCGCTTTTCGCGATGAGTTCGAGCGCTTCCTTGAACGGACGGTCTTCATTCCATGAGAGAATCGGCCGCGACAACTTCGCGCCGCGCACGTATTGCTGGTAATTGTAATAACCGGTGCCGTAATGCGTCCGCGAATAAGCCATCTGGAACGATTTCTCGAAACCTATCGGCACCCACGAAAGGTCCGCGCCCTTGGTTTGCGACCACGTCCACGTGAGCGGATTGGGAAATGCGGCCTCGGGCAAAAAGATGGAATGGTCCGCCGGCTTCAGCGGATTGGCCGTGCTGGTTTCCTGAATGATGTGGTCCGTCCCATCAACCTTGTAATGCCAGGGAGAGCCGTGCCAATGATTGTAGCGCGCGAATAAAAGAACGCCCGGGCCGGCGACGTCCAGCGTCACGTTGTAATCATCCGCGAGTTGATACAGAAAATGGCTGGCGTCCGCGCCCTCGTTGCCGCCGAGCCGATCATACGTGCTGCGCATGTAAGTCCGCGCGGCGATACGCTGCACCGGCCACTGGTCCCACATTAGATACGCGTCGAGTCCAACAGGAATCACCGGCGGCTCATCGGCGCAAAACGCCGAAGAAGCGGCAAAAATCGCCAGCAAAAAGATCCCGGCTTTCACGGAGCCAAAGCATTCGGCAGCGCGCGAATTTTGTCGAGTCTGTGGAACAAGAATGGAACCGGGATAGGAATTGGGGAGCGCACGCGTCCCGCGTGCCCCGTTCGGCGTCTCGCCGAACGGAAAAAGAACCCAGAAGCGCCCGGCGAGACGCCGGGCGCGGCAACCGAGACGGTCGCGCTCCCCAAACTGCTACCGTTGCCACATCCATGCGCTCTTTTATTCCGGCGGAAGGACCTGCATGATGACGACGCTGTCCGAGCAGGACCAACTGTAATTTCCGCTGGCTGGCGTTTGGTCGAGCCAATCGCACCAGGAAATGCCATTGGCATTGCAGTAGGCCCAGGCATGGTCGGCATTGTTGTAGAGCCAGGTCTGGTAGGTGCCTTGCGTTCCCGTATCATCCATGTAACGTCCGAGCCAGCGAACAAAAATGCCATTGAATCCACCCGAATCACCGCCCGACGTGTTGTATTGTGGCAGGATTCCACTGGTGCACATGTTGTTCTTCACATAGAGGGCGGCGGCGCTGGCGCTGGTGTCATCACCGAGGAAATGGGCCGCGCCCAGGAACGTGCCTTCGTTGTAGGTCCACGCCGTTGTAACAAGCGTGCCATTGGCGTTCTCATGGTCGTAAACCTTGCCGGTGCTGGAGTTGAAAAGATGTGATTTCTCCCAGTCGAACATGTGTTGGGACTGTCCCAAAAAGCCGGTCGAGCTGCCGTAGATCTGGTAAAGCCAATAGCCCGCAAGCGCGCCGGGCCCGTTCACGCACGCGTTCTTGGAACCGCTCGAGCTATGGTCGGTAGTCCACCACATTCCGCCGCCCAGCGTGCCATCATATTGCGGCACGGAGCGGTGCCCGCCGCCATTATAGACATAATTGAAATTGTCCGCCGCCAAACCGGCAAAGCTTTGCACGCCAGTGCGATAATAGGCGCGGGCAAACGCCAGGCACGACCACATCACATCGTCGTTGAACGAGGTGGAAGCGGTCCAATCGCTGCCGAAGTCCGCAACAAATCCGTTGCATAACGCGGTGATGATCGCCTTGTCACCCGAACTTCCACTGCGCGTTTCGCGGTCGCACGCCATTTCAATCGTCTCGGCCTGCTGCCACATAGTCAACTTGCTACCCCCATAAATGTTCACATAGTAGGCGTTTCCGTTGTTGCCCACGTAAAATGTGTTGTTGAAATCGGCCCAGATGTCAGAAGCGTCAGTCGCGGTGAAAGCCCCGGCGGGAGATCCCGCGAGCATGATGAATCCGGCCAGCAGAAGAATCACAAGCCGACAGCTAAAGCGGAGTCCAAGCGCTCGACGAGATGCGGTGATGGACAGGGTCGTTCTTATGGCGGCAGCTATTTCATTTATTTTCATAGATGTTTTTGGGTTTGGTTTTTGATTTGCAGACGGTTTTTCCCTTGCGCGGTGCGTTTTTTACTTCTGAGACTTGATTTGGACACACCACGGCTGATGCCGATGGAAATGCAAGACAGCACATCACACCGCGAACGAAAGGGCTATGCGCAAATGTTACCACAACAGGCCTGCTCGTCCAAAAAATTTTTCACGGTGCGCGAAATCAACTCCGCCAGTGACGAGGGCGACCAACGATTTTTCAAAAAGTTCTGGACAAAATAAAATCCCAGGATTGTAATGCGCTTGCGTTTCCGGTTTGGCCGGGTGACGCGTAAAGAGTCCTGCATCCCGTCCTGCAATCCTCAACAGAGCAAGGTGCAAGCAATCGCTGTGGTGTGACCTTGATGCTGTTGTTCCAATTTTCGGCCCCGCCATGGCACAAAAACATATGAACCAACCAACTCGATGCCATGAAAACATTGCTCAAAATACTGGGTCGCACCGGCGACTTGTCCGATGTCCAACCAATCCTCGCGCTCTTTGTCGGCGGCGCGTTGCTGGCCGTTTTTCTCACAGCGCTTTTCCAACGGCGCGCCAAATCTGCTGAACCGTCCAGTCTCATCTGGACGCTTTACTCGAAATTGGGAACTTATCTGTGGGCGTTCTTCCTCGTGGGGCTTGTCGCGACCGGTCTTACGGTTTTGCGCTCTTACCTGCACCAGACCGTCGCCAGTTTCCAACGCAATCACGGGCGTATCACCGAGGCGAATTACAATGCCGTCCAGACCATCTGGGGCGCGGAACAAAGCCAGGATGAATTGCACATGGACCTTTATTACGAGGAGGAAGTCACCGAACGGATTGAATCCGAAGACATCACCAAACCGGCCGTGATCCACAAAAAGATTGTCCGGCGCGACGTCAATTCCAATCCCTTCCTTTCGTCCCATCACGAAATTATCTTGCGCCAAAATGCGCGCAGGAAAGGCTCGGCGTATTATGGCGGTTACGAAACGGCCTGTCGTTTTTCCTGGAAATTGCAAAATCCCGCCGACCGCCAGTTGAACGCGGACATCAAATTCCCGTTGCCCGCCGATGGCGCAGTGTACAACGACCTTTATGCCACATTGAACGGCAAGGACATTTTGCCGTTGATGCAACTCAAAGACGGCGCGCTCAATCTGCCGCGCGTCCTGAAACCCGGAGAACAACTCGACATCAAGATGGGTTTCAAAAGCCGCGGCATGTCTTCGTGGTACATGCAGGTGAAGGAACCGCGCGAAATCCGCGATTTTCTCCTCACGCTCACGCTGCCCGATTTGCCCAAATCGCACCTGAACCATCCCGAAGGCTGCATGACGCCCACCGATATCAAACCGACCACAGACGGGCAGGGGTGCGTGCTGACGTACCGGCTTGACCATGCGATTTCGAGCAAAGGCATGGGCATCGCGCTGCCCACCCCGCCACAACCGGGTGCGACCACCAACGCCATCCTTGGCGAAACGGAAAAAAGCTGGCTGCTCATCTTTGCGCTGCTGGTTTTAGGCATGAGTGTCACGGGCTCGCGCAATGCGGTTTTGGTCAGCCTTTTGTTCGCCGCGGCGGCCGCGCTGGGTTACGCCCTGCTCGGCGATTTCAGCGATTTGCTGTTCGGATTTTGGGGGACGGCGGCGGCGATTTTGTTGCCGGCATTTCTGCTGCTCGCATTGCTGTTGCAAAAGCTGCTGCCCGGCATGAACGGGCGATTGATGGCGGCCCAGCTATTGCTTTATGGAATCCTGCTGCCGTGCCTTGCCGGATTGGATGCTGACCGGCAATCGCTTTACCTGAATATCTGCGCCGGATTGTTCCTGGCGTTTGCCGCGTGGCTGCTGCTCAAGCCAATCCCGGCAAAATCCGAACCAATTCCGCAACCAGTCATGGCGTAGGTGCGAAAAAGCCAGCCAGACATCGAGCGGGGGGCAGCGGCGCGCTCGGAGTGCGCCTGCCTCCGTTTTGATGATCCACAAGCCTCCTTTGCACGCTGGGGTTTCATCGCGCGTCCAAGGATTACAGGTCTTTACCCTATTGTTCGGAGATAAAGAATGTTAAAAAATTACATTTCAGCATCAAAAGGGTTGGAATCTTGCCCAAACTAAGCAGGTCAGAATGCTCTTTGACGTGTGACATCGCAATCCACCATCAAGGACGACGCGCGGGAAACAGAGCCGGTCCGTTCCAATTGGGTGCTCAGGGCGCTTCGAGGATGCATCCGCGCAGTTCTTTGGTTTTTGATCGTCGTTGCCGGGGTGTGGTGCGCTTTGGCGCTGTATTATTCGAACCTGCCTGGAGCATTGCGGCCGTGGGCTGCAGCCATGTTCGTCATCGCCTCGGTCGCGCTCTTATCTTTTGTTAAACCCCGCATCTACGGACGTCTTGCATTCTTCGGCCTTGTGGCCGTGATAATCTTTTATTGGCTCCTGATTCCGCCATCGAACGACCGACCATGGAGCAAGGAGGTTGCGGTTCTGCCAAGCGCAGAAATCAATGGCAACCTTGTCACCATCCATAACATCCGCAACTTCGACTATCGCACCGCCAAGGACTTCGACGTCCGCTACTACGATAAAACATTTGCCCTCGACAAGGTTCGCAGCGTGGACTTTTTCATGTGCTTCTGGGCGCCGATACCTTTCTGCCACACGATGATCAGTTTTGGTTTTGAAGGAGGCGATTACCTCTGTGTCTCCATTGAGACGCGGCCAACGACAAACCAGGGATATTCGCCTCTGGCGGCCTGCTTCAAACAATTCGAATTGATCTATGTGGCGGCTGACGAGCGCGACGTGGTTCGGTTGCGGACCAATTTCCGCGACGAAGCCGTGTATCTCTACCATATTCGGACAAGTCCCGAAGCGATGAGGCGATTGCTCCTCCGCTATTGCGATCGGATGAACGATCTTTACGCACATCCCGAGTGGTATTGCACCCTGACTCGAAACTGCACAACGGACATTCCGCGCCACGATGGCAAAACCTATGGGTGGTTTCCAGAATCGTGGAAGATTCTCGTCAACGGTTTTGTTGACCAGTTTCTTTATCAAAGCGGATCGCTGGACCAACGCGTGCCTCTCCTTCAATTAAGGAAGCTAGGACATATCAACACACGCGGCCAAATGGCAGGTGATGACCCGGATTTTTCGCGCCGCATCCGCCAAAGCATTCCTGAAGTTCCACCAGCGGACGCCAACGCCACAAATCGGCTTGCCAACGCGCGCGGCAAGGGTAAGAGTATGACTCCCGTGCGTTTGCGGAGAGATGGCTGAGTGGCCTAAAGCGCAGGTTTGCTAAACCTGTGAAGGAGTAATCCTTCCGAGGGTTCGAATCCCTCTCTCTCCGCCATTCTCATTCATCTTCCACGCGTCCAAATGAAGATCATGGCAATGACATAAAAATGCCATTGACCATGGTTGGTCTCACAGTTAACTTCTCTCCTGACCCATCCCTTGTTTTTCCCTGTGAAATTTGCAGGGTTTTATGAAATTAGCGCGCACAAGTGGTGTTTAAGAAGATGGCCCGAGTCATGTCACCATCATTTAATCAGGCAAACAAACCCAAGTCCCCAATTTTGCGGTTCAAATCCGTTGCCCGGAATCGTGCGTTCACTCTCATCGAACTTCTCGTTGTGATCGCCATCATTGCGATTCTGGCGGCGTTGTTGCTTCCGGCGCTTGTCAGCGCAAAAGAACGGGCCAGACAAACTTCCTGCATCAACAACATCAAGCAGCTCGAATACGGGGTGATCATGTATCTGGGAGATTTCAACGACGTTTATCCCTCCTGCGGCTCGCGCAGCACGTATGGCTTCCAACCGGACGATTGGATTTACTGGCGCACGGGCGCTGCCACTCCCAATTACGCCGGGCAGTTGGAAACTCTCGATAAAAGCCCGGTTGTCATCTATCTCGGGACGCGGGGTACGACAAACATCTTTCGCTGCCCGGACGATAGAAATGATCGCGACCGGATTGCCGTGGTTGGCGGCGGCAACGCGAACAGCGCGGGCAGTCCGATTTATTGGTACAGCTACAGCATGAATTGCATTGGGCTGGGCCAAAACAATCAAAACCACGGTCTGACCAGCGTCATGGAAAATGTGGGCAGTGGAGCGCAACTTTTTCAGTTCAAGAACAGCTCCGTTCTCAGGCCGGCATCCATCATTTCATTCGCCGAGGAGGTGACCTTGCCAAACAACGCGGGGGACGCTCCGTCAATAGCGGAAGATCCTTTGAAGGACGTCCCGCCTGCCACCGGAAGCATGATCGACGATGGGCGGTGGGACCCGCCGGGCAATCCGTTGACCACGCGTCATCATGGCAAGTGCGATTTAGGGTTCGTGGATGGCCACGTTTCAGTATGCGATTGGACTTGGGGAACTAATAATCTTTACATCATACCCGATCAGTGACTTAATAAGCCAAATCCACGGCCCTGTTGACAAACCTATTGACCACCAAAATTTCATCATTCGAAGGAGAGAAAAACAGCGTGCCTTGCGCAACGGTTTTTCACATCGATTTTATTGATTCGTTTTCCACGTAAAAAGCTGCTCCAGATCACAACCCCCAAACTTCAGCAGGCCACAAACCACCACCACTATGCGATACCTCAAAGCGATAATCGGAAGCCTCATCGGCTCAGGCTTGGCGCTCGCAATCTCCGTCCAGGCGCAGATTGGCTATTTGGATGGGCCCTCGCCGATCCAATACGGCTCGACCATCAACCCCGCAACATTCACCGTTTCATCGAATGCGAGCGTGTTGGTGTTCATTTATGGAAACAGAAACAATGGGAGTACGGTCAATCCGGGCGTTCCCAACAACATCGCGTGGAACGGCCTTCCCCTTGCGCTTGCGGTGACCACTAATTCAGCAGCTTCAACCTACGACAATAATGCAATTTATTATCTAAAAAACCCGCCACCCGGCACAGGCTCGTTCACGGGCAGCAGCAATGGCAATCAGACTTGGTGGATGGCGTACACGTTGACAAACGTTGATACCAATATCGCTTTGGTGACCGGCACCATTGCATCAGCCAGTACTTCCACCGTCAACAATACCGTTTCCAACCTGGTTCAGGGCGATTGGGCCGCGATTGCTTCTTCAGGAAGCGGGACGCCAAATAATGCACTGACCTTAACAGTCACGCCAGCCGGCGCATCCACGGTTTTAGTGACCAGCGCCACTGCCAACGGCAATGCTGACGAAACTTTTGGTTCCGTCTCCAACCTGCCTGCGGGCAACGATAACTTCAAGGTGACCACCACTGGAACCGGCACCACCCTCAAAATGATACTGGCTGAGGCGATTTTCACGGCCTATCATCCTGCGCCGCCCGCGCCAACACTGGTTGCGACCGCACCCACACCTCCAGCGCAAGTGGATTTGTCCTGGACTGAGCCGACCAACTCCTTTCAGGCGAATTTCATCTTGAAACGCGGTCGGACCAGCGGCGGCCCTTACACCGACTTTACCAACATCCTGAGCGCGACGGCCACCAACTTCATAGACAAAAATGTCGTGAGCGGGACGACTTATTATTACGTCCTCGGCGCGGGCAATTTCAACGGCACAAATTATTCGAGCGAACAAAGCGCAACGCCAACAGGGCCGCCGTTCGCGCCGGTGCTGGGTGCGGGAGCTTCCGGGGCCGGGAAGGTCACGCTGCATTGGACAAGCCCTTTTGGAACGACCAATTACATTGTGAAACGTTCCACGACCAGCGGTGCGGAAACCCAAATCGCCACCACCACGGCCAATGTTTATACCGATTCGGGGCTCACGAGCGGAACGACTTATTATTATGAAGTCCAGGCTGTGGATGCCGCCGGCACCAGCGCGCTTTCCGATGAAGCCAGCGCGGTGGCACTCGCTGGCCAATGGTATTTGTTCGATAACTTCAGCCTCGATGCTCCCGGTGCAGCGTTAAACGGTCAGACGGGCAGCGCGGGCTTGGGCCAGGGCTGGACGAATTTGGGCGGTGGCACTCCCATCTTCGTCACAAATACCGCAACATTTGGCGGTGCCAATTATGCCCAATATGCGGCGAATTCCCCCACCAGCATCGGGGATTATGAGGCCGGCCTGGGCATCGCCAGCAACAGCACGGCCGCCACCGTTTTCCTGGAATTCAGTTTGCCCGGCATACAGGTCCCATCGGGCGTCATCAACAGCAATGTCACCGGCAGTAATGTGGTGGCGATGAATTTTGACATCGACAACTCAAGTCCGCCCGGCGCGTTGACCGGCCAGTCGGCGACCGGACCAAGCGCCCAATTCAATTATGACAACAGCACCGGATTCGGCTTTTTCCGCGTGCTCGGAGGAAACACGTTTTATTACGCAACGATTTCACCGACCAACACTCCGTATCTGCCTGTTCCGGGAGACCTTTATTACTTTTGGTTTGTGATCAACGCCCAAAAGGGCACCTATCAGATTTATCTGGCGAATGGCAGCATGACTGGAACGAACTTGGACAGCGGCGGCCTTGGCGCTGCGCCAACATTGATGTGGGGCACAACCACGACGAACGGCACCGGCTCCGTCATCACTTACGGATTCCGCAACCTCACTGCTGGAGGATTGGCGGGGCAGCCGGTGAATTATATCGGAACAGGCCCTGGCTCCCAATTGGGGAGCGTGGCGCAAAACGAATTCGCAAACATCTACGTGGATGCGTCCTCACAAGACCTGACAAATCCCGTTACGGGCGCGCCTCCCAATGGCACGCCGCAAGTCTTCACGCAGCCGCAACCTTTGCAACTTTTCGCGGGTGAAACTGCAACCTTCAACATCATCGGTTCTGCGGGAGTGAATTATCAGTGGGAAAGCAATGGCGTGCCTATGGTGGATGGCGGAAACATTTCAGGCTCGACGACCAGCACATTGACCATCAGCAACGTCACCACTGCAAATGCGGCAAATTATTCCTGCGTGGTCAACAATCCGAGTTCCTCTGCATTTGCTTCCAGCACCGCCGCCTCTTTGACCATCGTTACCCCAAACGGCTCGTTTGAAACGGCGCTTGCTGCCGCTGCGCCGAACCATTTTTACGCGTTCAATGATACCGGTGACACCTTCAACGGGACGGAGGTCGCTTATGATTTCGCCGGCGCGGACAATGGGATTTACGGCAACAATTCGCTCAACGGATTCTATGGCATCCTCGGTCCCAATCCGTCCAATGGTTTCCCCGGATTTTCCGTCACGAATTATGCGGTGCAAATCGCTGGAAACAACCAGCCCAACAATGTGGCTATCAACTCGCCTTGGAACCTCAACACTAACGCGGTGACCATCACCGCCTGGATCAATCCGAACACAAGCACCGAACCGGGCGGGTCAGCCATCGCGATCAACCGGGGAAGCGGCACGGATGTGGAAGGGCTCATCTACAATGGCAGCGGAAATTTCACGCTCGGTTACAACTGGAACAACGATCCTAACACCACCAACTGGAATTCCGGATTGCTTCCACCCTCAGGCCAATGGTCATTCGTGACCTTGGTGGTGACGCCGACCAACGCCGTCATATCCATGATGAACACGAACGGCATTCTTTCCGCCGAGCATGTTTATGCTCATCCGGTGGAACCATTCGCCGGCACAACCATGATCGGCGATGATCCCGGAAGCGCGATTGGCGCACTCAACTTTAATGGCGACATTGATGAAGTCGGTGTGTTCAACCAGGCGCTGAGCGCGGCACAATTGCAAACCATCTTCGCAGACGCCTCCGGTTTGTCTGGTTTGCCTGCAACCAATTACATCGCCATGGATACTCCGACCCCTGTTTACCCGGGCGAAACGGTCCAGTTCTCCTCGGTTTACGGAGGCTCCGATCCGCTCACGTTCGATTGGCAGATCGACGGCACAAACCTGACGGATGGCGCGAGTCCAATCGGCTTCATCATTGGTTCCA
>Ga0070739_10008372_pt1 | contig 10637 bp, 3 predicted proteins | sample Coa_R1_7_FD_66445 | JGI IMG/M metagenome (GOLD analysis project Ga0070739, IMG submission 66445) | Surface soil microbial communities from Centralia Pennsylvania, which are recovering from an underground coalmine fire - Coalmine... | ecosystem: Environmental > Terrestrial > Soil > Unclassified ...
AAGATGCTTCTCCTACTATCTGACTTGTGGGAGAGAAGAGAGAGATCAGACGTGGCCCCACAAGTGGAATGAGTAACGCAATAACCAGAATGACGAGTAAGGAGGCAATCAATAGGCGAAACAGAGGTTTTCTCTGCTTCGCCTTGACAGCAGGTGGCAGTAATGGTTGCGGCGGGGATAAAGGTGAACCTGGTGGCAGGGATAGTTGAGGTGACAGTGGGTTAATAAGCGGCCCTAGTTCCCCTTGTCCCGGCATGAAAAGAGCCTGTTTTAGATCAGCAACCAAAGAAGAGACGGTGGGATAGCGTGCAGAGGGCTTTATGGCGAGGCTACGTAAAATGACCGAGGCCAGAGCGGGCTGGATATTTGGATTTACCAGGCTTGGAGATGGCGGCGCGGTATTGATCTTTTGTGTAATAAGAGAAACAACTCCACCCTGAAAAGGAGGCTTTCCGGTACAAATTTCATAGAGGATGACGCCAAGGGAGTAAATGTCACTGCGCTCATCACCAGCAATTCCCTGGCTCTGCTCAGGGGACATATAGAGGGGAGTACCAATGGTATGGCGCGAGAGTTCCCCAGCGGGAGTTCCTTGTAATTTGGCAAGACCAAAGTCAGTGAGAATTGGCTCACCCATCGTATCGGGATCATAGGGAGTGTTGCGTTTGTCCAGCAAGATATTGGCCGGTTTGATATCGCGGTGCAGCATTCCCTGCTGGTGGGCATAGTCGATAGCAAGGCCGACGGAGTTAAAAAGATGCATAATGTCTGCACGAGAGAGAAACTTGCCCTTATGCGATGGGCTGTTAAGATAGTCCGCCAGGGTCGGTCCCTCAATATATTCGAGGACAACGTAGGCTATCGGGCTGTTCGACTCAGGATCAGTGGCAACCTCGAAGCCATGTATCTTCACGATGTTGGGATGCTTGAGGCTAGCAACCATGCGCCCTTCCTGTTGGAAACGTGCCAGGAACTCCGGATTCTCTTGCAGGTCGGGATCAAGTATCTTGATAGCAACAAAGCGCATCAATACAGGGTCAAGTGCCTTCCAGACCTCCGCCATGCCACCTTTGCCGAGGCATGTAAGCAGCTTATATTTTCCGAGATATTGCTGAGGACTCACACCTAGAGCAGCTCCTGTTCCATAGGATATCGCCGATCGGCATAGATGTGGCATCTGAACAGACAATCTCTATGGTGTCACATGAATGCTTGCTACAAGATCGACTACTTCGATAAAATGAACTATACGAGCACATTATTTAGGATAGAGAAACCGATGTCAAGAGGTTGTTACTTTCAAGGCCAAGCGCACCATCACTGATCGCAAACAGTATTGGAACTACTCTGTGGACATGGCAGGACAAGGAGGCTCAGACCACTGACTAGCTGCTGTGTTTGAGGAATAGAGGCATAATAGCGACGTGTGCTTAAAGGGATCGTTGTATCCACATTTTGCCATGTAATAAGAAAAAGAGCAGACCGATTCGCGAGGAGATTCATGTGCTTCGGATCAATATAGCTAGAGGACACATGACCATTGTGGACAGTGAATGTCCAATGGACAGGCAGTACACTTTCGCCACTGTTCAACAACCATGCATAGTACTGGTTGTCTGCAGGAGCATCAGGAATATTTTGCAACGTCAGATCTACCTCGTCGATAATTCCTGGAGAAGCATTCGGACTACTGCGAAAAAGAACTTGTCCTACGCTCTCATTTGTTATAGGTCGAGTCGTCGTTGTCTTTGGGACAAGGAAAGTATAGAACAAACCTGCACCGATGACTATGGCAACGAGCAGAGCCGCCAGGACAACATAGAGGCGTTTTTGCCTTCGCACTGGCGGAAGAACAGGTGGTGAAGGTGTCTTCACCATTGGCGGCATGGCATTGTTGGGAGCGTTTATGCTCGGTTGAGCCTGTGAACCGGCTTCTGGCATGACATGGGTGGGTAGATGTGCAGCTGCATCTATGCCTTGTGCCGGAGAGGCGAATACCACGGGCGACGAAACAAGAGGCAGTGGTGAGAGTTGTACTGATGGTGGTGTGCTCGGAAGTGGAGTCACTGCCAATGGAGAAAGTGATACTGGAATAGACGAGTTCGAGCCAGTGGGTATGTTGGGCGTCGTAATGTTGTGCCTCAATTCAGCAGGCACGGGAACATTGAGAGCCTGAGCCAGAGCGATGGTCATGGCGGATGCACTCTGAAATCGTGCATCAGGGTTCTTGGCAATGCTCTTGAGAATGACTTCAGAGAGAGCCGGGGGAATATGTGGATTGATCAGCGTTGGTGGAGTGGGCAGCTCTTGATAGTGCTGCATAAGGATAGCCATCACAGAGTCGGCGCGAAACGGAGTAATGCCTGTGGTGATCTCATACAAAATGATGCCCAGTGAATACAGATCGCTCCTTTTGTCGCCCGGCAATCCTTGTGCCTGCTCTGGTGAGACATAACGTGGCGTACCGAGTACCCTCGTAGTGTCAACGGAGACCTCTTGCAACTTTGCGATGCCGAAGTCGGTAAGAATCGGTACGCCAATTGCTCGGCCATGGGGCGAACGTTGATCAAGCATGATATTGGCAGGCTTGATGTCGCGATGGATCATGCCTTTCCCATGAGCGTAGTCGAGAGCAAGACTGACCCCAGTGAAGATGAAGACGATATCAGCAGCGTCAGGAAATAGTCCCCTGCGTGACGTTTTAGCGATATACTCAGCAAGGGTCTCCCCCTCGATATACTCCATCACCATATAGGCTAAGGTGGTGTCCACATCGGCAGTCTGCACAGCTTGAAAGTCGTGAATTTGCACAATGTTGGGATGGTGCAGTGCAGCAATAAACCGTGCCTCGCGCTCAAAGCGTGAGACGAAACCCGGATCGGACTGCAGATTGGCGTGGAGTTGCTTAATAGCAACATAGCGCCGCAACTGAGGATCAAACGCTTTCCAGACCTCGCCTTGTCCTCCGCGTGCCAGGCGTTCTCGCAATTCATATTTGCCCAGGCGTCGCGGCTCTGTACTCATGCTCACTCCTCTCAACCGTCAAAATGAAAACTTCCTCATAAGCTCTGCGGCACGTTTGCCGTGATGTCAAAGGTCGCCAGTCTCTGTGCATCATAGTGCGCCTGAAGCACACCCGGTGTGACAGTATCCGTCGCCGGGTTAAGTTGCCCTATATAGGCATACGTCGCATTCGTCACCAGGCCATCTAATAGAAGACGGGCCTCATCCTGGGTCAGCTGATCGGGCGTCATCGTAAAAAGTTGCTTTGCATTCATGCGCACCTGTTGTAACCATATTTTCGCATGACCCAATGCCACAAGGATACTCTGCGCTAGTGTACGCATCTCCGGTGTTATGTCAGGCGCTCTGAGAAGTTGGCTGAGATGCAGCGGCAGGTGATCCATATCCCCAGGGGGATTGGTAGCAGCATCCTTTGACTGAGTTGCTGGATCTACGGTGAGCAGGCTCACTCTGGCAATAGCAGGATCTGCTGTGATTGGTGTTCCAGGAGGTACATCTAGATGGACATTTGCTGTACCATCCAGGTAATCCAGCATGCTTATAAAGAGGTTATGCATCTCTGTATAATTTTTTGTCGTGCCGTCAAAATCATCACGTGCTGCAGTAGCCCATTCCAGCAGCTTAGCTGTGTTTCTGAAGACCCAGATATCCAACCCTCCATAGAGCGCATAAACGTTCAGGTGGTCTTCATTATAGTATATATGCCGAATATGATCCAGCCCTCGCAAGTTCAGACCACTGGCGTCTTTCGGGATAAGTGCCTGGGGCAGTTCCGCATAGTATTTCCAGGTAGTATGATCAGTAGATGGCTGCGTAGGCGTTCTTCCTGCGCTTTCTAGGGTGATGAGCAAGCGACTGGTGGTAGAGAGAAGATTGTTATGCTGAGCATCACCCTGATAAGTATAATTGGCGGTACTGTTCTGCACTGGCAGGTTATTTGTCAATAAGACAGGTGGGTGTATTGGTGCTGGCTTTAGCTGGTCTGGTACAGGTCTCGTATCTTTATCGGCCAGCAACCAGAGATAATAGCTTTTCCCCTGTGGAGGAGCCGGAATATTTTGTAGGTTAACCTGTAATTGGTCGGCGATACCTTCAGCGCCATCTGCCAATTGTCCACTACTCACATAATAAGCATGTCCCAGCAGTGCAGGAGGTGCAATAAGCGTGTTTCTTCCTGGACCCAGGAACAGGAAGTACGCTCCCAGCGAACTCCCGAGCAGGATGACAATGAGCGCAACCAATGTGGGCAAAAGCCATCTCCGTCGTCTCTGAACAGGAGTAGGTGGAGGTGTGGGAAAGGCTGGACTCGAAGGAATTGTTCCCGGTGTAGAAGAGCCGCCGGATACACCGACAGTGGGGAGCTGTCCGCCTGCTGTCGGATACGATAGTGAAGGCGTAAGTGGCGTTTGCTGGTATGATGGCTGGGCAGGAGTAGAAGTTTCAGGGTTGCTGCCCATCGATGTCACCGCTGGCATGCTTTGTTCACTGCTTGATGATGGAGTCAACGCTGGCATCGACCGAGATACCGAGGTAGGAGGAGGGGTTGAGGTCTTAATGAGTGGTAATTCGGGTGAAGACGGCGTCACGCGTGGTGCTTCAGCAGATGGTTGTGGTGTGACGTATGTGGGCATATTGATAGCATCAGCAGGATATCCCGGCTTGCCCAGGCTCTCTGGTACAGGTATATGTACTGCTTCGGCAATAGCCGTTGTCAATGACGATGCACTAGGAAAGCGTGCCGCCGGGTCTTTGGCGAGACAACGCATAATGACCATGCTCAATGCTGCCGGAATCCTTGGATTGATGCGTGTAGGAGGAAGCGGCGTAGCGTTGAGATGTAGCGCCATCACGGCAGTCGGACTATCAGCCTGGAAGGGCAGTACACCTGTGACCAGTTCATACAGGATAACGCCCAGAGAGTAGATATCGCTACGCTCATTGCCTGGATAGCCATTCGCTTGTTCAGGAGACGCATACAGCGGTGTTCCGGGTTGAGTAGCAGTAAATGTAGCAGCGGACGTAGCCATCAGTTTAGCCAGACCAAAATCGGTGAGGATAGGCTCACCCATTGGATTGCGTGTCGTGTTGCGCTTGTCAAGCAAAATGTTGGCCGGTTTGATATCGCGATGAATCATGCCCTGCTGATGCGCATAATCAATGGCCAGGCTAATCGAGGTAAAGAGTTGTACCACCTCTGCTGGAGAGGGAATGTTTCCCCGACGGGAAGTCTGACCAATGTAGTCTGCTAGGGTCTGCCCTTCAACATACTCCATTACCATATAGGCCAATGTTCCTTCTTGCTCGGAAAAGGCTATCTGAAAGTCATGAATCTGCACAATATTGGGATGGTGGAGCGAGGCGATCAACTGCGCTTCGCGTTCGAAACGGACGATAAAATGTGGGTCCTCCTGCAGATTCGCGTGCAGCAGTTTGATCGCTACGTAGCGCTGGAGTTGCGTATCGAGAGCTTTCCAGACTTCTGCCATGCCACCGCGTCCTAGTTGTTCCTGCAGTTCATATTTACCGAGCCGTCGTGGCCTTGTACTCATCATAGATCTCCTCTAGAATGCACAGGAATTCTTACCATTTGTCACCGCACAGGGCATCACCTCGAAGGTTGCCAGGCCCTGAATACTATAATGAATCTGCACAACGCCTTCCTTAACGGTCCCCGTGTTGGGATCGAATTGTCCGACGAAGGCAAAGTTGGCCTTCGTGAGCATGTCATTGAGCGTAGACAAGGCGTCAGCTTGTGATAACTGTGCATTGTCCATATGGACCAGTTTCACTGCATCAGTGTGGACAGCCCCTAACCAGCCCTGCACGTTGTTAATAGCTGTATTAACTCGAATAGCCAGCACACGCTGAGTTGGCGTTACGCCGGGACTTTCAGTAATTTCCCGCAGGTGGTTGCCGATGTGTTCCAGGTAGCCAGGAGGCTGCTGGTTAACCGGGTCAAAGGTGAGCAAGGCGACCTTAGCAACGGTCGGGTCAATGAGCACGTCTGTCCCAGGTGGGACATCGATCTGTGCATAGGTACTACCATCCAGGTAATCCAGGATACGGACCAAGGCACGGTGAACAAAGGCACAATTTACATCATTGGGATCAGGGGTGCAATGCTTCTGGGCATCCCTCGCGCTCCCTGCCGCTTCCAATACCTTTGTGGTATTCCTGAACAGCCAGATATCCAGCCCTCCCGGCAACCCCACTTTCTGCAGTTTAGGGTCCTCAGAGAGCAGGTGCCGCAGGTGATCGAGCAGGCTAAAATGATTCTCGGTATCATTTGGGTTAGGCTCTACGGAGAAGAATGCATAATAGAGCCACGTACTTGTGTCGGGAGAGGGATTGGTTGGTGGCTGATTCGCATCCTCCTCAGTGATAAGAAAACGACTATAGTTCGCCAGCAGGTTGTCATGGCTCGGATTAGAATATGTCTTTGTGGCGTGTCCATGATCGACAGTCAATGAACCAAGAGCGATGGCCGGCACATTCGTCTGGTGATCATTCAACAGCCATGCATAATAACTTTTGCCAGGCTGAGGATTCTGCACGTTATCCAGATTGATCTGCAATACATCAGTGATCCCCTGATTGCTATTCTGGCTCAGCAATCCACTACTAACAAAGAATGCATGTCCCACTATTTGAGCCGACGGTGGAGATGAATTGCGATTGGCGTAATACCAGTATGCACCGAAGGCAGAGACGAGCAGCACAATCAGTAACGCAACAATCAGCACAATGAAGAGCCAACTCCTGCCTGATCTCTTTGTCGGCAAAGAGAGAGGCGACGAGGGGACCTTACGTATTGATATCGATGATGGCATGGCAGAACCTGGCATCGTAGCGGCGATAGGCCCATTAGCTGCTTGTGAGTGCGAGCTGAGTACTGTTGGCACGTCTATTTGTTCCTGGGATGCCGGTTGCATCTGCGGTACTGTTCCTGTCGGCGTTACAGACAAAGCAGGGGTGGAGGAAGAAATGAAGGACGGCGGAGGCAGTATAGGAGTACTGTTCCCCGTGAGCACAACTGGCACAGGTGATATCCCTGGTAATGATTGCTGAGGCAGAGGGCTGAGATGCGTTGGGCTATTCATTGTATCAAAAGAATCACTGATGCCACTCTGAGATGATGGGTTGATGATACCTGGCAACGGCTGAGACTGACGGATGCTCTCCGGTACACTGACGTTGAGCGCCTTCGCTACGGCGACCACCATTACGGCTGCCGTGGGATAACGAGATGCCTGATCTCGCGCAAGACTATGCATAATCACTGCTGAAAGCGCTGGGCGTATATGTGGGTTGATAAGCGCCGGTGCAGTCGGTACGCCATGAATCTGTTGCATCAACAGATCATTGGTCGTATCACCCTGGAAAGGCAAAGCCCCTGTACACAGTTCATAGAGAATCACACCAAGTGAGTAGAGGTCACTGCGACTTGTGGCAGCATAGCCTTGGGCCACCTCTGGGGAGATATAAGGAGCATCACTGAGCGGAAGAGAGAGAGGGCTCAGAGTTTGATTTGCGCCAAAATCGATGAGTTTTGGTTCTCCGGCTGCAAGAGAGGTTGTATCTGTCTTATCCAAGAGAATAGCGGCAGGTCTAAGAGCACCATGAACCACCTTACGCTGATGAGCATAGTCAAGAGCGGTGGCAATAGGCGTGAGCAAGCGCACAATCTCATCGGAGGAAGGCATTTTTCCCTGGCGAGAGGTCGCCTCGAGATACTCGGCTAGAGAAGGGCCTTCCACATAATCCAGAATTAGATAAGCCTCGCTCCCACTTTGGGACATATAGAAGTCGTGGACAGGGACAATAGTGGGATGACGCAATGCAGCAAGTGTCTGCGCTTCACGATAGAAGCGCGGAGTGAAATCAGCACTGGTCTGCGCATTGACCGGCAGGATTTTAATGGCAACATAGCGACGCTGTTGGGTATCAAAAGCCTTCCAGAGCTCGCCAGCACCATGCCCTACACGCTCCTGCAGCTCATATTTTCCAAGGCGGCGTTGATACATGCTCATGGGTGGTGCTCCTCGTTGTTTTTCATTATAGTAGAGGTTATCCTCTGGATAAAAACACTACAGTCATTATCAGGTATGATACGCTGTCTGTCAATGCAGTACCTCACAATTCGGGGTCTTCACCGCTCGGCCTTCAGGCAAGGTTTGCAGGCTCAGCAAGTCATCCCGTTGAATCTCCAGAGAGGTAAACGTTGTCTGGCACAGATTTTTACAGATGCATTTACTTAGGAACAGCTATTTCTGTCAGAGTTTATGAACCCTCATATTCGTGAACGTGTGATGCTCACGAATATGAGGGTTCATAAACTCTGGCAACCTCTTCAATGAAGTCCTAGACTTGTCTTAGCTCAAGTGTCGCCATATATTGTGCCTCGGTATAAGCTTGATAGGCTCCTGCAGAGCCGAGGGTGGGTTGTGGTCCTTCGTTAGGGGGAATGGTGCGCCCGGTGTAAGAGTCGGCTGCTGCCTGCTTTAGTTGGAGAGCTACACCGATAACCGCTGGATTATTCAAGTCAGCAGCCTTCAATAGTTGAACGTCGTACATGCGAATTTTTTGTAGCCAATCTTGCAAATCGGCAACAGCGTTCTTCACATTGCGTACATGCTGAAGTAGTGAGGAATTGTTACCCGCCGTAGCCCAAAGCTGATCCAATTGTGCTGCCAGCAGGTCGATGTAGCCAACATGAGTAGGGGAAGAGAGGAGCCCTATTTGTGCATTGACATACGTTGGATCACCAGGAGGAAGGTCCCCGCTACTCCTCGCGTACTCTGTTCCGTCGATCATCTCTATAATGCGGATGGCCTGACGGGTCGCCAGCACGTCATCATGGGTTCCCTGGAGACTATCTGCAATACTACCCGCCTTGTCGTTCAAGGACTTAATCGTCTCAAACAAAGCAACCATCACACTTTGCTGCGCTGATAGAGTCGGCGTTTCATAAAGGATGTTTTTGATGTATTGGAACGAGGTAGTATCAACACTTGCCTGATAGACTGTTGTCCCCTTGGGCGTGCTGATTTGGCTTCCAGTATCTTCTAGCGTAATTGTGATGCTCTGCACTATTGCTAACAAGTTCGTATGCTCTACATCACCCGAGTAAAGCAACGAAGCCGAGTTATTGTGTACAGTAAGTGATCCTAGTGGCAGAAGATGGTGAGCCGAGTCCTGTATCCAGGCAACATATGTTTTGCCTTGAGGAGGCGGGAGGATCTGCTGCATATCGAGACGAAGCGTATCATCGTGACCGAGCGCATCATCCTGGAAAAAGACATGTCCTACAACCGGCTGCACAGTTGGCCTGGCTGATAGAGAGAACAGCCGGGTGCCAATGATACCACCAAGGATAAGTAGCATCACTGACAGAACAGTCACCAGGATATAGAACGGCATATCCGAGAAATGCCTACTCCGCCCAACTGGATAGGTAGGCTGACTTGCCTCTGCCCTGTCCAACCTCGCAGCCTCGACCCGGGGAGCAGGCGTTGACACTTTACCCGTGGCCATTGGCGTTATCTGAGCTGGCATGAAGACTGCTGGTTGCCTTCCAGAGGTTGTTGATGCTGCATTGACCCCTGACGGTGGCGTCGCTATCTTGTCCGTGACTGTCGGCGTCACCTGCGTAGATACGACGATTGGCTGCTCTCCAGAGGTTGCTGAGGGTGCGGACTGCGGTGCAGGAATGGCCGAATAAGGTTGTGCTAACCGTGAAAGCACGGGCAAGGACTGTGAAGTCGTAGAAACATGTACGGGTGTTTTGGGCAGTGATGATGACAGAGAAGGCAGTGGTTGGGAAACTCCAAGAATGGGTAGCTGCGGCCCACTCGCTGCGTGGTAGGCAACCTCTTCTTTCTGGGCTGCCGCAATCCTTTGCGCTGAAACAGGTATCGTTGATTGGATCGAGCAGGCGTCGGCAATGGCGGTTGCAAGCAAAGATGCCATAGGGAAGCGAACGCTCGTCTCTTTTGCCATGGCCCGGAGAATGACCTCCGAGAGTGCAGGTGGCAGATGAGGATTAATCAGTATCGGTGGCGTTGGTAATGTATTGATATGCTGCATCATGACCGCCACAGAGCTCTTGTCGCGAAATGGCTGTACGCCAGTGCAGAGCTCATAGAGGATCACACCAAGTGAGTAAATGTCACTGCGATTACTCGGTTCCCGTCCTTTGGCCTGCTCTGGAGACATGTAGAATGGTGAACCAATAACGGGAGCGTTCCCTATCAGCCGGAGCAGATCAAAATCAGTGAGCATAGGTTCGCCTACCTCGAACTGTGCCGCATGCCGCTGATCAAGTAAGATATTACTGGGCTTGAGATTGCCGTGAACAATACCCTTCTGATGTGCATAATCGATGGCAACGCCCAGGCTTGTGAAGAGATAGACAATCTGCGCAAGGGAGGGAAACGCACCCTTACGAGTCGTGTTGTTGATATAGTCAACGAGTGTCTGTCCTTCCACATATTCCATGAGGATATACGCAGTCGTCTCGTTGCCTTGAGACCCCCGCGACACTGCTACATCATGCACCTGAACAATGTTCGCATGACGCAGCGAGATCACCGCCTGCCCTTCTTGTGTAAAGT
>Ga0070739_10008373_pt1 | contig 10635 bp, 9 predicted proteins | sample Coa_R1_7_FD_66445 | JGI IMG/M metagenome (GOLD analysis project Ga0070739, IMG submission 66445) | Surface soil microbial communities from Centralia Pennsylvania, which are recovering from an underground coalmine fire - Coalmine... | ecosystem: Environmental > Terrestrial > Soil > Unclassified ...
CGAGCGCAGCGAAGCAATCTCGTAGGGCAATGCGCACCCAGATCGAGATTGCTTCGTCGCTCCGCTCCTCGCAATGACAGGGCGAGCATGGATCCTTATCATCCGGATTTGGTATCAGACCTGCCGGAATCCGTGATCACGCTTGAGCGGAACGCGCGGCCTAAACCAAACCGCCGCTCGGTCCCTCACGGTGCGGCGCGCAAATGCCGGGCGCAGTAGCAATCCGCTCCCGAAACGAGCGCGACCATGGCGCCCGCGATGGCGGCGCGACCGAGCGGGCGGCGGTGGCGGGCGGCGGCGATGCCGATGAACGCCAGATCAAGCGCGTCTCCCCAGGTGCGGGCCCACAGCCAGCCGGCGGACGGTTTCGGGTCGGCAAGAATTCCGAGTCCCGTTGCGATCTCGCGCAGACCGAAAGCGCGCACTATGCCTTCATAGCCCTGCGCGCCCATAAGCCGCGCCGTCATGCGCGGCGCCAGCGCCTCGGCGGCGCCGAGCCCGATGCTGAACCAGCCGAGGGCCCGCGCCATGCTTCGCAGGTTTGTCTGCGGTGCCGGCTGGCGCAGCCGCGCAGCGGTGCGCCGCACGAGATCATCGGTACGCTCGCCGGCGTCGATGATGCGGGTCAGGGTCGCTTCGCTGATCGACATATCGAATGCCCTCGCTCACGGCTTCATGACGACCTTGATGCAGCCGTCCTTCTTCTCGCGGAACTTCTTGTAGAGCTCCGGCCCGTCCTCGAGCCGGGCGCGGTGCGTGATGACGAAGCTTGGATCGATCTCGCCCTGCTCGATGCGCTGCATCAGCAGCGGCAAATAGCGCTGCACCGGCGTCTGCGCCATGCGGAAGGTCAGGCCGCGGTTGATCGCCGACCCCATCGGGATTTTGTCGAGAAAGCCGCCATAGACGCCGACGATCGACACCGTGCCGAAATTGCGCACGCAGTGGATGCATTGGCGCAGCACATGCGGCCGGTCGGTGCCCATGAAGGTCGCGACCTTGGTGCGGTCCCACACCGAATCGAAGCTGGCGAAAGTTTCGGCCTCGGTGCCGACCGCGTCGATGCAGGCGTCGGGGCCGCGGCCGCGCGTCATCTCCTGCAGCCGGTCGTAGATGTCCTCCGCCATGAAATCGAGCGTCTCGGCGCCGGATCGCCGCGCCAGCGCCATGCGCTCCGGCACCGTGTCGATCGCGATGACCCGGCCGGCGCCGAGCAGGAAAGCGCTCTTGACCGCCATCTGGCCGACCGGGCCGCAGCCCCACACCGCGACGGTGTCGCCGTGCTGGATGTTGCAGAACTCGGCCGCCATGTAGCCGGTCGGGAAGATGTCGGAGAGAAACAGCACCTTCTCGTCCTCGAGCCCCGGCGGCACCCTGATCGGCCCGACATCGGTGTAGGGCACGCGCATGAACTCGGCCTGCCCGCCGGCGAAACCGCCGAGCATGTGCGAATACCCGAACAGGCCGGACGGCGAATGCCCCCACAATTTCTCGGCCGTCTTGGCGTTCGGGTTGGTGCGCTCGCAGCCGGAATAAAAGCCGTGCTTGCAGAAGAAGCACTCGCCGCAGGCGATCGTGAACGGCACGACAACCCGGTCGCCGACTTTCAGCCTAGTGACCTCCTTGCCGATTTCGACGACCTCGCCCATCGCTTCGTGGCCGATCACGTCGCCCTTCTGCATCGTCGGGATCAGCCCGCCGTAGATGTGCAGGTCGGAGCCGCAGATGGCGGTCGCCGTGACCCGGATGATCGCGTCGCGCGGATCCTCGATCCGCGGGTCGGGCACGGTCTCGCAGCGGATATCGGCCTTGCCGTGCCAGCACAGCGCTTTCATCACGGTTACTCCGCCGCCTCGGCGGTGCCGGGCCGCGCCTTCCTGCGATGAATTTCGGCAAGCCGGTCCGACGGGGTGATGTGGGCGATCGCCGCCTGCAACTTGTTCTGCCAGCCGGTGATGACCTGGCCGTCGCCCTTCATCATCGCTGCGAAGCCCTGGCGGGCGACATCGGCGGGGTCGTCCTTCTTCGAGGTGCCGATCTTGGTGTCCATCATGTCGGCGCGTTCGAAGAACTCGGTCTCGGTGGCGCCCGGCATCAGGCAGGTCACCGTGACGCCGCTGTCCTGCAGCTCGTGGCGCAGCGCGAACGAGAACGAATCGAGAAATGCCTTGGTGCCGTTGTAGACCGCCTGGTAGGTGCCCGGCATCAGCCCGGCGATCGAGCCGGTAATCAGGATGCGGCCGCGGGCGCGCGCCCGCATGTCGCGCCCGACCTTATGGATCAGATAGACCGTGCCGGTGATGTTGGTGTTGACGACCCGCCGGATATCGGCGAAATCCTGGTCGAGAAAAGCCTTGCCGAGACCGCGCCCGGCATTGGCGAGCAATGCCTCGACCGGGCGGTTCATGCGGTTGACGAGAGCAAGGAACCGGTCGACGCCATCGGTCGTCGCCAGGTCGGCCTCGATCGCCTCGACCGCCGCGCCGAGCGCACGAAGCTCATCTGCGGCCCGCATGATCTGCGGCTCGTCGGCGGCGACGGCGAGGTCGAAACCGTTTTCGGCGCAGCATTTCGCCAGCTCATAGCCGATACCGGTCGAGGCGCCGGTGACGAGCGCCAGCGGGCGGGTTTCTTGAGCCATGCCCGACCTCCGTTGTCAGGGTGGTTGCATCGACGCCGCCGGGGCAGCGCCGCTTCCCTGCCAACGAGACGGCCGAGCAAGAGTCGGCAAACTCAACCGCGGCACGGGCTGACTGCAGCGGCGATCACCGGAGGGTTCCGGAATTTATGTTTTGTGCTTGTGGCCCAACCGGCGCGGCGGCGGGTGGTCGTTGGGCAGAGCGGGAATGGATACCGGCCGGCTCACAAGGCGCGAGAGAGTTGCACGAGCACCCGGATCAGCGCAACGAGTGCGGCGATTCCGCCGAGAAGACTGCCGACGAGACCAGATAGGGCGAGAGCGATCGACATTGAATAACGGTCCTGCTCGGGGACAATCCATAGCGGTGCCCGCGAAGCAACCGCAACGGAGAGACCAATGACGATGGTGATCAGTTTCGCCTTGTAAGGCATCAGATATTTGCTATTATCGACATTGATTGCGACCGGTTGCGTGTAGCGCGGCGCCAACCCGGTCCTGAGGAAGCGCAGCTGGCCGCATTGACGGACAAATCGGCGATCAGTTTTTTCCGTTACGGTGCGGCGGCAGCGGGCCGCCCGGTTTCAGGAATGGCATCAACTCGGCATAGGTGAGGCGGCACGCATGCGGTCCGGAGACATAAGGTGCGACGGAATACGGGTTGAACAGGATCTCGATGCCGTCCGAGCCTGCGGACCAGCTGGAGATGTCCTTGACGACGTCGACGAAATCGGGATTGTCGAACAATCCCCAGTCCTCCTTTTCCGCTTCGCGTCGACAGCGATCGGCAATAGCGGGAATGGCCTTGCCGGGGTCGGCGAGGAAATCGGACAGGCGCAGGGGACGGCCCCGCGAGAAGGAATATAACAGCGCAACGCTCTCGCCATTGGGATGCGCGCCGCCTTCATAGCTCGCGATGGAGAAGACAACCGAGGCGAATCGCGAGTCGAGATAGGTGATTTCGTAGCTGGCGTTGTAAAACTTCGCCGCCTCGTCGCGCGACGGTCGTTCGGCATTGCGGATCTCCGTTGCCGCCGCCGGCCCGGCGCCGAAGGCAACCTTTCGGCTCTGGTTATTGAATTCGCTAGCGGCAGCGCCGGCCGGGTTGGGAATTTGCGGATACTGGATCGAGATTTCGTAGCGACGTGCCTTGCTTTCCTCATAATAGAAATTCGGCAACAAGCGGGGCGCGCGGGGCGCGCCGTTCGGGCCCTCGCCAACCAGAAAGCGACGGCGCGCCTCCGTCTCTTCCGTGAGACATCTTGCCAACGCCGGGCCCTTTTCCCGGCAGGCGCCATCGCGCTCTGCGAGCCACTGCCGTTGATTGGCGCGCAATGCGGAGCGCTGATCGGCCGGCAGCGCGGCGTGCAGTGCAGCATAGGCCATGGTCATCTCGGCATCGGCGGAAGCGAGCGCTGGTTCGGTGCAGATTACCTTCTCGACAGCGCTCTTGGCGCGGCTGCAATCAAGTCCCGGCTGCGCCACCCCGGCGACAGCGCCAACCAGGAATGCGGCAAGTGTCGCAAAAGCGCAGACCGCTACTCGTTTCATGTGCTCTCCTCGATGCGCGCTTGCTGGCGTGCGAGCAGGGGCATTCACAGCCCGTTTTTCGACCCCGTTTGCGCAAAGCACCTGATAGCGCGTCGCGCGCACGGGGGAAACATCCGGATGCTGGTGGAGACAGCGGGCGAGTTCCGCCGTCGAGAGCCCGTTGCCCAGACAGGGCGCGCTGCCCATCTGCCGGAACGACGACGACAGACATTCGGCGCACGCGCCGATCTCCGCCGGTCAAAAGCCTTGATCTCGAAGCGGAGTGCCGGGACGTTACGTTACCGGGCCCCGAGGGATGGACCCGGGCCCGCGTCTGCGCCAACCGGCAAGGATCCGTTGAGCGGCGGTTGCCGGCTGGTCCGCCCGGCGGCAATTGCCCCAAAGCAGTCGCTTGCCGCGGTCCCTCCGCTACCCCAAGAATAGCGCCATGGCGATTGTCACCAACTCGCGCCGGAAGCGATAGGCGGCGCGGCCAACCGGCCGATGATCGGGCCGGCATCCGAACCATGGGGAGGAACCTCTCTTGCTCGGTGTCCTTTACGCCGCCCTCGGCGCGTTCACCTTTGCCCTCAACAATGTGGCGATGCGCCGGGGGGTGGTGACGGGTAGCGTGCTGCAGGGCATGGCCATGACCGTGCCGATCGGTGGCCTTTCCTTCCTGGTCATGGCTGCCGCCTTTGGCGAGCTGGGTCAGCTCGTGGTGTTCCCGGCGGCGGCGCTCGCTTGGCTGGCGGGCCAGGGCATCGTGCATTTCGTGTTCGGCCGCTACTGCAACTACAAATCCAACCAGCTGATGGGCGTCAACCTCGCCGCTCCGGTCGTCCAGCTGCAGGTGCCGTTCGCAATGATGCTGGCGGTCGCGACGCTGCACGAAAAATTCACTATGCTGCAGGTCATCGGCTCGGTATTGATGCTCGGCGGCTCCTTCGTCACCCAGAGCAAAACCGGCAAGGGCATCAAGAAGACGTCGGCGGCGCTGCCCATCCGAACCGTGACTTCGCAGCAGCAGGCCGTGCCAAGACCGGGTTTCCGGCCGCGCATCTTCTCGGGCTATCTCTTCGCCTTCGGCGCGGCGATGTGCTATGGCGCCTCACCGCTGATGGCCCGGCAAGCCTTCCTGAACGCGCCCGGTGCCGGCACCGCGGCTGCGGGATGCCTCGCCTATGCGGCGGCGACGCTGTTATTCTCGCTGATCCTGCTCAAGCCCGGCTCCTGGGACGACATCAGGGGTATGCGCAGTGAAAACCTGCCGTGGTTTCTTTCCTCGGCGGTGCTGGTCGCCATTTCCCAGGCCTTCGTCTACGCCTCGCTCGCCGTAGCGCCGCTGATGGTGGTGACACCGATCCTCCAACTCTCTCTCGTCTTCCGGTTGTTTCTGTCACAATGCATCAACCGCGACTACGAGGTGATGAACGCCGCCGTCCTCGTCGGCGCCCTCACGGCGGTGCTGGGTTCAATCCTCGTCTCGCTCGACACCGACGTGCTGATGAAGCTGTTGGATCTCCCGCCGCCGCTGACCGATTTCCTGCGCTACCGATTGGCGCGTGGATGATCGGCCGCCCCCGTCGTTCCTCCCGGCCGCGCAAGGAGAGCGGCTATTCTTCGCCCCTATCGCAGAACGCGGCGGTGCCGTCCAGGTCGGCGCCGTTCATCGACGCCGGCGGCGATCAGCGCGTCACGCTGCAAATCGACCGAGTGGCGCTCATCGGCGGAAGAGGTGCGCATATAGCCGACCGGCATCGAATCGCGGTGCCCGACATGCAGATACTGTTCGCGAACGGCAGCTCCGCGCCGGGCCGGTGCGCCGGCTCGACAACAAGCCGGGCATGGCCGGCGGCATGTGACGGGTGCGCCTGTTATCGACCGAGACCGTTTGAATTGAGATAATCGCGCCGGTCTTGCCGCTTCGTCCATCGGCCCCGGCAATCCTGGATATCTCAATTGGCCTCTCAACCTTTCAGCGGTCCCGCAGGAGAAGCAGGAATGCCAAAAATCGTCTCGCTGGAAGCCGGCTACTACCGCATCCCGCTGGCAGTCACTCTCAGCGACAGCAGGCACGGCAACATGCAGGCCTTCGAGCTCAATACGATCCGCGTGCGCGACGCCGACGGGGCAGAGGGCGTCGGCTACACCTATACTTGCGGTCGCAACGGGGCGGCGATAGACGCGATCCTCAGGCGCGACATTCCGGACCAGATAATCGGAGAGGACGCCGACCGGATCGAGCACCTCTGGCAGAAGATCTGGTGGGGGCAGCATTATGGCGGCCGCGGCGGTCCCACTGCTCTCGCGCAATCGGCCATCGATGTGGCCTTGTGGGACCTCAAGGGGAAACGCCTCGGGCAGCCGCTCTGGACCCTGCTGGGCGGCCACGATCCGCGCGTCCCCTGCTATGCCGGCGGCATCGACCTCGATTTCCCGCTCGACAAGCTGCTGCGCCAGACCGACGACAATCTCCGCAGGGGATTTCGGGCCATCAAGATGAAAGTGGGCCGCGCGCAGCTCTCCGAAGACGTCGAGCGCGTCAAGGCCATGCGCGAGCACCTGGGTGAGGGCTTTCCGCTCATGGTGGACGCCAACATGAAATGGTCCGCCGACGAGGCAATCCGCGCTGCGCGGGCTTTCCGGCCCTTCGACCTGGTCTGGCTGGAGGAGCCCGTTATCCCCGATGATGTTGCCGGCCAGGCTCGGGTCGTACGCGAGGGCAGCCTGCCCATTGCCGCCGGCGAGAACCTGCGCACGCTGTGGGACTTCAAGCAGCTCATCACCGCGGGCGGCGTCACCTACCCGGAACCCGACGTCACCAATTGCGGCGGCATCACGTCCTTCATGAAGATCGCCCACCTGGCCGAGGCCTTCAACTTGCCTGTGACCTCGCACGGGGCGCACGACATCACGGTCCACCTGCTCGCCGCCGCGCCCAACCGTTCGTATCTGGAGGCGCACGGCTTCGGACTCGACCGCTACATCGCCGAACCGCTGGCAATTGAAGGCGGTTCCGCGGTCGCGCCGAGCCGACCGGGCCACGGCGTCGCGTTCGACTGGAAAGGTCTCGATGATATCCGAGCCTGAGCGCATCGCCGCGGCATCTCGGCCGGGATCATCAGTCCCAAGGCGGGGCTGATCGCCGCGTCCGCCTCGCTGGCGCGGAGCGCGGCGCGCCCTTCCGGGCTGGCCCCGGGACCGTGCGGCGGGAGACCGCGAAGCTTTGCTCCAACGCCTGCAAGTCCGCCGATCACCGGGAGCGGAGAATGGCGAAGGCCGAAGCCGGATCATCGGAGGGGCAGGATTGAAGGAGCATAGTCCCCTCGCCCAGCCCGGCAAGCCGCGCATCCTTGGCGCGCTCCACCGATGGGTTCTCCTGCAAAGTATAATCGTGATCCCTCCTGCGTCGAGGGCGCCACCTCTTTATGATCGATCGGCAGCGCCGCCATTTGTCATCGGAGAGGACGCATGACCGAGAACGCCATGCCTGGGGCAGACCCGAATGCCGCCGGCCTGTTCGAGATCATCAGGACCACCCGGTCGATGCGGCGGCTCAAGCCGGACCCGGTGCCGAACGCGCTGATCCGCAAGATCCTTGAGGCGGGGGTTTGCGCGCCGAGCGGCGGCAATATGCAGCGCTGGCGATTTCTGGTGATCCGGGACGCGGCGATCAAGCAGACGGTGGGGGCCTACTACAAGCGGGCGTGGGATGAGCAGGTTGCGCCGCGATATCGGGCCGGCGGGCCGGCCCCCGGCATGAGCCGAGGGCGCTTTCTGCGGTTGCTCGATGCGGCGGAGTATTTGGCTGCGCACATCCATGAGGCCCCCGTGTGGATCATCCCGTGCCTCGAAGGCGGCACCCCGACCCGCACGTCCGGATCGTCCATCTACCCGGCGGTGCAGAACATGCTGCTTGCGGCGCGTGCGCTCGGCCTCGGCGCGACCTTGACCACGCTCTATTTGTGTTTCGAGGAGGAAGTGGAGGCCGCTCTCGGCTTGCCGCCTGATGTCCGCTCGTATGCCCTGCTGCCGATCGGCTATCCTATGGGCCGGTTCGGGCCAGTCCGCCGTATCGCGCTGACCGATGTGGTTTACGAAGATCGCTGGGGCCAAGCTTGCCGCGATCTGTAGCGGATCATCCGGACATCGCTTCGTCCGGCACGGCACCGGAGGTTTGCTCCCCTTGCTGCAGCAAAAACCATCGCGAAGCGCGGATCTCGAGCCGGCCGGCGCGCCGACGCTGCAGCGCGATCGCGAAATGGTTCGGCCGGGCCGTGAGGCTGTACGTGCGCGACCGGATAATAATCGGGCAGCTTATTGGCTGCGATGCTCTGCGGATGTGCCCCAACCGCCCGAGGGACGAAGCGCCGGGTCACCAGGAGCCCGCTCATGACGGCACCGCACCCTATCCCGTATTGCTCCGCGACAGTGCATTTCAAAGCCGGTAGCGATACCCCGCGCGACTTCCTCGAACGCTGCCTGACGCGGCTGGAGCAGTTCGAGCCGGCCGTCGGAGCGTTTGTCTGCCACGACATCGCCGCGGCACGCGCCGCGGCGGACCGCGCCACCGAGCGCTGGCGCGCCGGCCGGCCTCTATCGCCGATCGACGGCATGCCGGTCGGCATCAAGGACATTATCGAGACCGCCGACATGCCGACCGAGCAGGGCTCGCCGCTGTTTGTCGGCTGGCGCAGCGGGCGTGACGCCGCCAGTGTCGCCGCATTGCGCGAGGCCGGTGCCGTGATCCTCGGCAAGGCGGTGACGACCGAGTTCGCCGCGAGCGAGCCGCGCGGCACGCGCAACCCGTGGGATGCGAGACGCACCCCGGGCGGGTCGAGCAGCGGTTCCGCGGCGGCAGTCGCGTGCGGCATGGTGCCGGCGGCGCTCGGCACTCAGGTCGTCGGCTCGATCCTGCGCCCGGCGAGCTTTTGCGGCTGCGTCGGCTTCAAGCCGAGCGTCGGCGGCATCAACCGCGGCGGTAGCTACGATTATTTCAGCCAGAGCTGCACCGGCGTGCTCGCGGCCTCGCTCGAGGACGCTTGGCTCGTCGCGGTCAACATCGCGGCACGCGCCGGCGGCGATCCCGGCTGTCCCGGGTTGCAAGGACCGGCCGAGCCGCCTGCGGCGCAGCGCCCCCGCGCTCTCACGCTGCTGCAGACCGCGGGCTGGGAAGTCGCCGCGCCGGAAGCCCGGCGCGCCTTGGAGGACGCGGCGGCACGGCTCGCCAAAGCGGGCATCGCCCTTGCTGACCGGAACTCCGATCCGGCGGTCGAAGAGGTTGAAGGCGCGATTTCCGGCGCCATGGAATTGACGCGCACGATCAACGCCTGGGAAGGCCGCTGGCCCCTCAACACCTACCGGAACCGCGATAAAGGCAAGCTCAGCCGGTCGGCGCTCGAACGTCTCGCTATCGCCGAGGCGATGACCCAGGCCGATTACGGCGCGGCGATCGCGTGCCGGCAGCGCGGCCGCGACATCCACGCCCGCCTTGCCGCGCTCTACGACGCCGCGATAACGCTTGCCGCGCCGGGTGCCGCACCGCTCGGGCTCGGCTCGACCGGAAATCCGGTCTTCAACGTGCCGGCATCGCTGCTCGGGGTCCCGGCGCTGTCGCTGCCGCTGCTGTCGGCCGAGGGGCTCCCGCTGGGACTGCAGGTCATAGGCTTTGCCGACGGGGACGCTCGGCTGTTCGCAGCCGCCGCCGCAATCCATGGCCTTCTCGCCGAAACGCAGTAGCGCCGGCGCGCAGGAAGTCCAAGAAGACCTGCGCAGCTCGGTGCGCTCGTTCTTATTTCACGCGTAGCCCTTGGGAGAGGTCTTCGACCCGATCAGGCGGGCACGGTCAGCCGCATCAACCGCGCCGGATCGGCCTCGTCCTCGATGCCCCGCACCGCAGCGATCAGGCCGGCAACGTCGACAAACGGGGCGCCGTAGGCGGCCAGTTCGCGCACTTTGGTGTCGATCTCGCCATCGCTCATCGGCCGGCCCGGCGTGCCGCGGCCGTGCCGGACATGCGCGCTGTGCGCCGTGCCGTCGGCGAGGTGCACCCTCACGCTCGCCGACTCGACCGGCGCAGCCGGGTCTTCCTCAAAGACAACCCGTGCGCGCAGCGCGCGCACGTTCTCGTCGGCGACGCAATCATCCTCGTATTGCGCGAGCCCGGCGGCGCCGAAGAGGAACGCCACGGCGACGCTGTGCTGTAGGCTGACCTTGGCGTCTCGCCCGGTCTTGACATGCGGCCGGTCGGTGCGCTCGCGCATCAGCGGGTGACCGCGCACGATGACGCGGTTTATCGTTTCCGGCGCTCGCACGTGACGGGCGCGCAGTTCGAGACAGGCGTCGATGACCGGGAACAGCACGACCCCGCACGGATAGGGCTTGTACGCGTTGGCCAGCACCTCCCAGCGTTCGCCGATCCCGTCGGTTATGCGCGCGAGATCGGCCGAGTCGCTCGTCACCGC
>Ga0070739_10008376_pt1 | contig 10633 bp, 11 predicted proteins | sample Coa_R1_7_FD_66445 | JGI IMG/M metagenome (GOLD analysis project Ga0070739, IMG submission 66445) | Surface soil microbial communities from Centralia Pennsylvania, which are recovering from an underground coalmine fire - Coalmine... | ecosystem: Environmental > Terrestrial > Soil > Unclassified ...
CAGGTGAGCCTTTCGGATAGGGGGGATGTCCAGTTGGCCCATCACCATCCGTCCCTGGCGAATGTGGGCTATACGCTCCACTGGAACTTTGAACAGACGGAGATCATGCCCCAGCGCGATCTGCATGCCGTCGTCGAGAGTAGGATGCTCACCTGTGTGGATCCTGCGCGTGGGACGGCCCTGCCCAAACGAGGAGGGCGCAGTGCATCGCCACAGGTCGGAGGAGGCAAGGGTGGCAGGAAGACGGGGGCAGGAGGACGAGCCTCTCTCTCGACTGCGAAGGGGAGCGCGATGCACCTAGGTGCCTCTGAAATGGCGGCCCGTGAACGTAGTCCCCTCTTCCTCCTCTTCACCCGTGGAGACGAGGAGCCAGAACACAGAGCAGCCTCTCATCTCGCCTTTCTCGACCAGCGACTGCCCTGGCCTCTCCTGCCAGAATGGGGCCAGTTCCTTTGGGAGCGTGGTATCCGGACAGGTGAAATCGAACCGCTCACCGTCTGGAATGCCACTGGTCAGGAAGGAGGGACAGTGAGCGATGAAGAGGAAGATTCTTCTTCTCCTCCCGCAGCAGGAGGGACATGCGCGTCTCGGCCCTTGTTCACCGAAGCCTGGTTGTGCCGACCACGGCCAGAGCAACTGGTGAAGGACCTACAAGACGCGCTACGTGCAGGGGACCTCTCTCCGTCGAGGGATCCCCTGCATATGCGCGAAGAAGAGACCAACTTGGTGCGCGATGAGACAGGGACGCGCCAAGTTGAAGAAGTGTTTGCCTAACCCAACAAGAAGAAGGAGGAGGACGATCCCACTATGATGGACCAATCCAACCGCTATCAGATGATTTGCCGATTCGCGCAACGGGAGAAGGAGCTCGATAGGGTGGCACACCCAACCCAAGAGCAGGTAGGGGAGTCGATTGCCATCGGCGATATTCTCTATCTCCTACGACACGTCGACCCCGTCACCTGGAAGGGCGAGGTCGAGCAGAAGATTCTTACCTGGCCCACTGTCTGTCGGGGTCATGATGCTTCTGGACAGTCCTATGAGGCGCTCAAAAGGGCCTACGATAAAACACTTGGGGACTGGATATGGGAGGTCCTCCACGGGCCAGAGGAGGAGGTCGCATGAAGATAGAAGAACAGTATCCACTTGGAACACGAATTACAGGGACATTTCATACGATCCCATTTCAGGCACGCGTGATTGGGTATCAGCCAGCGCTCTCGGACCAGCCAGCGTGTCTAGATATTGAGGTCATCGATCCTCATCCCGATTTACCTATTCACCGTCTTGCTCACCATCGAAGCGCACTTGACTATCACATCTATGAGACGATGCTCTGTATTGATCCACTCGAATCACAGGTAACTATCATCGAGGAGGAAACACGATGACACGTCTTGCCGCACAAGAGAAATTACAATTTTATCCCACGCCTCCACCCATCGTGGAGGCTCTTTCACGCTATATAGGCCATCCCAGGTGGGGAACCGTCCGGTTGCTTGATCCCTGCTGTGGGACTGGTGCCGCACTCCACCAACTGAAAGCGTGTATACAGAAGAGCTTCGACCAGTGGGCGAGCAGCTTCCCCCACGGGTCGTTTCACATCACCCTGGAAACCTATGGCATTGAACCAGAACGACAGCGGTACGCTGCCGCCGCCTCACTACTGGATGGTGTGCTTAACACCTCGTTCTTCTCGACCATGCTCTCGTCAGGGACTGGCCCTGACGGAGGATGGCAACTCTGTTTCCTCAATCCCCCGTACGATTACGATAATGAAAATAGGGACGCCTCCACAGGCAAGAAGACCCGTTTAGAGGTGAACTTCCTGGAACGTGCCACTAGGCGTCTTGCCACAGAGGGCATCCTCGTCTATATCGTCCCACAGTCCGTACTCAAGTATTCGGCCAAGGTCCTTGTGACAGAATACGAGATGATCCATGCACTCAGATTCCCCGATGACGAATGGATCCCTGACCCCGAACAACCCGGCAGCCGGGTCAGTCTCTATACACAGTTCAAACAAGTCGTCTTGTTTGCCCGTCGTCGCCGCGCTCCCGTTCCTGTAGACCCCTATGCCCTTGCTCGTATTGAGAAATGGGCAACACAGGGACCCGAAATGTGCCCGCTTCCCCTAGAAGGACCAGATGAGATCGTCCCGTGGTATAGCATCCCATCAGCACGGGATCATGAATTGCGACTCTTCTTATCGGGAACCTTCTCTCCCACAGGTGCGGTGACGGCTATCCTCGAACAAGACAAACAAGGTGGCTATAAAACGGGGGTGTGGGCCAATCGTGAGGAGTTAGCAGCACGTGGCCTTGCCATCGGTCGTGCAGTCACGACAGGCAGTGGCATCGGGCAACCGATGGCCCCACTCAAGAATGCACACCTGGCGGTGCTAGCGGCAGCAGGGATCGTCAATGGCGCAACCCTCACAGGCAAGAACGGACAACAGGTCCTGGTGAAAGGGTCTGTCCGCAAGGTCCCTCTCCTGACACAAAGTGAGGACGAGGATGCCGTGACCACGAAACTGACGGACACCTTTGAGTCCTCCTTGTGGATGATGGATATGCGAAGCGGGGAGATCATCCGGGTGGAAACCGGAGGAGGCGGTGAAGGAAAGAAGGGTGGTGCTCTTCCTTTCACGGTTGAACACACGGTCATGAGTATGACCGACTTCCTGGCTGAGTTTGGGGAGGCACTCTCTCGACGGGTCGCGGAGTCCTCCCCACCACGCTATCGCAGTTGTAGCCAGGTTCCCTGGGTCGTCGAAGGGATGCAGCACTCCCTGCTCAGAAGACCACTTGGCAAACAGGCAGAGATCATTGCCGCCAACGTGTGTGCATGGTTGGTTCCCACCTCCAAAGGGGGCAGCCCGCTGGCACGCATTGCGCCGGTGGCGGAGATGGCAACCGGCAAGACGTTCCTCACGCTGGCCTCCGCATTTCTGGGTGATCGGTATGTCTGTGGCGATGCCCACATCCCGCGTCCGGGTGTGCTCGCCTCTCACCTCTTCCCGATGGTGGTCTTGTGTCCACCAATTATGGCCCGCAAATGGAAGAGAGAGGCAGAGCAGACCATCCCAGGGGTAAAAGCCCTCATTGTGAAGAGGATTGGCGTAGGAGGAGGAAGCAAACCCTCTCCTTCTCTTTCATCGCAAAAGGGTGGGAAGAAGACCCTTGCGATGAGGGAGGAGGAGGACGAGGATGAGGCTCCCCTGGGAGGCCTTCTCACCACCTCCTTCGATGATCTGGCCGACCTACGGCTATTCGCACCCGATACTCCCACCCAGGGACGGTCCTATTCCGCTATCGGCACGCTGGATGTAGCAGTGAGACAGATCAGACGTGATCTTTCCGCATGGCGCGAGCAGTATCAGGAGGCACTCCGAGAGAAGAGGACACCACCGAGGAAACCAGCGCACATCTTGATTATCACCACCTCGACGGCAAAGCTCGGCAAGGACTGGATGCCCATCTATCGCCTACGTGCTGCACGCATGATCGATCCTGAGACGGGCAAGATGCGTCTCTTACGCAGTGACGATGGGAGTCTGCATAGGGTGCCTGCCTGCCCCAATTGTGGGCATATCCTCAAAGATAAGGGGCGGATGGAGCAGTTGGAGAAGTCCAATGAGGAGTATCGACAGTATATGTCGGTCCTTGAGAAAAGGGCAGAGAAGACCAGGATGAGTGTGGCAGAGTGGGATGCTCGTATCCCCCCGACAGTCTTCCTGAGTGAGCAGGACCTGTTGGGTGGCAAAAGTGGGGGGAACCGCACCAAACGGGAGTGTGCTGATTGTGGCACACCGCTCTGGCAGACTATTGCCAGTGGCACCGCCCCCAAATGGAAACACTCTCCCGTGTGTGTGAGAACCTACAGTGGGCAGTCATGCGATGAAGGAAATAGTGAGGAGCAGATTATCCCACTTCCCATTCCGATCAAGCTTGATGCGCTTCCACCATGTGTCACGTCCACCTTCTCGCGCAGGTATCCCATCGGCGAGTATCTCCTGCGCCGCTATAAGGGGGTCTTCGGCCTGCTGGCGGCAGATGAGATGCATGAGGGGTCGGACGGCACTGCGCTCGACTTCGCACGGCAACGGTTGGCCGCCGCCTGTGGCAGGGTGATCGGACTCACAGGCACACTCTCCAATGGCTATAGTGCGTCCCTCTTCCGGTTGTATTACATGCTCAATCCTGATGTGAGGAAGGATTTCGAGTACTCCGAGGAATCCAGGTGGATCGACCAGTACGGCAAACGTCAAACCACCCAGAAGGTCTATAAGGAGAAGACGGACCTGGCGACGGGTCGATCCTCTGACCGACGTATCGGTAAACCCGTGACCAAAGAAGTCCCAGGCTTCGCGCCTCTCGGGCTACGAAGAGTACTGCCTGTCTCGACCTTCCTTGAGTTGTTCGATGTGACCCCCAGGATGCCGTATAAGGAGTATATCCATGTGGTCGACATGGATGAACCCCTCGGCAGTGTCTATTCCAAGTTCGAGCAGGAGGCGACCCGTGAGCTCGGGCAGATGCTGGCCTGTGGGGATAAATCAGGCCTCTCGTCCTGGTGGAATGGCATGCTCACCTATCCGAATATGCCATACAGGGGGTGGACCTGTATCGTCAAAAAGACACAGTATGTCTTCGCGAGCGCCCCGGCCCTCTCAGAAGAACATGTCTATCCCAAAGAGCGCGAGATGCTCTCCCTCGTTCAGAAGCAAGTCGAGAGTGGGCGTCGTGTTCTGATCTATTCCGAGAACACGGGCTATTATGATATCCAACCTCGGATCAAGTCCCTTTTGGAGCAGCATGTCCACGCCTCGGGTGGACGCGCCCTCAAGGTGGCGATCTTACGCTCCACGACCGTCGAGACCATTGACCGCGAGGCGTGGCTTGCTGATCGTGTCCGAGAGGGGGTGGATGTCCTCATCTGTAATCCGAAGTTGGTCAAGGTGGGGTTGGACCTCATCGACTTCCCGACCATTGTGTATGTCTCTATTCCGACATCCACCTCTGATCTGCGACAGTCCTCGCGTCGGTCACTACGACCAGGGCAGACGAAACCTGTCGAGGTGCATTTCCTGGTGTATCCGACGGTGGAGGCGCGTCTCTTACGTCTGATGGCCAAGAAGATGCAGGCCTCCCTCATGGTCGAAGGGAAGCTGCCAGGTGAGGGGTTAGTCTCCTTTGGGTCTGATGAGTCAGATGATGGCGGCGAAACGGATATGATTCTCTCGCTGGCACGGGCGGTGCTCTCTCAGATGGAGGGAGGGAACACGGCCCGTGGTCATCAGGAAGTTGAGGAGTTGGAGGCCCTCTTCCACCAGAATCAACGCATCGAAGAGGAGCAATCGCGCACCATTGGCGGTGAAGAAGAAGACAGCATCTTGCCCGACGAACCCGTCTTCGAACCTATGCGGGTCGAGACTCTTGTACCACTGCCAGATGAAGCGGGCAAGCAGGAGGAGACACAGCATCCCATCACCGTCACGATCATTCAGACGGCGGTCACGCCTGCCTCTGATCCCTGGGCTCAGCTCAGGGCCAAACATCTCGTCCCTAAGAAGAAGAGATCGGCGAAGAAGTCTGCTGGTGCGGCGGTCATACCCACCCTCTGGCAGACGGGGACGAGAGGTACAGAAGAAGCAGGAGAGGAGAATGCCATGGATACGACAACCGTCGAGGAACTGGTGCCGCTTCTGCTGACCCAATCATCCCTTTGGTAAGGAAGGAAGGAATACACAGCATGAGCCAACAAGTAATAGATGAGTGCAAGCACGATACCGCCATAAGCATCACGGTCTATGAGACATCCGCGACGGTCTACACCGTAGAAGATGGGGAGATCGATCTCTATGGAGGAGAAGAGCTCGAACCTGATCCGACAGGTGATGTCAGCATCTCCTGTCACGACTGTGGGGAGGACTGGTTCTTCGGATGCAAGGATGAGATTCCCGAACCCTGGAAGACGATGGTCCAGAGGATCTTCCACGAGGTGTCGTCGGACTAGTCTCATCATTCTCTTCATCGCAGAAGAGCAGCATACAACATGGTGCATTCCCACCAGGAGATGCACCATGTTGTACTCTTGTCAGGAATCCGATAGGATAGGTGGAATACGTGATGACACACGCAAGACAAGAAAGGAAAGGGGTAGACACCACACAATGATGAAAACAGCAGAGCAGATCAACCAACAGCTTGAACGCTTTCTTGAGGAGCGATGGAAGTGGATGGAGCAGGCAGAAAAGGAGCTGCAAGAGGGCAACACGCACGGGCTCTCTGCTCACAAGAGTGATACCCTGCTTCACTATGTTATTGCGCTCCGTTGGGTCCTCTATGATACGACGTTCCCCTCGTTCCCAGAGGAGAACGTGTGAGAAAGGAACACTGATTCATGATTCGCCATACGATCCAGATTCTCCCTGCCCAGGCAATGGGGGCAGGAGGCCCTCCTGTCCCTCCATCACCACTCATTCGACAGGCCATTGATGAGCATCCCTATCCACTCCTGCTCGTGAGTGTCTCGGGAGCACACCTCTATGGCTTCCCCTCCCGTGATAGCGATATCGACCTACGCGGGGTCTATGCTCTACCAACCTCCGAGGTCATCGGCCTTGAACAAGGGCCAGATCGGATAGAACGTGTCCCGAGAGAGGGGGAAGCACCTAGTATTGATATGGTCACCTATGACGTGAGGAAGCTCGTCACGTTCCTCCTCCAGAAGAACGGCAATGCCCTGGAGATGATCTTTTCCCCACTTGTTGCTGCTTCCTCAGAGACATGGCACAGCGAGCTCTCGATGCTTGCCTCGCAGACCATCACACGCTTCCATGAGCGACACTATCGCGGCTTTGCTATGGGGACCTGGAAGGCCCTCCACAAACGAGCAGAACGTGAGAAGAAAGGGGTGAAACACCTCCTCTACCTCTATCGTACGCTACTGACGGGCATCTTCCTCATGCGAACAGGAGTGGTAGAATCGCATCTGCCGTCCCTCCTTGAGATGATCCCCGTTGAAGGCGTGCAGGACCTGATTGAGCGCAAGCGCGAGGGAGAGGAACAACAGGGAATCACGGAGGATGAGGTGCTCCTCCACGAGAAGCGCTATACGAATCTCATGGAGACCCTTGAGCAAACCATGCTCACGAGTGAACGGCGTACAGAGGTGAGTCCCACCACAAAGAGAGCGCTTCACCATCTTGTCTGCCGCGCTCGACTGGCTGCTACTGATGAAGGAGAAGACCGCTAGCGAGAAGGAAAGGAAAGAATCATCGTGTCTCGCCACCACACACCACCAGTTGGCAGGACGGACGCACCACCGCCGTCCTGCCAAGCCACTCCCACAAGTAGCAGGAAGCCTAGTCCGAAGAAGGGTCGGGGCAATACTACCCCTGCCAGGCAGGTATTCCGACTGACAAGTCCCTATGGGGCCTCGTTCGATACCATCCTCTATAGGATCGAGATCAATCACGACGGGCGACACGCCACACCGGAGGAGGGTCATGCCGCCCTCCTACGAATGGCCCAGTATTGTAGGATCCATGGGGCCGAGCCACACCTGCGCCGTCGGGAGACGTATACCCAGGGAGAGGAGCAGGTGCTCTATGTTCGGATCATGACGGACCCGTCGGCGTGGGGACGCCTACGGCACCAGGCCCAGCGTCTCGGGTTAATCCCGCGCCTCGTGAAAGACACCAATGAGATTCCTCCCGCCGACGATGATGGGCCCATCGTCGGAACATACGCACCCCTGGCGACACTGGTTGCCCGTCTGCGGTCGCTGGATGCAGGAGAGGAGAGGAGGACGATCCCATGATGGAGACTCTCCTGCCCTCCATTGAGGAGTACCTGCTCACCCGGGGGATCCGCATTGACCCGTATAAGTCGAAGGGAGGACATGATCGGGCCTGGGTACGTTGCCCGTTTCACGCGCCGGATGATGACCCGTCCTTCTACTTCTCTCGCCGAAAGAACGTGTGGCGCTGTCCTGTGTGCTGCGAGGGAGGAGGTGTGAAACGCTTGATCTGCCTCCTGGAGTTCGGAGGCAGGACAGATCGGGAAACGTGGCGAGAGGTCTCCCGGCGGTGTGAAGAACTGGTCGGGGTGATGGGAGGAGGAGGAGTCCCACCCGCTCTCTCTTCGCGCTTATCGCGAGACGGATGCGGGCAGGAGGAGGCCACACGTCTGTCCGCTCGGCAACTCATCCTCTTGGACCAAGCGACGATGTGGTGGCATGATCACCTCTGTGGTCAAATACGGGAAGCACGCCTCGCCCGAGACTACCTCATCCTCCGAGGGGTGAGCTGCCACACGATGATGGCACACCACCAGATCGGCTACGCGCCAAAGGACCCGGATGGCAGCTATGCAAGATCCCTCATCCGGGTCCTTTCCTGTACAGAAGAAGAAGCGATTGCCCTGGGACTCCTCTCTCGCCGAGAGCAAGACGATGGGCAGGTCAGACTCCGTTTCCAGGGACGCATCATGTTCTCCTCGTGCGATCACCTGGGACATACCCGCTACTATCAAGGGCGGATCGTCGGAGCACCCTCGACCACCACCCGCTATACCTACCTGGGTGCCCCTCTTCCTAAGTACCCCTTCTCTTTGCCCGTCGAGCATCCGGTGATCCGTGGCACCGTCGGCACCGAAAGTCCCATGGGTCCTCTGGTCCTTGCTGGATACGATATCGCGGGGGTTGCCACCTGTGGGGCAGGGGGCATCCCTTCCTGGGTGCTTGCGCGGTTTGCACCTCCCTTCTATTGGGCGCAGGATACCGACGCACCCAAACGGCGTACCATTGGGACCCGGGTCGAGGACGTCTTCCCAGGGGAGGAACAGGCGACCGCAACGATCCGGCAGTGCCACCTCCTTGGGATAGCAGCCTATCGCGTGCGACCTCCTGCCCATACGAAGGGCCTCGATGAGTGGCTGGCCTGCGAAGGGCCTCAACCACTCATCGATGCAATTGCGGCAATAGGTGGAGGAAAAGAGCAGAAGGGAGTGGAAGGGGCCTTGACTAGGGATAGCACTCCCGTGTATTATTAACAGGAAGGAAGGAAGGGTCGCCTCCTTCTGACCGACCGAGCTATCATCGCACACACGAACGAAAAGAAAAGAAAGGATCACCACCATGACCACGATCACCACACGGTCGTCAACACCCTCGCCCATGGTCTCTCCTGGCAAGAATGGAGAGACCATCCTTGCCATTACCTGTCTCATCGAGGATGAGGAGTCTGTCGCAGATCTCACCGAGACCCTCCTCTTCGCTGAACGAGGTGAGACCTACCGAGATGCACATGCCCTTACCTATGCGCGACTCTTGCGCCTCGTGCAGTATGTCGAGCATGCCGACATGGCCGCTGGGGTCCGTCATCGACTCCGGCAGACTCCTCTGTGTTCCAACCCACAGAGGATCATCTATCCAACGCTCCTCCACGAACTGGAGAATAGTCGCATCTGGAAGGTCTTCCTCCTCAAGGAGGAGCAGAGGAAGCAGGATGGGCAGAAGAGGAAGGGAGGACTCCTCTAATGGACCTCTCACTCACACGATTTCTTGCACGAGAGAATAGCACGCGCTCGTGCGACCCACCACCTGCTGCTGCACCTCCTACGCCTCCAGTCTCCCGCTACGAGGATGGACATAAGACGGATATGCTGGCCATTCGAGGCGGGGAGAGAGGTGGGCACCTCCTCTGTCTCGATTGCGCTCTCACCACCTTCTTTGGTGGGTCCCTTGCGGCCTTAGAGGATATTGACTATGGTCGTGCCTCACGAGGAATGGATCGGGAGGGCTACCCTTATCAGGTCGTCCATCACGCTAATGTCGAACGCGATCTCTCCTTCATCGCGCAAGGACGCCTTGTCTGTTCCAGGCAGGCGTGTGGAAGGGAGATCTACGCTCATGAGCCTTTCTGATTCGAAGCTTCAGCCGTCGCAGCAGTATGGCGAGATCCCGATTCCTGTCTATGACATCTGGCTCTGTGTGCAGGAAGGTGGGGCAGGTCCCCTTGAACTGCTTGGGACGAATGCACGAGAAGAGGCAGAACGGATTGCCCAGGCCTACCAGGTGCAGGCACGCTATACGGGCTATTCTAGCCACTTCCAGTATGTCGTCTATCGACGGGGAGACCCCCCACCCCAGTATGAGACGAGTGAGGACAATTTCGCCTTTGGTGACTCCCGTCTCCTCAACGCAGGGACGACGATTCCTTCATCGTCTCCCCTTCTCGGCACCTTTCTTGAGGAGGAGATTCTTGGTCCTCTAGGAGGAGGAGGAGAGGAGGAGGAGGAGGAGGAGGAGGAGGAGGAGAACGGAGCTACGACGTACGATGAAGCAGGAGAAGAGGAGAACCTCCTTGTGGCCTTCCTACGCGGGGAGATCCTCCATGAGAAGGAGGAGGAACCCAAGGAACCTGACGAGGTGTATCGAGAGACCTGGGCCTATCGGCATGAGTACATCCCCCCAGGATCGTCCCATGAGGAAGAGACGGAGACAGGAGAAGAAGAGGACGATGATGATGCCCTCTTCTTCTTGTAGGAGAGAGAGGGCGTCATGATGATCACACGCTGGAAAAAGCCGCGTCCCGTGCAGCAGGCAGGGGGAGAGGGGGAGGAGA
>Ga0070739_10008377_pt1 | contig 10631 bp, 12 predicted proteins | sample Coa_R1_7_FD_66445 | JGI IMG/M metagenome (GOLD analysis project Ga0070739, IMG submission 66445) | Surface soil microbial communities from Centralia Pennsylvania, which are recovering from an underground coalmine fire - Coalmine... | ecosystem: Environmental > Terrestrial > Soil > Unclassified ...
GACGCGGCCCGGCTGCTCCCCTGACCCGCTCACGCTGCCCTCCTCCTCACCGCGCGGCGCGATCCCCGCGCGGCCCCCGATCGGCCCGCGCCCTCAGAACTCCTTGCGGACCTCGGCATGCCCGGTGTGAGCAGCCTGCTCACACCGGGCATGAAAGCACTGGTCAGCCGGTCCACGGTGGCCGCCAGAGCGGGCGCCGCTCGGGCGCGCTCGACCGCCCGTCCCAGCGCGGCTCCGCCTCGCCCGCCACCTTCGCCACCAGCCGCCCGAGGTCGCGCGTGATCTGCTCCTTGCCCAGCGGGTCCATCAGCAGCACCGGCAGGCCGTGGTTCGCCGCCTCCACGACCCGCCGCCCGGCGCTGACGATACTGACGTCGACGCGCATGCCCACCGTCTCCTCCAGATGCTCGACCTGGATGCCGCTGTTGGCGCGGTTGAGCACCAGGAGCATCTTGTCGCGCAGGTGCAGGGCCGTGGCCAGGCGCAGCACCTGCGCCGTGTTGCGGATCGAGCTCATCTCCGGCGTCGTGACCACCACGATCCGGTCCGCCGCGTCGAGGAGCTGCAGGATGTACTCCTCCATCGACGGGTGGGTGTCGATGACCACGTGGTCGAACAGGTCGCGGTAGGCCTCCGCCACCCGCGCCGGCAGCGCCACGGGGATCGTCTCCACCAGGGCCGGGTCCGGCGGCGCCAGCACCGCCTGCACTCCCGAGGGGTGCTCGACCAGGACCGTCCGCAGCAGCTCGCGGTCGAGCTGGTCGGCCACCGGGATCAGCGAGGCGAGGCTCCGGTTGCTGTGGAGGTCGAGGAGCACCGACACGTCCCCGAACCAGAGGTCGGCGTCGACCAGCACGACCTGCTTGCCGTAGAGCTGGACGAGACCCACGGCCAGGTTCGTCGCGATCGTGCTGCGGCCGACGCCGCCCTTCGGCCCGAACATCGCCACGACCTGGCGGCCGCGGACGCGCGGCGGCTCGACGACCGGCACGCTGGACGCGAGCGCGGGCTGATCGGGCAAGCTCAGGCCGGCCCGCACGACGAGCGCCTGCACGCGCAGCACCAGCTCTTCGAGCGGCGCGGGGAGGCGGGCGTAGTCGTCCAGCGACGGCGCCGCGTCGGGCGGCGCGGGGCTCAGCGGCGGCGCGTTCTCGGCCAGCAGCACCAGAGTGGGCACGGCCGGCGGCGCGTGGAGCAGGCGGTAGACCGCGGCGAAGGAGTACGGAGACGGGCGGGTCGTGTCGAGCACGGCGATGGCACGGCCGCGCCGCGTGGCGAGCAGTTGGCGGCCCGCTTCGGCCGTCGGCACACGGACGGCCGCCAGCCCGCGAGCCTGGAGCGCCCGCTCGAGCGGGTCGAGGGCCGGGCTCGCCGTAAACAGGAGGATGGCTGGCCGGTCGGTGGCGCTCATGGCCCTCGCGCTTGCAGAAATGACCAGCCGTCGTTACGGTTAGGTTACCATATCGCCGCTAATTAGCTCCTGTAGGCGACTCGCCAGGCGGTCGGCGGCGTCGGCGGGGAGCAGGCGGCGCGCCGCCGCGACCAGCGCCGCGCGGGCCGCCATGTCGGCCAGGAGCGCGTCGACCAGCCCCACCAGCCGCTCGGGCGTGAGCGCCTCCTCGGCGACGACGCGCGCCGCGCCCGCCTGCGCCGCCACCCGCGCGTTGGCGAGCTGGTGGGAGCGGGGCATCGGGACGAGCAGCATCGGCTTGCCCAGCGCCGCCAGCTCGCTGAGCGTGCCCAGCCCAGCCCGGCTGAGCACCAGGTCGGCGGCGGCCAGGGCGTGCTTCATCTCGTCGACCAGGAACTCGTAGGCATGGTAGCGCGGGTGCGGCGTTGCCGGCGGCACGGCGCGGCCGCGGCCGGTGAGATGGATCACCTGGCAGCGCTGCACCAGCCGCGGCACGGCAGCGGCCACGCGGCGGTTCAGGCCCAGCGCGCCCGTGCCGCCGCCGGTGACGAGCAGGGTGGGCAGGTCGGGCTCGAGGTCGAACAGGCGGAGCGCTGTCGCCCGGTCGCCGGCGGCGAGGCCGGGCCGCACAGGGTTGCCGCTCACGATGGTCTTGCCGCGCGGAAAGCGGGCGGCCGAGGCCGGAAAGGTGACGCTGACGCGGCGGGCGAAGGGCGCGAGCAGGCGGTTGGCCAGGCCCGGCACGACGTCCTGCTGGTGGATGAGCACCGGCACGCCGCTCAGCGCGGCCGCCATCAGCGGCGGCACGCTGGCGAAACCGCCGGCGCCGAACGCCCCGTCCGGCCGAAAGGCGCGGACGACCCCGATCGCCTGCAGCACGCCGAGCGGCACACGACCGGCGTCGACCAGGTTGCGCCAGTCGACGTAGCGCCGCAGCTTGCCGGCCGCGACGGCGGCGAAGCGGAAGCCGGCCGCCTCGGCCAGCGCCCGCTCCGGGCCCTCGGCCGTGCCGACGAACAGGAACTCGGCCTCCGGCACCCGCGCGCGCAGCGCCTCGCCCACCGCCAGCACGGGCGTCGCCGATCCGCCCGAGCCCCCGCCGGCCAGCAGCACGCGCACCCTTTCCCCCGCTCGCGTCGGCTCTCTCCAGTGTACTCTGCGCCCGATCCACGAATCCTTGCTGGCCGTTCACCCACTGAATGAAGGGTCAGAACAGGAACCACGGAGTGGGGGCTGGCGGCCGCCCTTGACAGGGCCGGGGGACGATGGTAGCCTGGGTCGTGGCGGATCCTATAGATTTTTGCAGGTTTTGCCCGCCCAGCCGCTCGCCCACCATCCAGGAGCGCAGAGCACGGTGAGCAGTGCGCCCATACCCCGCTCGTCCCTGGCCGCCCGCGCCGCGGCAGACCCCGCGCCCGCGGAGACGTGGCTGCCGATCCGCCGCGCGGCGGAGATCCTGGGCGTGAGCGCGGCCACCCTGCGGCTGTGGACCGCGGCGGGCAAGCTGCAGGCGAGCGTCACGCCCGGCGGCCACCGCCGCTACGCCGAGGCCGACGTCCGCCGGCTGCTGGCCGAGCGGCCCGATCCGGCCTGGGAGAGCGCCGCCGACGCGCTGGTCGCCACGCTCCGGACGCGCTACGCCCAGCTCGCCCGCGACGAGGTGCGGCGGCAGGCCTGGTTCTCGAGCTTCGACGACGCGGCGCGGCAGCGGGTCCACGCCCTCGGCGCGGAGCTGCTGGCGCAGGTGGCGCAGTTCCTGGTGGCGCCCGGCGCGCGCGAGCGCGCGGCGCTGCTGCGGGGCGGCCGGCGCATCGGCGCCCGCTATGGAGAGGAAGTGGCGCGGCTGGAGCTGACGGCGAGTGAGGCGCTGGAGGCGTTCCTCTTCTTCCGGCGCCCGATCCTGGACAGCGTGAGCGCAATGGCGCGGGCGCACCCGGGCCTGGCCCTGCCGGCCGGCGAGGCGCTGGCCGCGCTGACGCGCTTCATGGACGTCGTGCTGCTGGCGATGACGCGCACCTACGAGCGGGGCGGCGCCGCGCGGCGAGGGGCGTCGTGAGCGCCTACTACCCGCTCTGCCTGGACCTGCGCGGGCGGCGCTGCGTGGTGGTCGGGGGCGGCGCGGTGGCGGCGCGGAAGGTCGAGGGCCTGCTCGAGTGCGGCGCGGCGGTGACGGTCGTGGCGCCGGCCCTCGCGCCAGCCCTGGAGGAGCGGCTGCGGGCCGGCGCGATCGAGGCGCGCCTGCGCCCCTACGCCGAGGGCGACCTGGCCGGCGCGCTGCTGGCGATCGCCGCCACCGACGAGCCGGCGGTCAACGCGCGGATCGCCGCCGAGGCGCGGGCGCGCGGCGTGCTGCTGAACGCGGTGGACGACCCGCCGCGCTGCGACTTCATCCTGCCGGCCGTCGTGCGCCGCGGCGACCTGCAGATCGCCGTCTCGACCGGCGGGCGCAGCCCGGCCCTGGCGCGCTGGGTCCGCGAGGACCTCGAGCGACGGCTGCCGCCAGAGTACGGCGACCTGCTGGCGCTGGTGGCCGACCTGCGCGCCGAGCTCCGCCGCGAGGGAACGAGCGTGCCGCCCGAGCGCTGGCAGGACGCGGTGGACGCGAACGTCCTGGCGCGGCTGGCGGCGGGCGACCGCGCGGGGGCGCGCGCCTACTTGCGGGCTGGCCTGCTGGTCGAGCCCGTCGCGATTCCACGGACACGGTCGGAGGCCTGATCACGATGCTGGTGATGGCGCTGGGCCTGAGCTACAAGACCGCGCCGCTGGCGCTGCTGGAGCGCGTGGCATTCGCGGCGGAGGCGCTCCCGGCGGCGCTGGCGACGCTGCACGAGCAGGTCGCCCACGGCGTGATCCTCTCGACCTGCAACCGCGTCGAGGTCTATGCGCTGGTCGGCCACCAGGAGAGCGGCCGCCGCGCCCTGCTCCGCTACCTGGCCGACTACCACGGCCTGCCGCCCGCCGAGCTGACCTCCCACGTCTACGCCTACACGCAGGAGGAGGCGGTGGGCCACCTGTTCCGGGTGGCCAGCGGCCTCGACTCGCTGGTGCTCGGCGAGACGCAGGTCCTCGGCCAGGTGCGCGACGCCTACCAGGCCGCCCAGCGCCACGGTCGCCCCGGGCCGCTGCTGGCCCGCCTGTTCCGCCAGGCGCTGGAGGTCGGCAAGCGCGCCCACCGCGAGACGCGGATCTGCCAGAGCGCCGCCTCGGTGAGCGCCGCCGCGGTCGGGCTGGCCCGCCAGTCGCTCGCCGACCTGCGCGCGCGCACGGCGCTGGTCGTCGGCGCGGGCGACACCAGCCGCCTCACCGCGCGCACGCTGCAGGCCAGCGGCGTGGGCGAGCTGCTGGTGATGAACCGTACGGTCGAGCATGCCGAGGCGCTGGCGCGGGCCGTGGGCGGCGAGGCGCTGCCGCTCGGCGCCCTGCGGCCGGCGCTGGCTCGCGCCGACCTGGTGATCAGCTCGACCGGCGCGCCCCGCTACGTCGTCGAGGCTCCGACCGTGCGCACGGCGATGGCCGAGCGGCCGCGCCGCCCGCTGTACTGCATCGACGTTGCCGTGCCGCGCGACGTCGACCCGGCCGTCGGCGACCTGCCGAACGTCTACCTGTACAACCTTGACGACCTCGCCGCCGCGCGGGACGACTACGCCGACTGCCGCGCCGGCGACGTGCGCCAGGTGGAGCGGATCGTCGACGAGGAGGTCACGCGCTTCTTCCACTGGTGGGACGCCCGCGAGGTGGTGCCGACCATCGCCGCCTTGCGGGAGCGGGCCGAGCGGATCCGCGAGGCCGAGCTGGCACGGGCGCTGGCCCGCCTGGGGCCGCTGGCCGAGCGCGATCGCGAGACGCTGGAGGCGCTGACCAGCGCGATCGTGAACAAGCTGCTCCACCAGCCGACGGTGCAGCTCAAGCAGCGCAGCGGCGACCACGACGGGCGGAGCTACGCCCCCGCCCTGCGCGCCCTGTTCCAGCTCCCCGACCAATGAGTCGCCCGCTGCGCCTCGGCACCCGCGGCAGCCAGCTCGCCCTCTGGCAGGCCGAGCACGTCGCCGCCGCGCTGCGCGCCAAGCACCCCGGCCTGGCCGTCGAGCTGACGATCGTCACCACCCAGGGCGACCGCGCCGCCGACGTGCCGCTCAAGCTGCTGAGCGGCCAAGGCGTGTTCGCGCGGGCGATCGAGGACGCGCTCCTCGGCGGCCAGGTTGACCTGGCCGTGCACAGCCTGAAGGACCTGCCCGGCCAGGACCGGCCCGGCCTCGCGCTCGCCGCCTTCCCGCCCCGCGCCGACCCGCGCGACGCCCTGGTCGGCGTTCGCTTCGCCGCCCTGCCGCCCGGCGCGCGGGTGGCGACGAGCAGCCCGCGCCGCGCGGCGCAGCTCCTCGCCGCGCGGCCGGACCTGACGATCGTGGCCGTCCGCGGCAATCTGGACACGCGCCTGCGCAAGCTGGACGCCGAGCGCTGGGATGCCCTCGTCCTGGCCGTGGCCGGCCTGGAGCGGCTGGGGCTGGCGGCGCGGATCGCCGAGGCGCTGCCGCTCGACCTCTGCCTGCCGGCCGTGGGCCAGGGCGCCCTGGCCGCGCAGTGTCGCGCCGACGACGCCTCGACGCGGACGCTCCTCGCCGCCGTCGACGACCGCGCCACGCGGCTGGCGGTGGAGGCGGAGCGGGCGCTACTGGCGGCGCTCGGCGGCGGCTGCAAGGTGCCGATCGCCGGCCACGCGTGGCTCGCGGACGGCGTGCTGCGCCTGGACGGCCTGCTCGCCGCCGCGGACGGCAGCCGGCTCGTCCGCGACACCCTCGTCGGCGCGCCCGACGAGCCGGCCGCGCTGGGCCGCGCCCTCGCCGCGCGGCTGCTGGCACGCGGCGGCGCAGACCTGCTCGCGGCAGACCAGGTGCAACCGGTTCCGGGCAGTGGATGAGCGCGCCAGGCGGCCCGCTCGCCGCCCATCGGCCAGGTAGACTCCGCTAGCGCCGGCAGGAGACCGGCCCAGACCACAGGAGGGTAGCCTCATGCAGACAGCCGTGGCGAGCGCCCAGGCGCTCAAGGAGTGGGCGGTCACCGTCCAGGCGCTGGCGGAGGGCCGGCAGATCCTCCTGCTGCGCAAGGGCGGCATCCGCGAGGCGGCGCGCGAGTTCCGCGTCGAGGAGCAGGCGTTCCTGCTCTATCCCACCTACGAGCACCAGCGCGCCGACCTGCTCCAGCCGCCGTACCGCGCGGCGCTGGAGGCGACGCTGGCCGACCAGCCTGCCGCCGGCACGGTCCGCATCGGCTACTGGGCGGAGGTGACCGACGCCTGCGAGACGCTCGACGCGGCCGACGTCGCGGCGCTGGCGCCGCAGTACATCTGGACCACCGACTACGCCGAGGAACGGCTGCGCTGGCGGCCGAAGAAGCCGCTGTCGATCCTGCTGCTCCGCGTCTACCGCCTGCCTGCCGCCCGGACCGTGCCGGTGCTGCCCAGCTACGGCGGCTGCAAGTCCTGGCTCACGCTCGAGCAGCCGGTCTCCCTGGAAGGAATGGAGCCCGTCCTCGACGACGCGGCGTACGCCGCCCGCCGCGCGGCCGTGCTCGCCGCCCTGGGCCGCCCTGCCTAGCGCTCCGTTAGAAAGGGATTGCTGGGTGTTGGCTGTTGCCAACACCCAGCATAGCAGCCTCGACCCCGTCTACGAGCCGACGCCGAGCAGACGCTCCGGGCGGGCGCCCTCTTCGAGCAGTCCCCACTCCGCCATCCAGGCCGCCGAGCGCTCGTACTGTTGCGGCGTGTACGGCCGCGCATAGACGTAGCGCAGGCGGTCGACGTGGAGATCGTCGAGGGTCATGTTCGCCCGCAGGTCGGGCGGCAGGTCGTTGAGCAGCAGCGGGGCGTACCGACGAGGATTAGCGTTGATCAGGTCGACGGCCTGCTGGGTGATCGCCTGGAGCTCCTCGAACCGCGCGCGGTCGCTGCCCTCGGGAAGCACTACCAGGCCGTTGTAGTAGGCCAGCGTCACCAGGTAGCCGTCCTTCTCGGCGTAGCTCAGGAAGGGCTCCATCAGCGTCGCGGCCTGCACCTCGCCGCTGAGCAGGGCGCGCAGCCGCGCCAGCGGCCCGCCCACGTGGACGGTCTTGATCTCGTCGCGGGGGACGAAGCCCTCCATCATCTTGATCGCCATGTAGTGCGACCCGGTGTGCTCCTGCACGGCAACCGGCACGCCGGCCAGCTCCTCGGCGCGGACGATACCGGAGTCCTTGCGGGTCACGATGCCCATCGCCGTGATCGACTCGCGGAAGCCGAGGATACGGCCTTGCCGCGAGCGACCCTCGACCGCGGTGCGCTTGATCGCCCCCCACTCGCACACGTTGAAGGCGTCCACGCGCCCGCTCTCGAAGAGCACTTCCTTGTTGCGGCCGAACAGCTCGGGCGCCGTGTTGCCCGGATTCTTCTCCGCGATCTCGACGTCGAAGCCCGCCCGTTGGAAGAGGCCCTCCTGAATGGCCACCTCCCAGGGCAGCGTGAATACCGTGTCCTCGTTGACGAATCGGAAGGTGTCGGCCATCGTTCCTCCCTGCTCGTCGCCGGCGCGGCGCGCCAAGCCGGCTGACGCGCATTGTTTACTAACTCGCTCGACAATATCGATTGAGCAAAATGGTTATAGCTGGTGGGCGCCTTCCCTGGCTACAAGGGGAGGGGCCTGGCGAGCCGCCGGCACAGCTCGCCAGGCCGATCACGGCCGCCGCCAGGCCCATGCACCCGGCTCACTCGCGGGCCATGCCACAACGGTAGCCCCGTGTCTCGGGTTTCGTCGGTCGGACACCTCGGCGCGGGGGCGGCAGCCCACCACGCCTCGCCACATCAGTGCCACTTCTCCGCATCGGCCCACGGCTGGCCGCCGGCCGCCGCGTAGGTGCAGGCCGCCTCGGCCAGACGCTCCCGTGCCACCTGAAGCTGCTCCTGGTTGCCCTCGCCCGCAGCGATGGCCAGAAAGGCTGCCGCATAGCGGCGGGCGGCGTTCTCCAGGCCCGCAATCGCGGTCTCCCGGTCCATCTGGGCATCGATGTGGGACTGGGACATTTGACTCTCCTTATCGTCGCCGGCACCTGTCACGGCCGCACCCCCAACTAGCGGAGCGTAGTCCGCAGTAGCCCGACATCGGCCTCAACCAGGCCGGCAAGCGGCGCCGTGTCGGCGGGCCAGCGGTCGGACCGGGGATAACCGTAGAGGCGCAGCCGCCACAGGCTCGCCGGGTCCGCTCGCATCGCGTCGGGGAGGTCCACGTCGGGCCACTCGGCCGGGGCCAGGGCGAGGTAGTGATCGGGTCGGAGCATCGCCCGGCGGAGGGCGTGGGCGCGATGGGCGGCGGCGTCGGCGCGCGTGGCAGCTAGGCTGGCGTGCTCGGGTCGCGGAGCCCATTTAGGTAGGTCACTACGCGCTCGCGGGTGCGCTCGGCGGAATTAGACGTGAACACCGCGGGCGCCCACGCCCGCTTGCGGCTCGGTCGCGTCTGGATGATGAAGCGGTACCCGGGCTGCCCAAGCGCGCCCGGGTTCAGGATGGCGCGCACGTCAAACCCGGCCTGCTCGTTGCGGTAGACGTTGCCGATTTGGATGTCTGCGGGTTCCATTGCGCTGTCCTCGCTGACTCCTAGCCGTCCACCCCGAGCGGCGCCACTAACCTAGAACGGCACATCCTCATCCGCCAGACCGACGTCGGCTACCCGCGCGGCCGGATGCGCCAGCACGGCGTCGCGCTCGGCTTCGCCGGCCTCGCGCCGGCCGCCGCCGGCGAAGTCGATCTCACTGGCGATTACGTCCAGCGAGCAGCCGGGCGTGCCGTCCTGGCGCGTGTAGGGCCGGTGCTGGAGGCGGCCGACCACGGCGACGCGCGTGCCTTTCGTCAGGTACTGGGCGATGGCCTCGCCGCGCTTGCCGAATAGCGAGACGTTGAACCAGTCCGTATGCTCCTGGCGCCCCTCGCCCGTGCCCTGGACGCTGGAGGCGGCGACGGTGAAGCGGAGGACGGGATTGCCGGTCTGGGTGTAGCGCAGCTCGGCATCGCGGCCGAGGTTGCCGTAGACGTGGACGATCGCTAACGACACGGATCCTCCCTTGTCTAGTCGCTCCTAGCCGCTCGGGATGAGCGGCGCCGATAATGCCCGGGCGGCCGTGGCTGGCGCTATCCGCCGCTGCTAGCGACTACCGCTCCTACCAAGGAAGAGGATACCACGCCTCCCAGCGTCTCCCTCGCCACCCTCCGCGCCCTCGTGACCGACCTGCAAGCCGCCGCCCGCGTCGAACACGCCGCGATGAGCGTGCCGTTCGGCGCGGTCGAGCGCAGCGAGAGCGGCGCCCAGTACATCTAGAGCGAGACGGCCCCTGAGGCCGAGTACACCGTGGCCGGTGGGCGCTGCACATGCCAGGACGCGCCCGCCGCGGCCACCTGCTCGAGCAAGCCCCGTCCCCCGGTCGAGTGGGCCCGCCGCCCCCGCGGCGCGGCCTCGGCCTGCCCCTCGGGCAGGGTTGATCAGGAGGGCAGCTCCACGAGGAAGCGCTCGACCATGACCTCGTTACCGTCGCCGCTGACAAAGAGGCCCGTCGCCCCTTCACCGAGCACCCGGTCCCTGACGGTTGCGAGGAGCACGCCGTTGACCATGAGGCCGAGCTGGTCGCCGATGGCCACGGCTGCCAGTGTGTTCGGGTCACCCCCCGGGCGCACCTCCGCGGCAGGCGTCCACGGCACCAGGTCCACCCACTGCTCCCTTTCCCGGCGCCGGATGCCGACGCCCTGCTCGCTGACCGCGAGCAAGTAGAACCGGCCGGTCTGCTCCACGCCGGGACGGCGTTCAAGCCCCTGGTCGCGCACGATTAGCCCGTATCCGCCGCCAGGAGGACCGCCCGTCTTGCGGAACGTCGCCGTCACCACGACGTCGTGGTACCGTTCGGCCAAGGGAGCGGGGATGGCGATGAACTGGCCGGGCCGCCGGGTGACCAGCCGGTAGGTCCCGTCGGCGACCCAGGCGGTCGACTCGGGATCGCTCGGCCAGTTCAGCGCGTTGCCGGTAAACCGCTCGTCCAGGACAGTGCGAAGCCCGGTGCCCGCCATCGCGCGCGTCTGCGCCGGGCCGGGTGCTGCCGACTGGGCCGGCTCGATGGCAGTCGCGCCACCTTGATAGGACGGCGGTCGGCGCGCGGCATTGCCTAGACCGTTGATCAAGAGCATCGTCATCAGTGCTGTGAGCGCGAGGAC
>Ga0070739_10008378_pt1 | contig 10628 bp, 9 predicted proteins | sample Coa_R1_7_FD_66445 | JGI IMG/M metagenome (GOLD analysis project Ga0070739, IMG submission 66445) | Surface soil microbial communities from Centralia Pennsylvania, which are recovering from an underground coalmine fire - Coalmine... | ecosystem: Environmental > Terrestrial > Soil > Unclassified ...
TGGAATCGGTCCTCGCCGGCAACGATCTGGTCCTGACCGACCGCTGGGAAGCGTCACACGAGGCCCTGACACGCGCGGTTCTCGAAGGGCACCTCTCCGAGACGCGGCTCCGTGAAGCGGCGGATCGGGTTCGTGCCGTGAAGCAGTTGATTTTCGGTCCGGCTCTGGCACGCCCGAATCTCGTCGACGTCGATGCGGCCCAGGCCACCGTCAAAACTCACGACCACACGCGGGTCGCCGAACGAATTGGCGCCGCGTCCATCACCCTGGTCGATGGCGCCCTTACTCCGCCGTCCGGTCGTCCGCTGATCATCGCGACCCGGATGGCTCGACGGTTTGGCGCGCCAGTCGAAGCCGAGCTTCGTGCCGGCCTTGCTGCTGCCGGCTGGACCGATGTCGACGTCCTTATGGTCGATCCGTTCCCCGATTCGGAGCAAGCCGACCGGGCAACGAGACTGGCACGCGAGGCGGGGTGGGCCGCTTTGCTCCATTTCAATCGCGTTCAGAGCTTCGATCCGGAGTCGGTCCTCACCAGCGACGAGCTGATCTCGCTCGCCGAATCCGTCACGGGTGCCGGCGTCCCGCTCGCCGTTGTCTCGATGGGGTCGCCGTATGCGTTACCGCTGTTCGTCAGCGCCACGGCGCGTCTATGCTCCTACAGCACGTGCGACGCATCGCTCTATGCGACACTCCAGGTGCTTCGCGGCACGGTGGCCCCGGCGGGCCAATTACCGGTTTCGCTCCAGGTCACTTGATACGGAATCCAGATCGGGTAGGACGGGACCGCGGAGCGAAGCGGAGCAGTGTCCCGCCGCCCGCGCGCGGTGGATATAGGACGGAGCGGCGGCACACTGGCTTCGCCGGTGCCACCCTACCCCCACGTGGATTCCATATAAACCTACAACCGGCACGACAATAGTCCATGCACGGGAAGATCATGGCGGCGGAAATCCGGGAGCAGCCGGATGCCTTCCGCCGGATTCTGACCATCGGGCGACCGCGGATTGAGGAAGCCGCGGCCCGAATTCGCGAGTTCGCCCCCCGCTTCGTGATTCTCGCCGCCCGCGGAACGTCGGACCACGCGGCCCTCTACGCCAAATACTTGATCGAAACGCGGCTGGCATTACCGGCCGGCCTGGCATCGCCGTCGGCAACGACTGTCTATAACGCGCGGCCGGACATGCGAGACGTCCTCTACATCGCCGCCAGCCAATCGGGCACGTCTCCCGATGTCGTCGAGGCGATGACGGCGGCGGGCGAATGCGGCGCGATGACCGTCGCCGTGACCAATACTCCGGAGTCCGACCTAGCTCGGCACGCGCAGATCCATCTGGATATCCTGGCCGGTCCCGAGCGGGCGGTGGCCGCGACCAAGACCTATACCGCGGAGCTTCTTTCGCTCTACCTGCTCATATCGTTCCTGGCGTCGGACGACGCGCCAAACCTGGACGCGCTCCCCGACCAGGCGGGCAATGTGCTGGCACTCGAAGATTCCATCGAGCGGATCGCGGCGCGCTACCGGTTCGCCGATCAAATGGTGCTCACCGCCCGCGGGTACAACTACCCGACCGCGCGCGAAGGCGCCCTCAAGTTGATGGAGACCAGCTACATCGTCGCCGACGGGTTCTCTGGCGCCGATCTGCTGCACGGGCCAATGGCAATGATCCGGCGCGGCTTCCCGGTCATCGCCATCGCCCCTCCCGGACCCGGTAGCAACGCCCTTCGACCGGTCCTGCAGCGATTGGAAGAGCAGCTGGCAGATGTCTGGGTCATCGGCGACGCCGACGTTCCCGGCGCGGCCATCACGCTCCGCCTCCCGATCGATGTGCCGGAGGACCTATCGCCGCTCCTGGCAATTATGCCGCTCCAGCTATTCGCCCTCCACCTCGCCCGCCTGCGTGGCATCAATCCCGACCAACCCGACGGCCTCGAAAAGGTGACCCGCACGTGGTAACTCCACCTGCTCCTACCCACCATTCGTCGTCCGATCAATACCCACTCACTCCCGGAATGAAACCTGCACATTTCGACGTAGGATGGGGAGAGAAGGAGCCGACCATGACGACACAGGACACCACAGCCCCGGCCGCTGCAGCCGGAACCATTACCCTCAGCGGTGAATTCACAGTCAATCGAATGGGCTACGGCGCAATGCGAATCACCGGCCCCGGCATCTGGGGCGAACCGCGTGATCGCGACGAAGCCAAGCGAGTATTACGAAGGGCGCTTGATCTCGGCGTCGATTTTATCGACACCGCCGATGCCTACGGTCCGGATACGTCAGAGAACATTATTGCCGAGGCGCTCTATCCCTATCCCTCCGGTCTGGTCATCGCCACCAAGGGCGGCCAGACTCGCCCCGGCCCGGACGACTGGGTGCCGAACGGCCGTCCTGACTATCTCCGAAAGGCGATCGATGGCAGCTTGAAGCGCCTCAGGCTCGACCATATCGACCTCTATCAGCTTCACCGCCCCGACCGAACCGTCCCCTACGCCGAGTCGGTCGGCACGTTGGTCGACTTGAAAAACGAAGGAAAGATCCGGCTCATCGGCATCTCCAACGTCACGATGGACCAGCTTGCCATCGCCCAATCCCTCACGCCGGTCGCATCGGTCCAGAATCGATACAACCTGGAAGACCGCGGCTCCGAAGACGTTCTCCAGTCCTGCCAGGCACAGGGGATCGCATTCATTCCGTGGGGACCGCTGGCCGCCGGTCCGCTGACAACGTCCCGCGGGGCGCTTGGCCAGGTCGCGAAAGAGCACGGGGTCACGCCGGCACAGGTCGCGCTTGCCTGGCTCTTGCAGCGGTCGCCCGCCATGCTAGTAATTCCCGGCACGTCGCGCGTCTCACATCTGGAGGAAAACGCCGCGGCCGCCGCGCTGCAACTTACTCCGGACGACGTCGCGCAGCTCGACGACATTGCCGGCTGATTCACTCGGAATCCAACTGGCCCTCGAGCGCTGCGGCGGCAACACGACGCGCTTCGCCTATCGCCGCGAAAAACCGGCGCCGTCGCACCCGATCCGATGACCACGGCGCCGGTGGCGCGTCGGTCAGAACCGCGAGGCCGATCAACGCCGCGTCGTAATTGACGCGCCAGCCGGCGAAGTCGCACCACGCCTGCTCGCGGTCGGTCTTCAACGGAACACCCGTCGCGGCCAGTTGATCGTAGACCGCGTCGTACTCGGCGTGCGTAACGCTGATCGGATCGGTCGGCGCCGGGTCGGCGTTATAGGGGATGCGAAATGCGCGAGCTATACGGTCAAGACACAGATAGCCGGCCCGGATACACAGCTCTGCCTGGGGATCGCGCGGCCGGTCGAGCGTCGACGAGACGATGGCTGCCGCGTCGAGCACCGCTCCCGCCGCCGTCACCCAGGAGCGGTCCGGCTGCGGCGAGCGGTAGAAAACGAGCGGCTGCAGCGCGGTGTGGGATTCCTCGACCACCTCGAACCACGCCTGCCACGACTCCCAGACCTCCGCTAGCTGATCGAGCCCCTGGATCAGGTAATAGCGCCGCAACATCTTGAGCGGGCTCGGCGGGGACCCGGCGCGAGTCTCGAGGCCGGTGACGTTGGCCTCGCGCTGCGAAAACGCCGAATACATCGTCGGTAGGTACGACACCAACACCGCCGCCAGCAAAAGGCTCAGGACCGTCTCGGAGAAGCCGAATTCGGTAGCTCCCGGCAGATTCATCGTGTTCGATCCAAGATAGAGAAGCGAGAGCCGGCTGATCGTAAATGCCTCTCCCCAGCCCGACGCCCCCAGCCCCCAGTAGATGCCGGTGTACCCGAGCAAGAGGCTCGTCAGCCACACGATCGGCAGCATGAGCAGCGAGACCGGCGCGTAGAACGCCAGCCGCTGCTCGCGCGATCCGGGCCAGGGCAGGTCAAAAATATAGCGCGAGATGATGAAGACGTAGGCGGTCAGGCGATCTGGCACGCCGCGCGGGACGAGGAACGTGCGAATGGCAGAGAACACCGCCGCGAAGATCAGTGCCCCACCGAGGATGCCGACCAGCCAGTGACCCGGCATCGAATGTGTTTCGCTTCCCCGGGAGGCGCGTTAGCCGGCCACGTCGGCAATCGCCCGGTCGAGAATATCCAGCCCCTCGTTCAGCTCCTCGTCGGTCACGACCAGCGGCACCAGCACTCGCAGCACATTGTCATAGACGCCGGCTTTGATTATCAGGAGACCGTTGTCGTGGCAGGCGTGCATGATCTCCGCCGTTTCGGCCGTCGCCGGCTCCTTGGAGCCCCGATCGCGCACCAGCTCTATCGCCATCATTGCGCCCAGCCCGCGAACGTCGCCGACAATCTGGCAGCGCTGCTGCATCTGCTCGAACCGCTTCTGCATGATCTCCCCGATATGCCGCGCCCGCCGCGGCAGGTCCTCGCGCTCGATCAGATCGAGCACCGCCAATGACGCCTGGCAGGCGACCGGGTTACCGCCGAATGTTCCCCCGATTCCACCGACACGCGGCGCATCCATCGCCTCCGCGCGGCCGACAACCGCGGCAATCGGCAGACCGGCGCCGAGCGATTTCGCCAGTAGGATCAGATCCGGTTCGACCCCCGACTGCTCCACCGCAAACAGAGTTCCCGTTCGAGCGAAGCCGGTTTGAATCTCGTCGGCAATCAGCAGAATCCCCTCCTGGTCGCAGATCTCGCGCAAGCGGCGCAGAAAGCGTGGCGGCGCGACGATAAACCCGCCCTCGCCTTGGACCGGCTCGACGATGACCGCGGCCACTTTATCGGCGCCGATCGACTCTAACGTCCGCTCGAATGCGGCGCCGCTCTCGATCGAGCAGTCGCCCGAACCACCGTTGTGGGCACATTGCTCGTCGAGGCAGCGGTATGCGTAGGGAAATTCGGCGTGGTAGACGCTCGGAGCGAAGGGGCCAAACCCCTCCTTGTACGGAAGATCTCTCCCGGTCAGCGACATCCCCATCAGCGTCCGCCCGTGGAAGCCGTTTCGGAAGGCGATAACCGCTTCCCGCCCGGTTGCCGCTCGCGCGATCTTCACCGCGTTCTCGACCGCCTCGGCGCCGCTGTTGACCAGCATTGCCTTCTTCTCGAACGATCCCGGCACCACCTCGCAAAGTCGCCTGGCCAGTTCGACGTACGGCTCGTAAATCGCGACCGAAAAGCAGGTATGGATGAGCTTCTCCGCCTGGTCTCGAATAGCTGCCACCACGGATTGGGGGGTGTGGCCGGCGTTGATGGTCCCGATACCGCCGGCAAAGTCGATGTAGCGTCGCCCGTCGACGTCCCAGATCAAAGCTCCGTGCCCGCGATCGGCAACGATCGCGCTGTACGTCGACACCCCCCGCGCAACCCAGCGCTCCCGCTCGGCCCAGATCGCCTCCGAACGCGTCGCCGTCTTTCCACCAGTCGCCTGCATCGCTGCCTCCCGCTACTCCGTTGTCCGGGCCATTGCGCGGCCATCCGATGCCCGTAGTCTACCGCTTCAGCGCGTTCCGGCTTGCCTTCGAACATGTTTCCTGCCCGCAAGTCGCCCAGTTCACGCGGGGGCGAGGAAACGAATTGGCGAGCGGGAAGCTGATATCAGGTTCGGCCGGAACGCGCTGAACCAACGACAATGTTATTCCGTTTTCCATATCCTCAGCAATAAATCCTACGATTTCCGTCTTTCTTGGCCGCAACAGCTTCTCAATTCGCACGAACGCTGTGTTACGATGAATGTACAGAACGGTTCGTACTGTGATTGAGGTGGATCGACGGGATGGATGGACCCGTGGCAGTCGGCGATAGCACGCTGACCGAGCCGGCGCCTCCGGCCCAGTCCGAACGCAATCCCGCGATGGTGCAGTTGCGCTCCGTCACCAAACGATTCGACGACGTCGTCGCGGTCAATAACCTCTCGCTCGACATCGGACGCGGAGAGTTTTTTAGCCTCCTCGGCCCGTCCGGCTGCGGCAAGACCACCACTCTTCGCATGATCGGCGGCTTTGAGACGCCAACCGTCGGTGCGATCATGCTGGATGGCCGGGTGGTCAACGACATCCCGCCCTACCGGCGCGACGTGAATACCGTCTTTCAGTCGTACGCGCTCTTCCCTCATCTCAATGTGTTCGACAATCTCGCGTTTGGGCTCCGTCAGAGGAAGATCGATAAACGAGAAACCCGTGGCCTGGTGAAAGCCGCGCTCGATATGGTCAACCTCGGCGGGATGGAGAAACGCAAGCCGTCGCAGCTCTCCGGCGGTCAACAACAACGAGTGGCGCTTGCCCGTGCCCTGATCAACCGGCCAAAGGTCCTCCTCCTCGACGAGCCGCTCGGCGCTCTCGATGCTCGGCTTCGGAAACAGATGCAACTCGAGCTCAAAGGCATTCAGCAAGAAGTCGGTATCACATTCGTATACGTAACGCACGACCAGGAAGAGGCGCTCACGATGTCGGATCGGCTCGCCGTTATGCACGACGGGGTCATCGAGCAGATCGACACACCGCAGGCGGTGTACGACCACCCATCCACCGAGTTCGTCGCCAATTTCCTCGGCGCCTCCAACCTACTCGACGCCGTCCCGATCGACCGTCCCGGACGACGCGTGCGCCTGGAAAGTGGTGAGATCATCCAATTGCCGGTCGAGCTACCGCCGGGAGATAGCGTGCGCGTCGGCGTGCGGCCCGAGAAAATTCAGACCGTCCCGGCCGGGTCACCCGGCGCAGCCGGCATGAACACCGTTGCCGCCACCGTCCGCACCGCAACGTTCGTCGGCGTCAGCTACCAGTACACCGTGCTCGGGCCGGCAGGCGACGTCATGACGGTCTACGCCCAGAACCAGGGAGTCGAGCGCATCCCGGAACCCGGGGAGCGCGTCGAACTGCGCTGGCTGCCGGAACACACTTTTGTCGTCACGTGATCGGAGCCCCGGCCAGGAGGAGAGAAATGGACTCAGACATGCAGCTTGATGCGGCGTTTATTCGCGGATTGACACAGCGACGTCTGTCACGCGGCGAGATGTTGAAGGCAACCGGGGCCGGCATCGGATCCCTCTCCCTCGCGTCTCTCCTCGCCGCCTGCGGAACGGGCGGCGCCTCCGGCACTTCCGGCTCCGGCGCCACGGCCGTCGGCTCGACTGCCTGGTGGGACAAGCAAAAGAAGGGATCGACGCTGAGTTTCGCCAACTGGCCGCTCTACATCGACAAGACCCAGAAGAACGGCCGCACCGATCACCCGTCGCTCGACAAATTCACCAACGCCACCGGAATCAAGGTCCACTACCAGGAAGTCATTCAGTCCTACGAGTCGTTCTTCGGCAAGATCCGGCCGTCTCTCGCGGCCGGTCAGTCGATCGGCTACGACTTGATCATCATGGGGTACCCCAAGTGGCTCGGCCTGATGATCCAGCTCGGCTATCTGGTCCCACTCGACCACGCCAAACTACCGAACTTCAATAAGAACGCCGCGTCTTTTGCCAAGAACCCCTTCTACGACCCTGGAAACAGGTACAGCGTTCCCTGGCAGACCGGGCTCACCGCGATCGGGTACAACCCCAAGCTCACCGGGCGGCCGATTACCAGCCTCCAGGATCTTATGGATCCCGCCTTCAGGGGAAAGATCGGCATGTTCGGCGACATCACCGATATGCCGAATACCGCGCTCCTCGCTGTCGGCGTGAATCCGACCAAAGCGACGGTGAGCGACTGGCACAAGGCCGCGAACTGGCTCCAGCGCCAGAAGAACGCCGGGCTCGTGCGCCAGTACTATGACCAGGACTATATCGATGCCCTGACCAAGGGCGACGTGTGGCTCTCGATGGCGTATTCGGGAGACATCTATCAGGCCAACCTCTCGGGCGCCCACCTGGAGTTCGTTGTGCCAAAGGAAGGCGCGCTCCTCTGGGCCGACTGCATGTGCATTCCGAAACACGCCAGCAATCCGCTCGGCGCGCTCGACCTGATGGATTTCGTCTACAAGCCGGATATCGCCGCCATGATCACCGAGTACATCGACTACATCACGCCGGTCGCGACCGCCAAGCAGGCAATCCTGAAGAACGCCGCGCAAGCGTCGAGCCTATCCGAGAAGAAATCGCTGCGGAGCCTCGCGTCCAGCGAGCTCGTCTTCCCGACCAAAGCAGACAGCGCGAAGTTCCACTTCTACGCCAACGTCCCCAATAGCAAGCAGCAGGAATGGAACAACCTCTTCGAACCGATTTACCAGTCATAGCAGGCAGCCGCCGCCGGCGGCGATCGATCGCGCCCTATCTCCTCAGCCTTCCGGGCGCCGCCTGGCTGCTGATCTTCTTCCTGGTGCCGATGGCAGTCACCGCGTTCATTTCGTTAGAAGGCGGCGACCTCTTCACCGGCTTCACCTTCAGCTGGAACTTTTCCAACTACTCGCAAGCCCTCTCGTCCTACGGGCCGATCTTCATTCGATCGCTGGAGTACGGGCTGGCCGCGACGGCGGCCACGCTCGTCATCTCCTACCCGATGGCGTACTGGATCGCCTTCCGCGGCGGCAGGTACAAGTCGGTCTTCCTGTTCCTCCTGCTACTGCCGTTCTTCGTCTCGTTCGTCATCCGGACGATCTCCTGGCAATTCATCCTCTCCGACCAGGGGATGGTGCTCGGCCCGCTCAAGGAGCTTCACCTCCTGCCGCAGGACTACCACGTGCTCGCGACGTCGTTCGCCGTCATCGCCGGGCTGACGTACAACTTCCTCCCGTTCATGGCCCTTCCGATCTACGTCGCGCTGGAGCGGATCGACCCGCGCCTCCTCTCCGCCGCGCACGACCTCTACGCCAACAACGTCCAGACGTTCCTGCGCGTCGTCGTTCCCCTCTCGATTCCCGGCATCTTCGCCGGATTTCTGCTCACCTTCGTCCCGGCGACGTCCGATTTCGTCAACGCGTCGATCCTCGGCGGCGTCAGTAGCACGATGATCGGTAACGTCATCCAGACCGAGTTCCTGACCAACAACGACTATCCGATGGCCTCGGCGCTGTCCATCATCCTGATGGTCGTTCTGCTGATCGGCGTCTTGCTGTATGCCCGTGTTCTCGGAACAAGTGACGTCACGGGAGTGGCCGAGCTGTGAGCGCCGTCGCGTCCCGAGAGATTCCGCTCCGCGAGAGCGCGCTCCTCCAACCGCGACCGAAACGACGCTCCTGGACCCGGCTGATCCTGCCCACCTACACGGCGATTGTCATCGTCTACCTGATGGTCCCGATCTTTGTGATGATCATCTTCGGCTTCAACAATACGCACGGCCGCTTTAATCTCGTCTGGCAGGGTTTCACGCTCAGCTGGTACCAGAACCTCTTCGCCATTCCCGACCTGACCACGTCACTGATCAATTCGCTCGTCATCGGCGTTAGCGCAACCGCCGTATCGACCGTTCTCGGCACCATGATCGCCCTTGCTCTCGACCGCTACGCGTTTCCCGGTAAGTCGGCCTTGAACCTGACGTTATTCCTGAATATCGCGGCGCCGGAGATCGTCATGGGCGCAACGCTACTGGCTCTGTTCATCCAGTTGCAGATTCCGCAGGGGCTGCTGACCATTTTCCTGGCCCACGTTATGTTCATCATGGCCTACGTCACCGTCACCGTACGCGCCCGCCTCGCCGGGTTCGATCGCTCGCTCGAGGAGGCCGCTCAGGACCTCGGCGCGCCGCCGCTGATAACATTTCGGAAAGTCACCCTTCCGCTGATCTTTCCCGGCATCATGGCTGGCGCGCTGCTGGCATTCGCGCTCTCGATCGACGACTTCGTAACCACCTACTTCGTCGCCGGATCGGTCAATACCTTCCCGCTCTGGGTCTACGGCGCGACGCGCGAGGGAGTGCCCCCACAGGTCAACGTCATGGGGACGCTGATTTTCGCCGGCGGCGTCCTCCTCGCGCTCCTCAACGTCGCCTACCAGCGCCGCGCCGCCAAATTACAGTGATTCGGAAGCCAGGTGTGGGTTCGGTGGTGGCGACTCCGAAACAGAACCGCGATACTGGTGACCACGGCGAACGGGCCGACGGAGAACGGGATGTGCGGGCTATACCGCTCGGCAAGCTTATCTGCCATCTCCTCACTCCCTCGCCTCCTTGTAGTTGTGTTATGCAATTACTTCATTGCAGTTTGCAATGAAACAGCGTATAGTGCGGTGTCAGGAATTTGTAGGAGAGGGTTGTGGACACGGCACGAACGAATCTGAGTAGCGCTGAGTCGGTGGTCAGCCGGATCGAGCGCGCGGTGGCCGTCCTGGTGCGCCGCGCCGAATCAATCCGCCAGGCACAGCCGGAACCGGAGCAACTCCTTCGCTCCGCCTATCTGTTACTCGCCGAGCTCGAGAGGCGCGGACCGATGGGGGTCGCGGCGCTTGCCAACTCCATGGAGCTCGACGTGTCGACTGTTAGCCGCCAGGTCATCCCGCTCGATCAGCAGGGCCTGGTTCACCGCCTATCGAACCCCAATGACGGACGGATGAGCGTGATCGAGATTACGCCCGAGGGTGTGACCCAGCTGACGCGGACGCGCGACCGCCGCCACGCGGTCTACGCCGATATCCTCCAGGATTGGTCGGCCGACGATCGCGCGGCGCTAGCCAGCTACCTCGAACGCCTCAACGCCTCGGCAGCCCGCATCCAGAATCAAACGTAACGTAG
>Ga0070739_10008379_pt1 | contig 10624 bp, 9 predicted proteins | sample Coa_R1_7_FD_66445 | JGI IMG/M metagenome (GOLD analysis project Ga0070739, IMG submission 66445) | Surface soil microbial communities from Centralia Pennsylvania, which are recovering from an underground coalmine fire - Coalmine... | ecosystem: Environmental > Terrestrial > Soil > Unclassified ...
CCCAGCCGTGATGACCGAACCTGGCCGCGAACAACGACAGCACGACCAGCAGAGCGGCCAGCACGACGGGGTACCGCCGGAGCAGGTGTGCGAGCTTGCTTGCCACAGGGAGCACCTCCTTCCTCCTTTCCGTTAGAACCGGAAGTCCTGGAGCGCTTCCGCCGCGCGCCGGTAGAGCACCGCCGCCCGCCGCTCGTCGCCCCGCCTCGTCGCCAGGTCGCCCTGGGCGATCCAGGCAGCCGCCCGGTGCGACGCCGACGACAGCCGCGCGAACGTGTCCTCTGCGTCCGCGAACGCCTGCTCGGCCTCGTCGAGCCGCTCCTGTTCCAGCAGCGCGCGCCCGAGCACGAGACGCGTGCTGCCGATCTGGTCGAGCATGTCCTCGCGCTCGCCCATGATCTCGAGGGCATGGCGCGCCTGCGCCTCGGCGCGCTTCACGTCGCCCGTCTGCAGGTGCACGTGGGCGAGCGAGGAGACGGCGCCGGCCGCGTCCTCGCTGCGGTCGACCTCGAGCGCGATCGCGTACGCCTGCTTGAAGCGCTCGATCGCGTCCTCGGGGCTGCCGAGGAGGAAGTCCATCGCGCCGAGGTTGTTCAGCAGCCGCCCCACGTTGCCGCGGTCGGCCACCTCCTCGTAGTGCGCCTTCGCCTTCTCGGCGTACGTGCGGGCCTGCACCCAGTGGCCGTCGCGCTCCGCGAGCACCGACGCCTGGAAGTAGACCGGAGCGAGCGCGCGCGCGTCGCGCAGCGACTCGGCGAGCTCCAGCGCCCGCTCGACGTCCTCGCGCGCCGCCTCGAAGTCTCGCTGCCGGCGGTAGCACCGCGACCGCCACGAGAAGACGTTCAGGCGCAGCTCGTCGGCGGGCAGGCCCGACCGCTCCGCCAGCGCGAGCGCCTCGTCGAAGAGCGCGACCGCGGTCGAGATGCTCGAGAGCTTGTAGCGGCAGACGCCGAGCCGGTAGAGCACGTCGGCACGGTCGACGTCCGTGAACGACTCCGACTCGACGAGTGCCCGCGACTCCGCGAGCAGCGCGAGCGCGGCCTTCACGTCGCCGAGCTGGGCCTGCGCCATCGCCTCGCCGTTCAGGGCGCGCACGCGGAGCTCCGCCGCGCCCGTGCCGAGCACCGCCGGCAGCGCCCGGGCGAACTCCTCGATCGACTCGGCGAACCGGTGCTCCTGCGAGAGCGCGTCCGCGCGGGCGAGGATCGCCTCCGCCTTCGCACGCTCGTCGGCGGAGACGCCGCTCGCGAGGAAGCCGGCATCGACGCCCAGCCGGAGCGCGAGCCACTCGACCGTCTCCGTCGTCGGACGCGTCTTCCCGCGCTCGATCTGCGAGATGTACTCCTTCGAGAACCGGTCGCCGGCGAGGTCGGTCTGCGTCAGCCCGGCCGCGACGCGCAGCTGGCGGAGGCGCTCGCCGAGACGCGGGACGCGCGGCGCGGCGGTGCCGGTGGTGCTCGCTCGTACGGCACGAGGAGTCATCGCTACGAGCAGCATGCCGGACGCTTGACTCTTGCGCAATCCCCCAAAAAGGACAGTCCCCCGAAAGAGGGATCAATGCAGGGAAAGCGAGTCAACCAGCTGCCGCTCGAATCACTTGACCGAGCTACTTGACAGCGCCGGACACGGCTCGTAGAGTGAGCCCACCTTGCACCGAGCTTGACGCCAGGCGGAGGTGCGGGGGGAGGAGCGTCGGAGGCACCTCGATCCGAGAGCGGCTGGGCCGCAGAGTCGCGTCGGATCAGCCCAACCGACGCCCGCCTGACCAGGGAGAGCCCCGGGTGCCGCAGCCGGGGCTTTCTCATGTTGGCGGCCGGGGCTCGATGCCCCGGCCGCCAACGTGTCTGACACCTCTCAGGTGTCAGACACCACTTCGCCCAGCATCCAGCGGCGCCGCTGCTCGCGCACCCGCAGCAGGTCGTCGCCGAGGAGGCCGCCGAGGCGGCTGTCCATCGTGGCGAGGAGGCCGCCGGCGACGAAGATCCACGCCTCGGCCTCCGGGTCGCGCTCGGCGTGGATCACGCCGCGGCGCTGGCCGTCGCGGATCACGTCGGCGAAGAAGTCGCGCACCTCGCGGATCTGCCTGCGCACCGCCGCCGCGATCACCCGGTCCTCGGCCTCGTTCAGCGCCTGGATCCACAGGTCGACGACGCGGATCTTCTTCCCCTTCGCCATGTACGCGTCGGCGATCGAGCCGAGGCACTGCTCGGGGTCGGCGGCGACCGCGTCCTCGCAGACGAGCCGGAACGAGCGCCACGCCTCGTCGAGGCACGCGAGGTACAGGTCGCGCTTCGAGCCGAAGTGCCGGTAGAGGATGGGCTCCGAGATGCCCGCCTCGCGCGCGATCTCCGCCGTCGTCGCGCCGCGGTAGCTCGAGCGGGAGAAGACGCGGCAGGCGGTGTCGAGCACCGCCCGCCGCCGCGCCTCGGCCGGCAGCCGCTTCGCCGGCGCCGTCGTCATGCTGCCTCGGCGATCGTCACGCGCTCCTCGTCGCGCGCGTGCTCCACCTTGCGGATCGCGAGCACCGCGATCACGGAGCCGGCGAGCAGGAACAGCGCCGCCACGCGCAACCCGTCGTGGAAGCCGTTCAGGAACGCGATCTGTCTGGTGTCGCCGTGCCGCAGCGAGCTCGTGGTCGTGGAGGCGACGATCGCGCCCATGACCGCGATCCCGAGCGAGCCGCCGACCTGCCGCGCCGAGTTGAGCACGGCCGAGCCGACGCCCGCCTTGTCGACCGCGACCGCGCTCATCGCGGCGGCGGTCGTCGGTGTCATCGTCATCGCCATCCCGATGCCGCCCGCGACGAGCGCCGGGAGGAGCGTGAAGAAGCTCGAGTGCGCGCCGAGGAACGTGTAGTAGAACAGCATCGCGGCGAGCAGCAGCATCCCGACTCCGACGAGCCAGCGCGAGCCGACGCGGTCGGTGAGCGCGCCGGTGCGCGGCGCGAGGGCGATGATCAGGAACGTCATCGGCAGGAACGACGCGCCGGCCTGCACCGGCGACCAGCCGAGCACGTTCTGCACGTACAGCGAGACGTAGAAGAACGTCCCGAACATCGCGAGGCCGACGAACAGCATCGCCGCGTTCGCCCCGCCGAAGGTGCGGTTGCGGAAGAGCGCGAGATCGAGCATCGGGATGCGCTGGTGCCGCTCGAGCAGCACGAAGCCGACGAGCGAGACCGCCGCGATCGCGAACGCGGCGAGGATCCGCCCGGACGTCCAGCCGTACCCGTTCGCCTCGATGAAGGCGTAGGTCAGCGCGAACAGGCCGACCCCCGAGGTGAGCAGCCCGGGCAGGTCGAGCCGCTGCTCGTGCGAGGTGTCACGCGTCTCGTCGACGAACACCGGGATCGCAAGCAGGCCGAGGATCCCGATCGGGACGTTGATGAAGAAGATCCAGTTCCAGTTCACGTGCTCGGTCAGGAGGCCGCCGACGAGCGGGCCGATCGCGAGCGCCATCGCCGAGACGCCGGCCCAGATGCCGATCGCCTTGCCGCGCTCGCGCGGCGGGAAGGTCGCCGTCACGATCGAGAGCGTGGCCGGGTTCATCAGCGCGCCCCCGAGGCCCTGCACGACGCGCGCGCCGATCAGGAAGCCGCCGCTCGGCGCCAGGCCGCAGGCGAGGCTCGCGCCGCTGAAGATGCCGAGCCCGATCATGAACACGAGCCTCCGGCCGACGTAGTCCGCGAGCTTCCCGCCCGTCAGCATGAACGCCGCGAAGGTGAGCGCATAGCCGGCGACCACCCACTCGAGCTCCGACAGCGACATGTGCAGCGACCGCCGCATCGACGGCAGCGCCACGTTCACCACGGTGTTGTCGAGCATGATCATGAACAGCCCGACCGACACCGCGGCGAGCGTCCACCACTTCTTGTTCTCCGGCGTCACCAGACGCTGCTTCATCGCCTCACCTTCCCGTCAAAGTTAGCGTGCGCTAAGTTAGCAGACGCTAACAGGGCCGCGCCAGTAGGCTTCGGCAGGTGGCGGAGGTGGTCTGGAGGCCCGACGAGGCGACGCTCGAGCACGCGAACGCGACCCGCCTGCTCCGCCGCTCCGGCCTCGGCTCCTGGGCCGAGCTCCAGCGGCGTTCCTGGCAGGACCCCGAGTGGTTCTGGCCGCTCTGCGTCGAGGACCTCGGCCTCGAGTTCTCGCGGCCGTGGGAGCGCGTGCTCGACGGCTCGCGCGGCCCCGCCTGGACGACCTGGTTCGTCAGCGGCGAAGTGTCGATCGCCCGCAACTGCGTGCACCGGTGGGCGAAGCGGCGGCCGGACGCCGTCGCCGCGGTCGGGCTCGGCGAGGACGGCTCGCGCCGCGAGCTCAGCTTCGCGGAGCTGTCGCGCGACGTGACGCGACTGGCGGAGCACCTCGTCGAGCTCGGCGTCGAGGCCGGTGACCGGGTCGGCATCTTCCTGCCGATGTCGCCCGAGGTCGCCGTCGCCTCGCACGCGATCGCGCACGTCGGCGCCGTCCAGGTGCCGATCTTCTCCGGCTTCGCGGCGCCTGCGGTCGCGCAGCGCCTCGAGGCGAGCGAGGCGAAGGCCGTCATCACCCGTCGCGAGTCGTCGCGGCGCGGCAGGCCGGTGCCGATGCTCGAGATCCTCGAGGAGGCGAAGCGCACGGCCGGCTCGCGGGCGCAGGTGGTGCTCGCGCCGTTCGAGCTCGACGGCTATCCGGGCGAGCTGCCGGCGCTCGAGGTCGGCAGCGAGCACCCGTACCTCCTCACCTACACCTCCGGCACCACCGGGCGCCCCAAGGGCGTCGTGCACGTGCAGGGCGGCTTCCTCGTCGCGATCGCGCGCGAGGCGGCCTACCAGGCCGACGTGCACGAGGGCGACGTCATGCACTTCGCCACCGACATGGGCTGGATCATGGGCCCGTGGACCGTGGTCGGCGCCGGCGCGCTCGGCGGCACGGTCGTCTTCGCCGAGGGCGCCCCCGACTGGCCCACGCCGGACCGCCTCTGGCGGACGGTCGAGGAGGAGCGAGTCACCTCGCTCGGGCTCTCGCCCACGCTCGTGCGCGCGCTGATCCCGCACGGCGACCCGACGGCGGACCTCTCCTCCCTGCGCACGTTCGTGACGACGGGCGAGCCGTGGAACCCCGGGCCGTACAACTGGCTCTTCGAGACGGTCGGCGGCTCGCGCGTCCCCGTCATCAACTGCACCGGCGGCACGGAGGTGGGCGCGTGCTTCCTCTCGCCCACGCCGATCGGCCCGATCAAGGCCTGCTCGGTCGGCGGCCCCACGCTCGGGATGGCGATGGACGTCGTCGCGGACGACGGCACCTCGCTCGCCGGCACCGGCGAGGTCGGCGAGCTCGTCTGCCGCGCGCCCTTTCCCGGCATGACGCGTGGGTTCTGGCGCGACCCCGACAAGTTCGTGGAGACGTACTGGTCGCGCCTGCCCGGCGTGTGGGTGCACGGCGACTGGGCATCCGTCGACGAGGACGGCTTCTGGTTCCTGCACGGCCGCTCCGACGACACGCTCAACATCGCGGGCAAGCGCATCGGCCCGGCCGAGCTCGAGTCGGCGGCGGTGGGGCATCCGGCGGTGCGCGAGGCCGCGGCGGTCGGCGTCCCTCACGAGGTGAAGGGCGAGACCGCCTGGATCTTCTGCTGCCTCCTCCCCGGCGCGGAGGCGAGCGAGGCCGAGGTGGCGGCGCACGTGGGCGACGTGCTCGGGAAGGCGTTCAAGCCCGAGCGCGTCTTCTTCGTGGAGGCGCTGCCGAAGACGCGGTCGGCGAAGATCGTCCGGCGCGCGGTGCGGGCGAAGGCCCTCGGCAAGGATCCCGGCGACCTCTCGTCCCTCGAGAACCCCGAGGCGCTCGACGCGATCGGAGCAGCCGTTGGCTGAGGGCAGAGTCGCCGTCGTGACGGGAGGCGGCCGCGGCATCGGCGCCGGGATCGCCCGCGCGCTCGCCGCCGACGGCTGGTCGGTGGTCGTGACGGCCCGCACGCGCGCGCAGATCGAGTCGGTCGCGAAGGAGATCGGCGGCCACGCGATCGAGATGGACGTCGCCGACGCCGAGTCGGTCGAGCGCGGCTTCGACGAGGCCGGCCACGTCGACCTGCTCGTCGCGAACGCCGGCATCGGCTCGCACGACGACAGCGACTGGTGGCGCACGTTCGAGGTGAACGTCCTCGGCGTCCACCTGACGTGCCAGGCTGCGCTCGCGCGCGGCTGCTCGCGGATCGTGATCACCGGCAGCGGCGCGTCGTACCTGCCAGGCGCGTCGGCGACCGCGTACCCGGCCTCGAAGGCGGCCGTCTGCCGGTACGGCGAGACGCTGAACAACGCGCTCGACATCCCGGTGTTCGTGATCAGCCCCGGGCTCGTTCGCACCGAGATGACCGAGGGCAACTTCCCCGACGACGCGCCGTGGACGCCGCCCGAGCTCGCGCCCGAGCTCGTGCGCAGGCTCGCGACCGGCCGCTACGACGCGCTCGCCGGCCGCTACATCCATGCGGAGCACGACGACGTCGACGACCTGCTCGCGCGCAGCGACGAGATCCGCGAGCGCGACCTGAACGCGATCCGCCTGCGCCGTTGAGGACGGTCGTCTGCTTCGGCGACTCGAACACGTGGGGGTACGTCCCCGGCTCCGGCGGGGAGCGGCTCCCGCACGAGGCGCGCTGGCCCGTGCGGCTGCAGGCGCTGCTCGGCGACGGCTGGGAAGTGGTCGCGGAGGGGCTGAGCGGCCGGACGGCCACGATCGAGCGGCCGGACTCGGAGGGCCGGAACGGGCTTCCGTACCTCCTGCCGTGCCTGCTCTCGCACGCGCCGGTCGACGTGGTCGTGATCTTCCTCGGCACGAACGACGTCAACTTCGTCGACGACGACCGGGTCGCGCGCTGCATCGCGCGGCTCGTGCGCGTCACACGCGCCTCCGAGGCGGGCCCGGGAGGCGCGGCACCGCACGTGCTCGTCGTCTGCCCGCCCCCGTTCGACGGGCACGCTCTCGGGCCGTCGTTCAGGGCGGAGCTCGACTGCGAGCTGCTCGACCTCGACGGCGTCGCGTCCTACCGGGTCGTCGGCGACGACGTCGAACACCTCGACGCGGCGGGGCACGCCGCGGTCGCGGCGGCCGTCGCCGAGCGTCTCGGCGCGTGAGGCGGTTCACGACCCGCAGGCGGATCAGCCTCTCCGACACCGACGCCGCCGGACGCTTCCGGCTCGACGCGATCGCGCGGCACCTGCAGGACGTCGCGTCGGAAGACTGGCTGGACGCGGGCTTCGACCACGACTCGCACGTGTGGGTCGTCCGCCGCACCGAGCTCGACGTGCTCGAAGCGTTCCGGCCGGAGGACGAGATCGAGCTCGCCACGTGGTGCAGCGGGGTCGCCGGCTCGGCGGCCGCGCGCCGCTACTCGATCGCGGGCGCGAACGGAGGCCGGGTGGAGGCGGAGAGCATCTGGATCCACCTCGGCTACGACCTCCGGCCGAGGCGGCTCGACGAGCGCTTCCTCGCCGTCTACGGCGTCTCGGCGGCGGGCCGGCGCGCACCGACGCGGTTCACGCTGCCCGCCCCCGCCGGACTGCGAGGCGAGCCGTGGCGGTTCCGCGCGACCGACGTCGACCGCCTCGGGCACGTGAACAACGCCGCGTACTGGGTGCCGCTCGAGGAGCTGTGGGAGCAGCGGCTCGAGCCGCCCCTCCGGGCGCTGCTCGAATACCGGCAGCCGGTCGACCTGGGCGACCCGGTCGAGCTCGTCGAGGACGGCGAGCTCGTCTGGCTGGTCGCGGCGGCGGAGGTGCGGGCGGCCGCGCGCTACGCGACACCGTAGGCCTCGGCGAGCGCGATCGTCGTCCGCGCCGCGCCGACCATCGCCTGGTCGACGAAGGTCGCGCCCACGAGCCCCACTCCGTCTGCTTCGACGGTCGCGATTATGGCGCGCGCCTCGTCGAGCTCGACGCGGGTCGGCAGGTATGCCTGCTCGATCGGCTCGAGCTGGTCGGGATGGATGGCGACCCGGCCGAGGTGGCCGAGCTGCCGCCCCCGCCGGCAGGAGCGGCGAAAGCCGTCGAGGTCGCGCACGCGCATGTAGACCGCCTGCGGAGGGCGCGGGAGCCCGGCCGCGACGGCGGCGGTCACGATCCGCGCCCGCTGCCAGTCCAAACCCTCCTCGGACGCGCCGAGCTCCGAACGGAGGTCCTCCTCGCCCAGGGAGATGCCGCACACGCCCGGGTGCGACGCGATCTCGAACGCGGCCTCGACGCCGCGGGCGCTCTCGATCATGGCGTGGACCGGCAGGCCGGGAGGGATGTCGTCCGGTCGTTCGACCTTCGGCACGACCACGCCGGCGAGCGGGAGGGCGGCAGCCGCTTCCAGATCGGCGTCGTCGCCCCGGTTCACGCGGACGAAGACGGCTCGCTCACCCGGCGCGGCGAGGAGACTGGCGAGCCCGTCCCTCGCCTTCCGCTTCGCAGCCTGCGGTACCCCGTCCTCCAGGTCGACGATCACCGCGTGTGCCCGCGATGCGAGCGCCTTCTCGACGAGCTCGGGCCGGTGCGCCGGCGCGAACAACCACGTCAGCGGCGGCGGTTCCACCGGCTCAGGCGCGCGGCTCGATCCAGAGCGCGCGTGCGAGGCCGAGCAGCTCGCCCGCCGCCGTGAACACCGCGGTCACGGCGCCGTGCTTGCGCCCCTCGCTTCCGAGGTGACGCGCGACGACGACGCACTCCTCGCCCGCGGCGGGCACACGGTCGACGCGGGCGGTGAGCCGCCCGAGCACGACGGTGCCGCGGCCCGGCACGCCTGTCGCGTAGGCCCCGGGGCAGTCGAGCGCCGCCCACACGAACTCGGCGCCGACGGTGTCGTCACGAACGACCCACGGCGCGGCGTAGACGGGCCGCTCCGCGACCGGGCCCGCGTGGATGTGCAGGCCGTCGTCGCCGCGGGCATGGCCGCAGACGAAGCAATTCGGGAACGGCGAGGCGAGATCGGGCTCCGCCGCGGCGGCCGCGTCGCCGAGCGACACGTGGTCGGGCGCCGCGACGCCGAGCTCGCCGTCACGCACCTCGGCCACGACCTCGTCACCGTCGAGGATGCGGCCGTCGACGAGCACGAGCTCCGTTTCGAGCGGCGGCGGCAGACGGAGCGTGACCTCCACGACCTCCCCGCCGTGCTCGAGCGCGAACAGCCCGGCGCTGTAGCCGCCGTTCCCCGACGCGTCGGGGCCGCGGTACCGGCGCGCGATCACGACGGCCATACTGGCCAGTATGCGGCCCGGCACGTTGCGTCTGTCGTTGATAGGGATGCTGCTGCTCGCGGCGATCGTGAGCGTCGTCGCGAACAAGACGCATTCGGCACTCGTCGGCTGGCTCGGCTTCGCGCTCTTCCTCTGCGCCGTCGCGCTCTGGGCCGGCTGGCGGCGGGCGGTGCTCGAGGAGCGTCGTGGTAGAGTTTTCGACCGGGAGGCGAAAACCACTGAGGATCGCACTCGCCCAGATCGATAGCGTCGTCGGCGACGTCGACGGGAATGCCGCACGCATCGCGGAGTGGCTCGAGCGCGCGCAGGCGGCCGGCGCCGACCTCGTACTCTTCCCGGAGCTCGCCGTCACGGGCTACCCGCCCGAGGACCTGCTCCTCCGCCCCGGGTTCGTGCGGGCCGCGCAGCGCGCCGTCGGCGAGCTGGCGCGCACGGCGGAGGGGGTCACGGCGCTCGTCGGCTGTCCGCGCCTCGACACGGACCTCTACAACGCCTGCTGGGTCCTCAGCGACGGCGAGGTGCGCTGCGTCTACCGGAAGCGGTACCTCCCGAACTACGGCGTCTTCGACGAGGACCGGTACTTCGCGCCCGGCGACGACCTGTTCCTGCTCCGGTTCGGCGAGGTGCTCGTCGGCCCCACGATCTGCGAGGACGTCTGGCAGCCGGGGCCGCCCGCGACCGATCTCGCGCTCGCGGGCGCGCAGCTCGTCGCGAACATCTCGGCGTCGCCGTTCCACGTCGGCAAGGACCGCGAGCGTGAGGAGATGCTCCGGGTGCGCGCGCGCGACAACGCGTGCTTCTTCGCGCTCTGCAACGCCGTCGGCGGCCAGGACGAGCTGATCTTCGACGGGAACTCGGTGGTGCTCGACGACGAGGGCGAGGTGCTGGCCCGCGCCGCCGGCTTCGAGGAGGAGCTGCTCGTCGTCGACGTCGACCCGGTCGCCGCAGTCGGGCGGCGGTTGCGCGACGTGCGCCGCCGCGCACTCGCGCGGGCACGTGAGCGGGTCGAGGCCGCGACCGTCGAGCTCGCGCTGCCGCGCGAGCAGGCGACGCCCGTCGAGCCGCGGCTCGCGCCGCAGCTCGACGATCTCGAGCAGATGCGGCTCGCGCTCGAGCTCGGCCTGCACGACTACGTGACGAAGAACGGCTTCGGCGACGTCGTCGTCGGGCTCTCCGGCGGTATCGACTCGGCGCTGACGGCTGCGCTCGCGGTGGAGGCGCTGGGGCCCGAGCGGGTGCACGGCGTCTCGATGCCGTCGCGGTACTCGTCGGAGGGGACACGCGGCGACGCGCGGCGGCTCGCCGAGTCGCTCGGGATCGACTTCCGCGAGATCGCCATCGAGCCCGTCGTCGAGGCGTTCACCGGCGCGCTCGCGTCGTCGTTCGAGGGCCGCGAGCCCGACCTGGCTGAGGAGAA
>Ga0070739_10008384_pt1 | contig 10621 bp, 13 predicted proteins | sample Coa_R1_7_FD_66445 | JGI IMG/M metagenome (GOLD analysis project Ga0070739, IMG submission 66445) | Surface soil microbial communities from Centralia Pennsylvania, which are recovering from an underground coalmine fire - Coalmine... | ecosystem: Environmental > Terrestrial > Soil > Unclassified ...
CGCGGGAGGGAAGGGCGTCCCGTAGAGCGCGCGTCCGAGCAGGAAGAGCGCGACGGTCTGCAGCGCGAAGACGAGCAGCGTCGAGACGAGCAGGGCGAGGATGTACGTGGCGGGCGGCAGCGGCGTGGAGCGCAGCCGCTTGAGGATGCCGCTCTCCCGCCGCAGCACGAGCTGGATCGCGAGACCGGCGAAGGCGGTGTTCGCGCAGCCGTAGCCGACGAGCCCGGCGAGCACCGCCCAGGACGCGGGCTTGCCCTGGTACGGGCCGGTGTAGACCGAGCCGAGCAGCAGGAAGAGCAGCAGCGGGAAGAGGAAGATGAAGAACGCGGCCTCGCGGCTGCGCCAGAAGACGAGCTGCTCCGCGCGGAGCTGGTGGACGAAGAGGCGGCGCGGACGGTGCGACGCGACGCGCGCGGCGGCTGCGAGCTCGGCCATCATGCGCTCTCCTCCTCCGCGGTGAGCGCGAGATAGACCTCCTCGAGCGAGGGCCGCCGCACCTGCAGGCTCTCGAGCTCCTCGCCGCGGCGGACGGCCTCCGCCGTCAGCTCGGCGAGCAGGCGCGTCGGCTCGTCCGTGCGGATGAGGACGTCCTCGCCGCCGCGCCGGAAGCTGATCTCCGTCTGCAGCTCGGTCGCCGTCAGCTCGGCCGGCGTCCCGACGCGGATGATCCGGCCCTCGCGCAGCACGGCGACGCGGTCGGCCAGCTGCTCCGCCTCGTCGAGGTAGTGCGTCGTGAGCAGGACGGTCTTCCCGAGCGAGCGGAGGGAGCGGATCATCTCCCAGGCGGCGCGGCGCGCCTGCGGGTCGAAGCCGGTGGTCGGCTCGTCGAGGAAGACGAGGTCGGGGTCGCCGACGAGGGCGATCCCGAGGTCGAGGCGCCGCTTCTGTCCGCCCGAGAGCGACTTGACCCGCGCGTGCGCCTTCGCCTGCAGGCCGACGAGCGCGATCACCTCGTCCACGTCGCGCGGCGCGCGGTAGTAGCCGGCGAAGATCGAGTGCGTCTCGCGGACTGTGAGGTTCGGCCAGAGCTCCGACGACTGGAGGACGACGCCGATCCGCTCGCGGAAGTCCGGCGCGGGCCTCTGCGGGTCGGAGCCGAGCACGCGCACTTCGCCGCCGTCGCGGGAGCGGTAGCCCTCGAGGATCTCGACGGTGGTCGTCTTGCCCGCGCCGTTCGGGCCGAGCAGGCCGAAGACCTCGCCCTCCTCGATCGCAAAGTCGACCCCGCGTACCGCCTCGAGGTCACCGTACGACTTGCGGAGGCCGCTGACCTCGATCGCATGCATGCGTCGGCCAGGATAGACGGGGTTCGCGTGCCCGGCGGCGCCCCGCCGCGAGGCAGGGCGCCACCGGGATTCCCCTCGCTTCCTATAAGATCGGGAAGGCGACCAGCCGGCGCGCGGAGACGCCGCCCGTCGTCGGCTCGCCGGGCTTCGTCGCCCGGACGAACACCGCCAACAGCCGCTGATGCGTGCTGGCCGGGAAGCCCTTCCGCACCGGCTCGGTCAGCGTGACCGTGCCGTCCGCCGCGGAGGTCGCCGACTCGCCGGCGAACTGGTTGTACGGGACCGCGACCGCGTAGACGGTCGCTCCCTGCACGGCCCGGCCGCCGCACGCGGTGATCGCGAAGCGGATCTGGATCTGCTTCGACTTCCGCGTCACGCGGTGCAGCGTCTTGCCGCCGACGATCGTGAGCTGCTCCGGCGGCTGCAGCTCGGACACCTGGATCGTCCCGGTTCCCGTCGGGCAGCCGTTCGGCGGCACGACGGTCGTCGCCGGCGACGTCGCCGGAGTGGATCCACTCGAGTTCTTCGCGGTGACGGTGACCCGCAGCGTGTGGCCCTCGTCGCTCGCGGTGACCGTGTAGATCCGCGCCGTCGCCCCGCCGATCGCGAGGCAGGCGGCACCGGTCGCGTCGCAGCGGCTCCACGCGAAGTGGTACGAGGTCGGGCTGTTGGTCCACGTCCCGGTCGTCGCCGTCAGCGTCTGGCCCACGAGTGCGAGGCCGGAGATGCTGGGAAGGGTCTTGTTCTTGGGCACGGCCGTGGCAGCGGCGCGCCCGTTGCCGGGCTGTCCGAAGACCGCGCCGAGGACGACCCCGACCGCGATCGCCGTCAAGACTCCCAGCCGTCTGGCCGCAGGGTGCCTGAATCTCATTAGTACGCTCCTCCGTCGCTGGCTTGAGGAGGGTTCGTTCCCGCGACGGATGCGGCTGCTAACCCACGCGAGGGCGGGGATGGACGTTCTTTTCGTAACTTTTTCAGAGCGGCGGTCCGGTTACAGTCGCCGCATCGTGACGGGGAGGCAAGGATGGCTCGCCGGGCCGGGGCTCCTCGCGGCCGCGGCCGCGGTTACCGCCGTCTCAGGGGCGGCGGCCGGCGCTTCGCGGACCGGCAGCACGCCCGTCACCCGCTTTCTCGTCCACGTCGCGACCCAGTCGTTCGGGTCGACGCGGTCGGAGATCGTCGCCTCCGACGGGCGCGTGATCCGTGTCGTCGCGCGGAACGACACCGCCGCGATCTCCCCGAACCAGAGGCTGATCGCGTGGGACGGCGCGGGCGGCATCCGCGTCGAGAACGTCGACGGCTCGAGGTCACGCCTCCTGGTCAAGGTCCGCTGCGCGGGCAAGAGGAAGCCCGGTGTGACCGTCGACGGCTGCGGCGGCCAGTTCGCCTGGTCGTCGGACAGCCGGCACCTGCTCGTCCAGGAGTCGAACACGGGACTTGCCGCCGTCTCGGTGGACAGCGGCGCCGTTCGCCAGGTCGTGGCCCCGGCCAGGCACGTGACGTACACACCGGTCGGCTGGTCGGCGCGCGCCGACGCGCTCGCCTTCATCCTGGACGACGAGGGCGGCGCGAACGGCGTCGGCTGCTGCGCGCAGGCTCTCGTGCTCGCGCGCCCGTCCGGGGGAACGCGAAGGACGGTCTACGACGCGCGGGAGCCGATCCACGACCGCCCGGCGCCGGCCTGGTCGCCGAACGGCAGGTGGATCGCGTTCACGACGGACGGCCGCGATCTCCGCGACCCGCGCCTCGCGATCGTCGAGGCCGCGACGGGGAAGTCGAGGGCGGTCAAGGGCTACGCCGGCTACACCGCTCCGCCCGTGTGGGCCCCCGACTCGAGCCGCTTCGCCGCGGGCAGCTACCAGGGCCCGATCGCCGTCTACTCGGCCGCGGGCGCAAAGCTCGCCACCCTGCCGGCGACGTCCGCGGTTCCCCTGTTCTGGACGGGAGGCGAGATCTACTTCATGTCCGGGGCGGAGACGACCGGCCGGCTGCTGGCGATCCCGGCCGGCGGCGGCGCCGCTCGCACCGTCTTCACCCTGCCGGCCGGCCAGATGCTCCTCTCGGCGGAGCCGCTGTAGCGATGCCGGCCTTCCGCTACGTCGTCGTCGACGTCTTCACCGACGTGCCGCTCGCGGGGAACCAGCTCGCGGTCTTCACGGACGCCACGCAGATCCCCGAGGAGCGCCTGCAGCCGCTCGCGCGGGAGATGAACTACTCCGAGACCGTGTTCGTGTACCCGCCCGCCGGCGAGGGGCATGTGCGCATGCGGATCTTCACGCCCTCGCGGGAGCTGCCGTTCGCCGGGCATCCGATCCTCGGGACGGCGTTCGTGCTCGCGGCGCCGCTGCAGCTCGGCGAGATCAGGCTGGAGACGGGAGCCGGCCTCGTGCCCGTGCGCGTCGAGCGCGAGGGCGCGCGGATCGTCTTCGGCTGGATGCGGCAGCCCGCGTTCGACTGGGAGCCGTACGACCGGGCCGGCGAGCTGCTCGAGCTGCTGGCGCTGGAGGGGTCCGGGCTGCCGGTCGAGGTCTACCACCAGGGGCCGGGCCACGTCCTCGTCGAGCTCGAGACGCCCGCGGCGGTCGGCGCGCTTCGCCCGGATTTCGGGCGGCTGGAGGAGCTCTCGCCGTACGGCACGGTGTGCTTCGCGCGCAACGGCGAGCGGTGGAAGGCGCGCGTCTTCGTTCCGGCGCACGGCGTCCCGGAGGATCCGGCGACGGGCTCGGCCGCCGGCCCGCTTGCGCTGCACCTCGCGCGGCACGGTCGCATCGCCTTCGGCGACGAGATCGAAATCCGGCAGGGCGAGGAGGTCGGGCGGCCGTCGACGCTCTTCGCGGTTGCGCGCTCCCCGGAGGAGATCGACGTGGGCGGCGCGGCGGTCGTCGTCGCGCGCGGCGAGTTCCGGCTCGCGTGAGGCGGGTCGCCGTGATGGGCGGCTCGTGCGTCGGCAAGACGACGGTCGCCGGCCGGCTGGCGGCGAGGCTGGGCGTCCCCCATGTCGAGCTCGACGCGCTCCACCACGACGCGGGCTGGCAGGGGGCGCCGGCCGACGTGTTCCGCGAGCGCGTCCTCGCCGCCCTCGACGCCGCGCCGGAGGGCTGGGTCGCAGACGGCAACTACCGCTCGAAGCTCGGGCCGCTCGTCCTCGAGCGCGCGGACACGCTCGTCTTCCTCGACCTGCCCTTCGCGCTCACCTTCGCCCGCGCACTGCGCCGGACGATCGGGCGCACGATCACGCGCGAGGAGCTCTGGAACGGGAACCGCGAGCAGCTCCGGCACCTGTTCACGCGCTACTGGATCCCGTGGTGGGTGCTGCGGATGCACCGGCACTACTCGCGCGAGATCCCGAGCCGGGCGGCCGAGCACGCGCATCTTGACGTCGTCCACCTCCGGGCGCCGAGCGAGGTCGACGAGTTCCTACGATCGGTGCAACCGTGAAGCGCACCGGTCTCCTCGTCGCGCTCGTGCTCGCCGGCTGCGGGGGCGGAGCCGCCGGCCACACCACCGTCCAGCGCTACGACGCCTACCCGCCCGACACGATCTCCGTCTCGGCCGGAGATCCCCGCTCGCTGCCCTGCCGGCGAGACGCGGCCGGGCTCGCGCACGAGGCCACGCTCTTCGTCGAGCACGAAGGGCCGTACTCGGTCTACCCGGCCGACCTGGCGTACGTCGTGCTGCGCGAGGAGCTCGCCGACTTCCAGACCCGCCGCTGTGACCCGAAGCTGCTCGGCCGTGCGCTCGCGAACGCGCTCACGCCGCCCCAGCGGCGCGTCCTCCTCACGAAGACGCCGCACGTCATGTCGGAGTTCATGCGCCGCTCGCTCGCAGCGGTCAGCTGAGCCAGCCGACGGCCACGATGTCGGGCAGCTCGAAGGGGAGCGAGCGCCAGAAGACGCCGCCGTTCGCCGAGACGTAGAGCCGGTTGCGGGCCGCATAGAGGATCCGGTCGGGCTCGTCCTCGGCGATCGCGACCGCGAAGCCCGGCGGCAGCCCGCCGCCCGCCTCGCGCCAGGTCGCCCCGCCGTCGTGCGAGAGCATCAGCGGCGGCCGCCGCTCCACCACCGCGACCACGGTCGAGCCCGCGCGCGCCGCCGCGACCACGCGAGGGAGCGCCAGCTGCGGCCGCTCGGCGACCGGGACCTCCCGGCCCTCGCCGAGCAGCTCCTCCGCCTCCACGTCGACGAGCAGGACGCCGGCGAGGGTGTCGACGGCGGCGATCACGCGCGGCCTCCCGCGAGCAGCGCGGAGACGAGCGCGCTCGCGCGCCGCGCGGCCGAGGCGGGCCCGTGGCCGCCCGCGCGCGCGCCGAGGTAGGCGGCGGCGAACGCGTCGCCGGCGCCGGTCGGGTCGGCCGTGACGGCGTGCGCCCGGATCCGGACGCTCGTCCCGCGTGCGAGCACGAGCGATCCTTCGCCGCCGAACGTGACCACGATCTCCGGGACGCCGAGCGCGCGCAGCTCCTCGAAGTCCGCGTCGCCGAGGATCGCGTGCGCCTCCTCGCCTGCGAGCTTGAGGATCGACACGTGGCGCAGCAGCGCGGGATCGAAGTCGGCGTCGATCGTGAGCGGTCCCTTCCGCCGGACGCGGACGAGCCCCTGTGCGTCGAGCAGCACGCGCCGCCGCCGCGCCAGGCGCTCGAGCGCCTCGGGCGGGAAGTCGCCGCGCAGGAGCGGCGCGACGTGCAGCCACTCGACGCGCCGCAGCAGGCGTTCCGGCTCGTCCGCCTCCGTCCACGGCTCGCCGACCGCGTCGACCTGCATCTCGCGACTCCCGTCCGGGTCGTAGCGGAAGGAGAAGGACGTCGTCTCGCCCGCGGCCGAGATCGCGGCCGGGAGCCCGAGCGCCGCGAGCCGGCGCAGGTACGCGCTCCGCTCCTCCGTCCCGCACTTGACCGCGAGCACCGCGTGCTGGCCGAGCGCGCGCAGCGCCCGCCCCGCGTGCCACGGCCCGCCGCCGATGCGCGGCGGCGCGCCGGCGACCATGTCACGCGCAAGTGGGCCGATGACGGCGAGCTGTCGCACGTCCGGCAAGCGTAAGCGCCGCGGCGAGCAGGAAGGCGAGGGCGAAGCTCGGCAGCGACGCCGTGAAGGTGACGTCGCCGGGATGCGTGCGCGCGACGAGGCTCGTCCACCAGCCGGGCCCGACGGGCGACAGCCACTGGTAGAGCGCGAACCCGGCCAGCCACGCGACGAGCCCGCCGGCCCGCCAGCCCGCGCCGTCGAAGACGTGCTCCGGCGTGTAGCGCGCCCCCGCGACGAGCCAGTCGGCGATCAGCACGCCGAGGAGCGGGACGAAGAACGAGCCGAGCAGGTAGAGGAAGCCCTGGTAGCTGCCGAGGTTCAGCGCGAGCGCCAGTCCCGTCGCCAGCACCGAGACGAGCGTGATCAGCAGCCGCTGCGAGACGCGCGGCAGGAAGTTCTGGAGCGAGACGGCGGTCGAGTAGATGTCCGCGAACGCCTTCTCGCTCTCGTCGATCGTGATCGCGACGAGCGCGGCGAAGGCGACCCCCCCGGCGGCGGCCACCGCGGCCGGCAGCGCCTGCGCGTCGGCGACGCCGTGCGCGAGCACGATCAGCGCTCCAAGGCCGATGCACCAGACGGTCGGGAGGAAGTAGCCGAGCCCGGCGCCGAAGCCGGCGCCGCGCCGGTCCCGCGCGAAACGCGTGTAGTCGGCGGCGAGCGGCGTCCACGAGACGACGCTCCCGATCACGAGGTCGACCGCCTGGCCGAAGCTCGGGAAGCCGCCCTTGCCGGGGTGCGACCAGAAGGCGTGCAGGTGCGAGGTCGAGATCGCCCAGTAGGTCAGGTACCCCATGGAGAAGAGCAGCGCCCAGGAGGCGACCTTGCGCAGGTAGCGGCGGACGAAGCCGATCGGCCCGAGCATCCCGAGGCCCCAGCTCAGCGTCCCGAAGACGAGCGTCCAGAGCCACTTGCCGCTCCAGCCGAAGATGTGATCGGACGCGGCCGCCGCGGCGGTGGCGATGATGATCAGCTCGAAGGTCGACCAGCCGACGTTCTGCACGACGTTCAGGGCGGTCGGCAGCCACGAGCCGCGCCGGCCTAGCGGGGCGCGCAGGAGCACCATCCCGGGAACGCGCGCGTCGGCGCCGATCGCGGCGGCGAGCCCGAGCAGGACGTTCCCCGCGACCGCGCCGACGAGGATCGCGAGCAGCGCGTCGCGCAGCGAGAGCGCGGGCACGAGCAGCGCCCCGATCACGATCACGAGCAGCGAGACGGAGAGGTTGCCCCAGAGCAGCGTCGAGTCGAGCGCGCTCAGGACCTGCAGCCGCTCGGGGACGGGGCTGATGCCCCAGCTCGGCGTCCGCTCGTCCATCGGCGGCCGAGTGTACGGGCGCTAGGCCGGGGAAGGACGCACTCGATGGCCGAGCCGGTGACGAGCGTCGAGGATCTCTTCCGGGCGCGCCTGCGCCAGATGCTCTGGGTCGAGCTGAAGCTCGCGGACGATGTGGTGCCGCAGCTGCTCGAGGAGAGCTACTCCACGGACCTCCGCTACGCGCTCGAGCGGCACCTCGCCGAGACGAAGGAGCACGCGAACAGCGTCCGCCTGATCCTGCACGAGCTCCAGGCGCACGCCGAGCCCGAGGAGAGCCCGGCGCTGCTCGGGCTGCTCGCCGAGCACGAGCAGCTCGTGAAGCGGATCGAGCCGGAGGGCCGCCTCGTCTCCGACCTGGTCCACGCCGGCGCGGCCGCGGCGACCGAGCATCTCGAGATGGCCGCCTACGACCTGCTCGCGAGCATCGCCCAGGCACTCGGCGAGGAGTCGGTGGCGGTCAGCCTGCGCGAGCTGCTGGAGCAGGAGGAGATGGCGCTCGAGTTCGTCGAGCGGGCGGTGGCGAAGCTGCTCGCCGAGAAGGTCGAGTCGGAGCGGCTGTAGGCCTCTAGCCGAGACGGAGGGCCCGCCGCTGCGCGACGGGCCCTCCACCGGCTCGACGTTACGAGTGCTTCCAGGTGACGGAGAAGGCACCCGAGCTCATCGAGCTCGGCTGCGCCTTCACGGTCGATCCGGACGCCATCGTGATCGGATCGAGGTTCGGCAGCGTGTTCATCAGGGCGCCGTTCGCCTTCGCCCCCGTGAAGTTCACCGTGCCGAAGTTCGCGAGCGGGAGGACGCCTTGGTTGCTCGAAGGCGCCTCGGCGATCACCTCGGCCGAGGCGAGCTGCGCGCTCTTGAGCCTCGCCGTCGTCGTGTTCGTCCACCCCTGCGTGGAGTCCGTGATCGTCAGCGTGAACGAGCCGCTGCCGTTGGTCGTGACCGAGGCGGACAGCTTGTCGCCCGGGCGCACCGTCCCGCGGAGGTTGACCGGGTACTTCGGATACATCTCGTACCAGGCGTAGTACTGCGGCGTCGAGCCCGAGCAGTCCGCATCGGTGCCCGTCTGCTCCACCGTGTTCGACGTGTCGCCGTCCAGCCCGACCCAGAAGCTGGAGTAGGCGGTGGCCGAGCACGACACCGTCGGCTCCGTCCAGGACGCCGAGACGCTCGTGAAGCGGTTGCCGGTCACGGCGTAGCCGGACCAGTTCGTGCTCGTGGAGTTCGTGATCTTGTGGTTCGGGGCGTGCCGCAGGCTCGTGGCCGCTCCACCGACTGCCGCCGACGTTGCGACGGCGCCGGTCGCGAGCGCGATTGCAACGACCACCAGTCCTCTACGCATGGGTTTGACCCCCCTCGGGAGTTGGATGTGGAGCCCGACTTTTACAAGTGCGAGCGGCCGACGCAACCGGACTGATCGGTCAGGCGATGACGCCGGCGCTCACCGAGTCTCAGTCTCGGTGGGCTCTTTGATCCAGCCGCGTTCGGGATGCCCGCGCGAGGCTACCCGTGCCATCACGATCCGGCCCAACGCGTGAACGTGCTGCGCGAACTCGTCGTGGTCTGACGGGTGGTACACGTCCAACTCCGCAAAAGCGCGGTATGCGGCGCCGATGTGGCTCAGGACGACCAGCTCCTGCTCGGTCAGGCGACCCGATGCTGGTTCGTCGGCCACGACGCGACGGTATACGAGCAGGCCGCGCCGATTCTCGTGAAATCCTTCACTAGGCGCGGCCGTAGCGCGCGGCGCGGGCGGCCGCGGCGGGGGCGATCCCCGCGTCGATCAGCTGCTGCCGCGCCTCGCTCTCGCGGAAGACCTGCAGCAGCACCCAGACGAGCGCGGGGAGCATCGTGAACGCGCTCTCGACGAGCATCACGCCGCCGCCGGCCTTCTGGTCTGCGAGCGGGGTCATCCCCCACAGCCGCGGGTCGTGGACGTAGGGCGCGTAGAACGCGTGCGAGGACCAGATGAAGATCTGCGAGAGGACGAGCATCACCAGCCACATCGCGAGCACGTAGGGGATCTTCCACGGCGCCGAGAACCACGCCGGGCCGGGCAGCGGCTCGAGCAGCGCCGCCCACAGCAGCATCCCGAAGGCGACGAACAGGATGTGCTGGAGCGCGTGGATCGCATCGTTCCGGAGCGCGGCGTCGAAGAGCGCCGGCACGTGCCAGACCGAGAAGTTGACCGCCCAGAGCGGCAGCGCGACGAGCGGGTGCGCGAGCACGCGCAGGCGGTGGACGACCCGCACCTGCAGCAGCGGCCGCAGCAGCCTCCCGTCGAGCCCGAGCACGAGCAGGAGCGCGGCGAGGTCGCCGAGCAGCAGGTGCTGCAGCATGTGCACGGAGAAGAGCCGGGTCTCTCCGATCGTGTCGATCGGGGAGACGAGCGCGAGCAGGACCGTCAGCAGCCCGAGCGCGAAGGCCAGCCAGCGCCGGCGCGGCACGGGACGCCCGCGCTCGGCGAGCGTCCGCGCGCGCCGCCAGTAGAGCGCTGCGAAGAGAAGGACGCCGCAGATCTCGACGGGATCGAAGTTCCAGTCGCTCATCGCAGTCCTATGCGTTTCGACGGTTCGGGGCGGGGAATTCGATGTCTGCGTTGACGACCAACCGGGGGACGAGGAAGGGCAGACGGGCGAGCCTCGCGCTGCTCGTCCTGCTGCCGGTCGTCCTCGCCGGCTGCGGCGGCGTCCAGAACGCGCTCAACCCGCACAGTCATCCGGCGACCGACATCGCGAACCTCTTCTGGTGGATGACAGGCGTCTCGTTCGGCGGGCTCGCCCTCATCAGCGGGATCATGATCGCCGCCTGGCTCAAGCGCGGCCGCGGCGGGACGCGGTCGCATCCGGACGACGAGCAGGCCGGCGAGATCCTCGGCAACAAGGTCGTGATCGCGCTCGGCGTCGTGATGCCGATCTGCGTCGTCTGCGCCCTCTTCGTCGTCGGGAACGTGCTCGTCATCAACGTGACCCAGGCGCCGGCCGTCTCGAGCACCAGCCTCACCG
>Ga0070739_10008385_pt1 | contig 10620 bp, 5 predicted proteins | sample Coa_R1_7_FD_66445 | JGI IMG/M metagenome (GOLD analysis project Ga0070739, IMG submission 66445) | Surface soil microbial communities from Centralia Pennsylvania, which are recovering from an underground coalmine fire - Coalmine... | ecosystem: Environmental > Terrestrial > Soil > Unclassified ...
GTTTCAAACCTGGTCAGAAGGGGTTTTGCAACTGCGCCGAGAGGAGGTGAAACCCGAAGCCGCTTAGTTTACAATCCGCGCCACCGGTCCCCGGTGTCCGCCCATCTCCAGCTAAATACACCTAACCTTTTGAATCGTTCCGCAATCCTGTCCATGATCTTCTGCTGTTCCTTGGTATCGCCGGAAGGTAGGAAGCGATACCAGCGAGCAAGCTGCTCGTGATTGGCCTCCTCGACTTGCTCCATGGTCGGGAAATCTGGTCGGTCGTGCTGCATCTTGATTCTGCCTCGTTCTGAAGCAGTAAGTATACCTGAGGTTCGACATTCCGAACGCTTGCCACCAGCGGCTCGCTTGCGTAGATTCACGTGCGAGCAAAACGGCAATAACGTCAGCCATGATGTCACAAGCCGACTGCAGCATGACGTAATACATTTCAGCATCTACACTCACTGCAATTAGGTCATGGGATCGCCAAATTTCCGGTGTGACACCCTCGTACGATAGCAATCTACCGGCAAGAGCAGCAATATTGAGCACACCCCAGATCGAATTGGAATTTCGTGAGAGGTTGACCGCGATCAATCTGAACTGGAACGCCAAGAGCAGACACCGTCGCATTCTACGCGAATCCAGAGTTACATCGCGCCTTCGTCATCCAGAATCGAGGTATTCGCTTCCCAATCTGCTTTACACTACCAGAATCGGCTTTCGTAGACTGCCTCGTATGCCCCCTGGGATTTCGGTCTGATGACCGGGGCACCCAGTTCGGTTAGAATGCCTTTCGTTTCCTGGAAGTTACGGTAGGGGATATGCAACTCAAGCCCGGCGACATCCTCGACGGAGATTTCTGGCCCGAACCAGTGCGCGTTCTCACGGTTCAGGACTCAGGTCCCCGGATCAAGATTGAGGCGGTCGGTCTCCGCACCCAGCAATTCTTTCCGCGCATCCTGAGTCACGGTGACCTCGGCAGGGTTCGCGTCTCGGCAGAGACGGGCCGCGACTTCACCGGACGAGCCGAGGTCTTTTTCTTGGCGGTCGAGGGGCACCGGGTTCGGTATGCTTACCAGTTCGACCCTCTGTATGCCGTTAACGTGTCACAGGTAGATCCCCTGCCCCACCAAATCGAAGCGGTTTACCACCACATCCTGCGGAATCCTCGGCTCCGGTTCCTGCTCGCGGACGACCCGGGAGCGGGCAAGACCATCATGACAGGCCTTTTGCTCAAGGAACTCAAATACCGGGGACTCGTGCAGCGTGCTCTCATCTGCGTTCCCGGCCACCTGAAAGACCAGTGGCTGCGCGAGATGAAAGAACGCTTCAGCGAGACCTTCACCGTCGTAGATCGGAGCGTGATGAATGCGACGTGGGGCCGCAACGTCTGGCAGGAGCAGCCGTTGGTCATCACATCTATGGATTTTGCCAAGCAGGAGGATGTGACGGCGACGCTGGCGGAGACCCAGTGGGACTTTGTGGTCGTGGACGAGGCCCACAAGATGGCAGCCTACCGTTATGGCGAGAAGACGACCAAGACGGAGCGTTACAAGTTCGGCGAACTGCTTTCCCGAATCAGCCGGTTCCTGCTCTTCCTGACAGCTACGCCACATCGGGGCGACCCCGAGAATTTCCGGCTGTTCCTCGACTTGCTTGAACCGGGATATTTCGCCTCCACTGAACTTTTGGCGGAGTCCATCCGAAACAAGGATAATCCGCTCTTCCTTCGCAGGCTTAAAGAAGACCTCAAAGGGTTTGACGGATCGCCGCTGTTTCCTCCCCGGCACGTCGTCACGAAACCACATCGCCTGAATGATGACGAGAAGCGGCTCTATAACGCAGTCACGGAATACGTTGAGAAGTCGTACAACAAGGCGCTCGCCGCCGATAAGCGGAACGTCGCATTCGCTCTCCTCATCCTTCAGCGCCGGATGGCGTCCAGCGTCCGAGCCATCCGTCGCTCGCTTGAGCGCAGGCGGGACCGACTCTCCGAACTGCTCCGGCTCGGTAAATGGCTCGCGGAACGGGGCTGGATCGACGAAGACGCCCTTGAAGATGCCCCCGAACTGGAGCGCCAGCAACGCGAGGAAGAGCTTGTCGAGAGACTGACCGCAGCCGAGACAAGGGAAGAACTTCAGCAGGAGATCGACCAGCTATCGAGCCTCATTAAGCTCGCTAAGGAGGCCGAGCGCCACGAACTCGAAACGAAACTGACCGAGCTGCGGAAGGTGATGGAGGCTGAGCACCTCCAGCGGGTTGGCGAAAAGCTTCTCATCTTCACGGAATCGCGGGAGACGCTCGAATACCTGGCGGAAAAGCTAAAGGCGTGGGGCTATTCGGTCGTTGTCCTCCACGGCGGGATGAATCTCGACGCCCGCATCCGCTCCGAGCACGAGTTCCGCGAGCGGGCGCAGGTGATGGTCTCGACTGAGGCGGGCGGCGAGGGCATAAACCTCCAGTTCTGCGCCCTGATGGTGAACTACGATATCCCTTGGAATCCGAACCGGCTGGAACAGCGGATGGGCCGCATCCATCGCTATGGCCAGACCCGCGAAGTTCACATCTATAACCTCGTTGCTTCCGACACCCGCGAAGGCAAAGTCATGGAGGCGCTGTTCAAGAAGCTCGAACACATCCGCGAGCACTTGGGCAGCGACCGTGTTTTCGATGTGATCGGGGAAGTGCTACCGGGCAGGAGTCTCAAGGACTTGATCGTCGAGGCGGTAACGCATCGCCGCTCACTCGAAGAAATCGTCTCCGAAATCCAGCGCATCCCCGACGAGGAAGCCCTCCGCCGAACGAGGGACGCCGTGCTCGAAGGGCTGGCGACGCGTCATGTGGATTTGCAGCGGGTCTTGGGCGAGACGCGGCTCGCAAAGGAAAATCGCCTCGTCCCCGAATACATCGAGCGGTTCTTTGGGCGCGCGTGCGCTTTTCTCACAGTCCCTCTCGAACAGCGGAAGGATGGCTTGTGGCGTATCCCGAACGTTCCATACACGATTCGCGAAGTCTCTCCATCGTTCAGGAACAGTTTCGGCGAGGTCTTCCGCGAATACGGAAAACTGGCTTTCGACAAGGACGTTGCCAGAAATCAGCAGGCGGTCTTTGTCGCTCCGGGACACCCTTTGCTCGAAGCGGTCATCGAGCGCCTTTTGCAGGAGAGCGCCCCTGATTTGCAGAAGGGTGCGGTCTTCGCTGACCCGGACGGACACTTTGATGGTCTCCTCTGGTTTGTCGAAGGCGAGATTCGGGATGGCGGGAACTCGATTGCTGGAAAACGGCTGTTCACCATTTTCCAGCCGGAGCACGGCTCCCTGCGGCTCATTCCTGCCTCGGTTCTCTGGGACTTGAAACCACTTGCGTCGCAGCCGGGATGGAGCTTCCACGCCGACCAAAACGCTGTCGTCTCCTTTGCCGTCGAGAACGTTCTTGAGGCATACCGGAATGAATTGCTGCAACAGCGTGAGCGTGATGCCGAAATCAAGCGGAAGTACGGGATTCGGTCGCTGGAGCAGATGATTGCGAACTCTGACGCCAAGCTGATTGAATACGAGACGCGGCGCATGAAGGGCGAAGAGGTTCCCGAGCCAACGATTCAGAACGAGATACGCACGAGAGATGACCTGCTGAACAAGAAGCGTAGGCTTGAGGAAGCCATACGGTGGGAGACGAGCCTGCTGCCTTTGGAGCCGCGCATCGTCGGAGTCGCCCGAGTTGTTCCCGAGCCGGCCGCGGACAGCGGCTTGCGAGAAGATCAAGACATCGCTGAAATAGGAATGCGGGAAGTGATGGCATACGAACAGCGGATGGGGCGGCTGCCGGTGGACGTGTCTCTCGAAAACCTCGGTTACGACATTCGCTCAACTGCTGGCACAACTGTTCGATATATTGAGGTAAAGGCCCGCTCCAAAACCGGAGTTGTGGCTCTCACACCCAATGAATGGCTGATGGCCCACCGTCTCGGCGAAGAATATTGGCTGTACGTCGTCGAGAATGCGGCCAGTGCACCCACGCTGCATCGAGTGCAGAATCCATCTGTGAAATTGAGAGCCAACGAGTTGGTCGAAATAGTGCGTTACATTGTCAGCGATTGGAAGAAAGCGGCTGAAGGAGCGGAATGACCGAAGCGAAGAAACGGCTGATTGAAGTCAATTTTCCTTTGAAAGAAGTGTCGGAGGACTCTGTCCGCGAAAAACAAATTCGACACGGACACATTTCCACACTGCACATCTGGTGGGCACGCCGACCCTTAGCAGCATCTCGCGCCACAATTCTGGCAGCATTGCTCCGTGATGACCCTTCGCAGCGCGAGGAATACCTGCAACTGATAAAGGATATCTCACCGTGGAAAGCAGTGTCCAAGGAAACCCCTCAAAGTCGGGCACTTCTTGAGAGAGCACGCAAGCTAGTTCTTGACGGGAATAACGGACAGCCACCGAAGGTGCTCGATTGCTTCGCAGGAGGCGGGGCCATTCCATTGGAGGCCCTTCGGTTGGGATGTGAGAGCTACGCTCTCGACTACAATCCAGTGGCGGTCTTGTTGAACAAAGCTGTTTTGGAGTATCCGCAGAAGTTTGGGAAGTCGATTGTCACGAAGGACGTGAACACCGGACATCTCGGTTTGGAAGCCGAACGTACAGTTTTTCCTTTGCTTGAGGAAGTAAAGAGTTGGGGGAGTTGGATACTGAAGGAGGTGCAGAAGGAACTCGCACCCTTTTACCCGAATGAGAAGGACGGAAGAATTCCTGTTGGCTACATCTGGGCACGCACACTGCCGTGCCAGAACGCCGAATGTGGCGTAGAAATCCCTCTACTGCATCATACGTGGCTAGCAACGGGGGAGAAAACAAAGGTCGCATTTCGATTATTGCCAGACAAAAAGCAGAAACGGATTAGATTCGTTATTGCTGAGGAGGGCGCAATTGATTTTGACCCCGACTTGGGCACAGTAAGCGGCGCTCACGTGAAGTGCCCGATGCCGGATTGTGGAGGCACGATCAGCGACGAGAAGGCAAGAGAACTCTTCGGCAAAGGAATGGCGAAGGAGCGACTGGTCGCAGTCGTCTTGCACCATCCTGATACTAGCGGCAAATCCTTCAGATTGGCTGAGAGCGCGGACGACGTAACATTCCAAAATGCCGCGAGAGCCATCGAGGTGTGGCGGCAAAAGCTAGCGACGGAATGGGGCGTTGATCCTGTCCCGGACGAGACAATCGTGACGGAGAGGCCATCCCCGAATGCCAGAGGACTTTCTGCCATTACTCGCTACGAGATAGGAAGATGGGGTGAACTTTTCAATGCCCGACAAAGATTGAGCCTTGTGGTGTTGGCGCAAAAAATCCGAGAAGCGCATTCACGAATGCTTGCGAGGAACTACGACAAAATTCTCGCTACGGCTGTTTCGACGTATCTCGCACTTGCGGCTGACCGGGTAGCTGACTACAACTCGTCGCTTTGTACTTGGTCAGTCGAGGGCGGATTCGTTTACCACACATTTGCTAGGCAAGCCCTCGCCATGGTCTGGGACTATTTTGAGATCAATCCGATTAGCGGCTCGACCGGCGATTGGAACTCGGCCATCGGCTGGGTGGAGAGGGTATTGTCGCATTGTTGTTCGATTGACAGCGGTTCAACAGCCACCGTGATGCAGGGGTCTGCTACATCACTTCGTTGGCAGGATTCATATTTCGATGCTGTCATTACCGACCCGCCCTACTACGACAACGTGCCATACAGTGATTTAAGCGATTTCTTTTATGTATGGCTCAAGCGGAGTGTAGGAAATCTTTACCCAGACCTATTTGCGACTCCTCTGTCTCCAAAGTCTCAGGAAATAGTCTGGCACCAGCGCCACGGCGGGAGCTATGAAGCTGGTAAGGAATTCTTCGAGAAAGAGATTGCTGCCGCGTTTCGTGAAGTTCACCGCGTCCTGAAGCCTGAGGGTATAGCAGTAGTCGTGTTTGCTCACAAGACCACTGAAGCGTGGGAAGTAATTCTCAAGGCGCTCCTAGCTGCCGGAATATATATGACGGGTTCGTGGCCTATCCACACAGAAATGGAAACGCGCAAGAACGCGCAAGAAACTGCTTCGCTAGCGTCTTCTGTTTACATGGTGTGTCGGAAGCGCACTAGCAAAGAGGTTGGCGAGTTTCCAAGAGTAAAGACTGAAATCCAGACGCGAATTCACGAGAAGCTGGAGAAGTTCTGGAATGAGGGTATCCGAGGAGCGGATTTTTTTATGAGTGCGATCGGCCCTGCCGTTGAGGTTTTTGGGCGCTATGAACGTGTGGAGAAACTCTCTGGCGATACGGTCAGCGTGGCAGAACTTCTGGATTACGTTGAAAGAGTTGTGAGCGAATTCGCACTCGAACGCATTCTCGGCTCTGCTGAGCTTGGAGGCGTAGACCCGGAAACAAGGTTTTATTTGCTCTGGCGTTGGACTTACAACAGTTCTCGCGTCGCCTTTGACGAGGCCCGAAAACTTGCGACCGCTGTCGGAGCTGAAATTACGTCACTTTGGGGTGACGGTCAATTCGTCCGCAAGGAAAACGAATTCGTTAGGGCGCTGGGGCCAAAGGAGCGTGAAAAGGACAAGAAGTTTGCGGTCCAAATCGGCTTCAACACCATGGTTGATGCGCTTCATCGTGCGTGTATCTATTGGGAGCGTGGTGAGCGTAAGCAATTGAAGGAACACCTTGCTCAAACGTATGGTGCCAACAACATATTCTGGCGAGTCGCTCAAAATATTGCTGATGTTCTCCCGGATGGAGACAAAGAGAAGCAGTTACTCCAAGGATTACTCAATGTCCCAGAAGCTCGCGACAAAGTGGTTGCAGGCTCGGGGAAACTTTTTTCTGAGTAACATCGAAAGCCAAGGATCGAGGACGGAATGACCAGTGAGTTAGCGAAAAAGAAGGAGCAGGCTCAAGCCCTCATAAGGCAAGGGCTTTACGATCAAGCCGTCATTATTGCAGGTCAAATGCTCGAACACCTGTACCGCTGGCTCTACAAGGAAGTTCAACCCCGCTTGAAACCGCAAGAACAGCAGAGTGTTTCGAAGGCCCTCGAAAAGCATGGCAAGGCGGTCGGTGACTTGACGATGGGCGAATTGACGGGCCTTTTCGAAGAGATGCGGCTTTACGACATCGCTGAACGGGAGTTGAAGAGAGACTTCTCCTTCCTCAAAAAAGCCCAGATTTGGCGTGACCTCCGCAATCGAGCCACGCATCCACAAGGGAAGCCCGGAGACAAGCCCATCTCCCGTCAGGAAGCGGAAGCGTTCCTCTCAACGGTAGACCTCTATCTTCAACAGGCCGGGCTTGCTGAGGAAGAGCGCCAGACGCTTGGTAGCGTCAAGCCGTGGCACCAAATCGCCGTCCCGCATCGAGATATCCGCGAGGGCAAGTTCGATGAGTCCGTGTTCGCTGCTGATTTGAGCGAAGTGGTTTCGGGCCGTGGCCCCGTCGAATACACCGACGCGGAAACATTTTTCCGAAAAACCCACCCCACACAGGGCTTGTTGAAACTCTTGTCCGCGGTTCTCTCGCGTCTGTCCGGGCAAGGAAAGGGCGAAGCTGTCATTCAAATTCAGACCCCGTTCGGCGGCGGCAAGACCCACAGTCTCGTTGCTCTCTACCACTTGCTCCAGCACGGAGCAAACGCGAAGCACACGGATTCCGTGAAGTCGGCGCTAAAGGAATCGGGCGTGGCAGAGATTCCCACCAATGTCAGGGTTCTCACCTTCGTCGGGACAGCAGCCGATGCCTTGCAGGGCAAGACTCCGTGGGGGGAGTTCGCGGCCCAGTTGGAACGCTACGACCTGCTGAAAGAGCATGACCAAAAGCGGCGGTCGCCCGGCAAGGACAAACTTTATGAGCTTCTGAAGGGTGAGCCGAAGTTGATCTTGATGGACGAAATCGCCGAGTACTGCGTGAAGGCGCGAGACTTCAGCGATCAATTGATGGCGTTCATCCAAGAGCTGACCGAGGCGGTGAAGGTTCTCCCGCATTGTGTGCTGGTTGCTACCCTTCCATCGAGCATCCCCTATGGTTTCGACAAAGAGGGGGAACGCGCTGAGCAGGCGTTGCAGCAGTTGCAGCGGATATTCGGTCGCGTCGAATCCATTTACACTCCAGTGGAGGGAGAAGAGCTATACGAGGTGATTCGGAAACGGCTCTTTGAGGATACCGGCGACCCGCAGGAGGCCCGTCGCGTTGCCGAGGACTACTGGCACCTGTATCAAAAGCTAGGTGACGATGTTCCAGCAGAAGTTCGTCAGACGGCCTATCGGGACAAGATTCGCAAGTCCTATCCGTTCCATCCAGAACTAATAGATGGCCTGTTTGAGCGGTGGAGTTCCTTCCCGACGTTTCAGCGCACGCGAGGTGTCCTGCGGCTGTTAGCCGAGGTTGTTGCGGACCAGTATAGGGGCCGATTTCCCGCGCCTCTCATCCAACCGGCGCATCTGAATTTACTCGTACCTGGTATTCGCCGTGAGTTCATCAAGCACATCGGCAACGAGTTCGAAAGCGTCGTGGCGTCAGACATCGTGGACGGAAACGCCAAAGCTCAGAAGATCGACCGAGAAATGGGGTCAGAATATGCCAGATTTGGCGTGGCGTCGGGTCTGGCATCGGCGATTTTTTTCTATTCGTTCAGTGGATCGCCCGAGAAGCGCGGTGCGGGAGTCAGCCGCCTGCGGCTTGCTATGTTACGGAGTGAAATTCCAGCGGCGGTCGTCGGCGATGCCGTGCGACGGCTCGAAGAAGACCTCTGGTACTTGCACGTCGAGGGCGGACTCTACTACTTCACGAATCAGGCCAATCTGAACAAGGTCATCTTGGAGAAAGAGGAAGCCGTCCGAGAGGACCAGTTGTCAGAACAGATCGCCAAACGGTTGACTGACATGGCCGGACACGAATTGGACGTAAAGCTCTATCCAACCGCGTCGAACGACCTCTCGGAAAGCCGAACTCGAAAATTAGGGATCCTGTCACCCGAGCATTCAGGGCGGACTGAACCCACGACGAAATTTGCAGATGAACTCCTGAACCATTGCGGTCAACCGTTCAGAAACTACCGAAATACCGTCTTGGCGCTGGCGGCAGATGCAAGCGAGTTTGCGACCTTAAGACAGCAACTGAAGCGGCTGCTTGCTCTACAGGCGATTCAGGGTGACAAATCAATCGTCGGGAATCTTTCCTCGGATAATCGGAGGACTCTGGAGGAGAAACTTCGCGATGTGAGCGGAGGAATTGGTTTCCGTGTCCTCACGACTTTTAGGCATCTGGCGAGACCGGCAGGCGACAAGGTGGAGTGGCTGGATTTGGGCTTACCCACGGTTGGGGAGAGAGCCTCGCTCGCGAAGCGCGTAATGGAGTACCTCAAGGGGCAGGAAATCTTACTCGCCAAAATCGCGCCGCGTCAGGTGCTCCAGAAGACTCTGAGTGATGACACAAAAGAGAAACCGCTTGGAGAGATTTATGAAGCGTATCTGAAATATCCAAACCTTCCTATGCTGGAGTCGGAACGAGTGCTCTACGACGCTATCCAAGAGGGCGTGCGAGACGGTCTATTCGGCATTCGAAGCAACACACGAATCTACTTCAACGAATCGGTGCCCTTTGGAGCCATAGACGCCACTGCCTCTCTCGTTCGCAAGGAAGTTGCCGAGGCAGAGATGGTGCCTGCGGGAGGGGGGGCATCGGGGCAACCGGGCGGTGCAGGCCAACCAACTGGTGGCACTCAACAACCGCTGCCCATACAGGGATCGCCTTCCCAGCCGGCACCTGTCGATACGAAGGTGCGGCAACTCAGCCTGCGGGTTCAGGTGCCTTGGGACAAGATGGCGGATTTCGTTCGAGGGGTGCTCATGCCGCTCCGTGGCGATGGCGCTGACATCGATGTTGAGGTCTCCCTCACCGCCCGCTCTCAGGAAGGACTGCGGAAGGCCACCCTCGACCACAAGGTCAAGGAAACCCTCAACCAGATTGGCGCAAAGGTATTGAACGAAGAGCAGAAGTGAGCCCGGCTCGCTGTTGAAACTGCTTCAAGGGATAGGCAAGTGGCAAAGAGAATGTCGCGCAAGAGGTCGAAAAAAAGGCACACGCCCAAAATCCGCGGTCGCATCTGCATTAAGTGTAACCGAGTTCTTGACAAAGAAGACCTGCAGTGCCCCTTTTGTGGCGTCAAGGTGCCAACGTACTCGCTTAACACGAAGGATGACTGGCGCCGACTTCCAAAGCGGTTTCCCGAGAGCCAGAAAAGAGCCATAGTCTCCCGGTGAAGCCCGATGGTGCGCCGATGCCGGGAGAGTACAAAACACCTCGTGCAAAGATAGTGCGAGGAGGATGGATCGAATCGAATCGCCGCAAACACTAGCAAAGGCATCGCGTTTTGGGTTTTCAAGAACCCGTCGTCGCATTGGGGCGGAAGGGGAGTCAGCCTTCCTCATAACTGTCGCTGCGCATCGAGGAACTCACAAAAGGTCTCCACTCGCCGAATCGCTTCCTGCGGATTCCGGGCGACGGCGATCAGCGTTCCGGGGTGATTCCGATCACGATTCCTGGCTGATTCCGATCAGTATTCCTGCGCGAAAGCGATCACTATTCCTGGGCCAAGCCGATCAAT